>OLVP01001018.1_pt1 | contig 19532 bp, 18 predicted proteins | sample 1673281 | NCBI WGS metagenome assembly OLVP01 (sample SAMEA3178940, study PRJEB25190) | human gut metagenome | biome: human gut; feature: human-associated habitat; material: faeces | place: Austria | collected 2013
CTTCCGGTAAAAGGGAGCGGAGCCAGCCGTGCCGCTGCGCCGGTAAATCACATATATCTGATATACGATCATGCTGAGTGCCCATATATAGACGATGCCAATGCCGATGTACGGATGGAAATACAGGTTTGGTTGGGCCTCCTCCGGTACAATGTAAAAGAAAAAATGGCGCAGGTCGTCGGTCAGCGCCAGCACACTCAGCAGGCAGGCCGGGATCAGCAGCAGGAGCCATCTCCTGTTGATCCGGTAATCCTCGCCCTTGCCCAGATAGAATGAGGCGTACAGACCGAAAAGCGGTATAAAAACCACTGCAGTTACAATAAAATACCCGGTAAAACGCATCCATGAAACATTGATATAAAGAAACGCGTCCTGAACAAACCGCACCGTCAGGTACAGGATACTGACAACGTTTTGCGCGGTCAGGTTGACGCGCATACGTTTCTGGGTAATTTTCGTGTGGATAACGCGCTGCCAGTCAAAGAGCAGCAGCAGGTACACCACCCAGACAATATAGGGCCGCAGAAAATCCCAGGGCCAATACCGCATACTGAACAGCCGGTAGGCGGAGACAAGGAGCAGCAGAGCGGCCTCCGCGGAAATCCTGATAATGGCCTTTTTACGGTCGCTCATAATGCCTCCTCCTTACGAAAATACAGTTTTCACTAACCATTCATAAAAATTATAACACAACGGTCCGCCATCTGCCCCACACAAAAGGACAATTACGCAAAAAAACAGAAAAAATTTTCCCATACTATCCTTTTGTGTGGGGCGTCTTCCCGTGATCCGCGATACAATAAAAAGGCCGGGACTGACCTTTGTCCTCAGCAGGTGCGGAGAGAATATTTGTAATACGGAAAGGCGGGTCAAAACATGAAAAAAGCAGCTTTCAAGAGGGCCACAGTTATGACGCTGTCTGTGGCGGTCCTGTTTGGCATCATACAGGCCCCCGCACGGGCCTACGATGTGGCGCGGCTTCCCAGAGCCGGTTATTCCCTCTCTACCACGGCCGCTATCGACCAAGCGAATAACCTGTGGGTATGGGATTTAAACATCTAAGACGGGTCGGAATTTTCCGCATCCCCGGAGAAGGTGTTGACGGACGTGGTTTCCTACAGCCGGGGCGGCGGAGGCACGTGCGGCGCCATCAAATCGGACGGCTCCCTGTGGATGTGGGGGAATAACAGGTCCGGGCAGCTGGGGAACGGGACAAAGACAAACACCCGCGTACCCGTCGAAGTGATGGATCACGTGGCGGCTGTTTCCTGTTCGATAGACCCAAGTTATGGATTTACGGCGGCTATCACCAAAGACGGCTCTTTGTGGACATGGGGCCCGGACTACAAAGGGCAGCTGGGGACCGGAAGCAGGAATTATAATACGGAGCCTGTGCGCCCGCAGAAAATCATGACCAACGTGTGCGCGGTAAGCTGCGGCCAAAACCATGCCGCCGCCATTAAAAACGACGGCAGCCTGTGGATGTGGGGGGACAACCAAGACGGGGAGGTGGGCTACATCGGCCCGAATACCAACAGCGAATACCCCAGTTCTCAATTTGAGGCACAGCCCCATAAGGTGATGGACAACGTGGCCTGCGTCAGCTGCGGGTTTAATTTCACAGCCGTTGTCAAAAAAGACGGCAGCCTGTGGACCTGCGGCGAAAACCGCTTCGGCGCATTGGGAAATGGGAAGTGGTACCTTATCAACATGGCAGGGGAGATCACATACGGCGAAGGCACAGACGTCTTGACCCCGGCCAAAATCATGGAGGACGTGGTGGATGTCGGCTGCGAGTATCACGCATCGATCGCCTTGAAAAAAGACGGCAGCTATTGGACCCGGGGATGGAACATCAGGGGCGAACTGGGCTATCCGGACGGGGACGCATCCTATACTGCCTCCGCGCCGGGTGTGGACAGGGACTGCTATATTCAGTCTTTTCCCCGTCAGCCGGAGTACCCCTTTACCCCCAAAAAGCCGCCAAAGACATTTACCGTAGCTGACTTCTCGGACGTCTTTCTGGAGGACTACTACGCGAAGCCCGTACAGTGGGCCGTTGACAACGCCATAACCGGCGGCACCAGCGCCACGGCCTTCAGCCCCAACACAGCCTGCACCCGTGCCCAGGCTGTCACCTTCCTGTGGCGGGCCGCCGGTTCTCCGGCAGTTAATTACGCCATGAACTTCACTGATGTGCCCGCGGACGCGTATTACGCCGAAGCGGTGCGCTGGGCGGTAAGCCAGGGCATTACCTCCGGCACCAGCGCCACAACGTTCACCCCTGGCGCTGTCTGCACCCGGGCTCAGATCGTTACTTTCCTGTACCGCAGGGAGCAGGCCCAAGGCGGCGGTATGCAGGATGCTTGGATGTTCCGGAATCCCTTTTCTGACGTAGACCTGGAGACCTACTACGGCGATGCTGTCATGTGGGCCGTGGCCAACGGCGTCACCAGTGGTACGACCGCCACCACCTTCAGCCCTGATACCACCTGCACCCGCACCCAGATCGTGACGTTCCTGTGGCGGCGAATGTACCGGAGAGCAGCTCCGCCCGCCAATAAGACGGAATAAGTTTCGCGAAAGTAAAAGGAAATATTTCAGCGGAAGAGAGGTTTGAAGATTACTATGAAGAAACGATTTTTGACAATCCTGTTGTCACTGTGTATGACAATAGGTATGCTTCCAGTTGAGGTTTTCGCCATAGAGGAGAACGTCTCGGATGTGGAAGAGCCGCCCTACCGGGTAGAAGAAGTGGCGGTTGAAAGCGAACCTTCCGCCGATGCCGGTGAATCGGCGAGCGTTGATATTCCTTCGAGGCCGAGTGAGAACAAGATTCAGAAGCTGTATCCACAAAAGGAGGACGAACCTGCCGCACTGCAGGAAAGTCTCGGTACCTACGGCGATGGGAATAGTTCCTTCACCCATTCAGAAAATGAACAAGACCCTGCCGATTGTCCCCACAGCTATAAAACAAGCTATGTTTACATCTGCAACGGCTACGAATATCCCAGCGATGAAGCAGCCAATGCAGATGAAGCCACGAGCAAGGACCCGGGGCCTCTTGCGGAAAAATATGATGATTACATCTACGAGAAGTTGGTCTGTGAGTTATGCGGCGATGTGCGGTATGATTATACCGGATATCAGCAGCTGAATCCGAGATTTGAACAGCAGGTATACCACGTGTCTGCCCTGGACAGCCTGATGGTCGCTGTGGTCTGCGACGACCCCACCATACCTATTAAGGTAAGCTATAAAAGCAAGAATCCTGAGCTTGTGGAGGTGGACAGCGAAACCGGCGCAGTGACTATCCTCGGTTATACATGGGGATATGTCACGCTGGAGGCTACCATCGAGGCACCCTTCCCCTATGAGCCGGTCACCGTAGTCAGTTGTTCTCTGACGATTGAGAAGGTGAACCCCTATGTAATCCACACAGCAGAGGATCTTGTGAAGTTTCGCACGCTCTGCCTCTCCGGCTTGTGTGACAACGCCCAGCTTGCAGAGGACATCGACTTCACAGATCAGGAGCTCTGTGTCGAGTGGGAACCAATTTCCTCCTACACCTCCTACACCTCCTACACCGGAAGCTTCGATGGAAATGGGCATACCATCTCCAATCTGAAGATCAAAACCCCTGATGCGCCGAACCCCAAGGATTCGACCTATTACGTCGGACTTTTCGGAGAACTGAACGGGGGAAAGGTTGAAAATCTGACCCTTGATAATCTGAATATTACGATTGGAACCACAGATAGCCCGGTGGAAAGCTGTAAGCTGAATGTAGGCGGCATTGCCGGACTTGTGCGTAAGGGGAGCATCTCGAACTGTACTGTCCGTGGTGAAATGACCATCACCAGCAGCCAGAGCCTCGAGCAGAGAGTCGCTCTGTGCGCCGGCGGCCTTGCCGGGAGCACTACCCAGTCGATTGCAGACAGCGTCAATGAGATGCAGATCGAAGTCACCGGGACAAGCGCTGGTTATGTAGGCGGCATCACCGGCAAAGCAGACAGCGATGCCGAGCTGACCGGCTGTGAGAACCGGGGCTATATCAAGGTGGACACAACTGCCAACTGGTCGAATACCTATGCAGGCAGCTCATATATTGGCGGTATCGCAGGATATGCCGCGGTCAAAACCACTACTGGCTGCGCCAACAGCGGCACGATCAGCGTGCACTCCCGGGGCCGCGTCTATGTAGGCGGCGTTGCCGGATATTATATGGGATCGCTCATGAGTGGTTGCCGCAACAGCGCCATGATCCTGGTTGACAGCCAGGCCGGCGCCGATGTGGGCGGTATCGGAGGACTCTGCCAGACGGATGAAACCTCCTACTGCTTCAACAGCGGACGGATTCAGCTCAGCCTGATGGATGACGCCGTTACAACAACGTCAAGTGCATTCAATACATTTATGGCCGGCGGCATCTGGGGGAATAGTATTAGCAGCAATATTGTTATTCATCAATCCGCTAACACCGGCGATATCTCAGTGAATGTCAACCATAGCAATAAACGCGGCAGCGAGGCCTTTGCTGGTGGAATTCTGGGATGCGACCGCAACCATAACAGCAATGCCGTAACGCAAATCAACGACTGCTATAATTTAGGCGATGTCACGGCGTCTTCTGCCAATAACAGTCCGTATGCCTACGCAGGCGGCATCGTTGGAAAGCTGGAGGGCAGCAGCGCTACGGTAAACCATACCTATAACAAGGGTGATGTGACCGCGGATGCGTTGGAAAAGCCGAACGGCAGCACCGCCGGCAATACTACTTATATCTATGCCACCGCCTATGCAGGCGGTATCTGGGGAGTGTGCGGCGCAAGGAACCTTACGGCAACCGGCAATCTCCTGCTGCGCGGGCAGGTGAAGGCCGACGCTGTCAGTGAGTCTGATAAGAATAAGGTGGATTCCAACTTCCTGCCTATAGGGTATTACCTCTTGGGCGAGGGCAAGGACGTCTCGCTCAGCCTCTTCTGCATGGACACTACCAACTTTGTAATGGGGGATGGACAGGCAGAGGCCGTTCTCCGCGAGTCCTCTACCAAACTCCGCTCCATTTACACAGAGCGGCAATGGGATCTTGATACTATATGGCTGCTTGAGGACGGCGCGCATCCCATTCTCCGAGGTCAGCCCGAGGGGTTCTATGATGGGGTACGGGAGATTTCGCCAGTCTCAATCACCTATTACGACGGGCGGGAAATTACGGTTGATCTCGAGTTTGGTGACGAACTCTTCTATCTTCCATCTTCCATTGCAAGCCGGGATTTGGCGCTTCTTGCGGCAGTCCTCAGTTCCGCCGCCTATGATAATATGGACAAATACCCCTCCAGCGGCAGATATATCTACAATGCTTACCAGAGTCTGGGCTTTGAAAAGAAGAATATCACCCTCTACAGCTATTTGAGGGACATACATGGGGTCAACGATTTCGACTTTGATGACAGCCGTGACATGTGTTTTTCGATTGCCAGCAAAAAGTTGGAACTCGGCGATACCCTGATGCTGGTGTCTCTGCGAGGGTCCGTTTCCATTTATGATTGGGCGTCAGACTTTAATACCCTTGTGACCGAGCCGGCCTTGGGTGTGGAAACCCACCCCGGTTTTAAGGAGTATGCCGACAAGGTAGTGCGGGGGATTGACAAGTATATGACCCAGCATGATCTCTTTGAAACGGCAAAGGCCGGCAAGCTGAAAATCCTCGTCACCGGCCACAGCCTTGGGGGCGGCGGCTCTAACCTGGTAGGGGCGCTCCTGAACTGCTCACCGGAAAAATACGGTCCCCATGACAATATCTTTGTCTATACCTTTGCGACTCCCAACACCTACCACGAGGAGTATAAGGGGTATACCGACAATATTTTCAATATCTGTGCCCCGGGCGACCCGGTGACCTGGGTCCCCAACGATATTATAGAAGATATCAATGACATCGTAAAAGGCGGGGCAATTGGCATTATCAAAACGCTGCTGAGGTCTGATTGGCGGGACTTTGGACGCACTAACCGCGGAATTTTCAATAGCAACCTTCCCAGCTTTGACAATCACAAAGTCTCTAACTATGTAGACGCAGTAAAACACAGCAGTGCGGCAGATTATCTGGAATCTTTTGGCAAGTGGGCGTACGTCCGCTGCCCCGTGGATGTCCGTGTGGAGAATGCCCAGGGGAATGTACTGTGCAGCATTACCGACAATGTTGTGGACGAAAACAGCACCCTGATGGCCCTTGTGGACGGGGATGAGAAGCTCATCTATCTGCCGGATGATGGCCGTGAATATCAAATCTACCTGACCGGCACCGATGCAGGGACGATGGAGTGTGGCCTTTTGGAATGGTGCATCACAACCAGCGAGCGCGGAGAGATGCAGGGGTTCGAGAATGTGAAGCTTGAGTCCGGCAAAAAGATGCTGCTTACTGAGACAGAAGAAGAGGAAACCACGACATGTACCCTGGTTGTTTTGGGAGCGAACGACACGCCTGTAAAGTCCATCGCACCCGATGGAATCGAGACACCGATTGCGGTGGACCCTGATGCCGGTCACAAGCTGACCGAGGTTTCTGGCGTTGCCGCTACCTGCAAGGATGCTGGCATCAAGATCCATTGGCACTGCTCTGTCTGCAATAAGAATTTCGCCGATGCGGCTGGCACTACCGAGCTGAGCGACGTTACCACTCCCATCGATGCCACCAACCACGTAGGCGGCACCGAGAACCGCAATGCCAAGGACGCTACCTATGAAGAAACGGGCTATACCGGTGATACCTATTGCCTGGGTTGTGGAGCTAAAATCGCTGACGGAACTGTGATTCCCAAGAAAACTCAGTCCTCTGGTGGCGGTGGCGGCGGTATCAGCGGCTACAGCTACTACACCATCAAGGCAACTGCCGGGCCTGGCGGCTCTATTTCTCCCTCTGGCAATGTTAGCGTCCGCGAGGGCCGGGATCAGACCTTCACCTTTACGCCGGACAAGGGCTATGCCATCTCCAACGTCAAGATCGACGGCAAGAGCATTGGTGCGGCGAAGTCCTACACATTTGAGAATGCCCGTAGAACCCATACCATCGAGGTCATCTTTATGAAAGCCAACGGCAACCCCCAGACCGGCGTGTTTGTGGATGTAGCCACTGGCAGCTATTATGAGGACGCTGTGGATTGGGCAGTAGAAAACGGCATTACCAAGGGAAGCGATGATGCCCATTTCTCCCCGGATGGCATCTGCACCCGCGCCCAGGCCGTTACCTTCCTGTGGCGTGCTGCCGGAAGTCCCGTGGTGAACTATGCCATGAACTTCTCTGACGTTTCTGCTGACGCCTACTATTCGGAGGCTGTCCGTTGGGCAGTCAGGGCATCACCAAGGGCACCAGCGACACCACGTTCAGCCCCAACATGACCTGCACCCGCGCCCAGATCGTCACCTTCCTGTGGCGTTCCGAGAAGTCCCCGGCAGCGGGTACAGCCAATCCCTTTGCCGATGTGAAGTCCACCGCCTACTATACCGACGCGGTACTGTGGGCGGTCGAGGAGAACATCACCAAGGGAACCACCAACACCACATTCAGCCCCGACGCGGATTGCACCAGAGCGCAGATCGTGACCTTCCTCTGGCGCTGCAAGAAGTGACCGGCTGACATACGGCCAAGCAGCAAACCGCTGACATGACCACATAAGCGAACAATGGACAGCGTAGCGGATAGGCTTTTCGCCTTGACGCTGCGCTGCTCCTTTTTCGCTACGAGAAACAAATCAATGACATTTTGAGCTGCGCCGCTACCCCAGCGCGGCAAGGAGGCAGCATTATGAAAAGAATCACAAGAATCATTCGTCCGATCATCTGCATGACGACAATAGGACACCCATCCTTGCGGTACTGAAAAGCAGCGTATGGTATAGGGAAAACGGCGGCTGCTCTGTACGGGGCGGCCGTTGTTTTTGCTGTCCCAACATTTTTCAGATGAAAGGGACCTATGCGTATGATAGGAGAGCACAGGAGGTGCCGCTAATGCTGCGGCACCGAGCCGCGCCGGGAGCATAGCCGGACGATACCCGGACACCGTAGGATACCTATGCCCTCCGACAGCCGCCGACAATTTTTATACTGAACCGCACCAAAGCGCCCATGCAGGCTTTTATGCCTGTGTGGGCGCTTTTTGTCGTTCCCGGCACTTTTTCGCCGTGGGCTGCCGCTTCCCGCCGCCCTTCGTTCTGGAAGGAACATCCACCCGAACAGAACGAAAGGAGCGCAGCATGAGCCGCGAGAAAAATATTTTTGAGAAATTTCCGCAAAAATGGCCAAAAGGGGTGTTTGCAAGACGAGTAGGGGGTGAAAGGGGAAACAACGACCTGCCTTCCGGCGCGAAGGGAGGTGAAAAAATGGACCTCGACCGTCACGACGAACACAAGTAGCACGCCTTTGACAGCTTTTGCAAAAAGGTGATACGGTGCGAAGCCTACAACGCTTACCGCGCAATCGGGCGCCGGCAGGATCTTGAGATCCCGTTCAGCCAGTTGCCGGAGGAGGCGATGGAGACGCTTGCGACCTGGGACGTCTACCCCTGGGAATACACATCCTTCCCCGTGGGCAGCGACGTGATTCTTATTAAGGATGACCGGCTGGCCGCCGCGCTGACCGCCCTGCCGCAGAGATTCCGGGATATCCTTCTGATGTACTGGTTCCTGGAGCTGGCAGACCGGGAGATCGGCGAGAGGCTGAGCCTGTCCCGGAGAACGGTCAACAACCGCAGGCAGCAGGCCTATGAGCTGCTGAAAAGGCTGATGGGAGGTGACGCGAATGAGTAAGCGCAGAACCGCGCGAAGCAGCCTGATCCCTTACCCGGTGATCGCCGCCGCCGTGCGGGGCGACCCGGAAGCCGTAAACCGTGTGCTGGACCACTATTCCGGCTACATAGCGGCACTGTCCATGCGTAGGGGCTGCAATCAGAACGGAAACCCCTGCTTTGCTGTGGACGAGGAGATCCGCCGTCGAATTGAGACGAAGCTGATCGTTGCCATCCTGAGTTTCGACCTGAACTGAACCCAGGCAGGCCTTAACCGTGCGCCCCCCTTTCCGCGCGGCTGAGCCCTTTGCTCCTTGACAAAGAAAGCCCGGCAAATCCCGGTGCAGCATAGAGCAGACGGATACATTCCCGTCTGTGTGGAGCCATACGGCCGGTGCGCCATGACCCTCCAACGGGGCGAGCGATATCCACCGGACCGCAAAGCGGGCAAGGCAGCCCGCGGGCCACGATGCACAGGCGGGGCGATACTCCCTTGCAGTCACAGTCCGGGCGTGCAGCCGTATTCAGGCGGTGAGGCGTCGCAGGCAATGAGCAGGGCCGCGCGAGAACCGCGCGGGGGTGGGATTCCCGTGGAGCTGATAGGCCATTCAGCCGTCCGTTCTGCTGTTCTTCGTAAGCTATCAAAAAATGATTTGTTTTCAGACGATTAGAAAGGGGCTAACTATGCAAACGACCGTTTCATCTGAAAAGAAATACGCCCCGCCGAGGCGGAGCGAAAAACAGATCGGCAACACAACCTTTATCGTCAATTCCTTCTTTCGGGAAAAGGGCGATGAGGGTATTGCCGTAAAGCTGGAACGTCTGATGAAAGCGGACGTTCAGAAAGAAGCTACAACTTAATTCTCCCAAACAGGCAGACAGGGACAAAAAGACGCGGTATAATGAAGGTGACTTCAAAACCGTGTTTGACTGCCGGATGGGAGGTTACTATGTATCATCAGTCAAACACCGCTGCCGCGCTTCAATTCCCTTACAGCGCTATGAGCGTCGAAGCTGTTACCGCTTTGTACTGCCGTTTGTCGCGTGACGATGAATTGCAGGGCGACAGCAACAGTATCATCAACCAGAAAAAGATCCTTCAACGCTATGCACTTGACCACGGCTACAAAAATTATCGCTTTTATATTGATGACGGCATTTCGGGTACGACGTTCAACCGCCCTGGCTTCCAGCAAATGATTGCGGATATCGAAGCCGGCCTTGTCAATCGGGTCATTATCAAGGATATGTCACGCCTGGGCCGTGATTATCTGCAAGTGGGCATGTATACCGAGATCATGTTCCCGGAGCATGACATTCACTTTATTGCTGTCAACGATGGCGTGGACAGCACCCAGGGTGATAATGAGTTCACTCCTTTTCGGAACATCATCAATGAGTGGTATGCGAAAGACACCAGTAAGAAGATCCGTGCCGTGATGAAGGTCAAGGGCAACGCTGGCGAGCATCTGACGACCCTGCCGCCCTATGGCTACATGAAGTCTCCTGACAACAAAAAGCTGTGGGTCAGGGACGAGGACGCCGCAGCGGTGGTCTATGAGATCGGCCTATATGTGATGGACGGCTTCGGGCCGTCTCAGATTGCAAGGAAGCTGACAGAGCGAAGGATATTGACCCCGGCCGCCTATTATGCCAGCAGGGGCCGGAAAGCAAGGAATATCAAGCAGGGCTTGCCCTACGCATGGGATGCCTCCACCGTAGCGGATATCATGGACCGCTGGCGGGAGTACCTGGGGCACACGGTCAATTTCAAGACAAGGAAGAAGTCCTACAAGAGCAAAAAGGTCATCCATAATCCAGAAAGTGAGTGGATGATCTTTGAGAACACCCATGACCCGATCTGGACGGAGGCAATCGCAGACGCCGCGAGAGCAGCAAGGCAGACGCGCCGGCGTCCTACAAAAATGGGAGAAATGGGGATGTTCTCCGGCATGATGTTCTGCGCAGACTGCGGATCTGTCATGTATCAATGCAGGGCCACCAACTTCCGGCGCGAGCAGGAATACTACCTGTGCGCCGGCTACCGAAAGAGCCGTGACTTCTGCGGTCAGACCCATTCCATCCGCACGGTGATCTTGGAGGAATTGATTCTGGAAAACCTGCGGGAGATCGTTTCCTTCGCCTCCCGCAGTAAGGACGAATTTGTGAGGCTGGTCATGGACAGCGACCTGCGGCAGCGCAACCGGGATCTTGTAAAGAGGAAACGGCAGCTTACCGATTCCGAGAAGCGGATCACTGAGCTGGATGCTATCTTCAAGCGGCTCTATGAGGACAACATTTCGGGCAAACTCTCCGATGAACGCTTTCAGAAGCTCTCTGCGGACTACGAGAAGGAAGAACAGGAGCTCAAGGTGCTGGTAAACTCCCTTCGGAAAGAAGTGGAGCTGGAGGAAAGCAAATCGGCGGATGTTGATCGTTTTCTCTCCGTTGTGGAGAGGTACACGGATATCCCGGAGCTCACGCCCTGCATCCTCCATGAGTTCGTGGAGAAAATCATCGTCCATGCGGCCAGCGACCCGAAGGGTAAGAATCGGACGCAGGAGATTGACATTTACTACAAGGGTATCGGAGTCTTGGAAATGTCAAAAGTCACGGCATCAACGGAAAAATGAGAAAACGGTACAGCCGAAGCTATACCGTTCTCTCTTTCCTCACGATGTTTTCTTATCGGGAGCATCCTTCCGGATGGTCTTTATTTTTTACCGAAGGTGGGATTCGAAAGGCGGCTCTTAGAAACATGCCAGTGGCATGTTTCAACCGCCGTGGCTTTTCCGCAGAAAAGGAATCCCACCGCCCAGATCTCGGCGCCCGCTCCATACGGAGGGATGGGCGGCTCTTAGTAGAGTGCATGGGGTGCTTGCGTAACATCTCCGCAAAAAAAATTTCTGCCGACCGACGGAATTTCTCGAAGGGCGGCAGTTTTTCATGCCGCCAAAAGCCGAAGAAAAAGCGCGGAAAAGTGTCGATTTTCGCCTGCTTTGATAATAATTTTCAACGTTTGAAAATTTCTCAAATTTTTTCGCAAATTTTGTTGACAAAGGGGGATACACCTGCTATAATATATTTTGTCGCTGAGAGACAAGCGGTTCACCGCGAAAGATCAATGCGAGTGTGCTGGAACTGGTAGACAGGCACGTTTGAGGGGCGTGTGTCGATCGACGTACGGGTTCAAGTCCCGTCACTCGCACCACCTTCTTTCAACAACAGAATATGCGGATGTGGCGGAATGGCAGACGCGCTAGCTTCAGGTGCTAGTGTTCGCAAGGACGTGGGGGTTCAAGTCCCCCCATCCGCACCAGGTTAAAGAGCTTCAAACTTATGTTTGAAGCTCTTTTTCTGTACTTTTCGGAAAGCTCGTCGGAGGTAGGGAGGAGGCTGTCCAATACCCCTGTCTAACAGATTGTCTGCCATTTCACCCAATTCCGCAGAATGCACCAAAACCAAGCCGACAGACCACGGATTTTCTGTATTGACACCTGCTCAAACCGTGGTACAATTATAACAGAAAAAGCAGAGTAGAGCACAATGCGTTAAGTGCCGCTGAAACGGGGAGTTGTTCGGCGGACGAAAGGGAGCCTTTTCCTTGCGGTATTGTGGTCGCATCCCGCTGCTGCAACTGTTTAGGCACTTTCCTAAATCGCTGTGGCAACAGATGAATTTGATTAGGAGGTGTCTTTTTCTATGTCTAAAACTCCGAATATCTTTGTCCGCTCGCTGCGTGAGCTGAGGTCCACCCGCTGTCTGGCGGTCACGGCGCTGCTCATTGCGATCAACGTCACGCTGGATCTGCTCGGTCTGTCGATCAAGCTGTCGCCCAACCTGCGTATCGGCTTCGGCTTCCTGTGCAATGCGTCGATCGGCATGCTGTTCGGCCCGGTCGTCGGCATGATGGCCGGCGTGTGCACCGACGTGCTCGGCTACTTTGCGGGCAACCTGTCCATGGGCGCGTATTTCCCGGGCTATACGCTGACAGCCGTTGTCGGCGGTCTGATCTGGGGTCTGTGGCTGTATCCGCGCAAGATCACCGTATGGCGTGCCATCGGCGCAAAGACCTGCATCAACCTGTTCTGCAATATCTGCCTGAACACCCTGTGGCTGACCGTTACCGGCGGCAAGGCGATGAGCGTGCTGCTCGTTACGCGCGTGCCGAAAAACCTTATTCTGCTGCCGATCGAGATCGTGCTGGTCTACTTCGGCATGAAGCTGGTCAACCGTATCTATGGCGCGCTGCCGAATGGAAAGACCGCTGCGGAAAACTCTTGATTAAGAGCGGAGAGAAACCTGTCTCCACCTGATAACAGTCCCCCCGGCTCTGTCGCTTGACAAAACCGGGGGATATGCTATAATAAAGCCAAGGGACGCTGTCACAGCAGTCAGGCCCGCAAGTTCTCAACTAAACAAAGTTAGCTGACCACTTGGTTGCCGCCGAGTGGTCAGCACGCTTTTGTGGATAAAATGAGCAGCAGAATCACTGCACATACAAAAAGCTGAAACGCCTTTTTCCACATCAGCACCACCTCCCTCCATACGAAATCCGCAGGGGAAAGCGGGCCTGACCACTAATATGTAACAACGTCCGTACGGATTATAGCATATAACACCGAATAAAGTCAATCAGCCGCCTTTTCGGGCGGTTTTTGTTTTATTTGAAAACATTGGCAGCACGCTTTCAGCTTTTTGTGAATAATTCTGTTTTTCCCTATGCAAATGGCTGATTTTTTGTTATACTATATATGATTGGAGAAGAACGGTACAGTCCGTTCGCTGAAAGGGAGTGACCTCTTTATGAAACTTACAAAAGAGAGTATTAAACATAACGTGGCATGGAAGGGTTATCGTCTGCCGCAGTACGACATTGACGCCGTGCGCGAAAACACCCACAAGGCACCGACTTGGCTGCATTTCGGCGCCGGCAACCTGTTCCGCGCCTTCCCGGCTGTGCTGGCGCAGCGCCTGCTGACCGCCGGTCTGTCCGACACCGGCATTATCTGCTGCGACGGCTACGATGAGGAGCTGATCGACCGCTGCTACCGCGCCTGCGATCATCTGTCGCTGGTTGTCACCCTGTATTCCAACGGCACGATCAACAAGGAAGTGGTTGCGTCCGTTACCGAAAGCCTCAAGCTGAGCGAGGACATGCTGCGCCTGACGGACATTTTCCTGGCGCCGAGCCTGCAGATGATCAGCTTTACGCTGACCGAGAAGGGCTATATCATCCAGGACGACACCCGTGAGTTCCTGCCGGACTACAAGCACGACCGCGAGAACGGTCCGGAAGGCTGCCAGTCCTTCTTCGGCAAGCTGACCGCACTGTGCCTCGAGCGCTGCCGCGCCGGTCTGTCTCCGCTGGCACTTGTTTCGCTGGATAACTGCTCGGATAACGGCACCCGTCTGGAGCGTGCTGTCCGTCACATGGCCCGCGCATGGCAGCGTGGCGGCTTCATCACCGAGGATGAGTATTACTTCCTGCTCAAGAAGAATACCTTCCCGCTGTCCATGATTGATAAGATTACCCCGCATCCGGATAACCGCATCGCAGACAAGCTGGCGGCTGACGGTCTGGAGAACGCAAAGCCGTTCGTAACCGAAAAGGGCACGCACGCGGCTGTTTACGTCAACTCCGAAAGCCCGCACTACCTGCTCATCGAGAACGCATTCCCGAACGGTCATCCGGCTCTCGAGCAGTGCGGCGTTATCATCACCCGCCGCGACATCGTTGAGAAGTCTGCGATGATGAAGGTAAGCACCTGCATGAATCCGATGGATACCGCCCTCGGCGTATTCGGCTGCATGCTCGGTTACACCCGCATCAGCGACGAGATGAAGGATACCGAGCTGGTCAACCTCATCACGCGCCTGAGCGAGCAGGAGGCAATGCCGATGGTAGCCGACCCGGGCGTTATCGACCCGGAGGCATTCCTGCACGAGGTTCTCGGCGAACGTTATCCGAACCCGTTCCTGCAGGATTCCCCGCAGCGTACCGCAACCGATACCTCGCGTAAGATTGCGCCGCGCTTCGGCACCACGCTGTACGCTTACTATAACTCCATGCTGCCCGCACACCGTGCCACCAAGCTGATTTACATTCCGCTGGTACTGGCCGGCTGGCTGCGCTATCTGGAAGGCGTGGACGATAACGGCAGCGAGTTCACCCTCAGCCCCGACCCGAATATCGAGCATGTCCGCGCGCTGATGGGCAACCCGAAGCTGGGCGACGACGTAAGTGAGGCTCAGCTGTATCCGCTGCTGGCAAACCGCTACTACTTCGGTGTCAACCTGTTTGAGATCGGCGTAGGCGAGACCGTTGTCCGCATGTTTGGCGAGATGAACCGCGGCCCGCACGCTGTCCGCGAGACGCTGCAGAAGTATTGCGGTGAGGAGCAGGAGCAGGAGTGGATTTTCTCCTGATTACCGAAAAACCGTAAGATAAAAGGCGAACCGTAAGGTTCGCCTTTTTTGCTATAATTGAGGATTGAGAATGAAGAATGGAGAATGAGCGCAGCAGGGAAGCGATGGTAAAGAAAACGGCGGACCATAGGTCCGCCGTTTCTGTGTGTTGCAGCAAATTTTAATTGCACGATTGTGTTGCCATTATCAGTCTGTGCCTTTCGCATAGAAAATAACCGCCCCTGAATTGGTATTTTCAAGCTATCCAAGTTTTTAGGAACGACCGCTCTTGCCAGAGAGCCGGTCATTGTTGCAACTACAAGGTTAGTATATCGAATATCATATTATTTTGTCAAGCAGAATGGTTTAATCTGTATTTCTTACCTGCCAACAAAGTTTACAAAGCTATCCCAAAGATTGCTGAACAGGGTGTTCCACGACGCCTGCGGGTTATGAATGGCAAACCATACAAAGCCCGCCGTTAAAAGGACAGTCACCACGATTATTACCCAAAAACAATACCATCTCTGTTTAGGTGTCATATGATTTCCCTCCTCAGTTATAACGGTAATTTTCACCTCGGGGAGTTTTACATCTGATACCTATATAGTAACAGATATTTACGGCTTGTAAAGGGATTTTGCACAGAAGCCGGTGCATTATTTTTGTCCGGCGGCTACCCGTAATCCCGGCGCATACCTGAGCCATTTCCCGCTCTTGAGCCGCAGGAAGAAGCAGATCGACCGGCACAGCCAGTCACCGATCATGGCAATCCAGATGCCGATCGCGCCCATGCCGAAGTGCACCGCGAGAATATATCCCGCGACAAGCCGCAATCCCAGCATGGAGATAATCGAGCACACCATCGGATACCTTACGTCATTCGCCGCACGCAGGATATTCGGCATGGCAAACGAGGTCGGCCACAGGAAGATCGCGCAGCCGTTGTGAATCATAATCAGCGTCATGCCAAGCGCAAGCGCCTCTGCGGACACGCTGTAAATCTTGAGAATGAGCGGCGTGCACGCAATCGTGACAAGGCAGGTGCTGGCGGTAACGGCGTAGGTGATCATCATCAGCTTTTTCGCCATGCGGCGCGTCTGCGGCTCATCGCCCGAGCCGATGCACTGCCCGATAACGGTTATCATCGCCAGGCTCATCGCCTGACCCGGAATGACGGCTACGGCGTCCAGATTGTTCGCAAGCGCATTCGCGGTAATCTGCGTCGTGCCGAACAGCGAGATCATGCTCACGACGAGCACGCGGCCAAGCTGAAACAGGCTGTTTTCCAGTCCGTTCGGCACACCAATCTGCAGAATACGGCGGATAAGCTCCTTATCCGGTCGAAACCGCTGTCCGCGCCGCAGAGAGACCGTGTGCTCGGGGTTCAGCAGCAGAATCGTGATAGCGACAGCCGCCGTGCCGCGCGACAGCACGGACGAAAGCGCTGCGCCTCCGACGCCCCACTTGAACACGAAAATGAACAGAGAGTTGCCGATGAGGTTGACGATGTTGATCAGTCCTGCAATCAGCATGGAGATACGCGAGTTGCCCTGTGCGCGGAACAGCGCCGCACCGGCGTTGTAAATCGCCAGAACAGGGTAGGAGAACACGCTGACCGTCAGGTAGGTGAGCGCGCTCTGCATCACATCGTCCTCGATCGTGCCGAACAGCAGGCGCAGTAGCGGTGCGCGGAACAGCATGACGAGCGTCGAGATGATCAACGCAATGACCGTGACGACTAAGTACAGCTGCTTGGAGGCATCGCACGCACGGTCGTTCTTTCTCGCACCGAGCAGCTGCGCGACCACGACAGCGCCGCCGGTCGCCAGTGCGGAAAAGATGTTGATGATGAGCACGTTGAGCATATCGACCAGCGATACGCCGGAAACCGCCGCTTCACCGACCGAGGAGACCATCATCGTGTCGGCCAGACCGACCGTGATGGCGAGCACCTGCTCGATAACGAGCGGCAAAATCAGCTTTTTGAGTGCGGCATTGGGGAATAACTCTTTACTCGTAAAAAATACACCTCGGATCAAAGAATAACGCGGTACGCTTCTATCAGCCTCTCGAGCGACCATGCGGCGTTCGCGGGACTGGTGGAGGGCAGCTGCGTGACGGGCACGCCGGTTTTCGGCTCGATGAGTTTGCGGTAAAGCTGCGCCGACTTGCCGCCGGTGGCAAAAATGCGCGTAATTTTGCTCTCGCGGAGCAGTTTGCCGATGTCGTTCGGCTCGGCGTTGCGGATAGACGTGTCGGACGCGCCCGCAATATCGCATTTGGCAATGGTGTCCCACAGCGCCACATGATGCCGCAGGCACATCGCGCGCTTGTCCTCGATGGAGACCGGCACCTCCTCGCCAAGCACAGCCGCCAGCACGCGCCAGAACCGGTTCTGCGGGTGGCCGTAAAAGAACCCGACCTCGCGGGACTTCGGGCTTGGAATCGAGCCGAGCAGCAGCACGCGCGACTCGCTGTCGTACAGCGGCGGAATGGTGTGAACGATGGTTTGCAGTTGCATGGATCAGTCCTCCAGTACGGAAACAAAGCTGCGGAACGCGCTCGGCAGCGCATAAGCGTCGCGCAGCTCGGCAGGTGTGACAAAGGTGAGAGCGGGTGCAGGTGCGTCTAGTTCGACATACACGCCGTTCATGTGCCACTCCACATGGGTGAAAATATGCTTGGCAGGCCGCAGAGAGAGCAGCTTTCGCACGCTCCAGTCCATTTCGGTGAGCGCCGCGCGCAGCTCCTCCGGCGAGAGATGGCCATCGAGCGACGGCAGCTCCCACAGACCGGCGAGCAGACCCTTTTGGGGTCTCTGCCGCAGACCGACAAGCTGACCGCAGCGCACAACAAGCACGGTGCGGTTTTCCACTCTCCGCGCCTTTTTTGCGGCTCGGAGCGGCAGTACAGCCGCGTTTCCGCGGTGAAAGCCCTCACAGAGATGCTGAATCGGGCAGTCGTCACAGCGCGGTGCGCCGTTCGGCAGACAGACGGTTGCACCAAGCTCCATCAGCGACTGGTTGAGGTCGCCGGGGCGGACGGCATGAGTGCGGCGAACCGTTCGCGCGTCTGCTTTTTGAATTTTGCGTCCGTGATCGGCGTGAAATCGTTATCCAGCCGCGCCGCCACACGCAGAACATTGCCGTCCACCGCCGGAACGGGCAGTCCGAACGCGATAGACGCCACCGCGCCTGCCGTGTACTCGCCGACGCCGGGCAGAGCAAGCAGCCTGTCGTAATCAGCAGGCAGTTCGCCGCCGTATTCTTCGCACAGCAGGACCGCTGCACGGTGCAGGTTGCGCACGCGGCTGTAGTAGCCGAGCCCCTCCCAGAGCTTGGTGTAAACGGCCTCGTCTGCCGCCGCGAGAGCGGGAATATCGGGCAGCGCGTTCATCCAGCGAGAAAAATAGCCGCGCACAGCCTCCACGCGCGTCTGCTGCAGCATGATCTCGCTCACCCAGACGCGATAGGGAGCAGGCTCAGACCGCCACGGCAGGTCGCGGTGCCCGGCGTCATACCAGCTCAGCAGCGGCTGCACGATGGCCTTGCTTACCCCGCTCAATATTTCATGTCATCCAGCGTAGCGCCGGTGTAGAACATGGTGAAGGTCGCGTCGGCAATATGCTTGCCCTCGTCGTCGTGCACCTCGACCATGTAGACCGACACCTTGCGGCCGCGCTTGCGCTCGTACGCCACAGCGGTCAGCTTTTTGCCGCAGCGGCCCGGACGGTAGTAGTGGATGGTGCTGTCGAGCGTGACGGCCACCGTGCCCTGAGACGCCGCCGCAGAGCCTGCCGCAATGTCGCACAGCGAGAAGATCGTGCCGCCGTGCGCCATGCCGAGCGGATTGAGCAGCTCGGGGGTCAGGTCAAGCTCTACGGTTGCGCCGCCGTCCTTGTCGAGCGTCACAACGTGCATGTGCATCAGTTTGTTTAAGCCGCCGGCTTCCTGCCGCAGCTTGAGGATTTCTTCGATGGTCAAGGTTAGGACTCCTTTATATATTCTATAATCTTTTGATAAACGATGGTTTTTCGCCTTCGAGGCGAACGGAACTGCGCTGACGCCGCGCGGGCGCACAAGAGGGTAGACACCAAGGTTTCTACCCTCTTGAGAATCACCCATTTCCTTAGAGGGCACGGCGCAGATTGCCGACATGTGACCGCTGCGAAGCACGGGAACGGCAGAGAATTTTTTCTACCGTAGGGGAGCACAGTGTGCTCCCATGTCGAGACATATTCGCAGTGCCGGATACTGTTCTGCTACACAGGCGGTTTACTCTGCGCAAGCGCGACATATCCGTGTCGCGCAACTCTTTAACGTGTTATACCGGACGG
>OLVP01001021.1_pt1 | contig 19478 bp, 28 predicted proteins | sample 1673281 | NCBI WGS metagenome assembly OLVP01 (sample SAMEA3178940, study PRJEB25190) | human gut metagenome | biome: human gut; feature: human-associated habitat; material: faeces | place: Austria | collected 2013
TTATTAGCAATGTCAAGAGTTGAGTGCTAATTTTTTGTGAAAATTTTGTGAACGCTTACAACCATGCAAAATGGTAAAATAACGTCCTGCAAGTGAACTTGCGAGGACGTTTATTTTTCTCTTATTCTTTTTGCAAATTATTCATCCACTTCTTTACCAATTCTACTTCAGATTTTTACTAATATTATTTTGCCCTACTCTAATTTTTATGGCAACAAAATTTGCTTATATCTTGTACTTGACACAAGTCCGATTTCGTACTATGCTGTTAAGTACGAAATCAGACTTATGGGAGTGATTTATAATTTATGAATTCAAAAAATATTAAAAAACCTGAAATGAGCCCCGCTCTTTTGGAATCAAATAAATTATTTAAGGAATTTAATAACATCTATCACGATGCCGCCCTAAAACTTGGAATATCCAACAGTTCACTGGACATACTATATTCAATCTGCGAGTTAGGAGACGGTTGTCTTCAACGCGATATAAGTAAGAGTACATTTATTCCCAAACAGACAATTCATTCTTCTATTCGTTCACTGGAAAAATTAGGATACATTTATTTAAGCAACGGTAAAGGACGAAACATGCACATAAACCTTACTGATGCCGGAAGGGATTATATTAAGGAGACGATTTACCCTATTATTACTTTAGAAAATGAAGCCATTTCAAGTCTTACGGAAGATGAGCGACGTCAAATGCTTATTTTGCAAAGCAAACATATAACAGCCCTTAGAGAAGCATTTAACAAAATTAAGAACCACGAGGAGGCGGAATAGAGATTAAAATGAGTACTCAATTATCAGAACATTTCACATATTCAAAACTGCTTAGATTTGTTATTCCACCTATTATTATGATGATATTTACGTCTATTTACAGTGTGGTTGACGGCTTATTTGTATCTAATTATGTGGGAAAGACTGCCCTTGCCGCCATAAATCTTATCCTTCCATTTATCATGGCAATATCAGCCCTTGGATTTATGATTGGAACAGGAGGAAGTGCCATTGTGGCTAAAACTCTGGGAGAAGGTAATAAAAAGAAAGCCAATGAGTATTTCTCGCTTTTAGTTTATGTAACAATTATATTTGGTATTTTACTTGCCATTATAAGTTTTTTCCTTATTCCACCTATTGCCAAAGCTCTAGGTGCAACAGGAGAACTTTTAAATAACTGCATACTATACGGCCGGCTGTCCCTTATTTCCATAACAGCCTTTATGCTTCAAAATGTTTTTCAAAGTTTCTTTGTTACTGCGGAAAAGCAAAAGCTGGGATTGGGTGTCATAATAGCTGCCGGAGTTACCAATATTGTTCTTGATTATATTTTTGTTGCCCTATTAGGTTTTGGGCTTACAGGTGCTGCCATTGCAACAATTTGTGGTGAATTTATAGGTGGATTATTTCCCATACTATATTTTGCAAGACCTAATTCCAGTCAGCTTCGTCTTGGAAAAACCCACTTTGAAGGGAGGATACTTTTAAAAACCTGTGTCAATGGTTCATCTGAACTTATGACTAACCTTTCCAGTTCAATTGTAAACTCTCTCTACAATATTCAGTTAATGAATTTTGCCGGGGAAAACGGAGTAGCTGCCTATGGTGCAATTATGTATGTAAACTTTATTTTTATGTCAATATTCTTTGGTTATTCAATAGGAAGTGCCCCTATAACAAGCTTTCATTATGGTGCTAAAAATCATCGTGAACTAAAAAGTCTGTTTAAGAAAAGTCTTACATTTATTGGTGTCTCCGGTATCGTTCTTGTTGTTCTGGCACAGTTATCGGCTTCTACCCTTGCCTGGTTATTTGTAGGATATGATAGTGATTTATTTGAAATGGCTTTATCAGGCTTTAGAATATACTGTCTTGTTTATTTAATAAACGGGTTCAATATATTTGGTTCCTCATTCTTCACTGCCTTAAACAACGGGCTGGTTTCTGCTGCCATTTCCTTTCTCCGCACACTGTTATTTCAAATTGTGTCGGTGCTTATTTTGCCGGTTATTTTCGGTATTGCAGGAATTTGGTCTGCAGTAAATGTAGCAGAAGTTTTAACATTATGTGTTACTATTTTCTTCTTTGTAGAACAAAGAAAAAAATATAATTATGCGTAGGTTTTATGACATATCATTTATTGACTTTATGTATAATGAACGTTAAAATTTTTATAACAATTAGTGTGTTTAGAAATTATATCAGGAGTTATTATGAAATCTAAATTAAAGAATTTTAGCCTTCTTACCATAAGCACTTTAATAATGGCTGTGGGGATTTACTTTTTTAAGTTCGCTAACAATTTTACTTTTGGTGGCATAACGGGTATGGCAGTTTTAGTTGCCAGGTTTACTCCACTGTCAGCCGGTGATTTTTCATTTATTGCCAATATTTTATTACTTGTTATTGGCTTTATAATACTTGGACGTGATTTTGCAGCTAAAACTGCTTACAGCACTATTTTACTTTCTGTTTCATTGTCTTTACTTGAAAGGATATTTCCTATGAGTAAGCCCCTTACAGACGAGCCATTGCTGGAACTGGTTTTTGCCATACTTCTTCCTGCTCTAGGCTCTGCCGTTTTATTTAATATCGGGGCTTCAAGTGGTGGAACAGATGTTATTGCCATGATTTTAAAGAAGTATACCAGCGTAAATATTGGAAGAGGACTCCTTTTCTCTGATATCTTATTTACAGCAGCCGGTTTCTTTGTTTTTGATGTAAAAACAGGTCTCTATTCAATGCTTGGACTAATTGTCCGTTCAGCCCTTATTGACAACTTTATTGAAAGTCTTAACCGTTCAAAATACTTTCACGTTGTCTGCACTGACCCCAAACCTATCTGTCAATACATAGAAACCACACTAAAACGTGATTCCACACTGGTATCTGCCACCGGTTCATTTACGGGAGATAACAAATATATTATTCTTACGGTTTTAAGTCCAAGTGAAGCGGTTAAGCTTCGTAATTTTATAAGGGAAAACTCTCCGGGAGCTTTCCTGCTTATTTCAAATACCAGCGAAATTATTGGAAAAGGGTTCCACTCAGTTTAGAGTGAAACCCTTTTATGTATTCTATATTTTTCTTTTATCTACTATATGGCAGCCATAATCTTTATATGGAAGATTATAATATTTTTCATAGTCCTTAGCCTTTGCAAACAAAGCATCATAAACCCTGCCCTTTAGTTCCATCCACGCATGTCCCGTGTCGTGAACTACATAAACGTTTTTGTATCCGCATTCGTGTGCCATAAATGCCAATGCTGATGACTGGGAAACGCAACAGCCTTCACCCTTTATAAAAATATCATTGGCAAATGTAGATTCCCAACCTTTCTCTTTATATATCTTATTTAGAAAACGATATCTTTTATAAGGTATGTCAGAAATCCAGTCAAAGCATTTTCTTAATTTCACTTCTTTTGAATCTGTTGACTTGCATATTTTATCCACCATTTTTCTTGCTCTAATCATGGTTTTAATTTTTTGAGCATTAAGTTTTGTTATTTTTGCTCTGCCGTTTTTGCAAATTCTTATTCCGTCAATAGTTCTGTTTTTAAGCTGTTTACCATTTGAACGTCCAAAGAAATAAAAATGTTTATTATATTTTGCCCATCCTTTAACCATTACACCATTTTCATCAAATAAATATCTGCTTTTTTTAATGGTAATAACCTTATTTTTGACCTTTTTACCTTTTACCACATAATATGTTTTTCCCTTTTTGGTAACCAGTTTACCCGACAACTTATCTGACTTTTTTGTGGCAGTTGTCACCGCTTCCCTGTTATCATTTTTAGTGGCAGCCACAACCGGTGTTGACATTACAACACATAAAGCCCAAATTGTCATTACTTTAAATATAAACTTTTTATTCATGACTCTCCTCCTTTAAAACTAACTAATACCCTTTAAACTATTTAAAAGTTCCAAATCTTCCGCCTGCACTCTGAAATTAGTCTTTATAGGTTCTCCATCCGGTGCAGTAACCACCATTTCTATTATTGTACCTTCCTTTATTTCAAGACTGGCACGCTTGAAAAATTTTGGAATCATTGGATGTCTTTGTCCAAAGTCCTGTATCATTCCCTTTGCTTTCATTAACTCTAATGGATTCATATTTTTCCTCTCTTTCTTTTCTCCTTTAATTAATCATATTCTATCAGGAGTTTTTTCTTTGCCTATATAGTACCATTAATCAAACTTTGTTGTCCAGTAAGCAGTTTCATTTGCTTCAAAACACATCAGTATCTGTTGACGATTTACTTTTTCTTCTGCTAAGTTATCCGGTATTTCCTCTTTTGCAAAATATCTGCTTCCAACTGTTTCAATGTTATTTACAAACTCTCCTCCCAGATTCTCACATAAAACAAATACCTTTACCACTCCTTAAATCATATTGTAAAATCCCTTTTTACTAATTAAATAATATGTAACATTTGCCTCTTTATCTGTTATATGAATAGATTTTCTCTGACTGAGCATTTCCCTGTACGATGCTGCAAGGTTCGTTGTAAAGCAAAAAAGCGTAGAATTTTTCACCAACTCCTGAAACATTGGATTGGTTTATGAGTATCTTATAAAGTAATACATTATGACAAAGACTACAAGCCGTGAATAATTCCCCGGCTTGTAACTTTTATTTTCCATCAAAAACAATATCTTTCCCATCTTGATTTTTATATATGTACAATTTATTTTTCCAATCCATTGTAATATAATTTTCTATAAAATTATTTTTTCTAACATCATATCCCGGCACTGAAATTGTTTGAGCGGTTTTATTTATTTTTATATTGCTACCTGTATATCTCTTGTAAAAATCACATGCCTCATCAAAGGAACAATAGTCGTAAAACTCATTAACCAAATTTTCACCATCTTTTTTCAAACTATCTGCAATATCCTTACTGATAATAGTTTCAACAGGTGATGGAAAATAAACTATGTTGTATTCTTCATCCTGCATTATGCCATGGCAGCATCTTGCATAATATAAATTGAATTCTTTTTCATAGTAAATGACATAGTAATTATTATCATGAAAAAACAATTTTGCACTTTTTTTCAATCCATCATAAATATATGTAACATCTTTAATATAATCTTTTGGGTTTGTTTCAACAATTTCATCCAAAGTCATATCCGTCGTAAATCCGGTCCAGCACTCTCCAAAACAGGTATTTACTGAATCACTGCCATTAATCTCACATATGGCATATCTGTTATCTGTGCCATCCCAGTTGCTAACATACACTTTTTGCTTTTTATTATTATTGAATATTACTATAAATACTGTTGCAAGTGATATCAATAACACAATTGCAACAAGTATTATGGCTGTTTTTTTGAAACTTTTAGGAAATTTATTCATTTTTCTTTCTCCACGTATTTTTATTAATTTTCATCCAGACATAAGTATACTTTTTATGCCATATTTTGTCAATTTGTGTTTGAATAAATTTCATTTTATCGTTTAAAAAATATTTTATATTTTTTTACTTATTTCTAATTGTATAAATAATCCCCACTATAACAACCACAAACATTGCTACTATAACAGCCAATACCGGCCAGCCCGGAAGTGACATACGCCTCCTTCCGGTTTTACAAACTATTTAGCAAAGTGTTCTTTTGCAAATTCCATATCCTGAACCAATTCCATTGTTCCAAGATATTCATTATCTTTATTTCTTACCGCCATATAAGTTACTAACATGGTTTTTCCATTTTTCTCCATCCACACAGGTACTTTGTCAAGCTTTCCTGCCCTGAACTCATCAATAATGCCCCTGACACGCTGTTCAATTTTCGGCGGATGGCAGGAAAATACCTCCCTTCCTATTGCCATTTTAGGACGCTTAAATACTTTCGGTCCATCATTAAAATACCTGTTAATATTTTCATCATCAATAAATGTTATTTCAAGAGGTATTGTATTAAGCATAGCCTCTAATTGCTGTAAAGTAAAGCTTCCTCCTGCCATAATTATTTTTTCTTCACTAAATGCAGTTTTCTCTTCTTTAACTGACTTTTCTCCGTCTTCCCATATTTTACCGGTTACTCCAAAGCATTCCGGGTAATCCTTTGAATCCACATAAATTCCATGCCATTCTTCCTCAGTAAAATTTAACGCACAATTAGGAAAGAGTATGTTTGCCTCCTTATAAATCATCTCTTCTGCCCTTGTCAAAAGTGCTTCAAATTTCTTTATCCATTTTTCGTCACCTGTATTTGATTGTGCTAATACAGATAATTCATCCCTTATTTCATCATCTACAGTCCACATTACATCTGATGGGCCACTGATTTCATATTTAACTTTCAAATGTGGATAAAGCAAGTCCCCTTTTTTAGCATAGTGAATTGAAAGTTGTCTAAGTTCCTGCAATAAATCGGAATTAATTTTTCCTGTTTTTATTTTATCCCTACATTCATCAATAATTTTTTGTAACTTTTCATTTTCCTCAGTAAATGTTTCAAGCGGATGTCCCGGAATTGCAATTAATTCTGCTGCCGCCGCCATTCTCTGATTTTTCATTGATTCCCCTACAGCCTTTTCTGTATTGGCAATTCTTTCCTCTCTTGTTTTTCCATGAAACAATGCTGAATGAACATCGCATAATTTCTGCACTTCCTCTAACGGTGTTCCATCTCTTAATAATCTTTGTTCAGCAAGCATTATTTCAGAAGCATTCACTTCCTTAAATTCCTTTACAAAGTCCGCCCTGACACTTTCTAAACTTTCCCCTTTATTTAACCTTATTAAATATTCTTTAATTCTCTCTGTGGATTTGCTTATACCTGATTTTTCATTAATTCTGCTCATATATATTAACTTCCTTTCCTCTATTAGTTTGAATTATTTATCTTTAATATATACTATCAGCAGAAAAAAATCCGTTGTTTTAGCAACGGATTTTTAGTATTTTTCAATTATAACTTTCCCCCAATTTTTCTTTACTCTTTAGTTTTAGCAATATACAAGGTATTTGCAAACATGCCGGTAACATAATTCCTTCTGCTATGCAAATAGCATATGTTATATTATCTGTAAGTAAACATACACAATAGAGTCCCCCAAACACTAATGATATGGCAGCTGTAACTTTTTTGTACCTTACAATCTCCCCTTCATCCAGCTTTCTGCTTTCTGAATCAATAGGGCTTAATATAATCAGGCTGGTCACAGCAAACACTACACAAATATTAAGTACAAAAATATATTTAATATTTGTAACCATGTAAACACACATAAATAATACACTGCATGAACAAAGGATGCATACCCAAACATGCTTAGCGTGGAATCCACCACTAAATTTTCTGACACACATAAATGGTATTATGATTATAATGCTTTCCAATACCCTGTCCATCATAATTCCAAATGTCAAAATTATTGCTAATGGCGCTATTAAAAAAATCAAGCTATATACTGCATACTCATATAGTTCCCGATCCATCTCATCTATTGCCCCGCAGCGTATTAACCATGTTGCCACATGCTTTGATAAGTATTTCATTATTTTTCACCTCTAAAGCGTTCTAACTCTTTTGGAGCCTTTGGCTGATAAATCAATGCACATGATGTAGAATTAGCATCAACTTTAAGCATTCTGTTAAGTGTTTTTTCAACAAGCTTTGCTGATGGCTTTACCATATTCTTTCTTTCCATATCTAATTCCCCCTTTCCTGATTTATGGAGTTATAATACATTATTTTTTTCAAAAAATCGATACCCTAAGCACGAAAAGACATTTTTTACCACTTTTTGGTAGTTTTAAACTCTTTACAGGGTTTAGCACCCTACCAAAAAAGGTCGAATTTTGTCTTTTTATGCTTGTTATCTGTCCTTTATCATTTTTTTATAGTATAATGTTTTCAGTTTTATAATTTATGATAAAGGGGGGTTACCATGCGTATTTTAATATGTGATGATGACTTAGAAATTGCAGAACAATTAAATGATACATTAAATCTTTTTTTCCAAAATAATTCCCTAAAGCTTCCAGAAATTGTTATATATGATAACGGAGAGGACTTGCTGGCAGACTCAATGGATAAAGATATTGTTTTTCTCGATATTGAAATGCCGGGGCTTAACGGAATATACGTTGGAAATGAATTAAAAAACAAAAATCCCAACATAATTATTTTTATTGTAACTTCTTACTCGGAATATTTAGATGATGCCATGCGTTTTCACGTGTTCCGCTATCTTTCAAAACCTGTTGACCCTAACCGGTTATTCAGAAACCTGAAAGATGCCATTGAGTTATACAATACAACTGTCACCAAAATTCCAATTGAAACAAAAAACGGAGTTTACACGGTACCCGCATCAGACATTGTATTTGCAGAAACTCACGGTCACAAAACCATTATTCATACACTAAAACAGGATTACGAGTCAATACATAGCATGAGACATTGGTTAGAAGTATTAAAAATGCCCTGTTTTTTTGCTTCCCATCGAAGCTTCATTATAAATCTGAAGTATGTATCTAATTTTGACCATACTTTAATTCACTTGTGTAATGACCGCTTTAAGGCATATTTAACCCGAAGGAAATATACCGGATTTAAGGATGCATATTTACTATATTTAGAAAGTACGAGGTAACCACATTGGCTGTAACAGTTCTTTACATATTTGTATATATTATAGAAGCAATTATTTTTGGATGGTATTGCAACCACTTATTTAATCCTAAATATTCAAAGAAGGTGGAATGTCTCTTTATTGCTATGGGATATGTCTGTCTTTTCTTTATTTCCCTTGCCATGATTTTCTATATTAATATTGCATTATTCGTACTTATAAACTTTATTTTAATTTTCTTCCTTTATGATGCTAAATGGCACTCTGCATTATTTAATGCCTTAACAATGACCTGTATTATGACTCTTAGTGAGGTAGTTATTTTACAGTTAAAATCCCTTATCAGCATAGACTTTCTCTACTCTGATTCCCATATAGTGTATTTGTGTGTTGTTGCCCTTTTATGTAAAATAACATACTTTATTATGCTCAGACTTATAGTTGTATTTATGCACGGCTCAAAAGAAAGAAATGACTCATTTAGTATCCCCACTGCATTACTTAACGTCATTCCTCTTATTTCGCTTTATATAATATCAACCTTAGTTGCCATTATTCTTAGTAAAAATATGCCTGAGCATTTTAAATATATGCTGTTTTCCTGTACGTTTCTTCTATTAGGAATTAATATTTTAATCTTTTATATTTATCACTATACAATTGACAAAAGCAGTGAATCCACCCAGCTTCAAATTCAGCTGCAAAAAGAATATGATATGACAGAATATTATAAATCATTATTTAATCAAAATGAAAATCAACAAATTCTGATTCACGATATAAAAAATCATTTACAGACAATAAACCGCCTTAACGATGAGAATAATAGAGAAAAAATAAGCCGATACCTTGAAAGTCTGTTAAATTCATCAGACCTGAAAGACTCGGTTCATGTGTCAGATAATGAAGTTCTTAACTCCATATTGTGTCATTATATGAAAATCTGCCGCGATAAGCATATTTCTTTTAAAGTTGATATAAGGAAAAAATTATTACAAAATTTAAAATATGAAGAATTAACTTCTCTCTTTTGTAACCTATTAGATAATGCCGTAGAGGCATGCAGTGACATACCGGATTCGTATATAGAAATGAGCGTAAGCTTTGAGCCAAACTCATCTCTCACTGTAATCAACATTATTAACACATGTAGGGTTGTTCCTACTTTTGATAAAAACGGGCGACCTGTTACCACCAAGAAGGGGTCTAAAAATCACGGTTTTGGTGTCAAAAGCATTAACCGTGTAATAGACCGTTACAATGGAAATATTAAAATGTATTTCGACGAAAGTAAAATGGCTTTCCACACCATTATTACCATAAAAGAATCCTAACCTTTTAATCTCTTGAACATTTTTCTGCGTCGATTGCCAATACAAACATCAAAACATGTAGTGCATCCTGCGGATTTACAATATCAAGTACATATGTATCGGATAATTTAAATAGTTCTTTAGAAACGGTTGCCACAGTGCCTCCGTTTCTATCGGTTATTGTGTAATCCCATTCCATGTAGTTTCCTTCCACATGCCAACCGTTAAAATCAATATCATACTTTGGTTTGAAAAATGTCATTTCTTTACTTATACTGCCAATCTTGTTTTCCCCTTCATATATATCAAAAATCGGAAGCCACGTTAAAACCCGCTCCTTTAATGTTCCTATTTCATTATTTGCTGCATCATAAATTTTCAGACGGTGTCCAAAAGATACTTGTCCCTTTACGATATAAACTGTATTTCCATTTTCATCATATATGTCATAGGAATCAATCCATGAAAAAATTCTCTGTTTAAACAATAATTTCATTTTTTTCTCTCCATTTTCTATATTTTTCAACCTACTGATTATAACATATTTTTACAATATTTTATACTTATCCTATCCTTGATATTTTTTTCACATTGTATTGATGTTTCTTTTGATTTTCTCCGGGCAAATTTATTGTGTTTTTCTCTTCTATATGTTATGCTCATTAAATACGTTGCAAATAATTATAAGAGGTAAAATTATATGAAAGAACATAATGAAAAAAGAAGTTCCTTCTCCGGCAGACTGGGTTTTGTATTGTCGGCAGCCGGGGCTTCCGTAGGACTGGGAAATATTTGGAGATTCCCATATTTAGCGGCAAAATATGGTGGTGGAATCTTCCTTTTAATTTATATTATTCTGGCTCTTACCTTTGGTTACACAATGATTGTTGCTGAAACATCTATTGGACGAATGACTAAAAAAAGTCCTGTAGGTGCTTTTAAATTTTTCAGCAAATCCCCTTTTTCAAAATTTGGAGGATGGATTAATGCTATTATCCCTATATTGATTGTTCCCTACTATTCAGTTATCGGTGGCTGGGTAATTAAATATCTGGCTGAATATATTGTAGGTGACAGCAAACTTTTAGCGGGAGACAGTTATTTTACGGATTTTATTTCCGGTGGATTTTCAGCTGAAATATGCTTTATTATATTTACATTGCTGACACTGATTGTTATATATGCCGGGGTTAGAAATGGCATTGAACGTGTTTCAAAATTTATGATGCCTATATTAATTGTTTTATCAATTATAATTGCCGTTTACTCTGTAACCCGTCCCGGTGCATTAGCAGGAGTGAAGTATTTCCTTGTTCCAAACTTTAAGAACTTTTCATGGATGACCGTTGTTGCTGCAATGGGACAGATGTTTTATTCTTTATCAATTGCCATGGGTATCTTAATTACATTTGGTTCATACATGAAAAAGGATGTTTCAATTGAAGACTCTACCAGAAATGTAGAATTTTTTGACACAGCTATAGCAATTATGGCAGGTCTTATGATTATTCCTGCGGTGTTTGCGTTTTCAGGCGGTGACCCGGATGCCCTACAGTCAGGGCCGTCACTTATGTTTATAACACTTCCAAAAATGTTTGACAGTATGGGGTTAAGCACCGTTGTAGGAATACTGTTCTTTACCTTAGTGCTGTTTGCCGCTCTGACAAGCTCCATTGCTTTAACGGAAAGTGCCGTTTCTACTTTTGAAGATGAATTTGGCTGGCACAGAAAAAAATCAACTGTTATACTTGGCTTCATTATGATTGCTCTTGGAAGCCTTTCATGTTTCGGTTATGGTCCACTATCATGGGTTAAAATTATCGGAATGCAGTTTTTGGATTTCTTTGACTTTTTAACTAACTCTGTGATGATGCCTATTGCTGCATTTGCTACATGTATTCTTGTATCAAAGGTTATTGGATTAAAAACCGTAGAAGCCGAAGTTCTTCGTGGCGAAAGCACTTTCAGACGTAGAAAAATATTTAATTTTATGATTAAATATCTTTGCCCGATATTTGCAGTAATTATACTTTTAAGTTCCATTGCCAACGCATTTGGATGGATAAAAATTTAGAGATACATTAAAAAGATGCTATTTGATTTAATTTAAACCAAAATAGCATCTTTTTATTTAATAACATTAATTCTTTGTTTTATTAATTCTTTTGTTCTTTCTTTTAATTCGTCCGGCAAATACGAATTGTCACATACTAGTAATAATACCTCCTGAATTTTACATATTTTTTTTATCATATTTTCAGCACTTTTTGGATTAATATTGCATTTTTGTGCTAATTCCAAAAAATCTTTCTTTCTAATATTTCTTTTTTTACCATTTATGGTAAGAGCAAGTTGTTCAGTGTCTTCCGGCATTATTATATTAACAGGAAGTAAATCGTATGCATCTGATAAGGAATATATACGATTTCCCGGCAATGTTTCACGTAGCGAAAAATTCTTTAAATGCATATCCGAATTTCCAATAACAAAAGAAAAAACTATTCGAATGAACATTTCCGCCATATCTAATTGAGGGTATTCAGAATATTTTTTTATAACTTTCCCACATAATTCATAGGAGCCTTTATATTTATCCTGAGTTAATCGATTCGATAACTGACAAAAATCTTCCATTGCATACATTTTCACATCATCATTTTTAATATTTATGTCCCTGTCAATTCTCCTTGTAATATACGCATAAGTATCATCAACTTTTATAAGTGCATGCGGAACAGTTCTAATACCAACAATTTCCGCAAGTCTCATAGCTAGGTCTTCAAATTCAGGTAGAAAGGCAAATTCATTAGTTTGTGGCTTTAAAATATATCCTGTAGGATAATTTACAATTGTTAGTCTTGACTTTGCTCCACCAGACAAATTTAACGATAACTTTTTTTGAACTCCCGGAACGGTGAAACCATTATTTATAGTGTTTTTTGCAATTTCTTCTAACTTTGATTCTGATATATCCAATATTGGCATATTTTTTGTTCCAAAAAACTTTTTTATGCATTTATTATGCCATAGACACTCTTTTTCTTCTTCAGTGGCATTCGTTTCAATCTGCCTACCACAAAACAAACATTTCATTATTTTACCTCATTTTTAATACAAACATCACCTATACAATCTCTGCATGCAACCAATAACAAGCCAAACCTATCACTTTGATTGATTTTCCAGTTATGACTAACCATTTCTAATAGCCATCCTTCCGGAATGAGTCCGTCAAAATACGGAAATAATATAGTCGAAAAATATTCTTCTTCCCTCAATGGCATATTTAAACTAACCGGTAACGCATCATTTCTCGCCAAATATGATTTATCATATGAAAAGATATATCCTTCATCTGTTTCCTTGATCATTCCTGCATAAATTTTCTGAATATAAACATAACCTATCCTATATTCACTCATACCTATTCTCTAGGCTCCTTCCCTGGCACAGCCACCATTCCGAACATCCTAAGTGCCTGATTTACTTTGTCCATTCTAACAGTCTCCTTTCCCTGTTCCAAATCTCTTACAAATCGTAATCCTAAACCAGAACGTAATGCAAATTCTTCCTGAGTCAGTCCAACTTTTCTTCTTTGTTCTTTTACATATTTACCAATTATATTCATATATATTATATTATACCTTATCAGGTATATTTTCAATCATTTTTTATATTTTATACCTTATCAGGTATATTTTATGTATTTGCGCTCTATTTTATACCCTTTAAGGTATATTTTCTTACTTTGCTAATTTTACTTTATTTTCAAAGTTCTTAAATACCCCTTTTGTTCTGGTGTTATTCTATAACTTTCTATTGATTTTTGTATTGCCTTATTGTGTGTCCATACATCTAAACGCTTTTCTTTAATGAAGGGAATTATGCTGTCATATTGCTTTGCCAGAGCCGTGGCAAAATACCAGGCCCTCATCATATTGACGTAATATTCATTAGATGAAACCTCAGCTACTTTTTGTGGATACTCCAACTTAAATTCATCTTCTAAATAATGTTTCATAAGCATGCTTATACCAAATCTTATAGTGTATGTATTATCTGAATCTATAAATTCATATACTTCTTTAATGAATATATCCAAATGCTTCTTAGCTACTTTTGCCCCAAACATATCACAAGTTGCCCAATTATCTATAAATGGTAGAAATTGCTTCACTTTTTCAATATATCCCTCATAGTCCTTCATTTGTTCTAATAAAAGTCCATGAAGATTATTTTCCTCATAATATTTATGTGGCAAAATCTTCAAAAACTCCTTGGATTCTCCTGTTTTTCCAAACTCTTTGGCAAATTTTCTAAGAGCAGGAATCCGAACTCCAATAATCTTTTCCTTATCCATTGTTGGAATCAGTTTGGCATGGAAATCACGATATTTTAAGTCCTGCATTTCAAAAAGTTTGTTTTGCACTTTGTCTATGACTGTTTTTTTATTCATAAATAAAATCCTTTCATTTTCATAAACAGAAATCTACTACCTTTAGGTTGTGAGTAGTTGACATTGTTAAGTCCCTTGTCTAATATTACAAATCCTTTCTGTATTTCTTTATGTATTCAAATAATTGTATATTAGTTTTTGAGTTTTTTTCTTCCGCCTCTATATATTCCGGAAAGGGCAATCCCACCTGACATTCACCACATATGTCAATTCCCAGTATTTTTTTATCCTTAAGGAAAAATTCTAACAGATGATCCAGCATTCCAAGAGGCATATGCCCCTGACTCCAATTAGTTTCGATGTAGCGTCTATCCAAAATATCCTTATCTATGGAAATATAAAATGGCACATCTGTTATAATATCTTCAAGCTTTTCCTTTCCGGTTCCGTTTCGCAATTCTTCTACAGAAAAAGTCACCAGTTTTTCCTTATTTGTAACATCGATTTGACTAATATCTTCATTAGTGGCACCTACTAAAATCAGCTGAACCAGATTTTTATTTTCCATAATAACCTGTGCTGCCCAGTCGCCACAACTGGTCATGCCTTCTATTAGCGGCTTTTGCATATCCGTATGATGGTCGTACAAAACCAGTGAAAACCTAGAATCTATCCTATCTGTCAGTATTTTTGTCACATAATGATAATTACCTGAATCAATAAAATGGATTCCATAAATTCCATATTTTTCGGTTCTTTTTTTAATCTCCTCCCGTGCCAAACCAGAGCAATATAAATCACAGCCTTCTATGTCTGAGCAGTCAATCCAGTTAATATCATCAATTTTTTCTATATCTTCATCTTTATAAACATGTGTAAAATCCAAAATGTAATTTTGACTTTTTATCATTCTTACATCTCCTCTTGTAATACAATATTGCCCCTCGTTTCAATTATTGGCTAACTGTCGCTGTATTTAAAACAAATCCAACATATTATCTAAATATATTTTTTCTCTCACATAAATCTGATATTCAGGTTTTGTCATGTAATATAGTAAAAATTCAAGAATTAGTGCACTTCCAAGACTTCGCCCTTCAATTTTAAAATTTGAAAATCCCATTGGCATGTAGACATTTTTTATATCATCAATTCCAATAAATCCCGGATTCTCCATTGCTTTAGAAAAGCGATATCCATATTTTGCTTCAGGAGATTTGCAGTAATGCTCATAACCGGATTCTCCTAAATTCTTCCTGCTAACAGCTTCGTAACAACTTTTCCTGTCTTTGCAATCAAACCAACAACATTCATTGCAAAGAAATTCCACCTTATCCTTCTGTTTTTCTGACAGTAAATCAAATCTGTCAATTGCCTTATTTAAGCGGAAATCAGGCACAACATAAAGAAAATCCTCTCTATTTACTTCCCTTAAAAATTCGTCAAAATCCATCAACACCTTGGTGGTGGACGAAACAAAATAGAAATTGGGGTATTTTTCCTGTATGTAATGTAGTAATAAATCTGAGTGAACTATAACACCATTTGGCACTTGTTCCCCCTTCTCAAATTGAGCACAAAGCTTATTGCAACTGTAATCCGAAAGATGTTTTTCCTGAAGTAATGAATTGCTAAAAGTCAAACGTGCCGATATTCCATATTCCTGCATTAACCTCAATACTTCTCCCGGATTTGCATCTCCGAATCCTGCCCGTCCTCCACCCCAAAGGCAATCTGCCGGTGCACCGTATATTGAGCCTATGTCACACCAATCATAAAAATATTCTCTATGTTCCCGAAATAGCGGTAAAAATACCCGATATAGTTCATAAAATTCAAACAATCCCGGCAGGTGATAATATGCTATGTCCTTTTTTGTACCCACATTTCTACCTCTTTTACTTTTTTAAACTTACCCAAACTATAAAATCACCAATTGTACTTCTCTTATTTAATCATCAAAATTTATTAGTTCCATTTCATTGTCCATTTTTACAAAACCGTACTTTTTATATAATAGCCTCCCCATGTCTGTTGCTTCAAGCAAAATGTCCTGTATTCCCCTAGACTTTGCTTCCTTAACAAGTAGATCAAGTGTTTTTTTTGCAATACCCTTTCTTCTATATTCAGGTTTCGTGTACATATTCATTATATATGCCTTTCTCCCATCTTGATTATGATAGGTTGGCATTACTCTATAATAACTAACTCCTCCCGTTCCAACTAAAATTTCGCCATCAAACACCAGATATGCTGTATGTGAACCATCTTTTAATGCTTCCCTATAGTATTCGTATGACTTTTCTTTAACATTTTCCATGTTAGTATTTTCAGGCAATTTATTAGCTGCTATTAATACCTGAACACGTGATTTAGTTAAAATTTCAATATCCTTTATTGTAGCCTTTTTATATACTAATTCCATATTTTCATTTCCTATCTCATGAATTGCCAAGTAACTGTAACGTTATCATCAATAAAACTACTATAATAACAATGAATATTCCCACCGCAAGCCTTGTATATCCTCTATTTTTATTAGTGGTTTTCCTGTTATTTATGTATGGATTTGGTTTTATTTCACTTTGCTTAACTGTACGTTTTTTTATTTCATTTTGTCTTTGGTATATTATTGAAAATGGGTCTTTTTGTTGCATAATTCTTTGATAAAAATCTTTTACATACTTAATATCATTTTCACTGCATTCTGAACCACCATTATTATGTGCAATATTATTTCTAACCCATCTGACGTGTTTAAGCATTTTGTAATCATAATCCCATGATTCAACATAGTATCTTTCCCTGCCAGATGTCTTTTCCATCTCACATATGTACTGTGTCACACCTTGATTGCTGTTTAACACATCCTTGCATAAACTGTCCAATTCCTTGTATTTTTCAAAAAATTTATTTTCTATATCATTCATATCGTAAGCTCCTAAACTAAATTGAAAAATAGTCCCACAATATAATTAACTATCTGTTTTTAATTTAACCTTGAAGTCCATTTGATTGTCTAATCATATCTTCAACAACAATATCGTAGATTTCTCCTACCTGATTACAATACTCCAAAATTTTCCATGGTTCATTTGTATGAAAATGTATTTTCACCAAATCTTCATCCCCGGCAGCAATCAGACTATTTCCTTCAAAATGCTCTGTTATGTAATCCGCAATTTCATCCTCGTCTAAATCCTCATCACGTCTGTCAATTAATAATTGTGTGTCATAACGATATGCAAACTGATCATCCTCTGCATCTATTGAATTAATTCCCATCTTTTTAACCTCCATAAGCTTTATATAATTTTAAATAATGAAACTATTGTTTTGCCAACACCATCTGCCTTTTAATATACCATAACATTAGATTAATCGCCATTTTTTTATAGTATTCTAATTTTTTCCGTACAAAAATGCCACCAGGATTTTAATCTTAGTGGCATTTTGCATTTTATTTAATTTACTTAATTTTCCACTCTGCCTAAGCTGTCTGCAAGTTTACAAGTTTTGCGTAAAGTCCGTTATTTTTCATTATTTTCCAATGTAGTTTTCAATATATTTTAATTGAATACTTGTCCATATTTCTTCTCTTTGCTCAGACGGATAATGCTTTTCAATTTTCTCCTGAATCTGCTCCTGATTCTCTTTTGACCTTTGCTCTAATTCAGACACAAAAAACTGTTTCATCCAATTTGCCAATCGCTGTTTTTCGTCTTTTAATACGGTAGGTCTGTCGTATGCATATACCCTATCAATTCTAAAATCATTATCTTTTAAAGCCCTATGTATATTTTTTAACAACAAATCATGATTTTCTATCCAATGAAACACGGCATCTGAAAAAAACATCAAATTCATTTTCAAATGCTAAATTAAGAGCATCACCCACAATAAATTCAATATTATTAAATTGGCTTCTCGCCTTTTCTATCATATCATAAGAGCTGTCAACACCTATAACCGTCCCTGCGAAATTAGTTAATTGCGTAGTAAGTGTACCTGTGCCACATCCTAAATCTAATATTTTTGATTCGGATTTTCAGGTACAACATCCAGCAATTCCTTCCCATATTCAGCTACGAAATCGTGCTTTTTGTCATATAAATTTGAATTCCATTTCATGCTTATTCTCCTAGATGGTAGTTAGTATTCTTATATATCAAAAAATTTTTATAATTTACCAACTGTTAAAGAGCTTACTTGCAACTCTCTTAAAGACAGATATTTAACGGTTAAATATTTTATTATAAATTTCTTTTCAACTTTTCAATAAGTGTAATATCCGCAGGCAGCCACTGAACATCATCTAACTTTTCTCTTGTTAGCCACCTTGCATCCTCATGTTCTTTAAGCACAAGTTTTCCTGATATAATCTCACTCCAAAAGCAATCCATTGAAAGATGAAGTGTTCCATTTATATATGCCACTTCCAACCCCTGCTCAATGTTCTTAATTAATTCTTCTCTCACCAATTTTTCTCCTTGTTTTAGTCTGTTATCATAATCTCCATCTTAATCAAGACCTACATTCCCTTCGACCTCTAAAGGCCACTCATCGCCTTCATCTAAATTATTATCCCTCAACCACTGGTCTTCCACCGATAGAATAACTTTTTCATCATTATTGTTAGTTATGGTAACTGATACCTTCGGCTTTTGATTACCGATTCTTTCCTCACATCCATATTCACCATCAAATATATGTTTTATCTTCCACATAATTTTCTAACTCTCCATTTAATCATTATTTAAATTTAAACCGATCCCTGTTACATTTGAAATAATAATATCACGTTTTCCCCCAATATACTATATGACAATCTTTAACCCTCTCTCCTATTTTTCCGGATTTAACGGACCATAGAAGCAAGATGATGTTGCCAATGCCGCATCTTCCTCCTGTGTAAGCTGATGCATCCTCAAGCCTGACTGACTTGAAATAGTCACCCCACAACCACCTTTGGCAATTACCTTTCCAACTTCCTCTAATAACACTGCCGTGCCATACAAATCCACCTTTAAAATTGCCTCTATTGGTGTCTGACTTGGTGAAACTCCTGCACAGTTTACAAGCATCTTTATTTCACCTTCCCTATCACATAATTCTCTTAATATTCTTCCTACGTCTTCTCTTATCTGATTATAA
>OLVP01001027.1_pt1 | contig 19389 bp, 20 predicted proteins | sample 1673281 | NCBI WGS metagenome assembly OLVP01 (sample SAMEA3178940, study PRJEB25190) | human gut metagenome | biome: human gut; feature: human-associated habitat; material: faeces | place: Austria | collected 2013
GCCGACCGAAACGGACAATGACAAATATGCTTTCCGCTGTTTTCTGCTCAGACTTGGCTTTATCGGAAAAGAGTATAAGACAGCGAGAAAGATTCTGCTCAGAAATCTTACGGGAAATTCAGCATCCCGCTACGGAGAATAAGGATAAAATGACATGGGGTGTCGGTGCAGACCGATGCCCTTTTTCTATGGAAAAACAGTTGGGGCAGCTTGTGGCAGATGATTTAGGTTATTCTTATAGAGCCTATATAGAAAATAACCTATATTACTTGCCACATCTTGCCCCAGTGTGAAAACAGCCGTAGTCACGCCCAGCGGTTATCATTTTCTTCCTGTATCTTTCTGCGATATGCGGTGCGGGATTTTCTGCGGTTTCGTTCCTTTTTACATTCTGGATTGTCACAGTATTTCTGGCGGTTTCCGTTTTTGATGAACAGACGGCCGCAGCACTCACAGGTGGCAACGCCCACACGGTCGGCATAAGCAATGGGGTAATCCGTAGGGATAGATACATATTGCGACAGAGCGAATCGGGCAGCATCAAAAACAGAGTGGAAATCCGGCATGACCTTCAATTCTCCATTTTCATCCAGTCCCAACTTCATAGTTACGCCACTCATTTTATTTAGGTAAGCTGATATTTTACCGAGATGTTTCTGCATAGGAAACGAATTAAAATCTGCAAATTCATTCGTCCATGTGATCTGCGCAAGATCCGTGGAAACGTCAAGCCGTTCCAGACATTTTTTGAACATCAGGATGACAAGGGTATCCCGGTACAGGCTTTCGAGATCTTCCCGCATGGTGTGAACATCAAAAGTGAAATTGCCAAGAATATTAGTGGAAAAATCCCAGTATTCCGTATCCTTTTCAATATCCCAACGATATTCTTCGATGTCTTCAGAGGCATAGTAGGGGTGTGCGTACTGCTGACACCAAGAAATGATATCATCGGCAGCAGTGTAGTCATCTTTTCCACGGATACTCTGGTACAGGTTATTCAGAGAAAGCCAGAGCTCATTTCCGTCCAAGCCGTATCCACGGTTGAGTTTCGGAACATCGCCCTTGCCCAGACAGGCGGTGATTACGATTTTTCCATTCTGTTCTGTCTTTTCATAGTATTTGAAAGTTGCGGTCAGCCGTGCATCCGCACTCATTTTCCCCAAACTGAAATCTTCGTTCATATTCTACCTCCATTCTTACCGATAGAACTTGCTTTCGGTACGAGTTCTTACCAATAGAAAATAGTCTTTGGTAACATTATAAAGTATACTGTGATAGAAAACAAGAGCAATTCATGTTTGGAATGCAGAGAGGAGGATGGCTATGGATAAAGTCACGATGAGCGTACAGGAAATGGCAATGCAGATGGGAATCAGCCTGAGCAAAGCGTATGCACTGACCAGAGAAGCGGATTTTCCAATCGTCCGTGTAGGCAAGCGGGTATTGGTTCCTGTTTCCGAATTTAAGGTGTGGTTATCGGCAAGAGCCACGGAGAAATGATACGTCAGAAAATAAGCGGGGAAGGAGGAGCACAGAATGTATGAGAAACTTCCGGAACAGTTGAAAAAAGACGGACGGTTCTGTCTGTGGAAATATGAAGAAAGAAACGGACGCATGACAAAAGTGCCGTATCAGACAAATGGCAGAAAAGCGAGCAGTGCCGATAAAAATACCTTTTCGGATTTTCGATTGGCAGTCAATGCAATGGATGGTTATGACGGAATCGGTATGGGTGCATTTGATGATTTCTGCATGGTAGATATCGACCACTGCGTGTTTGGTGGAAAGCTGACACAGATGGCAGAAGACATCGTGGAGAGAATGGACTCCTATACAGAATTCAGCCCCTCCGGCACGGGAGTCCGCATAGTATGTAAGGCATCTTCCCTGTCTTATGATACGGGCAGATATTACATCAATAATCAGAAACTTGGTCTGGAAATCTATGCAGCAGGTGTAACAAAGAAATTCTGTACTCTGACAGGAAATGTGATCCGCAACCGTGGTGTTGAGGAGCGAAGCACTGAAATTGGGGAAATACTGGAAACTTATATGCTCCGTCCGATTTCTAAGAAAAAGAACGATGTACAGGATATTCCCGGCAGTTATCTGTCTGATGATTCCGTAGTCTGCTTGGCATCGGATTCCAGACAGGGCGAAAAGTTCAAAGCCTTGTGGAATGGAGAAATACTGGAAGGAAAATCCCACAGCGATGCGGATATGTCGCTTGCAAGTATCCTTGCATTCTGGTGTGGCGGTGACACAGGGCAGATGGACAGACTGTTCCGAAAATCGGGATTGATGCGGAGCAAGTGGGACCGTGTGCAGAGTGGCTCAACCTACGGTGCATTGACGATGGAAAAGGCAGTGGCACAGGCATTGGATTTCTACAGACCTTATGCAAGGACATCAGCAGAGAGTGATTTTGATGATATGCTGCAGAAGCTGATAGAACTGAATGTGTCGGATAACAGCAGATACCCGTGGAATGACAACGGCTCAGGCAGATTGTTTGCGGATGTGTATAAAGATATCGCAAGGTATGTGCCGGAAAGGAAAAAGTGGTATGTGTATGACGGAACCCGGTGGATTCCGGACATTGGCGGATTGAAAACAATGGAGCTTGCAAAATCCCTTGCGGACAGTCTGGTCAGATATGCCCTGACAATTACCGATGAGCGCAGAAGAAAGGACTATCTGGAATTTTCTGCGAAATGGCAGAGTCGGAATTACCGCAACACGTATATCAGTGATGCCCAGAGTGTGTATCCGATTGCAATGTCTGAGTTTGACCGCAATGTTTATTACCTGAACTGTCAGAACGGAACACTGGATCTGCAGACGGGAGAGTTCCATCCGCATACACCACAGGACAAGCTGACCAAGATTGCAGGGGCGGCCTATGATCCGAATGCAAAGAATCCACGTTTTACCAGATTTGTTTCAGAGGTGATGAGTGGGGATACGGAGAAAGCAAGGTTCATGCAGAAAAGCCTTGGTTATGGTCTGACAGGTGATACCCGCTATGAATGTATGTTTTTCTACTACGGTGCAACCACCAGAAATGGGAAAGGGACTCTGATGGAAAGCACACTTCATGTGATGGGAGATTACGGTTTGACTGTCCGACCGGAAACGATTGCTGCAAAACCGTCTGCCAACAGCCAGAACCCGACAGAGGATATTGCACGTCTTGCCGGAGTGCGGTTCGCCAATATCTCAGAGCCAAGGCGGGGACTGGTGCTGAATGAAGCACAGATCAAAAGCATGACGGGAAATGATACGCTGAATGCGCGATTCCTGCATGAAAACAGTTTTGATTTCAAGCCACAGTTCAAGTTGTATGTGAATACGAATTATCTTCCGGCTATTACAGATATGACACTGTTTTCGAGCGGACGTATCGTGATCATTCCCTTTGACAGGCATTTTGAGGAATGGGAGCAGGAACAGAATCTGAAAGCAGAATTTTCCAGGCCGGAGGCAGCAAGTGCCATCTTAAACTGGCTGATTGAAGGATATACCCTTTTACAAGAGGAAGGATTTGCCCAGCCAAAAGCAGTAAAAGATGCCACCATGTCCTATCAGCATGACAGCGATAAAATGGAACTTTTTGTGGAGGAATTTCTGGAACAGGAGAAGGATGCGGAATGCCGGACATCGGCAGTGTATCAGGCATACCGCAACTGGTGCAATGACAATGGATATTTTGCGGAGAACAGCCGGAATTTTAACCAAGCACTTCGTACAATCGGTACGGTAGTCCGCAAGCGTCCGAGGGATGGTGGAGAAAAAACCACACTTTTAACAGGATATCGGCTCTTGTGCAGAGATTTCCTCTGCTGAGAAAAAAGGAGGTATACATGGGAAAACAGAAAGCAGCACCACCGATGCGGTTTGAACCATCGGACTTTTCAACAGATAAGTACAGATGTGTGAATGTCATCAATTTAAGGGACAGATGCCCGGTCATTATCATGGCAAGCGAATCCTGTGACCCGCCCTATTACCGTGTGGTTGACGGCTCATTGGAGATGTTTTATCTGTCCTATTCTGAAGCAGTGGATTATTGCAGACAGAGTGGTTATATGACACAAAAATAATTTTTCAGGAGGTTTATTATGATTAACAGTACAGCTTATTATAACGATTTTTGGAACGAAATGAGAGGAAAACAGGCAGTTACGGACAGCCTTTATAACAACCGTGAAAGCAAGACAAATGCGTACCATCTGCCCGGAGAATCAAATAAAAAATATACGGCAGTACTACGGAAAGAAAGTGCAGTCCGTCAGCTGGCAACCGTTGTGAATGCGACCAGAAGTGACAGCCGTCTTTGGACATTTGACTGTGAAGGTCAGGCTGAATGGGGCGATATGGTCAATCTGGAGGGCATGGATAACGAGGACGATTTTCAGAGATTTGAAGTACAGGCATACCGATTGTCCGAGCTTGTCAGACTTGGATTGGAGTTCGCTTCTGACCAGTCCTTTGCCATAGAGGATTATGTAATCGGGAAAATGGCACGTTGTTTTGGCACAAGCGAGGAACAGGCGTTTATCAACGGAACAGGGGAAAATCAGCCGACAGGTATTCTGCACGCCACTGACGGAGCAGAAACGGGCGTGACGGCAGAGAGTGATTCTGCTATCAGCTATGATGAAATCATCAAACTGTATCTGTCCGTGGATAAGAAATACCGTAAACATGGTACATGGCTTATGAATGACGAAACGGCTCTGGCACTCCGTACCCTCAAAGATTCAGCCGGAAACTATCTGTGGAAGGAAAGTGATGAAACGATTTTCTCAAAACCTGTGCAGATTGTTGATGCCATGCCGTCTATCGGAAAGGGGCAGAAAGTAATCGCATTTGGAGATTTCAGCAATTACTGGCTCGTTCAGCGTTTCCCACTGACTATCCGCACACTGAAAGAAAAGTTTGCCATGCGTGGACAGGTAGGGTATCTGGGATGTGAGTATCTGGACGGAAAACTGATCCGTAAGGATGCAGTCAAGATACTTCAGATGGCAGCAGACTAAGCAGTTGGGGCTGTGGAAATACTGCAGCCCGTATGGAAGGAGGATTGCACATGGCAATAGAAAAACATGATACTACGGAAAATACACTTATCCCTGTGAGTGAAAAGTACACACTGACAATCAAAGAAGCAGCGTCGTATTTTAATATCGGGACAAAGAAAATGCGTAGACTGGCAGAAGATAACAGAGGAAGATTTGCGGTATTCAGCGGAAACAGGTATCTGATTATCCGCCCGCAGTTTGAAAAATTTATCAGTGCTTCTTCGGAGATATAATTCCGTTTGTCTGCCGAAAGTAGTTGATATTATCAGCGTTCAGAGTGATATATAGTATGACCTCGAAAACCTGTGAAAACAGCCACTTTTGGCAGAAAGGAAGTACTTTTATGGCAAGACCAAGTTTAGGAGAAAAGGATATTTTAAATCCTTCTGAGGCAATTGAATATTTTGTTTTGAGCCGGAGAAAATTTTATGATTTATTGAGTAATACGGATGGAGAAGATTTTCTGGCATACTACGGAGAACGCAAGCTGATTCTTCGTGTAGCCTTTGAAAGGTATCTGCGTAACCATCCAGAACTAAGGAGGCGGGTATAATGGCAAAGGCAGGAAGAGGTCAGACAAGGCGGGATTCCAAACGCAGAGTATTAAGACCGGGAGAAAGCGTAAGGGCAGACGGAAAATATCAATATAAATATCATATTGATGGAAAACCACATTTTGTATACAGTTGGAAATTGGAGCCTACGGACAAACTTCCAAAGGGCAAGAAACCATGCCTTTCCCTTCGAGAGTTGGAAAAACAAGTAAACACAGATTTAGATTTGCTTGTGAATATCGTAGACGGACAGATGACAGTCTGTGAACTGGTAGACCGATATTTGAAAACAAAGACTGGAGTAAGGCAAGCCATCTATTCATGAACGACTGGAAATCAATAAGAGAAAAATCCAAGAAAAGCAGGGAAAAGATGACCCGGAGAGAGGAGCTGATCGGGATGTAAGAACGGTATAAATTTATAGAAAGGCACTTGGCTCCGTTTTGGACATAGCAAAAGTGCTGACAGTGACGAACGAAGATGTGCTGTCTGCTTATTTGCAGAGAGTATCTGATTTTGAAGACTGCTTGCTTGTAATTTGTACGAAGGCGAATCAGTGTGATGCGATTGTGACAAGGAATAAAAAGGATTTTCTTTCCTTTTGGATTACACTGCTTTCTCCGGAAGAACTGCTGAATATTTATTCGTAAAAATATGTTTTTACAATCGGTAGCAGAAGGAAAGTTGAATGATAACTCCGATCCAGCATACTGGAAAATATAAAAATTTTATAACAAAGTGGAAAACCCTGCGTAGGATCAGAAATGTTCTCACAGGGTTTCATGTATCTAATAAAATATAGAAATTTAGCGGATTTCCGCTAGAATAAGAAAAACTGTTAAAAAAATATCGTACATAGATCAAAAAGACTATATATGGGCGACCTTTTAAAGCCGATTTATATAAAATAGAAGAAAAAAAGGTGGTCGATACCGTGGATATAAAAACAGCGGTCATATATCGTTTAAACGATCTGATTAATCAGAAAGATATCACAGTGAATGAGGCGGCGGTATGTTCTGGCGTTCCTCCTTCGACATTAAAGAATATTTTGTATGGTCAGAGTAAGAATGCTGGCGTAGTTACAATTAAAAAGATATGCGATGGATTGGATATTACAATACAGGAATTTTTTGAAGATCCCATCTTTGCAGATTTGGAACCGGAGTTATAGGAACGGGCAAATAATCTTAGGATTCAGATTCTGCAAGATGGTTTTTTTATGGGAAAAGGTTAGAAGAAACTAACACTGGAGGATGAATATGTGTAAAATAGCAATTTGCGATGATGATAAAGAATACAGGGAGAAAATAAAGACGGTCATAGAAACGGAAGGGATTCTGTCTTCGAATGAGATACGGTTTTATGAATATGAATCAGGAAAAGAATTATTGGAAGATGCGGATATTTTGCATGATCTGATTTTTATGGATATGCGTATGCCTGGATTGGATGGAAATAAAACAGTACTGAAGCTGAGGGAATATAATGAAGCAGCGATATTGGTGTTCTGCTCCGGCTGTTTTGAACCGACTCCTGACAGCATTAATGTTGGACAACCGTTCCGGTACATCATGAAGGATCTGCATGACAGAAGTCTGAAAAAGGAAATACCTATGATTTTATTAAAAGTGAAATTGTGCTGTGGAGATTCTTCCGTGACAGTTACATCGGCGGGAAGGATAATGCGCATCCATACGGAAGACATTTTATATATCTGTCTGGCGAAAAGGGGCTGTACGATATACATTGCCAGACAGGGAAAGATAGAAGAGATGCATTGCAAGGAATCTTTAAGTGATCTGTACGAGTGTCTGGCCGGAAGGGGATTTGAGTATGCACACAACAGCTATATTGTGAATTTGGCAAAAGTGGAAGGATTGGAAAAGAATGTTGCGTTGCTGCCGTTTGGAATCCAGTTGAATGTTTCGAGGTCGAGAAAAGGACAGTTTGCCGACGCACTGATAACATTTCTTGGGGAAAGGAACGGCATGGTATGATAATAAGAGATTATTTGATTTGTCTTCTTCAGATGTATCTGTTGGAGGACTTGGAAAAGAACATACTCCCATACAGAAGAGAAAGATTCTGGGAAAAATTTCTCGTATATTGTATCGCAGCACTGGCAATGTTCGGAACCAACCGCCTGGAATCCTCAATACTTAATATGGTAATGATTCCGGTAATCTATATGATCGCGTCTATGGTTGTGTTCCGGGGAAATATATGTAAGAAACTGGTTACGGTATGCTGCTATTATGTGCTGGCAATTATTCCCGAATTTCTCTTTGCGGCACTTACGAATGCATATGGCGTGACTGGTGCGTCCGAGGGCTTCAGGACTGAAACAGAAAAGACATTAGCACTCCTGCTGATGAGTACCATGACATTTCTGTTTATTAAATGCATTAATCAGGTAACAAGGAAAAGGGATTATCTGACGATTGAAAATAAAACATTTACAGTGCTGCTCATGCTGCCAACCGCAACGATCGTTATGTTAGGATGTATGTTTTATTCGCACACTTCTTTTGAAGGAATGAACAGGGTCATGGTTCCGGTAGGAGCTTCGCTTCTGTTAATGACGAATATCTTCATTTTCACAGTATTTGACAGGTTTGTAGAAAAATCAGAAGAAGTGAAGAAGATGGACCGGCTATACCAGAAAAGCAGGGCGGAGATTGCCAATCTGCAGTATATGAATAAGGTTAATGAGGATAACAGAGCATTCTTACACGATATAAATAAATTTATCTGTACAGTAGCCGGCTTGATAGAAGAAGGAGAGAATCAAGAGGTTAAGGACATCATGGAACATTTAGGCGTCCGGATTCAGAATCTTCAAAAAAGTGTATATTGTGAGCATCCGATCTTGAACAGCATCCTATGTGAAAGAAAATTTCTTGCAGAATCTAAGGATATATCCTATAGGATTACCCTGGGTAATGATCTCAGACTGGATTTTCTGGAAGAGTTGGATTTGATCTCGATCGTAGGGAATCTTTTGGATAACGCACTGGAAGCGGCAGAAAAGACAGAAGATGGCAGATATGTGGAATGCAGGATGTATATGGGAAATGCGGGGCATTTCCTTGTCATGGAATTTTGCAATGGGTATGTCGTCCCTCTGTTAAAGGACAAGGACAGGTACATAAGCACCAAAAGAGACGCGGACAGTCACGGGATCGGACTGCACACGGTTGGAAAACTGGTTAAAAAGTATGCGGGAATTATGCGAGTGGAGGCAGGAGAACGGGAGTTCTCTGTTAAGCTGATCTTTACAATCAAATAAGGACGTGCAAAAATCGCCCAAAAAGTTACCGTTTTTGCCGCGGTAATTGAAAAGAGGGCGATTTTTGTGTAAACTTTCGGAAAAAAGGAGGCTTTGTAACTATGAAAAAAATAATCAGAAAAAACCTGGGAATCAAACTGCTTGGAGCTGTAAACTGTCTTGCACTCTGCTTGACGGCGTATACGGCAAATCTGGCGTGCAACTGGCTGTACTATCAGGAAGATGAGCCGGAAGAAGTTAAGAAAATGAGGAAATTCTAGTGTGGAAAAAAATGGCTGGTCGGCTTTTTGAACTACAAAGCAGGAATGGGATTCTTGAAGAGAAAGACCGCAGGCTGTATGAATATGCTTACGGCGTACTGCTGGGCAGGGTGGTAATATACCTTATCATCGTCATACTTGGCATCATAACGGGGAATTGGCTGGAGATGCTAGTCTTTTTATTGCCCTTTACTGTTCTAAGGCAGTATGCCGGAGGAATTCATTTAGAAAAAGCAGGGAGCTGCATGATTGTTTCCAGTATCCTTGTCCTTCTATGCAGTCAGTATTTGGCATCTGACCTAATTGTGACGTGGCAAATGCGGATTATATGGCTTGTCGCAGTTGGATTCATATTTGCTATGGCACCGGTGGATGCCAGCAGCAAGAAACTGGATGTGAAAGAGAAGAAAGTTTATGGGATGCGCGCGAGGGTAATTTTAGTGATTGAATGTGCGATAGCAGGTGTTTTTTCTGTGACCGGATATTCCCTGATCGTAAAGGGGCTTATGGTAGCGCATATTGTTTTGGCGTCCGGTTTGATATTGGGATGGATCAAAATTTTTTTTAACAAAGAGTTAGAGGTAACTAATTACAGGTAGAAATAAGAAATGATTGAGAAAAACATATTACAAAATGATGGTGAACAGAGAGAAAAAGAACATTATGCCAGAGGAATATAAAAGTGAATATGAAATTGATAAAAAATACGGAAAACATTAGTAAAGAGAAAATAACCTTGTTTTGTCTGCCATTTGCGGGAGGCGGTGCTTCTGCTTATAACCAGTGGGCGAAAAAGATGCAGGGGAAAGTAACGGTATGCCCAGTTCAGCTTCCGGGAAGGGAAGAACAGATCATGGAGAAACCGTATATAGATATGTCGGTTATGTTAGATGACCTGGAAGAGGCTGTAAGAAAGGTTGTGTACGGACCGTATGCCTTATGGGGACACAGTATGGGTGGGAAGATCGCCTATGAGCTGGAAAAACGGTTGGAGGCAGCGGGATATACTGCAAAATGCCTGTTTATTTCCGGCAGCCGGGTTCCTAGTATTCCGGAGCCAAATCCAATCTATCATCTTCCGGATGAAGAGTTTAAGAGGGAACTGGGGAGATTTGAAGGGACGCCAAAGGAGGTACTGGAGAACCAGGAATTGCTGGATTTCTTTCTGCCTATGCTGCGGGCAGATTTTACCATGGATGAAACGTATTATGACAAGGCGGGAATAGTGCTGCATACGCCTATCGCTGCATTTGGCGGAGAAAAGGACGGAGAAGCGGATGAGAGTGCGATCTTGGAATGGGGAAAGTATACGGACAATGATTTTAACTACCGGATATTTCCGGGAGGACATTTTTATCTGCGGGATTGTGAAGACGAAGTAATAAGTGAGGTCATGAGACTGCTTTAGAGAATGAAAAATGGAGATTAAACGATACGGAGAAAAGGAATTTCTGTCAGCAGACAAACTTTATATCCGTGAAAATGAGATACATATATGGTGTATCCGCTGGCCTGAAATGACAGATTTCTGGAAGAACCATGAATATATCCTGAGTGGGCAGGAATTGAAGCAAGCCGGAAGATTCCGTTTTCCTGAAGACAGGATGCGTTATATAGCCGGGAAGGTTGTCGTGCGGATCCTCTTAAAAAGATACTTAGATATGGAAACGATTGATTTTTCTGTCAATGAACTGGGTAAGCCTTATCATAAAAAGATTGCAGGAAAGCGGACAGTGGATTTTAACATTTCGCACTCGGGTGAATTCATACTGGCGGTATTCGCTGTCGGAATGGATATCGGAGTGGATGTGCAGGAGATGGCAGAGTGCCCGGACTATAGGGAGATAGTGGAAAATTTTTATACTGCAGAAGAAGCGGAAGATGTAAAAAATGAAGGACCGGATCTGTTTTTCCAGTACTGGGCGGCGAAAGAGGCATATGTAAAGGCGCTTGGGATTGGATTAGGAAGAGGAATGGATTTCTTCTCTGTCAGAAACGGAAAAATTGCAGAAAAAGATAAGAAAGATCAGGACTGGTTTCTGTATCCGGTCAGGATCAAAGGATATGCTGCGTATGTGGCGGCGCATAAGAAAGGAGACAGATAAAATGGGTTATAAGAAAGATATGAGCAAATATGAGAATCTGGAAGGCTGGGAGAGATGTGGCTTTGGAGAACAGCTTGATAGGTGGGCGGAAAAATATGGAGAAAGAACTGCGGTCACGGACAGTGAGGACGAGATCAGTTATATGGAATTAAAGCAAAAAGCAGATTGTCTTGCGGCAGCTTTTCTGCGTAAAGGGATTTTAAAGGGAGATAAAGTGCTTGTGCAGCTTCCGAACAGGATTTCTTTTGTGATCGTATTTTTTGCGCTTTCCAAGATTGGGGCGGTGCCAATCATGATGCTGCCGGCCCACAGGGAGGCGGAACTGGAAGGAATTATTGAACTGGCAAAGCCGGCCGCTTATATTGTGGTGGAGAAATATCTGGGATTTTCATATGTGCCGATGGCAAATGCGATGAAAGAGAAATATTCATGTATCCGGCATATATTTGTAGATAGCGAATCCGGGGATATCAGTGGAATGATTGCGGAAACGTGTGGAGAAAATGGAGCATTTCCGGCTGTGGATGGGTATGAAACGGCGGTGCTTTTGCTGTCAGGCGGGACGACAGGGGTTCCGAAACTGATTCCGCGCACCCATACGGATTATATGTATAATGCCCGCATGTCCGCGAAGAGATGCCGCCTGGATAGCAGTGACGTTTATCTGGCGTCTCTTCCGGTAGCTCATAATTTCCCGTTATGCTGCCCGGGGCTTTTAGGCACGCTGGACGTGGGAGGAAAAGTTGTGCTTGCGTCTGCGACCAGCCCGGATGATATCCTTGACGCAATTACAGAGGAAGGTATCACGATAACGGCATTGGTTCCTGCTATGGTTACTGTGTGCATGGAAATGCTGGAATGGGATGAAGATTATGATATATCCAGCCTGCGGATTTTGCAGGTGGGCGGCGCAATGCTGGAAGATTCCCTTGCGGATAAGATCATTGAAGAATGGCCGTGTAAACTGATGCAGGTATTTGGTACGGCGGAGGGGCTACTGTCCTTTACTAGCCCGGAGGATGAAGGTTCCCTGATCGCAAGATGCCAGGGAACTCCGGTGTCTCCTGCGGATGAAGTAAAGATTGTGGATGAAGAAGATAAGGTCGTACCGGAAGGAATTTTTGGGGAATTATTATCCAGAGGCCCGTATACGATTGATGGTTATTATATGGCGGAGGAAGCGAATAAAAAGAGCTTTACGCCGGACGGATTTTACCGGACGGGCGATAAAGCTATGTGGACGAAAGACGGAAGGTTACGTTTGGGCGGGAGGATCAAAGAGCAGATTAACCGTGCCGGAGAAAAGATCATGCCTTCAGAGATTGAAGCTTACCTTTGCAGGCATTCGAAAATCAAAGAGGCAGCCGTTGTCGGCGTTCCGGATGAAACCCTTGGAAACCGGATATGTGCATTCCTTGTGACCGATGATGAAGCCGGGATCGATTTGCAGGAAATCCACAGGTTCCTGCGGGAAATAGGCGTTGCGGCGTATAAAATGCCGGATCAGATAGAACGGATAGAGACATGGCCGCTGACCAGCGTAGGAAAAATAGATAAGAAAGCATTAGAACGGATGGCGCAGGAAAAATAGAAGGAGACAGAATCATGGAATATATAGAGATAAAGGAACAGATCAAACAAAAGCTACCGGTAGCCAGAGATTTGGGGGATTCCGAAAATCTGCTGGAGCTTGGGCTTTCATCCCTGACGATCATGCGTCTGGTAAACCAGTGGAGAAAACAGGGGGTTAAGGTTTCATTCGGTTCATTGATGGAAAATCCTACCCTTGAAGGCTGGTGGGCGCTGATCCAGCGCAGCATGAAGAAAAAAGCGGGCAAAAAACGGGCGCAAGAATCTAAGATAACGCCGGAAAAGGATATGAAACAGCCGTTTCCTTTAACAGACGTACAGTATGCATATTGGGTTGGCAGGGATGAAGAAGTATTGAAATGCCAAGATGTAAGTTTGAAGGACGATTTCTTTTCGAGTGGAGGAAATTCTCTTAAAGCAATTACTTTGGCAAATAGAATAAAAGAGAAATATATAATAGAACGGGTACAATAAGTCCATATAATCAAGTGATTCCCTTTTTACATTCGACTGAAGGAAGCTTATTGGCTTTGCAGTGTAATGATATGGAAGAATACTTATCTGTTAAGCCTGAAAAATTGATACAATTCTTGGGTGAGAAGTATGCAAAAATATTAATTGACACAGAAAAAGAAGTCTACGATTTGGTTGGATATTGTATGGGAGGACTTATAGCACTTGAAACTGCTAAGATTTTGACGGAAGCTGGGAAAACAGTGCATTCGTTAATAAGCGTTGATACTACGCCTAGCAGAAGAATGGTAAATAATGAGCTACTGATGGAAAGAGCTTTTGGAATGATAATTGGAGCAGATACGTATAAAGTGGGGCATACAGTAGAGGATGAATTATTGAAAAGAGCAATTAAAGAATTAGGTGAAAAATATGGAGATAATGTTTCTAATGAAGAACTAGTAAGTTTGGAAGGAGAATTTTTACCTGTAAGTCAGTGCTATGGTAAACTCATAAAGAAGACACATGCTGAACGCTTATTAGAGCTGTATAATACACTTCCTGCGACTAAAGGAGAAACATCTGGTTATTCAAAGGAAAGATTAGATACTTTATACAAAGTGTTTTGCCACAGCTTTAGCGCTGTAATTATGTATGATGCAGGTATTTATGTAGGAAATGCGTTAGTATTAAGTTGTCGCAATAAAAATTCTTCTTTTTTACCAGTTGAACCCACGGATAATGAAAGATTTTGGAAAGAAGCCACAGTGGGAAATATAACATCTGAGTTAATAGAAGGGGAGCATTTGACCTGCATGACAGGTTCATATGCAGATAAAGTGGCTGAAAGAATATTGAAAGAAGAGAGGCTGTAGCAATTTTTGTGAAAGGAGTGATAAAAGCGTGAATAAGCTGATTGGAATATTAGGATGTGGAGGAGGTGTTGGGCAATATGTGGTAAATTATTTAAAAGGAAAATATCCGCTGAAATGTGGTCAGAGAAAAATAGTAAACATGAATGCGGATACAGATATAGAATATGTTCAAGTTGATGTGCGGAATAGGAAAGAACTAATAAAGTTTTGCCAAAATTGCAGTATTGTCATTAACTGCACTGGACCGTCATATTACCTTTCACGAGAGATAGCAAGTGTAGTGTGTGAGCATAACATTGATTATATAGATACATTTGGCATAGGCATAGATAAAGAAGAACTCTACAATTATGAAAGCACTATGATAATTGGTGCAGGAAGTTTCCCCGGATTATCGGGGATTCTTCCTGTATGGATAAGAAAAGAACAGCAGGAGAGTGAAATTAGGAGAGTAAATATTTTTGCCGGTGGTAACGAACATATAACAGCCTCAGCATGTGCTGATTTCCTTTTAAGCACGTTTTCTCAATTCGGTAAGATTGATTCATACTATTCACATCAACAAATAAAAAAAACAGAAAATATAACAGAAAGAGTACCATTAATTTTTCCGGATACAGCAGAAATAATGGAATATTTGCCAGACGAAATTTATTTGAGTGCGGAATATAGTAGAATTGATGAATTGCATTGGTACAATGTACAAACGAATTCAGAATATAGGAATATAATACAAGAAGCACTCTTGAAGTTAATGATTAGTCAAGAATATGAGTATGTCAATAGGCTTGCTGAAAATGTAAAAAGAAAACTAGAAAACAAAAGAGAAGAGAGCAAAACGTGGTATAGAATTTGGCTAGAGATAGAAACTGTTACTGAGAAAAAGAATTATGGATATGAGGCTTTGGACTCGTATAAAATTAATGGAAGAATCGCAGCATTTTGTGCTGAAGCATTATGTTCGGGAATATGTCAAAAAGGCATATATTGGCCATTTGAAATATTGGATGCAGAAATAGTCATGAATTCGTTGATAAATGAGGAAATACTAATTGGATTAAAGGAAAATGATAAAAAGATGCAAGAGCATGATTTGAATTACGAGGAGGGCGAATTGTAAATGGAAAAGAGACTTCGGATAATTGTTTGTGGGGTTGGATTCGGACAATTCTATATTAGAGCAATAGATAAAATAAAATGTAAATATAAACTTGTAGGGATTCTATCGAGAGGAAGCGAATGGTCGAAACAATGGACAAAAAAATATGGAGTAATTCTATATACAGATATTGATGAGATTACGAAAGAAAATGTGGATGTAGTCTGCGTTGTGATAAAATCAACTGTAGTAAATGGAGAAGGAAGCACAATAGTGCATTCATTACTTGAGAAAGGTATAAATGTGATACAGGAACATCCAATTGATATAGATGATTACATAATGTGTATTAAGATTGCTCAGAAGAACTGCTGCATGTATAGACTAAATACTTTTTATCCGCAACTTTCCAATGTAAAACAATTTATTTTTCTTGCAGGAAAATTGAGGGAAAAAAACGACGTGCAATATATTAATGCGGAATGTAGTGTGCATGTGCTTTTCCCGCTTATAGATATTTTGGGAAGAGCGATAGGCGGGTTAAGACCATGGAAATTTGAGAGAGTAGAAGAAACGTACAAGAATTCCCCATTTTGTATAATATATGGTTCGATATATAATATACCAATCTGTATAAATGTTCAAAATCAAATGGATCCAAGTGATCCGGAAAACAGCGTACTTTTATTTCATAAAATATCGTTATACACGGAATGTGGAAATTTAACTATGATTGGAACGAATAGTGATATTATGTGGGAACCACGTATACGAAAATATATTGCTGCAGATGGTGGGTTTCATTTAGAAGCAGACGATGAATATTTAGATCTCCCAGTATATGAAGAAATGCACAATGACGAAGGAAAATGTTTTAGGGAAATGTTCAGTGATACATGGCCTGATAGTATAAAACTATTTTTGGAAGATTTTTATAGAGACTTCTATCTTGGAAAAAAAATGGACAGCAATGCCCAATTTTTGATATCTGTTTGTCAGGCATGGAAAGATTTGGGAAACAGTATAGGATCTGCTAATATTATACATGCATACACGACCAAACCTATTAAAATATCGGAGATTGTAAAATAAATAATTCAGATGTAATGATATTTATGAATCAAGAAGTCCCCTCAAAAGTGTTAAACGGATTTGAGGGGACTTCATTATTATGGTGCATAACGACAGAGATAATACAATGGTTATGAGATGGAAATGAAATTATATCTGTACTGTTATCGATGAGACATTTTTCGATACTCAATGGGCAGGAGTCCCGTACTCTTACGAAACAATTCCGCAAACCGGCTAGAAGTAGAGTAGCCAATCATTTCCGCAATCTGTCCTATCGTGAAATCCGTATCAATCAGCAAATGCTCTGCCTGGCTCATGCGGCGCTGTTGAATATACTCTGTGATTGTGCAGCCCTGCAACTGCTTAAAAGATGTTTTCAGCTTGGTGGTTCCCATACAGGCGATTTTTGCAAGCCGCTCCAATGGGATATCAAACGCATAGTGGTCATTGAGATAAGCAGTCACATTTTCCAATTGTGCTATATCCTGGTCGGATAGATGTTTCTCCTTGCGGGAGAGAATTTTTTTCTGTTCTTCCACCACAAGGGATACGGCCTCGGCCACTTTCGCTTCATAAAATAGTCCTGCGGCAATCCCATCCCCACGGTAGACCTTTACCTCATGGAGCAGCTTTGCCATAGCCGGGAAGTCTGTGGTCTGATCAACCTGCCGGAAAGCTGCAAGTGGGCTGATATAGTCCCCCGGATATTGTTTTTGCAAATAATCCTCATAGTATGCAGGCATGACTTCGATACCAATAGACCGGATGGGGATTTTTTTATGGATGATTGCCTTGTATGGCTTATAGCCGCCAATAAAGGCTTTGATACATTCGGCAGACATCCGCCGGTAGGGATTTAATTCTTCGCCAGAGATGGATTCATACTGAGTAATACTCAGAGCTTCCGGCAAATGAAATTCCATGAAGAAATCCTCATGGAAATAAAAATCATGGATTTTAATGTCGTACAGGTCTTTCTTCGCATAGACCCAGTAAAAGCCTTCTCCAAATTCAGGCGATAACTGCCAGCATTGTCCGGCAGAATTGAAGTGGTTATTGCTATCTACCGGGATAAAATGGTTATCTGTTAAAAGCGGCTCATAGTAATCCGCAATAATGTTATTGTTCAAATGACGGCCTCCTTTGCAACGATTGGACGGAGCTTTGCAACGAAAAGACGAATGTGCCTGTAATGTATTGCAGCCCGCCCATAAAGTTAGTATGATATAGACCGTGGTTAGTAGCATCTAATCATAATATAACAGATTTCAGACGGTAGGTCAACCGTTCTTGAAAGCAGGAGGAAAAAATATGAGTAATCAAGTAAATGCAAAGGCAGGATTGTCTGTCAAGGACTTAGTAACAACGGGAATTTTTACTGCGCTTCTGTTCGTATTCATCATGGTAGGAGGCGTCTTTTTTGCTACCAACCCGGTGCTGACTTTTTTCATGCCTGCCGGGAGTGCTTTGCTTGCCGGACCAATTTATCTGCTGATGATCGCAAAAGTACATAAACGCTGGAGCGTCACGATCATGGGCGTTATCATGGCCATCATCTGGTTTGTCACTGGTATGCACTGGGCGTTTGCGTTGGGCTATCTCATTATGGCTGTCGTAGCTGATTTTGTTGCCGGTACAAAGCAGTACAAGAGCAAGAAGATCAACAGTCTGTCCTATATCCTTTTCTCCCTGGGCGGAACAGGGTCGTACCTTGTTTTCTTCGCTGATCCCCAGGGGTGGGCGCAGACCATGTTGGGAAATGGAACCGAGCAAAGCTATATCGATACCATGCAGACGACCGCAAATGCGGGAATCTTTATCGCCATGTTTGCCGCTCTCCTTGTAACAGCTTCTATCAGTGCATTTGTGGGCTGCAAAATGTTGAAGAAGCAGTTCGAAAAAGCGGGTATTACAGCATGATGGGTAACACCGTCCAGAAAGGGCTTTGGCTTGACCCGCGGGCCAAGCTCTTTCTTATTTTGATGTGTGTACTGAGTTCCATGTTCGCGCCTTCTCTTACCTATCAGTTTGCGCTTGTCCTGCTGATTGCTGTATTAGGAGTGCTTTGTGGAAAGTGGAAATATGCCGTAAAAGGGGTATGCTTTTATGCGTTAGTCTGTGCACTGACAGTCTGGATTATGGCGGCTATGACGGGGACGCTGCGGACCATGTTTGTTGCGTTCCTTGGGCTATTTCACAAGGTTTACGCCTGCGGGATGCTGGCAGGGATAGTCTTGTTTACAACAAAGGTCAGCGAATTTTTATCCGCCATGAACCGAATCCATGCCCCGAAAAAATTTGTCATCACATTTGCGGTCATGCTGCGCTATATTCCAACCGTCCAGGAGGACTGGCATTTTATCAAGGACGCCATGCGTATGCGGGACGTATCGCCCTCCCTGGGCGGATTCCTTTCCCATCCGGGAATGACAGTAGAGTGTATCTATGTTCCGCTGATGATGATGGCCTCCAAGGCAGCGGACGAGCTTTCTATCGCTTCTGTTACCCGCGGGATCGAGAATCCCAATCCCCGGACCTGTCTTGTCCAGATAAAATGCGGGATTGCAGATTGGACGGCGATGTTATTTGCGGTTGCTTTCTTTATTTTTGAATTATGTAAGCGGGGAGGTGTGATCGGGTGATTGAGTTTAAAAATGTATCATTTTCTTATGAGGGACAGGAGCATGACAGTCTGCATGGAATCAGCCTGAAAATTGCAGACGGGGAATGTGTCTTGTTCTGTGGCCGCAGCGGGTGCGGAAAAACAACGGTCACAAGGCTGGTAAATGGCTTGATCCCACAATTTTACCAGGGAGAACTTCAGGGGCGCGTGCTAGTGGACGAACAGGAAATCAGTGACCTGCCCATGTATCAGATCGCTGCAAAGGTGGGGTCTGTGTTTCAAAATCCCCGGACACAGTTTTTCAATGTGGATACGGACAGTGAGATTGCCTTTGGAATTGAAAATGAGGCCAGGCCGGTAAGGGAACTGGAGGAACG
>OLVP01001035.1_pt1 | contig 19246 bp, 17 predicted proteins | sample 1673281 | NCBI WGS metagenome assembly OLVP01 (sample SAMEA3178940, study PRJEB25190) | human gut metagenome | biome: human gut; feature: human-associated habitat; material: faeces | place: Austria | collected 2013
CCGCACCTCGCTCGCCGTATCGGCACTTAGAATTATGCGGTATTGCCTTTATTATAAAGCATCCAACCGCCCCTGTAAACAAAAAACAGGCACAGCCCATTGGCCATGCCCGGTATAGAACTTATTCTTTGTCCTTCAACTCACCCCGGCAGCGGTACAGCGCACCCAGGATGAACACGAAGCAGATCACCCAGGTGACCGGCTCACAGAAGCAGACCGCCGTGTAGCCCACCGCGGGCACGATCCACACGCCGAAGATGACCTTGCCGATGAGTTCCAGTCCGCTGGCCAGCAGCGGCTCGATGGTGTGCTGGATGCCCTGCAGCATGTTCCGCACGATGACCAGCACCGCCATGGGCGGGATGACCGGGGCGCTGATCTTCAAGTACAGCACCGCGTTGGAGATGATGACCTCGTCGTTGGTGCCGGTGATGGCCCGCACCGCCGGATCGCTGAGGAAGAACACGAACAACATCACGAACACCCACCACACAAAGTAGATGCCCAGCGCTGTGGTCACGCCTTTCATGATGCGGCTGCGGCGGCCTGCGCCCAGGTTCTGGCTGCTGTAGGTTGCCACGGCGATGCCCAGGGCGCTGCCGGGAATGAAGAACAGTTCCGCAAAGCGGCGGGCGGCGACCTGAGCCGCGATGTAGGTGCTGCCCAGCGCATTGATACTGCTTTGCAGTACCACACTACCGATGTTGTAGATGGCACTCATCAGGCCCATGCTTAGGCCCGCCCAGAACATATTGGCGGCAAATTTTTTGCCGTTGGCAAAGGCGTTGCGGGTAAAATGAAGGGCAGGGTAGTTGCGGATGATGTACCACCCGCACAGCACCGCACTGATGCCCTGGGCTACCACGGTGGCGGCCGCCGCGCCGCCCACGCCCAGCTGCAGCGGGCCCATAAAGGCGATGTCCAGCCCGATGTTGAGTACCGTGCTGAACAGCAAAAAGTACAGCGGCGTCAGGCTGTTTCCGATGGCCCGCAGCAGGGAGGCCTCCATATTATAGGCCATCGTCAGCGGGATGCCCAGCAGAATCAGCGTCAGGTAGGCAAGGGCCCCATCTATCGACGCTTCCGGCACCTGCAGCAGCACCAGCAGCGGACGGCGCACACCAACGAAAACCACCGTCAGCACAGCAGCCGTAGCCCCGGCCAGCGCCAGCATCCAGGCCGTGGCGCGGCGCACGCCCTTTTCATCACCTGCGCCAAACAGGCGGCTGACCGTCAGCGCCAGACCGTTATTCATGCCGAAAGCAAAGTTCATGATAAGGCCGTACAGGGCAGCCGTAGCCCCGATTTCCGCCAGGGCAGCGTCCCCCAGGATATGCCCGGCCAAAGCGGTATCCGCCAGATTATAGAACTGCTGGAGCAGGTTGCTTAAAAACAGCGGTGCCGAAAAATTCAGCAGCAGCCGTACCGGGTCGCCCCGGGTCATATCGGTAACGCGGCTTTGCGCGGTAGCCATAATGCGTACATCTCCTTAAAAGGCAAAATCAAAAACCAGTTTATTGTATCACGCCGCCACAGCCCATACAAGAGAGAAAAACGCCCGGTTTAGACAAATATCCCGCCAAAATGTTTTTTACCCTCTCTTGTTCCTAAATTTAACAATTCAAGGAAATTGTAATCGCTTGCGGGCAATTGCGCAGAAAAGACACAAGCCGGGCCGAAATTTTGTGTATTTGTGTAGGAAATAACAGATGCCGTAAATTCTCGTCATTTTGTTAGAAAACCCTGTTATTATCTTGTCAAATCCGAGAATTGCATCGGTTTTTGGGGTGTGCTATGATGAATATGTTGAAAGCACTTACAAAGTGTTGCATCCCACAGGAGGTATTTCTTGACTATTTATGATATAGCCCGGGAAGCCGGAGTCTCGATTGCCACGGTCTCCCGGGTGATGAACGGCGGCAAGGTGGGCAAAGCCACCCGCATCAAGGTGCAGGCCGTGCTGGACAGCTGCGATTACCGGCCCAGCCAGGTAGCGAAAGGCCTGGCCACTCGGCAAAGCCGCTGCGTAGCCGTTATGACGGTGGACATCCGTGATGTACACCACGCCGCCATCGCCTATGAGATCGAGCGCACGATGGCCACCGCCGGGTACAGCACCATCCTGTGCAACCTGGGCGGCATCCCCGCCCGCGCCGGCGAGTATCTGCGCACGCTGAACGCCCAGCAGATCATTGGCGTATTCTTCGTCGGTTCCATATTTGTGACACCACAGTGCCGCGAGTACATTGCCAAATATGTTCCCAATATTCCGATTTTGTTTGCCAACGCGGTTCTGCCGCTGCCCAACGCCTACGGTGTCCTTTCCGATGAGGAAGACGGCACCTACCACGCCGTCAAGCGGCTGGCCCAGGCCGGGCGGCGCAGCATTGCCTTTGTCAATGATGACGAGACCGAGAGTGAGGCGCACAAGCTGAACGGCTACCGCCGTGCCATCCGGGAATACGGTTTGACAGAGCGCTGCTACCGGGCCGAACGTTCCATCGAGGGCGGTCAGTTCGTGACCACACACATCCTGCAGCAGGACCCAAACACCGATGCTATCGTCTTTTCCGAGGATACCACCGCCGTGGGCTGCCTGCACGCGCTGCAGGTCACCGGCAAGCGCATCCCGGACGAAGTCGCCGTCATTGGCTGCAACAACAGCGTCTACTGCACCATCTGCTACCCGCAGCTGACCTCCATCGACAACAGCCTGCACGAGACCGGCCGCATGGCCGCCAAGCAGATGATCCGCCTTTTAAACCACGAATCCGATGTGGAAAAGACCATCTGCCTGCCCTGCCGGTTGGTTCTGCGGGATACCACCCCGCCGATGCTGTAGGCCGCAGGCGAAGCAGACATTTTCTTTAGGCAACACCGCACAATTCCCGCCTAGCGGCTTAAGCACCGCTCCGGCGGCTGCGGCACGGCATCTGCGTTGCCAAAATGCTCGATAATACACAAAGTATTATCTGCGCTTTTGGCTTAGCAGCTGCCGCACCTCGCTCGCCGTATCGGCACTTAGAATTATGCGGTATTGCCTTTATTACTTCCAAACCGCAAGGCAGCGCCTGATCTACCAGGTGCTGCTTTGTGTGGTTTGTGGGGGGGCTCTTTGTACAAAAACAACAAAAAACAGGCTATTGACGGCAAAACTTCTGCACGCTATACTGATATTATAGGTGATTTTCCGGATGGATTTCGCCAGAAGGAGAGAATAAGTATGTTGGACGTTCTGATCATCGGTGCAGGCGTTTCCGGCTGCGCCGCAGCGCGGGAATTATCGCGCTGTAAAGCAGATATTCTGGTGCTGGATAAGGAGGAGGATGTCTGCTGCGGCACCTCCAAGGCCAACAGCGCCATTGTCCATGCAGGCTACGATGCCACCCACGGCAGCCTGATGGCCAAATTGAATGTGGAGGGCAGCCGCCGTATGCCTGCCCTTGCCAAAGAATTGGATTTTGCCTACGACCAGTGCGGCAGCCTGGTGGTGTGTTTGAGCGAGCAGGACCGCCCGAATCTGGTAAAGCTGTACGAAAACGGCGTGGCCAACGGCGTAAAGGGCCTGCGCATTATCGAACGCGACGAGCTGGTCAAGATGGAGCCGAACGTTTCCGATAACGCGGTGGCCGCCCTGTGGGCACCCACCGGCGGCATCGTCTGCCCCTTTGGCCTGACCTATGCTTTTGCCGAGAACGCCGCAAAAAATGGCGTAAAGTTCCAGTTTGATACCACCGTCACCGGCTTTGCCCCCATCGAGGGCGGCTGGCGCGTGGAGACTGACAAGGGCAGCTTTGAGACGCGCCTTGTGGTGAACGCTGCCGGTGTGCATGCGGACGAGCTGCACAACGCCGTGGATGCTGCCCATCCGATGCAGATCATTGCCCGGCGCGGCGATTACTTCCTGCTGGACCACGCAGCGGCAGGGCATGTGCACCACACCATCTTCCAGCTGCCGGGCAAGTACGGTAAGGGCGTGCTGGTTACCCCCACCGTGCACGGCAACCTGCTGGTCGGCCCCACGGCCATTGATGTGGATGACAAAGAGGCCACCGCCACTACGGCGGCAGGCCTGAACGAAGTGCGGGAAAAGTCCGGCCTGGCGGTGAAGGACCTGCCCATGCGCCAGACTATCACCAGCTTTGCAGGCCTGCGCGCCCACGAGCCGCGGCACGATTTCTTCATTGGCGAGATTGCCCCCGGCTTTGTGGATTGCGCTGCCATCGAGTCCCCCGGCCTGTCCAGCGCCCCCGCCGTGGGCGCCATGGTGGCCGACATCGTGAAAAACAGCCTGCATCTGAAGGACGATCCGACGTTTGACCCAACCCGCAAGGGTATCCTGGACCCCAAGACGCTGCCTTTTGAAGAACGCGCCGCCCTTATCAAAGAGAACCCCGCCTACGGGCAGATTATCTGCCGCTGTGAGAGCGTGACCGAGGGCGAAATTATTGATGCCATCCACCGCGTGCCCGGTGCCCGCAGTCTGGACGGCGTAAAGCGCCGCACCCGTGCCGGTATGGGCCGCTGTCAGGCGGGCTTCTGCAGCCCCCGCGTGATGGAAATTCTGGCCCGCGAACTGGGCGTGCCCCAGAGTGAAATTACCAAGGCCGGCGGCAAATCTAAAATCATCGTCGGCACCAACAAGGATACGTTTTAAAGGAGGGGCTGGATATGAACAACGTAGATCTCGTCATCATCGGCGGCGGCCCCGCGGGGCTGGCGGCAGCCGTGGCTGCCCGCAAGGCCGGTGTAGAAAACCTGCTGATTTTAGAGCGCGACAGCGAACTGGGCGGCATTTTGAACCAGTGCATCCACAACGGCTTTGGCCTGCACACCTTTAAAGAGGAACTGACCGGTCCCGAGTATGCGGCCCGGTTCATCGCCCAGGCTGAGGAATTGCAGATTCCCTACAAACTCAATACCATGGTGCTGGACTTGGCGGCGGACAAGACCGTGACCGCCATGAACAAAACGGACGGCCTGTTCCAGCTGCACCCGAAAGCCGTCATTCTGGCCATGGGCTGCCGGGAGCGCCCGCGCGGTGCGTTGAACATCCCCGGCTACCGCCCCGCCGGCATTTACACCGCCGGTACGGCCCAGCGGCTGGTGAACATGGAAGGCTATCTCCCTGGCCGCAAGGTGGTCATCCTTGGCTCCGGTGATATCGGCCTGATCATGGCCCGCCGCATGACGCTGGAGGGTGCCCATGTGCAGGTGGTGGCCGAACTGATGCCCTACTCCGGCGGCTTAAAGCGCAACATTGTGCAGTGTCTCGATGACTTCGGCATCCCGCTGAAGCTGAGCCACACCGTCGTGGACATCCAGGGTAAGGAGCGGGTCGAGGGCATCACGCTGGCCCGTGTAGAAAACGGCAAGCCCGTCCCCGGCACCGAGGAACACTACGATTGCGACACGCTGCTGCTCTCCTGCGGTCTGCTGCCTGAAAACGAGCTGAGCCGCGCCGCCGGTGTGGCGTTAAGCCCCATCACCAGCGGGCCGCTGGTCAACGAAAGCCTGGAGACCAGCATCCCCGGCGTGTTTGCCGCAGGCAATGTGCTGCATGTGCATGATCTGGTGGACTATGTTTCCGAGGAAGCCGGTGCTGCCGGTGCCCAGGCCGCCGCTTATTTGCAAAATGGCGAGCAGGACGCCCCGGCCATCCCGGTACATTGCGAGAACGGTGTGCGCTACACAGTGCCCGCCACGGTGCGCCCGGTCTGCGCCGGCGATACCGTGACCATCCGCTTCCGCGTGGGCGGTGTGTTCAAGAACAAAAAAATCGCTGTATATCTGGGCGATACCTGCATTTTCAGCCGCAAGCGGCCCGTGCTGGCCCCCGGCGAGATGGAGACCGTCCGCCTGAAAGGGGCCGACCTGCGCGCCCATCCTGACGCCTCGTGCCTGACTGTTACGCTGGAGGAGGCCTGATTATGGAAACGAAAAAAATCGAACTTACCTGCATCGGCTGCCCCATGGGCTGCCCGCTGATCGTTACGATGGAGGACGGCGCGGTCGCCTCCGTCACCGGCAACACCTGCCCCCGGGGCGATGCCTACGCCCGCAAGGAGGTCACGGCCCCCACCCGCATCGTGACCAGCACCGTCCGCGTGACCGGCGGCACCCTGGCCATGGTCAGCTGCAAGACCCGCAGTGACATCCCCAAAGGCAAGATTTTTGATGTGGTCCGCGCGCTGAAAGACGTGGAAGTCCCCGCCCCCATAACCATTGGCCAGGTTTTGGCCGAAAATGTGGCGGGCACAGGCGTGGACATCATCGCTACAAAAAATATTGCGCACGCCTGATTTTGTGGTAGAATAGGGAAAGTATAAGCGTATACAGAAAGCATAGAGGAGAACTGCCATGAACGAAACCACCCGCGCCGATATTGCCATTATCGGTACTGGGCCTGCCGGCGTATCGGCGGCCATCACCGCCCGCGTGCGCGGCAAGCAGGTGCTGCTGTTTGGCAGCAAAGGGCTGACGACCAAGATGACCAAGGCCCATACCATCCGCAACTACCCCGGTCTGCCGGACATTACCGGCACCGACCTGGCCGACAAACTCAAGCACCATCTGGACGTGATGGGCGTGGAGATCACCGAGAAGCAGGTCACGACCGTCTACGCCATGGGCAGCTACTTCGGCATCCAGACGCCGGATATTATGTATGAGGCCTCGTCAGTCATTCTGGCGGGCGGCGTCGTGATGGGCAAACCTTTCCCCGGTGAGGACGAGCTGCTGGGCCGCGGCGTAAGCTACTGCGCCACCTGCGACGCCCACTTTTACAAGGGCAAGGCAGTGGCCGTGCTGGGCTACAACGCCGAGAGCTGCCGCGAGGCCGACTTTTTGGCCGAGACCTGCGCCCGGGTATTGTATTTCCCGGTCGTACCCCACGAGGTCAATGTCGGTCCCAACGTAACGGTGGTGCGGGAGAGGGTGCTATCCATCCCCGGCACGATGAGGGCCGAGGGCGTGCAGACCGACAAAGATCTGCACCCCGTGGACGGTGTGTTTGTGCTGCGGGATGCCGTAGCGCCGGACAAACTGGTACCGGGCCTTGCCACCGACGGCCCCCATGTAGCCGTGGACGCCCAGATGCGCACCACCCTGCCGGGCTGCTTCGCCTGCGGCGATCTGGCAGGCAAGCCCTACCAGTATATCAAGGCTGCCGGGCAGGGCAACATTGCTGCCCTGTCGGCGGTGGAATGGCTGGCCGAGCAGAAGTAACCTTACAAAACAATGCAAAACGCCCCCAGTGGTCCGCGATGGGACCGCCGGGGACGTTTTGTTTTGTGTGGTTATCCCTGCACCAGCACCACACTTACATCATTTACATTGGTGCCTGTGGGGCCGGTGACCAGCAGCCCGCCCACTGCCTGCAAGGCGTGGTAGGCGTCGTTATCTGCCAGCACGGCGGGCACAGTCAGGCCGTGGGCGGTCAGGGCGGCATCCGTATCGCCGTCCGTGTAGCCGCCCGCCGCATCGGTGGGGCCGTCGGTGCCGTCACTGCCCACCGAGAAAACGCAGGCATTCAGCCCTGCCAGCGCAGGGGCGGCGGCCAGCGCCAATTCCTGGTTGCGGCCGCCCAGGCCGTGGCCCGTCAGGTGTACCACGGTCTCGCCGCCCGCCAGAAAGGCCAGCTTTTGCCCCTGCCCGGCGTGGCTTTGGGCGATGCTGCCCAAAAAGCGCCCTGCCTCCCGGGCTTCGCAGTTCAGCCGGTCGGTCAGCAGCACGGGGGTGTAGCCCGCTTTGCGGCAGGCATCCGCCGCAGCGGCGCACAGTTCCCGCACGCTGCCGGTGATTTTGGTGGTCACATTGTCCAGCGCTTTGGGTGTTTCCTGCTCCAGAAGCGCCGTAGCCGCCGGGGAAAGCTTTAACCCATACCGTGCGGCGATAGCCTTGGCCTCGGCGCAGGTGGAGCTGTCCGGGCAGGCGGGGCCGCTGGCGATCATATCCAGCGGGTCGCCCAAAATATCGCTGAGCACGATGCTGTACACCTGCGCAGGGGCGCAGGCCAGCGCGAACCGCCCGCCCTTGACGCCGGACAGGCGCTTGCGGATGGTGTTCATCTCCACAATATCCGCGCCGCTGGCCAGCAGCTGGGACGTGATGTCCTGCAATTCCGCGCCGGGGATCAGCGGCTTTTCCAATAGGGCACTGCCGCCGCCGGAGAGCAAAAACAGCACAGCATCCTGCGCGGTCAGCCCATGCACCAGCGCCAGCACCTTTTCGGTAGCGGCAAAGCCTGCTTCGTCGGGCACCGGGTGGGCGGCTTCATAGCAGGTCACGCCGGGAATCTCGCCTTTCACGTGGCCGTATTTGGTAATGACCACGCCGCCGTCCGGCCGGCCCAGCACTTCTACGGCGGCATGGGCCATCTGCCAAGCGGCCTTGCCCGCGGCTGCCAAAAACACCCGCCCCGCCGGGGCAAAGCCCTGCAATGCGCGGCGCACCGCTTCATCCGGCAGCACGGCGTGAATGCTGGCAGTTACAATCGTTTCAGCTTGGGCACGCAGGGTGGTATTCATGGCAAAGACTCCTTTTTATAAAAGTCCGGCGGCGGTTATGGTACGCACAAATCCGTCCCGGGCGGCACCCGCCGGGGTAGGCAGGCTGGGCCGGTAGGGCACGCCCACGTCCCGCGTGCGGCGGATAAACTCCTCGGTCAGGGTGATGTCGCCGCTGGTGTCCTTCATGCCCACGATGTTGGGTATCTGGTGGGCCAGTTCGTCCACCGGCGCCGCCTGCAGGCCGCGGGCCAAAATCAGCTCGCAGCCATCATTTTGTAACCTTATCGCGCGTTGACAAGCTGCGTCGGTATAGGTATACTCAATACAGAAAGGTGATAGATTCGGATACTGTGCAATCAAGTCTGCTGCCATTTGCTGCATTTCCTGCCGGGGCAGCAGCACCGCGGCCTTTGCCATAACGGGCACCCCCTAACGGTCTATTTACCAAAACTATAGCACAGCCCGCGCTGGAATGTCAATTTTTATGCGCGAGGAAATAAGAAGGAGAAAAAAATGGCAATCCATGTTGTAAACGAAGCCCGCCGTTGCCTGCACTGCAAAAAGCCGATGTGCCGCGAAGGCTGCCCCATCAGCACCAATATCCCGGAAGCGATCGAGCTGTTCCGCACCGGCCACAAAGAAGAAGCCGGCGAAATGCTGTACGAGAATAACCCGCTGAGCGTCATCTGCTCTCTGGTATGCGACCACGAAAAACAGTGCGAGGGTCACTGCGTGCTGGGCCGCAAGGGTGCCCCCGTGCATTTTTCCAGCATCGAAAACTACATCTCCGATGCGTATCTCGACCATCTGGAGCCGGAGATGGAGCCGAAAAAAGGCCAGCGCGTGGCCATCATCGGCAGCGGCCCGGCAGGCATCACCATCAGTGTGCTGCTGGCCCGCCGCGGCTATGACGTGACCATTTTTGAAAGCCGCGAGAAGATCGGCGGCGTGCTGCGCTACGGCATCCCAGAGTTCCGCCTGCCCAAGAGTATTCTGGACCGCTACCAGAAGCAGCTCATCAAGCTGGGCATCAAGATCCGCCCCAACACGGCCATTGGCCGCACCCTTACGGTGGACGACCTGCAGCGCGACGGCTACGAGGCCATCTTTATCGGCACCGGCGTGTGGAAGCCCAAGGCCATGGGTATCCCCGGCGAGAGCCTGGGCCATGTCAACTACGCCATCGACTATCTGGTCGACCCGGACGTGTATGATCTGGGCGATAACCTCGTCGTCATCGGCGCGGGCAACTCGGCTATGGACGTGGCCCGTACCGCCCTGCGCAAGGGCGTGCGCCATGTCAGCGTGTTCTGCCGCCGCTACCAGACCGCCGCCAGCGTGCGTGAGGTGGACTACGCCAAGGCCGACGGCGTGGAGTTCTACTACGGCATGCGCCCCAGCCGCATTACCGACGACGGCGTTTACTACAAGAAAGTGGAGATGGACGAGGAAGGCAACATTACCTCCACCAGCGAGGAGCAGTTCTTCCCCTGCTCCAGCGTCATCATTGCCATCAGCCAGGGCGCGCAGAACCGCATCGTCAGCACCACCACCGGCCTGGAGATGAGCAGCCACGGTCTGCTTGCCACCGACGAGCACGGCCACACCACCCGTGAGGGGATTTTTGCCAGCGGTGATGTGGTGCTGGGCGCACGGACCGTTGTGGAGGCTGTTAAATACTCCAAGCAGGTTGCCGAAGAAATGGATGAATATTTGACGAAACGACGCGAGAAATAATTTTTTGCTTGCGCTTTCGGTGTTCCGCCACCCTGCGGCGGACACCTCGATATGAGGTGGTCGAATGGGCCAAAAGCTAAAAATTGCAGGAGTGCTGCAATTTTCTTCATAGGGGCACACTCCTTCTTGCTTGCTGCCCCCATTGTAGCATACGGCGCGCAAAAAGAAAACCGGGACGCGGCAAAACGTCCCGGTTTATTTTTTTGCGGCTTTTACAGCGGTTACAGAATCTGGCCGTGGCGTACCACGGTCTGGATGTTCAGCTGGTCGTCCACCAGTACCACGTTGCCCCAGCGGCCTGCTTCCAGGCTGCCATAGTCGGCATCGACACCGATGCTGCGGGCGGGGTTGAGGGTGGCGGCGCGGACGGCGCTTTCCAGCGGCACGCCCATCTCCTGCACCGCACGCTTCATGCAGTCAAACAGGCAGGTGGCGCTGCCGGCGATGGTGCCTTCCTGCTCGGTCAGTGTGGCGCGGCGGCCGTGCACGGTGACGGCCTGACCACCCAGGCTGTACTGGCCGTCGGGCAGACCGCAGGCCATCATGCTGTCAGCGATCAGAATCACGTGGTCGTCGCCGAAGGTGTTGAAGGTAAAGCGCACCACGGCGGGGTGGATGTGCACGTTGTCGGTGATCAGCTCGACCTCGGCACCCTCCTCCAGCGCGGCGATAATGGGGCCGGGGGCGCGGTGGGTGATGCCCGGCATGGCGTTGTACAGGTGGGTCATGTGGGTGGCACCGGCGGCAAAGGCTTCTTTGGCGGTGTCGTAGTCGGTGCAGGTGTGGGCAATGGAAATACGCACCTCATCGTGACATTCCTTGATGAAGTCCATGTTGCCCGGCTCCTCGGGGGCGACGTCCACCAGCTTGATCAGCCCACCACTGCGGGCCTGCAGGCGGCGGAACATATCGGCGTTGGCGGCCATCACGTACTTGGGGTTCTGGGCGCCCACCTTTTTGGGGCTGATGTAGGGACCTTCCATGTTGATGCCGACCAGATCCGCGCCGTGCTCATTTTTATGGGCCGCAGCCACATCCATGATGCCGTTCAGGATCTCTTCGCTGAAGGTCATCGTGGCGGGGCAGATGGCCAGCACACCTTTGCTGGCCTCGAAATCGGCAATGGCCTGCAGACCTGCTTCGTCGGCATCGCAGAAGTCATGGCCGACAGCACCGTGGAAGTGGATGTCCACAAGGCCGGGCAGGGCGTAGCTGCCCTTGGCGTCCAGCACTTCCTCGTTCTCCTGCGGGGCGGCACCGAAGACGATGCGGCCATCGCGGATCACCAGGTCTTTTTCCACAAAACGGCAGCCATCCGTAAAAACTTTGGCATTTTTGATAATCATAGCGGAAAACCTCCTGCCATCAGATCAGGCTGAATGCTTCCTCATCACCGACCAGGATAAAGTCGGGGTGCATCTGCAGGATGCTGGCGGGCACTTCGGGAGTGACGGGGCCGAAGAAGGCTTTCTTCACGATTTCAGCCTTGCCCTTGCCGTTGACGACCATCAGCACCTTGCGGGCCTGCATGATGGTCTTGATGCCCATGGTGTAGGCCTGTTTGGGGACCAGGTCCTCGTTGCCGTCGAAGAAGCGCTTGTTGGCCTCGATGGTCTCGGGCTTCAGGTCGACGCAGTGGGTGCCCAGCTCGAAGGCCTCGCCCGGCTCGTTGAAACCGATGTGGCCGTCGTGGCCGATACCCAGCAGCTGCAGGTCGACGCCGCCGACGCTCTTGATGACAGCGTCATAGCGGGCGCACTCGCCCTCGGCATCCATGTTGGTGCCGTCGGGCAGGTTGATGGCTTCGGGGCGGATGTTGACCAGATCGAACAGGTTGCGGTGCATGAAGCTCCAGTAGCTTTCGGGATGCTCCTTGGGCAGGCCGCGGTACTCGTCCAGGTTGACGCTGGTGACCTCGGAGAAGTCCAGGTCGCCCTTGTTGTACCACTCGACCAGCTGTTTATAGGTACCTACGGGGGTGCCGCCGGTGGCCAGGCCCAGCACGCAGTTGGGTTTCATGATGACCTGAGCCGAGATGATGTTGGCAGCCTTGCGGGACATGTCATAGTAGTCTTTCGCGCGGATGATTTTCATAGAGATTTCCTCCTAATTATTGGGGCGGGCCGGTGGGGGTCGCCGTTTCTCCTTACCTTGTATTATACCACAATACCGTTTTAGAAAAAGCAGATAAATGTGAATTTTATATCAAAATCCGAGCAATTTTGTGCAAGCTCCAGGCAACATTTCATAAAAAGCGCCGGGGGCAGGCGTCCAGCCCGCCCCCGGCGGAAGATATGCGGTTTAGATAAAGGGAACCAGAACCTTTACCAAGGGGCACTGTAAGCGATCACGCAAGGCTTACAGCATTTTCTTCAGTTCGTCGTACACAAACTGGACCTTGGGGCCGATAACGACCTGGCAGGCAGTCTTGCTGGGACGGATGACACCAGCGGCGCCAGCCTTCTTAACAGCCTTCTCATCAACGGCGGTGTGGTCCTTGATTTCGAAACGCAGGCGGGTAGCGCAGTAGTCAACGTTGGCAACGTTGCCCTTGCCGCCGACAGCAGCCAGAACGCCCTTGGCGATGGCAGTGTAGTCGTTGTTGGCCAGGGTGATGTTGGCCTCAGCGGCTTCCTCGTCCTCGTCCTCACGGCCGGGGGTCTTCAGGTCGAACTTGGTGATGGCGAACTTGAAGACGAGGTAGAACACGACGAAGGCAGCGATGCCCAGAGGAATGATCATCCAGGTGTTAGCATGTGCGGGCAGGCTGGCGGAGAAGACCAGGTCAGTAGCACCGGCGGAGAAGCAGAAGCCTGCGCGGAAGCCGGAGTAGTAGGTGATGATGGTGAAGATGCCGTACAGAGCGGCGTAGACGATGTACAGGGGGAAGCAGAGGAACATGAAGCCGAACTCGAAGGGCTCGGTAACGCCGCAGACGAAAGCGCAGATAGCAGCGGAAACGACCAGGCCGATAGCAGCCTTCTTGTTCTTAGCAGTCTGGACCATGGCCAGAGCAGCACCGGCAATACCGAACATCATGCAGGGGAAGAAGCCGGACATGTACATGCCGAGGCTCCAGCCCACATCAGCGGAGGTGTCGCCAGCCCAGTAGTGGCTCAGGTCGCCCAGGCCGATGGTATCAAACCAGAACACGTTGTTCAGGGCGTGATGCAGGCCGGTGGGGATCAGCAGACGGTTCAGGAAAGCGTAGATGCCGGCGCCAACGCCGCCCATCTTGGCAATGCCGTTGCCAAGAGCAACCAGAACGCCGAAGATGACAGGCCAGACGAACAGCAGAATGACAGAAACAACGATGGAAACAACGGCAGTCACGATAGCAACGCTGCGCTTGCCGCTGAAGAATGCCAGCCAGTCAGGCAGCTGGGTGTTCTTGAACTTGTTGTAGCAGGCAGCACCGATGATGGCGGCCAGGATACCGATGAAGGAGTTGCCGGCGATCTTGCTGAAAGCAATGTAATCGACGGAGCCTTCTTCCAGGGTACGGACAGCACCGACAACGCCGGGGCTGAGCAGCTGCTGCATCATCAGGAAGCTGACCAGGCCAGCCAGACCGGCCGTGCCGTCGTGGTCATCAGACAGACCCACAGCAGCGCCGATGGCGAACAGCCAAGCCATGTTGTCGATCAAAGCGCCACCGGCCTTGATCAGCAGGAAACCAACGGTGTACGCAGCACCGGAGGTAGCACCCTCAGCGCCCATAACGGCGGGAGCGAGTGCGTAACCAATGCCCATCAGGATACCACAGACGGGCAGCGCAGCTACGGGAAGCATTAACGCTTTGCCGAGCTTTTGCAGATACTTCATCATAAAAGCATTCCTCCAAAATATTCAAGTGGGGCTGATCTGGTTCCGCCAGCCGACCACTTTGTTAAATATATGTTAACACATTTTTACAAAAAAGAAAACCCCTTTTGTTAAAATTGCCGAAAAGACGAAAAACTCACACTATATTTGGATAATTTGTTAACAAAGAGAGAATTATTGCCCAAAAATCGTAAGATATTTAACTTTTCATTGCCGTTTTCACGTGGCTTTGCGAAAATTTCTTTCGCTTTACAGCGACGAAGCGACGAAGAGAAAATTTCTTTAAAGCATTTTGCAGGGCCGCCGGGGGCGTTGATGAAGGGGCAGGTTGCAATAAAGACACGTGATTACTATAAGGTCCACGACTTTTTGACCGTAGGCGCCGCCGCGCCCCTGCAGGAGGCTGTCATCCCCGGCCTGCGCTTTGGCCGGGACTATTACGATGAACTGCTGAAAACCTACACCTACAAGCGGGATTTGTTTGTGCAGGGCCTGGATGCCATCGGGCTGGAGCACACCACGCCCCAGGGCGCGTACTACGTGCTGATGGACATTTCCCGCTACGGCTACAAGAGCGACCTGGAATTCTGCGAGATGCTGGCCCGGGATGTGGGCGTAGGCGCAGTGCCCGGCTCCAGCTTCTTCCGCGAGGATGTGAACTACTTGATCCGCTTCCATTTTGCGAAGAAGGATGGGACGCTGCATGAAGCGCTGAATCGGCTGGAGAAGTTGAAGAAGTTGTAACACAATTGCGCATCCTGCCGAACCATGGTACAATATGGGCAATCTTTTGGTATAGGAAAGGATTTTTTCGTATGGGTATCGTAGTCATCGGTGCGGTGTTTGTGGATATTAAAGGCTATCCGCTGTCCACCTACATCCCGGGCGGGCGCAACGCCGGCCGGGTCGAGCAGGTCCACGGCGGCGTCTGCCGCAATGTGGCCGAGGATATTGCCAATGTGGAGCTGCGCCCCACTTTCGTCAGCCTGGTGGATGACACCGGCTCCGGCCAGGACGTTATCGACAAGCTGGCCAAACATAAGGTGAACACCAAATACATCGAGAAAGTGCCCGACGGCATGGGCACCTGGCTGGCCGTGTTTGACAACGACGGCGACGTCTGCGCCGCCATCTCCAAGCGGCCGGATACCACCCCGCTGACCAGGCTGCTGGAGGAAAAAGACGACGAAATTTTTGCCGACTGCGACGGCATCGCCTTTGAACTGGATCTGGAAAAGGACACCGTCAAGCAGATTTTGCGCTGCGCCAAAAAGTACAACAAAAAGGTCTACGCCGCCATCTCCAACATGAGCATCGCCATGGAGCGCCGCGCCTTTTTGCAGGAGATCGACTGCTTCGTCTGCAACCAGCAGGAGGCCGGGCTGCTCTTCTCCGACGAGTACGACCACATGGCCCCCGAGGAGATGTGCCGCACGCTGGCCGCTAACGTACACAGCGCCAACATCCCCTGCATGGTGGTGACCATGGGCGGCGAGGGCGCTGTATATGCGCGATCCAACGGCGAAAGCGGCGTTGTGCCCGCCAAAAAGGTGGATGTCATCGACACCACCGGTGCGGGGGATGCCTTCTTTGCCGGAACCGTCATCGGCCTGACCTACGGCAAGACTCTGGCTGAATCCTGTGAGATCGGTAGCCGCCTGGCCGCCTCGGTCATCTGCATCACGGAAAATGTCTGCCCCCGCTTCCGCCCCCTTGAGTTCGGGCTGGATATCCCGGTGGTGGATTGAGAGAACAAGGAAAAGGGGACGGCGTGGAGCACACGCCGTCCCTTTTGTGGTGTCAGGAAAATGGATGGTCTTCAGCCCTGCTTTTTCTCCTTCCGGTTCAGGTACAGGAAGAAGCAGACATTCAGCAGCACACCCACCGCTGTGGAGGTGGGGGCGGCCAGGCCGATCATGGTCAGGCTGGCGTTGGGCTGGATGCTCATAATGTAGGCCATGGGCAGGCGGACGAGCAGGGTCTGGAACAGGCCCTGCGCCATGACGAAAACGGTCTTGCCGCTGCCGTTGAAATAGCCGATCATGCTGAACAGGATCGCGGTGAGGATGGTCTCCAGCGCAAAGCCCTTGAGGTAGGCATAGCCGTTGGCGATCACAGGTGCATCCGTGGTGAAGAAGCTGCAGAGCAGGTCGCCCTTGCACAAGACCAGCGCAAAGACGAACAGGCCAAAGAACAGACCGATGCCGATGCCGGTGCGCAGGGTCTGCCGGGCGCGCTGATGCTTGCCTGCGCCGATGTTCTGGGAGATGAAGGAAGCCATGGACTGCATCAGGGCGCTGGGGATCAGCATGGCGAAATTGACGATCTTGCAGGCCACGCCGTAGCCGGAGGAAGCCTCCAGACCCAGGCGGTTGACAAAGGCACAGAGGGCCAGAAAAGAGAGCTGGGTCAAAAACTCCTGCAGCGCCAGCGGCAGGCCGATGGCCAGAAACTTTTTGCACTGGAAGTTCAGCCGGAAGTCCGCCTTTTTGATGGAAAAGGGCAGAGATTTTTTCAGCAGCATGACAACAGCGCAGACCACGCTGACAGCCTGTGCGGCCACGGTGGCAATGGCGGCACCGACAGCATCCAGATGGAACCCGGCCACCAGGACCAGGTCGCCGACGATGTTGACCACGCAGGCCACCAGCACAAAGATCAGGGGAGATCGGCTGTCACCCAGGCCGCGGAAGAGGGCCGAGAGCATATTGTAGGCTACGATGAAGAAGATGCCTGCACCGCAGATGCGCACATAGCTGGTGATCAGGTCAAGGGCCTCGGCCGGGGCCTGCATCAGGCTGGAAATGGGCCGTGCCAGAAACACCAGAACCCCGAACAGCACAGCGGCCAGAAGGGCGAATACAACCGCCGCGCCGCCGATGACCGGGCTGATGAATTCGTGCTTCTTTTCGCCGAGATACCGCGCGATCAGCACCGTGACACCCATGGCCAGCTGGGTGACCACAAAGGTGACAAGGTTGAGCACCTGGCTGCCGGTGGAAACGGCAGACAGGCCCGAGGTGGAGCCGAAGCGGCCCACCACCAGCAGGTCTACCGCGCCGTAAGCGGCCTGCAGCACCAGTGAGCCCAGAATGGGCAGCATGAACAGGGCCAGCTTTTTCGGGATGCTGCCCTGCGTGAAATCGGTCTTATCATTTTTCATGGGAATCTCTCCTTTCGACCATGATCTGATAAAAAATCTCGATGGTGCGGATCATGGTCTCCGCATCCTCTTCCGGGATGACCTCCAGCGCCGGAACAAGAGAGCTGAAATATTCCGCATCGTATTTGCGGGAAAGCGCCCGCCCGGCCTCTGTGATGGTCAGGTAGGTCACCCGGCCGTCCTCAGGGGAGGTCTGCTTGGTCAAAAGACCACGAGCTTCCATGTCCTTTACGGTCCGGGTCACGCCGGGGCGGGGCAGGCTGAGCGCATCGCTCAGGTCAGAGACCTTGACCTGTACGCCCTGCTGTTCCAGTGTCTGGATCGCATCCAGATATTGGATGAAGGAGGGCAGGACCCCGTCCGGCAGGGCAGGCAGCAGATCCCGCACCCGCTTGGCCTGATAGCAGGCATCCATCATCCGTTTGATCAGCGCGATGTTCATAGTGGTTTCTCCTCAAATAGTGACCAAAGATAATTACCGCAGATAATTATACAGAACTGCCGGGATTTGTCAAGCGTTTTTTGCAAACAAAAATGCACCGCCCGCAGAAAGCGGACAGTGCACTCTTTGAAACAGAGATCGGATCGTGAAATGTGAAAAAAGGTTTTTGTGGTCACTCAAATGAAACGTGAAGCGTTTTGCCCATACAGGCAGCCATTTTTTGCAAAAACTCCAACGAGGGATTGGAATTTCCGTTTTCAAAGCGGGAAATATTGGCCTGTGCTGTGCCCATTTTTTCGGCCAGTTGTTTTTGAGTAAGCCCAGCGGCTTTGCGGCTCTCGATCGCGGCGCAGATGGCTTCATACTGCGGGCCGAGCTGCTCATATTCAGCGCGGACTTCTGGTTTTTCGGCAAAGGTCTTCATTTTATAGGTGCGGTAATCCATCGGCTCACTCCCTTTATTGGTTTTGTGTGGTCAGAGCATGGCGGCTCTTATAATCGAGCAATCGTTTTTGAGCGGTCTCAATCTCACCGCGCGGGGTCTTCTGTGTCTTTTTTACGAAGCCGTGCAGTAAAACAATGGTGTTGAAATTCCATGTGAAATAGAAAATGCGTGAGATATCGGAAGAAAACCGAATCCGCAGTTCCCAGATCTCTCCATCAATGTGCTTGACATAAGGCTCCTTCAGAGAGCTGCCGAACCTTTCCAGCAGATCGATTTCCCGAAAAGCTTTTGCTTGGTGTTTCGGCGGGAGCGAATCCAGAAATTCAGCCATGACCTCTTTTCCATCTGCAGCGGCATAAAACTCGATCTTATAAATAGAAGCCACTCTCCTTACCATTATTATATCATATATGATATTTTTTTCAATTTGAACCGGATTTTTTCGGTTTTCATCACAAATTGTTGTAAAACAATTCATTTCTTCTAATATAAGCCGCAATTCTTTAATACCATATCCGTGAACAGGATTATCATGTTCTTTAACAATTCTTTCATATTCAGATAAAACTGGTTTTTCTCTATATTTTTTTTCATAGATTTTTTCTCCAAGAGCTTCTAAATAATATACTGCGAAACTTTTTACTGGTATTTTTATGATTTCATAATGAAGCAATCCCATATTTTTTAGATTTTCACAAGAGGTTCTTATGCGGTTTTTTGAAACATCTGTTTTCCGCTTAAAAACTTCACTTGCAATATCTTCAAATGTAGAATATCCTGTTTCTCCAATTATTTTCAAAATTCCCCATTCAAATTCATTCATTTTCTCTTCTACTTCTTGGAACATGAGCATAAAGGAACCATCTGCCGGAGAATTTCTGGCGTTTTCTCTCTTTTTTGATTTTTGTCGTGCTCTGATATTTTTTTGATGTGTAGTAGAAGCGATAGAACTAGGAGTTAGCTGTATAACCTGCCCATCTTCTTCCATATCGTTTATAATAGACTGCTCATCAATATTAGCATCAGTATCTGTAGAAATTACAGATTGTATCTTTTTGGGATCATATTCTTCTTTATTTTTTAAAGATGCAGACTTGTTTTCAATAGAAAAATCTCCGTTAGAA
>OLVP01001041.1_pt1 | contig 19129 bp, 14 predicted proteins | sample 1673281 | NCBI WGS metagenome assembly OLVP01 (sample SAMEA3178940, study PRJEB25190) | human gut metagenome | biome: human gut; feature: human-associated habitat; material: faeces | place: Austria | collected 2013
GTGGGTGCTTGACAAGACAAAAACCGCAATGGGCAAACGCCTTATGCGTTCATGGCTTGAACATCCTTTGCTTAATATAACTTCAATTAACAACCGTCAGAGTGCGATTGAAGAGCTTGTAAACGATAATATGCTCCGTATGGATGTTACAGACACACTCTCGGGTATATTTGACATTGAAAGACTTATGACAAGAATCGTTTACGGTTCTGCAAATGCAAGAGATTTGCGTTGCACTTTTTCTCACTCTGCGGAGCAATTCAGAATCTTCCGCAGATTTCGGATTTGCTCGTTGATTGTAAATCAGTCTATCTTAAATATATTTATAAAAGCATTGATAAGCTTGAGGACATTCATTCTCTTATTGATTCTGCAATCGTTGAAGAACCCCCGTTTACAGTCCGTGAGGGCGGTATGATTAAGAGAGGTTATAACGAAGAACTTGATTCCGTGTCAGGGGATATGAATGACTCAAAGGGGATTCTTGCCCGTATTGAGGCTGAACAGCGTGATATAACGGGAATTCCTAAGCTTAAAGTCGGTTATAACAGGGTATTCGGATATTATATTGAAGTATCAAATTCGTATAAATCCATGGTACCCGAAACATACATAAGAAAGCAGACACTCACCAATTGTGAAAGATATATTACTCAGGATTTGAAAGATGTAGAGGGCAGAATCCTCGGTGCAAAAGACAGATCGGTTGCACTTGAATACAACCTCTTTGATGATGTCAGAAAGACGGTTTCGGATAATCTTGAAAGAATTCAGAAAACCGCAAAAGCCATTGCTAATCTTGATGTTATTACATCACTTGCAAATGTTGCGGCTGACAACAGATACATAAGACCTGATGTAAATCTTTCAACCGCAATAAGAATTAAAGATTCGAGACATCCAGTTGTTGAGGCTCTATTAAAGGATGCACCGTTTGTTCCGAATGATGTCAGCCTTGATTCTGCCAATGACAGAGTAGCAATTATTACAGGTCCCAATATGGCGGGTAAGTCAACCTATATGCGACAGATTGCCATTATTGTTCTTATGGCGCAGATAGGCAGTTTTGTTCCGGCGTCTTCTGCCGAAATCGGAATTGTAGACAGCATCTTTACTCGTGTAGGTGCGTCTGATGATCTTGCATCTGGACAGTCAACCTTTATGGTTGAGATGAGCGAGGTTGCCAATATTATTAAAAATGCAACTTCAAAAAGCTTACTTATTCTTGACGAAATCGGCAGAGGTACTTCGACCTTTGACGGTATGAGCATTGCCCGCGCCGTAGTGGAGCACATTGCAGACCCCGCCAAGGGCCTTGGCTGCAAGACTCTGTTTGCCACCCACTACCACGAGCTGACCGAGCTGGAAGGCGGCGTGGACGGCGTAAAAAACTACAATATTGCAGTAAAAAAACGCGGCGAGGACATCACCTTCCTGCGCCGCATCGTGCGCGGCCCGGCGGATGACAGCTACGGCATCGAGGTGGCAAAGCTGGCAGGCCTGCCCGGCAGTGTGACCCGCCGCGCCCATGAGGTGCTGCGCGCGCTGGAAGCAACTGCACCTAAAAATAAAGTAGAGCAGATGGATTTTGATGCCCTGCAGGAGTATAACTCTCCGGCTGTGCCCAGCGAGATGATGGACAAGCTGGAAGCTCTGGATGTGGAAACACTCACCCCCATTGAGGCTTTGAACTTCCTCTACGAGCTGAAAAAGACCCTGAAGGGCAGCCTGAACAGATGAAACTGCTCTACCTGACCCAGACCATACAAGGAGGGAAAACACCATGGCAGTGATCCATGTTCTGGATAAGCACACAGCCGAGCTGATCGCAGCCGGTGAGGTGGTCGAGCGTCCGGCATCCGTTGTTAAGGAGCTGCTGGAAAACTCCATTGATGCCGGTGCCACGCAGGTGACCGTCAGCATTGAATCCGGCGGCGTCAAGCTGATCGAGATCAGCGATAACGGCACCGGCATCGAGGCAGAATATATCTCCACGGCGTTTATCCGCCACGCCACCAGCAAAATTGAAACACCGGACGATCTGACTAACATCCATACGCTTGGCTTCCGCGGTGAAGCACTGGCATCCATTGCCAGCGTGGCCCGTGTAGAGCTGACCACCCGAACCGAGGTGGACGAGTTTGCCACGGTCTACCGCATTGAGGGCGGGGAAGAGGTCTCCCGTGAGCCGGGTGCCAGAGCTGTGGGCACTACCATCCGGGTAAAGGATCTGTTTTACAACACGCCTGCCCGCATGAAGTTCCTCAAAAAGGACTCCTCCGAGGGCACCTTTGTGTCGGATACAGTTACCCATGTAGCGCTCAGCCACCCGGAAGTCAGCGTCAAGTTCATCCGTGAGGGCAAGCTGCAGTATGTCACGCCCGGCGACGGCCAGCTGCGCGGTGCAGCCTATGCGGTGCTGGGCCGGGAGTTCAGCCGGGACCTCATTGAGCTGAAAAATCAGGAGGGCGTGTACCGCATCACCGGTCTGGTCACCCCGCCCAAAAGCTGCCGCGCCAGCCGAAGTATGCAGCATTTTTACATCAATGGCCGCTATGTGCGCAACCGCACCATGATGGCCGGTATGGAGATGGCGTTCAAGGGTACCATGATGCAGGGCAAGTTCCCGGGCGGCATTCTGCTGCTGGAAATGCCGGCCGACCTTGTGGATGTCAATGTGCATCCGGCCAAGATCGAAGCCCGCTTTGCCCGCGAAAATGATGTTTTTGATGTGGTGTATCATGCCGTCAAGCTGGCATTGGCTCAGCCCGGCACTGGTGAACGGCTTTTTACCTTTGAAGCAGACAAAGAAGAAGAAAAAGCTGAAAATTCAAAAAAAGACACTGATATAATCAAAAATGATGTAAAGAACAATAACTTTACAGGGCTTTCCGCGATCATTCGGGGGCAGGCAGACCCGGGCGTTCTGCCACAGCAGCACTGGGAACCGGCAAAACCCGCTGCAGCACCACAGCAGCCTGCCCCGTCTGCTGCAATGCAAATACCGACAGCACCCAGTGTGCCGCGCTGGAAAGGCAGTGCTCAGAACGAAGATATGCTGGATCCGTTCGTGACCCTTCACAGCCCGAAGCTGGAAACGACAAAGGCACCAGAGCCGTTCCGTGCGGCGGCAAGTGAAACGCAGCTGGATGTGGAACCGGAATTTGGTGAGACAAAACTGCATTCACCTCGGGACCATATGGCAGCGTGGAACCCTGCACAGGAAGCGCCAAAGGAAGAACCTGAGAGTGCACCCTGTGCAGAAACAGAACCGGATGCGCCGGAAGCGGCAGAACAGGAAACTGTACTGGCCGAGCCGGAGCAGATGAACTTTGATCCGACGGCGGATCAGCCGGAACCGCTGCGCTATGTGGGCGAGGTGTTCAGAACATATATCCTTGCAGAACGCGGCGACGAGCTGTGCCTGATCGATAAACACGCTGCCCACGAGCGCCAGCTGTACGAAAAACTAGCCGCGAACTATGGCAATGTGCCCAGCCAGATGCTGCTGGAGCCTGCTGCCATCGACCTTGCTGCGGAGGAAAAGCAGGCCCTGCTGGATAACATTCCTCTGCTGGAAAATGCGGGCCTTGAGATCGCGGACTTTGGTGGCAATACCGTGGTGCTGCGCGCGGTGCCTGCAGATGTGGAGCCGCAGAATGCCGAAAGCCTGCTGGTGGAGATCGCAAATAAGCTGCTCAAGGGCGGCCATGATGCGCTGAACGAGCACACCGAGTGGGTGCTGCATTCTATCTCCTGCCGTGCAGCCATCAAGGCGGGGGACAAGTCCTCGCCGCAGGAACTGCTGGCGCTGGCCGAAAAGATCCTTTCCGGCGAGGTGCCGCCGTTCTGCCCGCATGGCCGCCCCTGCGTACTCAAATTGACCCGGAAGGAGCTGGAAAAGCAGTTTGGACGCATCGTATAAACATCCCGTGGTGGCCGTCGTCGGCCCTACCGCAACCGGAAAGACGGCGTTGGGCGTAGAGCTTGCAAAACATTTTTCCGGCGAGGTCATCAGCTGTGATTCCATGCAGATCTATAAAGGTCTGGACATAGGCACGGCAAAGGTGACACCGGAGGAGACCTGCGGTATCCCGCATCACGGCGTGGATATCCTTACGCCGGACAAGGCTTTCAGCGTGGCAGACTTTACCGCCATGGCCGGAAAGCTGGAAGAAGAGATCTCTGCCCGGAAGAAGCTGCCCATCCTTGTGGGCGGCACAGGGCTGTATGTTCAGAGCTTTCTGTATGGGGTGCGCTTTACAGAGGAAAAAGCACCTGCCGGTCTGCGAGAGCAGCTGGCGGCGGAACTGGCTGCAAAGGGCGGTGCTGCCATGTACGAAGAACTGAAGCAGGCCGACCCGGAAGCTGCTGCGGCTATCCACCCGAACAATCAGGTGCGGGTGCTGCGCGCACTCGAGCATTATCGTGCCACCGGCAAAAAGCTGAGCGAACAGAAGGCGGAGTCTCTCCCGCCGGAGCGGCCCTACCGCAGCCTGATCCTCGGTCTGGATTTCCCAGAGCGCGCGGTACTTTACCGCCGCATTGACCTGCGTGTGGACAAAATGCTGGAAGCGGGCCTTATAAAGGAAGCGGAGCATGTCTGGCAGAACCGGGAAAGCTTCCGCACGGCAGCGCAGGCCATCGGATACAAGGAGTTCTTTCCGTATTTTGAGCAGACGGCTCCATTGGAAGCCTGCACGGAAAAGCTCAAGCAGGCGTCCCGCAACTATGCCAAGCGCCAGTTGACCTGGTTCCGCCATATGGACGGTGTGGTTTGGCTGGATGCCGGTGCACCGGATGCAGTGCAGACTGCCATCCGCAAAACTAGCGAATTTTTAGCGAAAGGATGATCGATATGCCGGATGAGACCCAGAAGGAACGCCATGCGCCGCATGTGCTTGCCACTCTGGCAGGCGTGCTGATCGCGTTTCTGCTGCTGGCAGCAATTTATGTGGTGTATCAGGCCGCACATATCCTGTTTCCGCAGAATGTTTATGAGACTGCGCTGCCTGCGGTCATTTCGGATACGGTGGAAGCCGACGGAGTTCTGCTGTTCGACGAAAGCTATGTGGCAGGCAGCGGAAACCTTGGATATCTTGCTGCCGACGGCGAGCGCGTTTCAGCGGGCACCGCAGTGGCAGAGGTGTACAGCAACGCTTCGCAGGCTTCGCTGCGCCTGCAGCTGAACCAGCTGAATGATCAGATCGACCTGCTGCAGAAATCGCAGAACACTTCTGCGCTGCAGCTGGATACCCTTTTAAAAGAACGTTCTTCTGCGCTGTATGATCTGCTGGATACGCTGGACGACAGCGATTATGAAGCGGTGGATGATGATGCCAATGCCTACCTGCTGGCCCAGAACAAGCTCTGGGTGGTAACGGGCGAAGCTGCAAACTTTACCGATCAGATCACTGCGCTGGTCCAGCAGTCCCAGAGCGTGCAGGCGCAGCTGGGCAGCCCGGTGCAGATCACTGCACCGCAGACCGGCTATTTTGTGCGCTCTTCCAGCAGCGGACGGCTCAATGCCAGTGCCGATGATATCCTTGCACTGAACGCACAGGAGCTGCAGGGCTATCTGCAGTCCGACCCAGTGCTGGCACTGGACGGCTGCGCCGGTAAGATCGTGGCAGGGTTCACATGGCGCTATGTGGGCGTGTGCACTGCAAAGCAGGGCGAAAAGCTGCTGGGTCAGAACGGCAAGCCACTGAGCACAGCGGTGGAGATCAGCTTCCCGGGTCAGGTGGAGAACAGCCTCAAGGCCACCGTCACCGAGGTGGAGATTGATCAGGACAGCGGCCTTGCCCGCTTTGTGCTTGCCTGCAACTCCATCAACGGCGATGTGCTTTGCCTGAACCGGGCTGCAGCACGCATCTCGGTAGGAGAGCGCAGCGGCCTGCGGGTGCCTGCTGCGGCTGTGCACTATTTAAAAGAGGATGGCACCGAGGCACAAACGCAGGGCGAAAACTACATTCCCGGTGTGTACGTGAAACTTGGCAACATTGCCCGCTTCTGCCCGATCGACCCGGTGGACGCAGACCATCCCCTCATCACGGACGGCGATTACATCCTTGTTCTGCCCGAAGGGACCGAGGACTCGGTCAGCAAGGTGAGGCTTTATGACGAAATAATCGTTTCCGGACAAAATTTGTATGATGGAAAGCTTTTGTAGTTATTGACATCTGAGGCAAAAAATCCGATAATAGATAAAGCTATTATTTGCATCTATTTGCAAAGAACGCCAGGCAGCGCCATGCTGCCCGAATGAAAGGAGCAGATTGTATGTCTTTGCTTGACAGCATTAAGAAAGGTCTGTTTGACCAGGAAGACGATTACGAGGATCAGTACATTGACGATGGCCCCCAGATGGTAAACAATAACAATGGCATCGGCCTTGGTGCTGACGACGAAAATGAAGAGCCTGTTGAGGGTGCCAAGAAGAACGGAAAGGTGGTCAACATCAATGCCACCACTCAGCTCAAGGTCGTTCTGGTTAAGCCTGAGCGTTTTGAGGATGCCAGTACTATTGCTGACCACCTGAACAACAAGCGCACCGTGGTGCTCAATCTGGAGTCCACCAACAAGGAAGTGTCCCGCCGTCTGGTGGATTTCCTGTCCGGTGTTGCATATGCAAACAATGGCCAGATCAAGCGCGTGGCCAACAGCACCTTCATCATCACTCCGTACAACGTGGATATCATGGGCGATCTGCTGGACGAGCTGGAGAACAATGGCGCGTTCTATTGATCCGCAGCCCAAGGCGGCGCGCGGGTTCATCCCTGCGCGTACCGATGAAGAACGCTATCTCATGCGCCATATCGAGGACTTGGCCCACACGGCCTTTTCCCGGGACATTGCGCGGTATTCGGCTTTCCTGAGTGACCGCGAGCAGGACTTGGCCCGCGCGGCACTGGGCCGTGCCGGTGTACAGGAGGGCTTCCGGTTTGAGGGCGGCTGGTTGAATGCGGAGCGCAGGGTGCTCTGTATCGAGCCGGAGTACAGCTGCGGCGAAGCACCCATCTGCTGTGTGCGGCTGCAATGCCGTGCACAGGCGGGGGCTGCGCTGCCCGCCCACAAGGATTACCTGGGCAGTCTGATGGGCCTTGAGCTGCGGCGCGAGGCGCTGGGAGATATCGTTCTGCCGGAGGATCAGCCGGGCACAGCTTATGTGTTTGCGCTGGAACCGGCAGCACAGCTGATCTGCCGGGAACTGTTTCAGGCTGGACACACGGAGCTGACCACGGAACTGCTGACGCTGGATGAGGTGCCGCAGTTTCCGCAGACGGAGCGTGAGATGCACAGTGCAACTGTATCGTCCCTGCGGCTGGACGCTGTGCTGGCAGCTATGCTGCACTGCAGCCGAGGACAGGCTTCGGAACTGATCGAGGCGGGCAGGGTGGAGATCAACCACCTGCCGGCGGATAAACCTCATGCGCAGGTATATGAGGGCGATGTGTTCACGGTGCGCGGCAAGGGCCGCTTCAACCTGACTGCACTGCCCGGCAAAAGCAGAAAAGATCGGTCAATCATCGAATTTTTTCAATATTAAAAGCAACGGGAGGAAATGACTATGCTGACTCCGCAGGATGTCCGTTCTGTGCAATTTGAGAAAAACCTCCGCGGCTACCGCACAGAGGACGTAGACCGTTTTCTGGATAAGGTGGAAGAACAGCTGCGGGACGACGATGCGCAGGCGGAACAGCTTCGCAAGCAGATTGCGGACCTGACTGCTGAAAATCAGAAGCTGCACGATGAACTGAAGAGCTTTGAGGCAGATGGTGAAATGCTCAAGAGCGCGCTGATCAATGCACAGCGCATGGGCGAAAATGTCATCCGCGAAGCAAACCAGAAAGCAGAAGAGATCATCCATCGTGCAAATCTGCGCGGTGATGATATCATCCGCGATGCCAACGAACTGCTGCAGAAGGCAAATGACCGTGCAGACGAGATCGAGAACGAAGCAAACGAGAAGCGCCTTGCAGAGGAACGCGAGTATGACCGCGTGCGTCTGGAAGTGACCCGCTTCAAGTCTGATGTGCTCAACCTGTACCGCAGCCATGTGGAGTCGCTGAGCCGTCTGCCGGAGTTCCAGAAGGAAACGGCTGCACAGGATGCCGAACAGGCAGAGCCTGCTGCAGAGGAAAGTGAGCCTGCCGCTGCAGCTCAGCCGCAGGCAGCGGACGTGCAGGAGCCGGAAGCAGAGCCTGCACAGCCCGCACAGGAAGATGCAGAACCTGCTGCCGTTGTTGAAAATGACGACGACGAGGCAGCTGACAGCAGCGAGGATTTCTGGGCAAAGGATGAGAGCCAGCTCAAGCTGGACCCGCCGCCCGCGCCTCCTGCTGATTTTAAGCCGGACGAGCCGGACTACGATGCTTTTCAGGGTGTCAAGTTCAGCGAGTAAGGCAACCCCATAAGGAAATATAGAGGAGAGTGTAAACCATTGGCTAAGAACAAATCGCAGTACGATAGTACTCTGAACCTGCCCAAGACCCTGTTTGAAATGCGTGCCGGCCTGCCCAAGAAGGAGCCGGTCATGCTGAAGGATTGGGACGACAACGACCTGTACAATCAGCTCATGAAGCACAACGAGGGCAAGCCGCAGTTCATCCTGCACGACGGCCCTCCGTACGCAAACGGTAATATCCACATGGGTACTGCCCTGAACAAGATCATCAAGGATATCATTATCCGCGATAAGAACATGGAGGGTTTCCAGGCTCCCTATGTGCCCGGCTTTGATACCCACGGCCTGCCAATCGAGCTGAAGGCTCTGTCCTCCGTCGGTGATAAGAAGAAGGACATTTCCAAGCTGGAACTGCGCCAGATCTGCGAAAAGTTTGCTACCGAGCACATCGATATCATGAGCGACCAGTTCAAGCGTCTGGGCGTTATCGGCGATTTCGAGCATCCGTATCTGACCCTGAAGCCTGAGTTCGAGGCACGCCAGATCGAGATTTTTGGCGAGATGGCAAAGAAGGGCTACATCTACAAGGGCCTGAAGCCCGTGTACTGGTGCCCGGACTGCCGCACGGCTCTGGCAGAGGCCGAGATCGAGTACGGCGAGGACGACTGCGATTCCATCTTCGTGCGTTTCCACGTCTCTCAGGACCCCAACGGTGTGCTGGCAAAGCACGGCATCCCGATGGACAAGACCTACTTCGTCATCTGGACCACCACCACTTGGACTCTGCCCGCTAACGAGGCGATCTGCCTGAACGGCCAGTTCGAGTACTCCTTCGTCAAGATCGGCGATGAGTTCCACATCATGGCCACCGAACTGGTCAAGAGCGTCATGGATGCCTGCCACATCGAGAACTACGAGATCGTGGGCGAGCCGGTCCCCGGTACCGAGTTCGAGCTGATGCGCTACAACCACGTCTACCTGCCCAAGGAGGGCTGGGTCATTCTGGGCGATCACGTCACGCTGGAAAGCGGTTCCGGCTGCGTCCATACCGCAGGCGGCCACGGCGTGGACGACTTCAACGTCTGCCAGAAGTATCCGCAGGTGCCCATCACCGTCCCCGTGGACGATGGCGGCTATCTGACCGAGCTGGCCGGCAAGTATGCGGGTCAGCGCGTGTGGGCTGCCAACAAGACCATTCTGGCCGATTTGACCGAGTCCGGTGCTGTCATGGGTCAGGTGCACATCAAGCATCAGTACCCGCACTGCTGGCGCTGCCATCACCCCATCATCTTCCGTGCAACGGAACAGTGGTTCTGCTCCATCGCAAAGTTCCGCGAGGATGTCTATAAGGCCATCGACACCGTTACCTGGATGCCGGATTGGGGCCATGACCGCATGAAGGGCATGGTGCGCGACCGCAACGACTGGTGCATCAGCCGCCAGCGCACCTGGGGCGTGCCCATTCCTGCATTCTATTGCAAGAAGTGCGGCACCTACCACATCACCGATGCCACCATCAAGGCTGTCAGCGACCTGTTCCGCAAGGAAGGTTCCGATGCATGGTATAAGTACGAAGCCGAGCAGATTATCCCCGCAGGCGAAGTGTGCGAAAAGTGCGGTGCTTCCGAGTGGACCAAGGACACCGACATCATGGATGTCTGGTTCGACTCCGGCTCCACCCACGCCGCTGTGCTGGAGGAGCGCCCCGAGCTGCGCTTCCCGGCTGATATGTATATGGAAGGCGGCGACCAGTTCCGCGGCTGGTTCCAGTCCAGCCTGCTGACCAGCGTTGCAAGCAAGGGCTGCGCACCCTATAAGTCTGTTCTGTGCCACGGCTGGGTCGTGGATGAGCAGGGCAAGCAGATGCACAAGAGCGCCGGCAACGGCGTGGAGCCCAGCGAGATCATCAAGGACTACGGCGCTGATATCATCCGTCTGTGGGTGGCTTCTTCCGACTACACCGTGGATGTGCGTGCCGGCAAGAACATCTTCAAGCAGCTGAGCGAGGCTTACCGCAAGATCCGCAACACCGCCCGCTTCATTCTGGGCAATCTGGACGGCTTTGATCCCAACACCGACTGTGTGGCTGACGATCAGCTGCAGGAGATCGACCGCTGGGCACTGGCTGCTCTGGATGACCTGATGGTCAACACCAGCGCAGGCTACGCTGTGTACGACTTCAACAAGGTCTATCATGCAGTATACAACTTCTGCGTTGTTGCAATGTCCAACTTCTATCTGGATGTGACCAAGGACCGTCTGTACTGCACCAACGGCGCAGGCCGCAAGGCTGCTCAGACCACCATGTACAAGATCCTTGTGGCTCTGGACAAGATCATTGCGCCCATCCTGTGCTTCACCAGCCAGGAGATCTGGGACTTCATGCCCAAGACCGAGGGCATGAACCAGTACGTTGTCTTTGAGGAGATGCCCAAGGCCGGCCAGTATGCCGCCGATGAAGCCTTCAAGGCAAAGTGGGCACAGCTGATCGCCGTCCGTGATGAGGTGAAGAAGGTTCTGGAGCAGGCCCGTGCCGAAAAGGTCATCGGTGCTTCTCTGGAGGCTGCCGTCACCCTGTACTGCAATGACGCAGTGTATGATCTGCTGAACAGCATCCCCATGGACGAGCTGGCCGACCTGATGATCGTCTCTCAGGTAGAGCTGGTCAAGGGCGAAGGCGGCGCTGCAAGCGCTGTTGAAGGTCTGGGCGTTGCTGCTGCACATGCCACCGGCGAAAAGTGCGAGCGCTGCTGGAAGTATTCTTCTTCCATCGGCAGCCATGCCGCACATCCCACCCTGTGCGCACGCTGCGCCAGCGTTGTGGAAGCCTAAGCGTTCCGCATAAAACAATGTTTTAAAGGGCGGCGCTCCCTTATACCGGGGAGCGCCGTTTTTTATACTGAATGATTTTGGGAGTATCCTATGGCATTTGTTGTTTTTAATCTGCTCGCGGCTGCGGCACTCATTGGCATCGATCAGGCCATCAAGCTGTGGGCCACAAATGTGCTGCAGCCGGTGGGAGCCATGCCGCTGATCCCCCATGTGGTGGAGCTGCGGTTCGTGCTCAACCCGGGCATGGCGTTCAGCCTGCTCAGCGGCAAGCAGCTGTTCCTCATCATCGCTACCAGCATAGCGCTGATCTTTGTGGCCTATGGGCTGTTCTTCCGCAGCCGCGGCAGATACCTGCAGCAGGCTGCGCTGCTGCTGATCCTTGCCGGCGGCATCGGCAACCTGATCGACCGTGTGCTCAACGGCGAGGTGGTGGACTACATCAATCTGCTGTTCATGCAGTTTGCGGTGTTCAATTTTGCGGATATCTGCGTGTGTGTGGGCGTGGGCCTCTGGGTGCTGGTAATTTTTCTGGAAGAGCTGCACGCTGAGAACGGGCAGTCCCCGAAGGAGCAGTGAGCCATGGAACAGCGTGAATTTGTGGTGGAGCAGGAGACGGCAGGCCAGCGCATCGACCGCTTTCTGAGCGGCGAGGACACCGGCCTTTCCCGGTCTGCTCTGCAGGCGCTGGTGGCCGACGGTCATGTGTTGTGCAACGGCAGGCTGGTTGCCAAAAGCCTGAAGCTCAAGGCGGGCGACACCATCGTTTTGGAAATTCCGGACGCAAAGCCCATTGAGGCCGTGCCGCAGGACATCCCGCTGGAAATCGTCTATGAGGACGAGCATCTGCTGGTGGTCAACAAGCCCAAAGGCATGGTGGTGCACCCGGCTCCCGGCAACCCGGACGGCACGCTGGTGAACGCGCTGCTGTGGCACTGCAAGGGAAGCCTGTCCGGTATCGGCGGCGAGATTCGCCCCGGCATCGTGCACCGCATCGATAAGGACACCAGCGGACTGCTGGTGGTGGCAAAGGACGATGCAACGCACATCGGCCTTTCCCAGCAGATGGCGGTGCACAGTGTGGAGCGCGCGTATCGCACCATCGTGTACGGCGGCTTTGCACAAGATGAGGGCTTTGTGGAAAGCAATCTGGGCCGCAGCAAGACCGACCGCAAAAAGATGGCGGTCTACCCGGCCAGTGAGCCGCACACCAAATATGCCTATACCGGCTATCAGGTGCTGGAACGGCTGAACAATTTTACCATGCTGGAATGCCGCCTGAAGACCGGCCGCACCCATCAGATCCGCGTGCACATGGCATCCATCCAGCACCCGGTGGCGGGCGACCCGGTGTATGGCCCGCACAATTGCATCACCAGCCTGCACGGCCAGTGCCTGCACGCCAAAACGCTTGGCTTTGTGCACCCGATCACCGGCGAACATCTGCGGTTCGATTCGGAATTGCCGGAATACTTCACTCGTTTTCTTGCAACGCTCAGGAGGGGAACGGTATGAACCATCTTTCTTCAACGCTTGTACTGTGTGATCTGGACCATCTGCTTTTGGGTGCCGACGGCAACCTGACGCAGGTGGTGCGGGATGTGCTGCAGCTGTTCGTCCGCCGCGGCGGACGTTTTACGGTGTTTTCCCAGCGCACGCCGCGGGCAGTGCGGTCCATTCTGGGCAGTGTGCGGCTCAGCGCTCCTGCGCTGGTGTGCGGCGGTGCCATGGCCTACCATTTTGCCGATGGAACCCGCCAGCCACTGTGCACCTTTGCCGGGCAGGATGCCGACCTGTTCGCCCGCCTGCCGGTGGCAGAGGGCGTGGGCATTGCCCTGCAGATGACCGACGGTACCACCCGCGTGCTGCGCATGAGCGAGGCATTGGAGCGTCATCTGCGGCAGGAATGGACCCCTTATCTGCTGGCAAACGCGGCAGACATCAAAGGGGAAGAAGTGCTGCGGGTGCTGCTTTATCAGGACAGCAAGGCAGTGCCCATGATCTCGCTGCTGGAAAAATCTCTGGGCGACCGCACAGCGGTGCTGCTGGGCGAGCGTGCCGCAGCGGATACGCTGATCCTGACCCCCAGAACCGTCTCCGGCCGTGAAATGCTGGATGCCGTGTGTATGCCGGTGGGCATCGACCCGGAAGATGTGCTGGTTCTTGCCGGAGGGCTGCCTATGCTGGACATGGTGCGCGCTTCCAGCCAGAGCACCGCAGCTGCGGATGCCCCGGCTGAGCTGCGTCTTGCTGCCCAAAAGGTCACTTTGACCGATGCTGCGGCAGGTTCTGCAGTGGAAGTGCTGTACCGTATGGTGCGGGATGCTGAAAATTTGGCGTAAAATTTGTGCAAGGCTTCTGCAAATTCTTTCGCAGAAGCCTTTCTTTTTGGAGGAAAGTCAGGTACAATGAGAGAAACGCATCTTCTGGCCCTGCAAAAGAAGGAAAAACTCTTTCTTGCGCTGTCGCTGGCGGCGGTGGTTTTGTGCACAGTGCTGGCCTTTGGCTTTGCCGTGCCGCTGCAGGCTGCCGAACCGCAGGTCCTGCCGGATACGACCGGGCTGGAACAGTATGTGCTGGTGGATCTGAACACTGCCGATCTCTCTGCGCTGTGCACACTGCCGGGCGTAGGGGAAAAGCGCGCACAGACGATTCTGGATTACCGGACGCAGAATGGCCCGTTTGAACGGGTAGAAGATGCAGCCAATGTTCCGGGCCTGACACAGACCATTGTGGATTCCTGGGCAGGAATGGCAACCGTGAGCTGAGCCGCAGCCGGCGGCCCGGCGCAGCAAAAAGGGGAATGATTATGAGTGACGATACCATTTTTATCAACCGGGAACTGAGCTGGCTGGATTTCAACCGGCGCGTTCTTGCGCTGGGCAAAGATAAAAATGTTCCGCTTGCAGAGCGGGTCAAATTTCTTGCGATCTACGGCTCCAATCTGGACGAGTTTTTTATGGTGCGCGTGGGTTCTCTGCAGGAGCGCGCCAATCTGGAACAGGAACAGGGCAAAAAGGTCAAGAGGGAAAACAAGACCAACATGTCCGCGGCGGAACAGCTGACTGCCATCATGCCCAAAACGGCACAGCTGCAGGAGGAGTGCGATAAATACTACGCAAAGGCGCTGGAAGCACTGGCGGAGTGCGGCTGGCGCAAGGTGGATCTTGACCACTTGTCCAAGGAGGACGAGCACTTCTGGAAGAAGTACTTCCAAACGGAGCTGTTCCCCATCCTCAGCCCGCAGATCGTGGATAACCGCCATCCGTTCCCATTCCTGCGCAATAAGGAGATTTACCTTGGCGTTCTGCTCAAGGAAAAACACCCGGCAGGGCAGAGCCTTGGCATCATTCCCATTTCCAGCCAGATGGAACGGATGCACGTTGTAAAAAAAGACGGCGAAACGCAGTTTGCACTTACCGAAGAGCTGGTGCTGCACTTTGCGGCCAGCATCTTTGGCAAAGAGACGATTCAGGAAAAATGTCTTTTCCGCGTGACCCGCAATGCGGATATCGACGTAAAAGAGGGCATGATGGATCATGATATCGACTACCGCGAGATCATGACCGAGCTGCTCAAGCGCCGCCGCAAGCTGGCTGCGGTGCGTCTGCAGATCACGCCTGCCCCGGCCCCGGAGGTAGAACGCCTGCTGTGCAACCGTCTGCTGCTCACCCATAAACGGGTGTTCGAGCAGAAAAGCCCGCTGGATCTGAGCTTTTTCTACAAGCTCACCGGCCGCATGGAAGCGGAGGGGCTGCCGGAACTGTTCTACCCGGCTGCACGGCCCATGCTGCCGCCGCCGGACTACGACCTTGCCGCTGAGGTGCAGAAGCACGATGTGCTGCTCAGCTACCCGTACCAGTCCATCCGGCCCTTCATTGCCATGCTCAAAAAGGCTGCCCATGATCCTGAGGTCATTTCCATCAAAATGACACTGTACCGTATGGCGCGGGAGTCCCAGATCGTGCAGGCGCTGATGGAAGCCGCTGAGAACGGCAAAGAGGTGGTGGCGCTGGTGGAGCTGCGCGCCCGCTTTGACGAGCAGAACAATATCGACTGGTCGAAGCAGCTGGAAAGCGCAGGCTGTACGGTCATTTATGGCTTTGATGATTACAAAGTGCACTCCAAGCTGACCCTTATCACCAAAAAGAGCAAAGAGGGCTACTCTTATATCACCCAGATCGGCACCGGCAACTACAACGAAAAGACCAGTGAGCTTTACACGGACTATTCCTTCATTACGGCAGACCATGGCATTGGCGAGGAAGCTTCCAATGTGTTCCAGAACCTTGCCGTGCAGAAGCTGACTGAGGAGAGCGACCGGATGCTGGTAGCACCGCTGCGCTTCAAGAGCGTATTGCTGGAAGAGATGGATCGTGTCATTGCCGCCGCCCACATGGGCCGTCCGGCATCCATGATCCTGAAAAACAATTCCATCAGCGACCGGGATATCATCCTCAAGCTGCAGGAAGCCAGCTGTGCTGGTGTACGCATTGATATGATCGTGCGCGGCATCTGCTGCGTGCGCGCCGGCGTGCCCGGCAAGACGGAGAACCTGCATATCCGCAGCCTTGTGGGTCGTTATCTGGAGCATGGCCGCATTTACAGCTTCTTCGATGGTGCACATACCCGCATCTATATTGCATCCGGCGATTTCCTCACCCGCAACACCGAGTGCCGCGTGGAGGTGGGCGTGCGCGTGGAGGATCCCGTGCTGGTGCGGAAGCTTACCGACATTCTGCAGCTGCAGCTGCGGGATAATGTCAATGCCCGCGAGATGCGCCCGGACGGCAGCTACCAGAAGGTAAAGCCCGCTGAGGGCGAAGCACTGGTGAACGGCCAGATGGGCATGTATGAGCTGTTGAAAAATGACTGGACGCAGCCGGAGCCTTGGAAGCTTTCTGCCGCTGTGCAGGAAAAACAGCCTGAACCTTCTGCCGAAGCAGAAAAGCCAGAACCTGCGAAAACGGAAGTAGCTCCCGCTGCAAAACAGGCAGAAGCTTCTCACCCGGAATCTGCTGCGGTACCGGAAAGCGGCGACCGCTTTGACCAGCTGGAACAGATGGTCAATCATAAAAAGCGTACAGAGCCGCAGCCTGCCCCTGCAGCCAAGCCGATAAAGCCGGTGGTGGTGGAGACACCCGCCCCCAGAAGCCGCCTGAAACGGATTTTGGATTTTTTCAAGTTACGCAGATAATATTTGCAAGACCCGACAGAGCAAACCCTCTGCCGGGTCTTTTTGCGTGTTTGCCTGCATAAATAAAAAGCAAACGGAAGGCGGGAGGCAGAAGGTGCGGGCAAAGCGATGGGGACGAGCCGGGCACGGCAGGGAGCAGCCCAGACGGAAGGTGATTTTTCTGGCAGTTTTAGCCGGACTGCTGGTGTGCTTGGTGCTTCCGGTGCGGGCGCAGAAAAAAACGGGGAAGCTCTGTTTCCCGCTGGACACCACACAGTACCGTGTTTCGGACGGATACGGCTGGCGGCAGGATCCTTTTACCGGGGAAAGGACGTTCCATAAGGGCATTGATCTTGCCTGTGCAGAGGGAACAGAAGTGCTTGCTGCGGAAGGCGGTGCGGTGGTGCAGGCATACCGCAGCACAAGCTATGGCACCTGTCTGCGTGTTCTCCATACAGATGGCAGCGAGTCACTTTACGCCCATTTGCAGTACGCCTATGTCCGCCCGGGCGAGGTGGTGGAAGCAGGGCAGCTGCTGGGCGCAGCGGGCGCGCTACGGGAGCACACCTGCATTTTGAACTGTACCGGCAGGGAACAGCCTGTGACCCGGCGGATGCGCTGGGCCTTTCCTCATGAAGCTGCATGATTCCCGGCAGCTGGGGCCGCTGGTGTTCCGCGACCCGCTGCTTTTGTGTAGCGCACTGTATTTTCTGCTCTACTTTGATGCAAGCGGCTTTCTGCGGCTGGGGCTGCTGGCGGCGTTCCTGCACGAGTGCGGGCACATTCTGGTGTATTGTGTGTTTCTGCGCCGCTTTCCGGTCATTGAGGTGACCATGACCGGCTTTTGTATGCGGATGGACGCTCCGGCCCGGGGCCTTTCACCGGGGCGGCTCTTCTGGCTGGCTGCTGTAGGCCCGGCGGTCAATTTCATGCTGGCAGGCATCTGGGCGCTGCGGCTGGAACAGGAACTGACCATCCGCGGCAGTGCCTTCTGGGCGGCAAATCTGCTGACCGGGGGATTCAATCTGTTGCCCGTTCCACCGCTGGATGGGGCGCAGCTGGCATCCTGCCTGTGCGAAATGCGGCGTGCAGGCAAAAAGTTTAAGGGAAATGATTGAAAAAACAGCTCGTTTCGGGTACAATAAAATGACGTGTAAAAATGGACTGTTTATTGGAGGACTCGATGTTTGATCCAAAACTGAAAGAAGCACTGGGACGGGTACAGAAGCCTGGTCGTTATACCGGCGGAGAACCCGGCAGTGTATATAAGGACAAAGAAAAAGTGGATGTCCGCTTTGCGTTCTGCTTTCCGGACACCTATGAGGTGGGTATGTCCTTCCTCGGCGAAAAGATCCTGTATGAGCTGCTCAACAGCCACGAAAACTGGTGGTGCGAGCGTGCTTTTATGCCGTGGCTGGATATGAAGGCCGAGATGGAGCGTCTTGGTCTGCCGCTCTACACCATGGAGAGCAAGGACCCGCTCACCGCTTTTGATGCAGTGGGCTTCACCCTGCAGTACGAGCTTTCCTATACCAATATTCTGGCTATGCTGGATCTGGCAGGCATCCCGTTCTATTCCAAGGATCGCGATGAAAGCTGGCCGCTGATCGTGGCGGGTGGCCCCTGCGCCTGCAACGCGGAACCCATTGCGGATTTTTTTGATGTGGTCCAGCTGGGTGAGGGCGAAAACCAGCTGCCCGGCATCTGCGCCGAGATCGAAAAGGCCAAGAAGGAGGGCGGCGTCTCCAAAAAGGAGCTGCTGCTGCGCATTGCAAAGATCCCCGGTGTCTATATCCCGGCGTTCTACGATGTGGAGTATTACGAAGATGGCCGGGTCAAGGCCATCACCCCCAATGAGCCGGGCATCCCGGCGCGCATCACCAAGGCGATCATCAAGGACCTGAACGAGTTTGCCCCGCCCACGAATTTCGTGGTGCCCATGGTGGGTGCCATTCAGGACCGCGCCAGCATCGAGGTGCTGCGCGGCTGTGTGCGTGGCTGCCGTTTCTGTCAGGCGGGCTTTCTGTACCGCCCCATGCGCCAGCGTGACGCGGGCCTTCTGAACAGGGCGGCGCAGGAGCTGTGCGCTAACACCGGCTATGAAGAGCTGAGCCTTTCCAGCCTGTCCACCTCTGACCACGGCCAGCTGGAAGAGCTGCTGGATGATCTGAACGAGTGGGCACCCAAGGAGCATGTGAGTCTGTCGCTGCCTTCGCTGCGCGTGGACAACTTCTCCCAGAGCCTCATTGAAAAGACCACCAAGGTGCGCAAGAGCGGCCTGACCTTCGCCGCCGAAGCCGGCACCCAGCGCCTGCGCAACGTCATCAACAAGAATGTCACATGGGACGAGATCGAAAAGACCTGCACCATTGCATTCAACGCGGGCTATACCTCGGTCAAGCTCTACTTCATGATGGGCCTGCCCACGGAGACCATGGAGGACATTGAGGGCATCGCAGAGACGGCGCAGAAGGTGGTAGACCTCTATTATTCGCTGCCCAAGCGCGGCAAGGGCAAGGGGGTACAGGTGACCATCAGCTGTGCCTGCTTTGTGCCCAAGCCCCATACGCCGTTTGAGTTCGTGCCCATGGACACTGAAGAAATGCTGCGCGCCAAACAGAAGCACCTGCTGGAAAGTGTGCGCAGCCGCAAGATCAAGGTCAACTATCACGACAGCACCACCAGCTTTCTGGAGGGCGTGTTCGCCAAGGGCGACC
>OLVP01001049.1_pt1 | contig 18973 bp, 14 predicted proteins | sample 1673281 | NCBI WGS metagenome assembly OLVP01 (sample SAMEA3178940, study PRJEB25190) | human gut metagenome | biome: human gut; feature: human-associated habitat; material: faeces | place: Austria | collected 2013
TCACGCGAGACTCGTCCGTACCGTTTGCATATCGCCAGAGCTTCAGGCCATTGATGCCGAACATATATTTCAGCGTGCTCGGCTCCGTTGCAGCCAGATCACCTATCGTCTTGATACCGTAGCTGGCCAGCTTCTTCGTTGTGGCGCTGCCTACATAGAGCAGCTCTGATGCGGCCAGTGGCCAAATGTTCTCCTTGAAGTTTTGCTTTGTGATTACGGTAATTGCATCCGGTTTCTTCAGATCACTGCCCAGCTTGGCAAATATCTTATTGAACGATACGCCGATGCTCACCGTCAGCCCCAGTTCTTCCTTCACCGACTGCCGGATCTCCTCTGCAATCTCCAATGGTTTGCCATATATCTCGCAGCCGGTCACATCCAGCCAGCATTCGTCCATTCCAAACGGCTCCACCAAATCGGTGTAACGGTAATAGATCTCATGTGCCAGCTTTGAATACTTCAAATACTGGTCATACTGCGGCGGAACAAGAATCAGGTCTTTACATCGCTGCTTTGCCTCCCAGTTTACCATGCCGGTTTTGACCCCAGCTCGCTTTGCAAGCTCTGACTTTGCCAAAACGATTCCATGCCGGTTCTCTGTTGATCCACACACTGCAACCGCTTTGCCTCGCAGTTTGGGATCAAGCATCATTTCAACCGATGCGTAGAACGAGTTCATATCACTATGCAATATTGCACGATCGGCACTCATTGCCACTCACCTCGCTTTCTGTGCTTTAAGCATATCATTTCATTATACGATATGTCAATCGTGCATTTGTATCGTTATATTCAATTCTTTCTTGACACTGCTCTTTCTGACTTATATAATATAAGCATAAACACAGAGGGAGGAACAGACCATGAAAAAGGCTAACCGTTCCAGCAAAATTATCAACTTCAAAGATTTCAATGCCGGCTATAATGCTGTTTCTGAAAGAGAAGATAATATCATCGGGAAAAAAATTGCAGATTTCCGAGCTGCAAATAAAATGAGTCTGACCGATCTGCGTATACTGCTTGAAATCTATGGTATATCTATAACCAACGCTTCTATCAGCAAATGGGAAACCGGAGCTTCTGTTCCGAACATCTATCAGTTCATTGCCGTTATGCAGGCTCTTGGCATAGACGAAAATATCTCCTTCTTCACCCGTGCTGCCGCACAGCTGAACCCAGAAGGATTGCGGAAGCTGCGCGAGTATCGTGACGATCTGATAGCTACCGGAAAATACAGAGTCGTTGCCAGGCACTCCTATGAAGAGGAATGCATTGATATGCCGATCAGCACGCTTTCCGTTTCGGCTGGTACTGGTACATTCCTCGATGAAGAGAATTTTGAAACTATTTCTTTTCCAAAGAGTGCAGTCCCTGACCGTGCTGATTTTGGTGTTCGTGTCTGCGGCGATAGTATGGAGCCAGTTTATCACGATGGTCAAATCGCATGGATTCAGGAATGCAGTGAACTGTCCCCAGGCGAGGTCGGCATCTTCATGTATGACGGCGACGGCTACATCAAGATGTATGATGAGCAGGAACCTTGCGAAGCCGAACGTTACGATTTTACTGACAGTGACGGCACACTCCATATGCAGTCTGTTCTGATTTCGTACAATAAAAAATACGAGCCGAAGCTCGTATCTCCATTAGTTAGATTTTCTATTGTAGGTCGTGTACTCAACTAATCCTTAACACCCTCAGAGGAGGTCATTGACTTGAATACTATTAACCGTGTACAGACACTTGCAGACGAACGCGGACTTACCCTTTGCCAGCTCTCTAAAATATGCAGTTTATCCGAAGCTACTATTCGCCTTGCCAAAAAGCGCGGTAATCAGTTAAGCTTGGATACCATAGAGCGTATCTGCGAGGCACTGGATATATCGCTTAGTGAGTTTTTTGCTGAAACTCCTTAACAATCAAGTCCGCCGAATACGCCTTTCAGGATGTTCGGCGGACTTGTTGTAATTTTACCTTAACCATTAAATAGGCAGATTCATAGCGATTTATATAATCATAACCTTGTCAAGAAAAATACTGGATACCATTGAGATATCCAGTATTTTTCTTTGTATGATGAGTTTGACCGTTACACACATGTACATACCAGCGACATTCTAAGACAATGTTTCTTACTTATTGAATAGCTTACTTGCGAGCCTTCTTGCGCGGCGGTGTCGGGAACGCATCCGTTCGAGAAATCTCGTCAAAGCGGCGGCGCTCAGTCTTGGGCAGCGCTGTGCGAAGATAGCGCACGGCCTCGGTCTTGTTATACTCGCAGCAGGTCGTCAGACCGAGATACATGGTTTCGAGCAGCGCATCGCACGGTGCGTTTTCCTCGTTTTCGGTGCGGCTAGTCAGTGTAATGATGGGCGTGCCGTCCTTATCCAGCCCCAGACAGTACATTTTGCCGTACCAGTGGTCTAAATTGCCCTCTTGCTCCTGCACCTCGTCGAGCTGGCCGCGCGTGATGCGGTACAGCTTCATGCAGACAGTGCGGTGGTCGTGCCAGATCTCAGTGAACACCGGCTTGAAGAATGGAACGCCCTTGCCCTCCCATGTGCCGCTGCTGCGGCCAAAATACACATGACCGCGGCAGTAATACAGCCCGGTATCCGTCCACAGCGAACGATCCGTACAGCCGTTATACGTTTTACCGTTCTGCACGCACAAGCCGCCCTGCAAATAGCACGCCATGCGGCTTTCCAGCAGATTGGTACCGTAGGCGGCGTACCAGACATACGAATCCTTATCCGCGCTGTGCCACGGCTGGGCAGTCATCGGCACGCGCGTGCCCGGCACATCGTCATCGCTCCAGAGGTACGTTTCCGCCTCCGCATTGTCGTTCCATGCTTCAAGCGTGACGGAAACGCGCTTGTACAGGCTGCCCTCATAATCATCAAGGCGCTGCATCATTTCATCCGTGACGAACCAGAGCTCACCGAGCACGGATTCCTCCGCCTCATGCACCACCGCAGGATAGCGGCCGAGATCGTACATCGCATGATCGAACAGCAGGTAGCGGCCGCCGTAAATGCCGCCTTTCAGCAGGTCGTGCGCCGCCTGACCGCGCATCAGCGTGCCGTAAACGAACAGCGGGCGCGGACAGCCGTCATACAGGGCCAGCAGCTTGCGTACCTGCGCGGACATCTCCTCCGGCGTATAATTTTTACTCTGCATCACCGCTTCGCCGCGGTCACAGCGGTCAAACTCGCGGCGCAGACGTTCGATCTCGCCATTCCAGAACGCCGTAAACTCCGGGCACAGGTTTGGATACTTTTCAACAAAGCGCTTGGTGTCCGCACGGATGAACATTTCCAGCGTTTTTGGATAGTTGGCCCCGTGCTCATGGGAAAATCCGGCCAGATTATAGCGCATGGAGGCGCGGAGCAGACCGGCCAGCGTCTTTTGTCGCGCCTTGTTCATCGAGCCCGGATGCGCCAGCTGCGTATAAATGCCGAGCACCGCCGCCGCATACGTCGGCTGGAGCCATACCGAAATCTGGGGATCGAACCACGGGAATGCCTTTTTGGTCGCCTGAATCAGACGGAGCATACCATCTTTGCTCTGTACAGCAGCCACATTATCCAGAAATGCGGCCAGCAGGTCGGACGGCAGCGTGCGGTACAGGCCCTCCATCGCGGCGGCATACAGACCATCGCCCTTGGTTCCTGCCATACGCATCATTTTCTTATACTTCCAGTCGCAGGTGCGCTTGTACGGCCACACCTTCATCGGTTCCAGATACGCCTTTTCTTTTTTATTGTGGTTTTCCATAATGATCTCTCCTTTTCTTTTGGTGAGCTCATTATAGCGCGTACCCGAGCGTTAACAGGCAGTCCAATTTCCAGTTAAGTTTTACCTATTCGCACAGCTCCAGACGTTCGATCTCGTCCTCCGGTATCTCTGTGACGGGCGCTGTCCTGTCATCCGCATTGCGGAACGAGAAAACCCCGTTTTCGTAATTGATGATCTTTTGGTGCTCCAATGTATGCGTTTCCGGCCATTTCCCGTATTTTACGTTGCAGTTTCGACCGGCTTTGTAAAACATCCCGCAGGTTTCCTCGAGCGCATATGCCGCCTCGGAATGCAGCAGCTCTCGCTCATCGCGGAAACCGTGTGTGCTGTTCCCGTCCTCATTTTGCAAATTATTAAGATAATTTGCAAGGTCGATTTCCTCGCCCAGCGGCATGAGCCGATGCATCATCCGGTCCTCTGCCAGCGCTTGCAGACGCTCCTGTCCGTATTCCGAAAGCTGCACCCAGATGTCTTTTGCGATGTCCTCTCCAAGCTCCAGACCTCTGTTTTGATACAGCGCCAGCGCGCGGAACAGCGTGAGCAACTCCATCACATTCAGCTGGAGCGTGACCGGATGCAGCGTGTTCCATGTGCGATATTCCTTGGTGTTCTTTTTGCCGTTGCCGTCCGTCGGATCGATGCGTGCATCCGACACGTTCACGCGCAGCGCCTGTCCGCCGACCCGCAGCGGCAGTTTTCGCTTGCCGTTCAGCGCCGCGAGCTTCTCCTGCACCGCACGCGGCGTTAAATACAGTTTTTCCGCAATCTCCTCTTTAGTCGCGCCCTTGTGCAGCATTTTGACCAGCTCGATGTTCGGCTCGACAGTCAGCGGGTCAACGGGACGGTGTTCGTCCGCAATTTTGACAGTTTCGCCCTCTGCCGACAGTATTTCCTCGATTTTATTGAGCCACTGCGCAAGATACACCCAGCAGCGCTTGGCCGCATGGAGCGGCCGATACGGCAGCACGGCCTCATCGTTCATGCATTCCGCGAACCCGTCTGCCGCCGCCTGTGCGTGCGCCGGTGCATATTCCGCCTCGCGGAAACAGCCTTGCAGTCTGCCGGTTTTCACTGCGGTTTTCAGCTGCTCCAGCGCCCATGCACGCGCTGGTTTATCCAGATTTTCTGCCGCCTGCTGCGCTGTCTGCACGGCTTTCTCCCATATTTTCATTGTAGCAACAGCTCCTTTGCTGTTCCTTCAAACAGCTGTTTTCACAGACATTTTCGTATTACCCACAATGGGCTATTTTATTGCGACTGCTATACAGAAAATTCATTAGGTATTATCTGTCACTATGGATATAACGGGAGATATTACTCTTTTTCTTCGCAGTCAGTCCGATACAGTAGTATCATCATGATTTTGCAGTTCACCTTTCCAATTATAGAAAGCATTCGACTGTCCTGCGATGCAGAACTTAATGTTATCTACCTGTATCGAACGTAACTGCATCTGTGCAGAAAGAATATCCAGATCCGTTTTTTCCTGAATAATAACTTGTGTACGGTTACCTAACTGACTAATAAGATTACATAGTTTGGTAAAATTGTCCTTTTCAAAACCTGCATCTAAAATTGCCGGATATATGCTGAACGTATTCTTATCTGCCGTTAATCCAGTCGCGAAAAGTGGCCTTCGATCACTTTCTGGAAAAATTACGATTTTCTCCAGATGTTCTGCCGCTGAAAAGTAATCATGGAGCACGGCTACACGCAAAGCATCAGCCGGCTTCATCATTGTCGGAGATAACCACACCTGTTTGGGGACGGATAATGTTGGTGGTCTTCTGCTGTTTAGATAACGAACTACCTTATTTTGAGCGTAATACTCCCACGCCTTGGAAGTCAGCATAAAATACATCCGCGCCGTAGAATTGCACTTGACAGTGATACGCGTAATCATTCTCTCATCAATCAGCCTTGTCGTGCTCCTGATAAGCGTGATACAGTGCACGTAGTAACTGATTCTGTCTGCCACCGCCGTTTTTGAAGGGCATAATCATTTTTTGATCATCAATCTGAATATTCTCATTCAGATTTTCTGCATCAGACAACATGATCTGCATTTTATCGCCGTCGTCTCCGCTGATTTCCATGTGAGAAAAATACGGACTTGGATAGATGGTACGATAAAGTTGCATTTCCGTCGTTTCTGCCGCGCAAGCCTTTGTATTTCTTGTGAGTCAAAGTTTTCAGCCATCTGCTTCCTTAATAAAATGCTCGTAAGCCATATCTGCTTCTATTTTTAACACAGCATTTTCCATCGTTGTTTCAAAATTTTTTCTGATATCACATTCCCATAAGACCAGAACATTCCAGCCATCTGCTTTTAAAAGTTGAATATTCTTCTGATCATTGCGAACATTTGCATCGAATTTTGCTTGCCAGTAATCAATTCGCGTCTTTGGCGAATATGCAAACTTGCATCCCGGATGACGATGCCAGAAACAGCCATGAACAAAAATCACAGTATGATATTTAGGAAGAACTATATCCGGTTTTCCCGGCATCCCGCACACATTTTTACGATATCTGAATCCTCTATGAAATAAATACTTTCGTACCATTATTTCAATTGATGTGTCTTTTCCCTTGATTCTGCTCATATTCCAGCTGCGTTTTTCCCGGCTTAAACTGTCAGACAATTTCTGTGCTTCCTTTCAGGAATTCAAGCTTAATGCAGTACCATCACATGATTGCAAGACACTCTCACAGGATAAAGCGCATCTGATTTGTAGAATCTGAAACTGTATCAATAGTTTCCGTAATTTGGTGAGATTTCTTTCTTCTATTGTAGCGGCGCTTTTCTCCATTATGTGGGATATAACCCGACCATAACTGCATGTGCAGTTCATTAATCTGACGAAAAATCTCAACAAGCACATCTACAACAATGCTGTTTCCCGCAAGCTTTTCTATTCTTTCTCTGGTAAACAAATAATGGTTTTTTCGAATCTGAAAATTGCTATCGGCAATCGCTTCGTAATCTTTTTCATCAAATCCCATAAGCATAATGCATTCCCGTGGCGTAAAGTTCCGGTAAGCACTCTTGCCTTCTGCATGCTCCGGATATATGATGAGACCTGATGTCGGATTCCGATCCTGCTTAGTTGTAAGCGTATTGACAGTATCTTTACAGCATTTTTCTCCATCGTAAACCACATCATTATCTGCGAAGATCTTCTGTCTGGAGGGTGTATCATTCATATTACTGATATCTGCTTCAGTTTTATATTTTTCGATAGAGTAATCTGTTTTAAGATACTCTGCCAATGGTTTGCGAGGCATCGGCGGTCGATCCTCTAAATTGTGCTTTTCAAAATAAGCCGCCGCAAAACGCTTACGTTTCGTATCAGGACACAGCGCACTGATCATATATGTACGAACACGTTTCTGAGGGCTTCCAAAATTTGAAGCGTTCAATGTATATACCTGATTGATATATCCCATTCCTTCAAGAATCTGTTGCCACTCCTCAAAATTTTTGCGATGAGTATTCGACAAAATATTGCTAACATTTTCCATCAGTAGGAATTTAGGCAATTTACGCCCTGCCTGCTGCATTTCCTTTAAGAGACGCTCTACCTCCCACAGCATGCCGGATCTATTATGTGCGTTGCGATCAATACCCGTCATATTTCCGTGCCAGGCGCCACAGATAGATAAATCCTGACATGGAAACGAATATGTCAGCAGATCAATTTTCTTGGGAAGACTTGAACACTGCAAGTCCACAATACTGCCAAGATTACGGGTACGATTGACAGCACATAAAACATTTCTTAGTGCTTCCACAGACCAGGTTCTTAAATAATTATAGTTGACTGGAGTTTTTCCATCCGTACTCAAAGAATATTTTGACAGAATCCTTAAAATTTCGTCTTTTGACTTGGTTTCATATTCACTGAGATCTCGCGGTCCATTATGAATCGCATCATATGCACAGCACGCGACAATATCCCACTCTACGGTATTTTTTATTTCGAAATCTATTCCCAATTTTTTCAAAGCTTTTGCCTGACTTCCTATACCGCTGAATGTTTCAACAACTCGCAACATGTGCACACTGCTCCTTGACTCTCCAGTCACGTAATCTCAATCTATGTATTATATCATATTCTTGCTGTGTCCCGCAACATTTTCGTTCATGAACTTGTCCAGCACGGAAAATGCTGTATAATTCACCACGGTACATACGGCAGCCCTTCCAAGTCAACACAATACTTAATATGTGTGATACCTTCCGGGATTTTGTCATTCTTAAAAGATTCTCTAGTCAGACGGGGAAAGTTACTGTCAATTTCATATTTCCGTCTTTCCAGCGCTTTATATTTTCTGGTCCGGACATTCGCTCCGCGTTCCAGCCCCATATTCTCCAAGGTAAGTTCCAGTTTTTCTGCATCATATCCTTGACTGAGCAGAACGTTTTTCATATCATTAATCGAATACCCTTCCAGAGATTCTTCCATGCGACAGAAATAGAGGTGCAGACGATTGGAACATTCCAGCTGGTGCTGACCGGAAACAACAATGCTCGCACCATAGCGTTTAAGTGTTGATTTCACCTCGTAACTCTCATCAGCACATTCAATATCATGGGTCCCCATTCTTGAAGCAGTCCAAATCGCTGTCTTATCCCGCTCCAGAATTGAACTCAGCGCCATCATTTCTGCAATAACACTATAGACACTCTTTTCCTGGGATGCGTTGCCGACCATGTCTTTCCATCTGCTCCACCATTTATAAGGATTTTCAAGCAGCATCGTACGATTGCTTCCATTCGTTCCTGGATCCACAAATGCTGCACACATTGTTGCAAATTCATACCGGTATTCTTCGAAAGCAGACTGCAGCACCAGATATCTTTTCACTTTTTCGCTGATGCCTAACGGAATCGTGTATAATCTTATACTGCTGAAGTGCTCTGATACCTCTGTTTCCGAATCTATCTCTATTGCTACACCATATCCATCAGGAATGCGAATTACATATGCAGGATATTCCGAGGGTAGTGAAGCGATCTCTACTGCTCCCTGATTCGACAGCGACGCGAAACCCTCTCTAATCTCATCTAAAACATCCATAGTCTACCTCCTCGCATGCGCTTAATAATAATTTCAATCAGTGCACACTGTATATATTCATTCTTGCTTCAACGCAACTCCGACATCTTGAAAAAGGCTTTCGGCATATGCACGTTCTCCACCTAGACAAAGTGCCGGCTCTACAACCATCATTCTTGCCGTATTGAGCTTCATAACTACACGGAACAAATCATCCTGCCCCTTATGGCTCCGTCCAAATCTTTTCAGGTCATCTGTAATCACCTGGCTGTAACAGTAAATGATACATCTGAAAACATCAACTGCTGTGCCGCGTCTTCCTGTACGCTCTACAAAATTCAGTATTGTATCAGTTGTAAAACGGGGATTCTCCAGCATTCTGCCGGTTGACTGCACATCACCTTGCCACGAAAGATGAATATACCACCAGATCGCACGGAACCAGATGCGTGTGGGCATTCTCCAGAAATGATCTGCATTGTCACGGCCCCAGCGCTGTGCAACTACATCTGGTGCCACCTGTACAGAGAGAAATCTCCAGAACCCGTCATCCGCAGCATACCTCATAGAAAAGCTCGTCATTTTCCATAAATAATCATACAGCTCCAGTCCCATATGCAGATCAATATAATAATCAGCGCGGCTCGCTGTATCCAGCTTTTCTGCCTGCTGCCGCACAGTTCGATTAATGTTCTGAATGTCGCTTCTGACATGTGCCCATTCACTATCCACTTCAGGAAGATCAGGGTATCGACTTTGCCATTCTGTCATCATCTGCTGAGCATCATTCTTATTGAGTACCTTTATCTCCAAGAGTTCACATCCTCTGATCAAAAAACCTTCTTGCACTTAGCGCTACCGACTCTGGTGTAGTAAAATCCCAACCCAGTGTTTCCTTGAAATAAAAAACAGCCTGCCCTACGCTGCCATTTTCCAGATCATCATTACTTTCTATCTGTTCCCAGTACGGTGACTGTCTGGCCTTTTCAATAACAGCTGATATCGCTGCTGCCATAATCTCCGTCATCAACTGATTATTGAACGATGAAAGTCTGCGGTCAATATACTTGAAATTTTTGTGCGCTTTATTGAGATTAATGGAAATACATTCTGAAAAACGTTCCACCGTCGGATCCTGCCAGTCGCACTGCACGTACCAAAGCGGCTCTCCCGGTGCTGTAACCTCATATATCGGAAATACAGATCCATTTCCATCCACTCTGAACGAAATCCTGTCCAGCTCCCCCAGTATGTAGCCATCTGTGTTTGCAAGATGCCTCTCATTTTCCGTCGGATGACCTGCTTTAGCAATGTGGACTACCGTTCTCAGTTCAATCTCTCCACGCATCTGCGCCTTCAGGAAGAGTTTTTCTATCTCAAATTCAATGATGCCGCTGGCCCTGCCAAACTCTGCAGCGCGAACAACACCTCTTTGTTTCGAGTCAAGAGATGTCCATATAACCGCTACTCCCAGCTGTGCATCAGTGCAGGCAATGCCTTTTTCTCCAAACAGACACTGGAAATTTTTCAAAAGACATTTTCTTCTGAAACCCAGATTGTGTACGTCCGGATCCCATCGGCCTTCCGTATCTTGAATATGAAACTGTTCATCCCCATCCTGAACACCTTCCAGTTCATACTCGTTTTCATTTTCAATATAAAAGAAAGTATATCCCTTGGCTTTAAACTGAATTTGCTGTTTGCGTTCCTCTGTCAGAGAAGGGAACAGCAGTATTCTGTCGGACATTATATTTCTCCTTGCACTCTGTCATGTTGTGTTTGTGCAACCACGCTTATCACATGTCAGTTCGTCTTTACATACTGATTTTTTTCAATGTTGAAAACCGGTCTCACGTCTCTACGCTTTATTTCTATATTCACCAGCAGATTGATCAGTGCTGCTTGCGTATCGTCTGTTCGGATATGCAGTCCACAGCAAGTTCCTGCACTCGTATATCTGCGACTTACATAAATATCCTGTATAATTTTCTCATCTTCATCATGAGTCAGATATACGCTTTCTCTTTCACCCTTTACAGTGATATCTATCTGGCAGTCGCCAACAGTACATGGTGATGAAAGGCCCAGTTTTTCCTCCCAGGATGAAAGTGTCAAATGACCTGATTCCGAATCAATCTGGATATCAAAACCGGTGTTCATCTGTTCACCTTTTCCTCTGGTTGTAAAAGTGAACGGAACACGCATAACATCAGATACATAGTCGATTTTTTCTGTATTGACTTTTAATCCTGCTGTGCGTTTGGAACCAGTTCTGCTAGTGCCCGCATTCGAAGTATTTATACCTGGTTTAGAAGCAGAAGACCGGCCAAATCCATCAGGCGGCAGAAGAAGATCACCAAACATTTTCCCCAGACCAGATTTAGCCTTTGACTGTCTGCTCTCTTCTGCAGGAGCAAAAGCTTTTCCCAGCGTTCTGCTAACGCCATTTTGAATTTTCGTTATGATACGCGGGTTATATGTTCCCTCACTCCAGTCGCTCCAGGAAGTATGATCCGCCATTTCGCTTTTTCGTACATATTCCTCGAGGCTCATATTAACTGGAGCATTTTTAAGCTGGTTATACGAATGAAGCACAAATACCGCGATCAAATATTCATCTTCTCCGCTTTCTGCAACACCAGAAGTCCATGCACCTACTGTCTCATATGAGACAATCATAGCTGGTTGTCTGGTAAAACAGATGATTGGCCTGTGCCCCGCTTCATCATACTTTTCACAGCCAAAATACATATAAGGCTCAGGTTTGTTGTACGGCGGAAGCATCTTCAGATCCTCACGTTTTACCTTGACAGCAGTCAGAGTTCCTGCCGCAGTATCTTCCAGATATTTTCTTACCGTTATCTTATCTGCAAGCACCTCACAGTTCATCTCTGTCAGGAAGTCCTCTTCGCCATTCACATGATTTGCGCGGTTATACAAAGCCTGGATAATTCTAAAGCCTGGTTCCATATCATTTGTTGCCAGACCCGTTCCATTAATTCTCAAACGAAGATATGCTCCATAATTATAATCTCTGTTATTCAGTCGTGGTGCGTACCACCGCTGGGCTGCTATCGCCAGATAGGAGCTGATATCGCGGCACCAGTATGGGATAACAGGTTCTCCTCGACCATCAAGATATTCTACCTGGTTGCTGTGCAGCAATTTCTTCTCATCAATGTAAGGAATAATAATTGTTGTACCTGTCTCTTCTCCCTCATATGGTGAAAGTCCGAAAATACTCAGAAAATCTGATATGTATGCTTCATCCGAAACCGGCTGAGTCGCATTATCGCCAACGTTTACGCCCCACCACGCGATGCCTCGGCTGCTTTTCCCTTGCCACAGCGGAATCATAGCATCCGCATCATTCTCATTCTCCACGCAGGAAGCTGCCAGTCTGGATGCATAGCCATCCTTTTCTTTAATGCGTGAATAATAAATGACAAGACCAATGCCAATTCGAAAATACACAGTTTTTCCTAGCCCCCAAGAGCCACCTGCACCGGCTGCTTCCTGAGGCTTGCAGATTTCGTACACCAGCTTCAGCAGGTTTCCATAATCATTATTGCAAACCTTTTTATAGTCCATTTCGCCTGTAAGGCCCGTTGTATGTGAATCTCTGATGGCAATATATTTATTCTCCTGCAATGCAAATCTTCTATCCAGAGCTTCTGTAATGCCTTCCAGTTCCCGGTTCAGTCGCGACCCGTCAAACGAATCTGTCACAAAGTTGACATCTACATACTGTGAGTCTTCCCGCTTTGCATCAAGACTGTTTTGTATTGACTCGCGGACCAGCAGATCCAGAGCCGGCATATCATTATTCTGAATCAACCGGAGAAGCGAACTGCCCGTCTGTGTCATTCGTCCGGGTTCCGCAATCTCAATCTTCATCTGTACCCTCCATATCAGCATCGCCATCAAAAAGATCATTGTCCATTTTCATAGAAACGCTGGAAGCATAGCTTGTACCCCGTCTGCCGCCGGGAATATACAGACAGATACCTATAAGGTCCTCCACTGCATTCAAATCATCACGCAAGCCCTTGTTAGCCGTCTTCTTCTTCTCAGACATTCTGGAATCCTTATCAACTCTGTAAATCAGCATCTGCGGTGTTGTTTCCAAGCCGGATTTATCACGAAATGCTGCTGCTGCTTGCGCTATATTGCTTTCCAGATAATCAATAACTTCCTTACGGTCTTCAGCACTTATGTCTGTTGAATCCATATCCACATCTACTAGCAGATCTCTTGGACTTCTCAGGACACCAATGTTTATTATATTTTTACTGGTGTCTTCCTCCTGCCCACGGAGTCTTCTGGTTCGTTTTACTTTTCCAATTTTAATTCCGTTCGGCAAGGTCCATTCATTTCCAGTTCGTTCTTTTCTGCCCATGACAGCAACTGTCCACGTTCCAAGTTTGCCATCTTCTGTCATTTTGTCTATCCAGTCCATCAGCGGCTTTGTATCGTTGAATACTTTCAGTCTCTGGCAGAATTGAAATTTCTCCAGATAAGCGCGAACTTTTTCAAGTCCTACATTTCGCCATACAGCACTGCCTTTTCGCAAACCATACGGATCAGCCGGTGTCCAGCATTCTCCCAGCGTCGACAGAAACTCCTCTGTAAGCTGAATATTCGCTTCAAGCACCTGCCGGTTATTGTCAAACATATATGTCTGATTAGAACAACCGCTGTAATCCATCTCAGACTCTCTGGCACTCTGCATCCTGTTCTTAGCTGTAATCCGAATAAAGCTGAGTTTCGGAGTGTTTTTAACTTTTGGACCGTATTCTGCTGGACTTCGTCCAACAACGTCCATATTCTGAATTTCGTTTCGCAGCTCCTGATCCAACGCTGCCAGGAACTCAAACTGCGCTTTTGTCTTTTCTGTTATCCAGAGTCTCGGCAGCAGTTCGTAGTTTTTACGATAGCCAAACCATCGCCCCATCTGCATCAGTGTATCCGCCTGACCGACCGATCTAAGGAAGAACGTGCTCATCAGGCCTTCGATTGTAAGGCCTCGAGAAAGGGTGGCACCGCCAACTACAATAAATGCCGGCGCTGGCGACGGCATATTCCCGGGTTCCGGGTAGGCCAGACGAACATGCATTCCATCACTGGAAATACCATTATTAGTGCAGTTATCAATGCAGAGATGTATGCCTTTGTGATATGTGAGCGTTTCATCATCATCCGCCAGTCCAATGTGCGAAACACCATCATTAAGAATAACTCTAATCTGATCTTCCACTTCTTCAAATGCAGGATAATCATTAATATCCGAATCTGGACGGTCGTACTGAGGATACTGTGCTCTGAAATCTTCCAGTGTAAATTCAGATGTTTCCTTTTCCCACACTGTTCTTGCACGGTCAATGATCGCTTTCTGTTCTGTGTTTTCCAGCCAGAATCGAATAACCTCTGCAACACTGCTGTGATGCGCCGTTTTCTGACTGGTATGTACCAGCATGCTTATTGGTTTCTTATAATGCCAGATACGCATGCAAGAAACGCCACACATGAACCAGCACACTGCATCGGCCAGAGATTCCGGCATCGACAGTCTCTCGCCATTATGGATTTCGGCGATTTTCTCCAATTCATCAGGCTCAATGGTCCTCACAATATTCAGCCCTTCAAACTGTGTCTCGCTGTCTTCCGATTGACAGCCAAAAATCTGCTGTGGCCCAAAATACTCTTTTGATACCGCAAGCGTGGTGATAAAATTCCGAGGATAAAGCGATTCCATCGCTGGTTCATTCAGAATATTGGCATACGGCGTAGCAGTATACCCAATATAGTTCATCGCCTGATATTTTACATCAATATCCGCTGCCTTTTCATTCTGACCATTGACCAGTGCACAGATCAGCTTGTTGATTTTTTTGCGCTCGTTTCTCTCTATTTTTGCCGTGTTAATACCCGCCTGATCCGCCTCATCGTCAATAACCAGTATCTTCATCTGGCGCTGTTTATTCTTATCAGCCTGCGCCCATTGAATCAGCTTGGTAAGCCTTGAAGAATTTTTCAGACAGACCGTAAAGTATCGTTCTTTAGACATCGAATCAAAATGCAGACTCTGCGTTCTCTGGCTGATATCCACATTTTTTGAAAGATGATCCAGCGAGCGCCAGAAGATGGTGCCCTGTTGATTGAGGTCCCTATACAGGCGGTTTTGAGTCTGTATGCGAAGATTTTCAATAGTGCCAGAGAGCACAATGAAAACATTCCATCCCCAGTCTGCTGCCATCGCCATCAGAGCCGCCATATTGGCAGTTTTACCCGACTGAACATTACCAATAACCAGTCCCTTGACTGGATCGTCCTGTGTCGTATCACTGCTTAAACATTTCAGAATTTTCAATGATGCTTTTTCAATCTCAGCAACAGATTCCTTCTTGAAGCCGTCTTTCAAAAGTTTATTCTTGTACAGTTGCCACGAAGAAGCTGGATCTTCTGGAATAGTGACTGCATTTTCTGAATGAGGATAATAAATCTGTGCGACACCAGACTGCAGGTCAATCCACTTCATATTCTCTTCTGTATCCCGTTGTTTCTGAACAAGATTCATCCAGTCTTCGACTGTTATAGGCTCCCAGTAATTATCTATCACCTGATTTTCGAGAAATCTACTCAGTTCCTCTTCATTTTTTCGGCGCGCCAGCATAATTTCATCCCATGCAATGTTATGCTCGCGAGAATTTCTGATCCAGTTTCTTGCTTTATCGTATTTAGGCAGACTGTAGTCCGGCATTTTATTCTCTCCCGTCTTCAGAACTCAATCGGCATTCCTTCTCTGATCAGGCGTTCTCTGGCATTTTCAACCACTTTCGCCTGTCTGTCCGACGGAATACGTCCTGTGTAATTTATATTGATTACCATCTTCAGAATAGAAACTTCCTTGTCATTCAGCATTCTGTTTTTTATGCCCCAGTCAAGCATCTTTCTCCAGTATGCCTCTCCTCGAGCCATGATACTCTTCAGTGCATCAACTTCATTAGCTACCTTACGGGTTTTCTTTTCTTCCTGAATTTCTTTTTTCACCGCGCCAGCAGATACCAGAGTCTGCAAGAACTCGTTATTAAATGTCCAGACCTGCGACTGCGCGCGTCGCCAGCAGTTTTCTTTTTTGCACCATTCCGTTACATTTTCGGTCTCTCTCGCACCCGTAATATAGCGATACACTTCATTTACAAGAACTTTAATCTGATCCTCCAGTTCCTCATAAATATCCTGTGCATTCCATATACGGTCAAAATCCAGTTCATATCCCTTTACCTTGTTTCGAATATGATCAAAAATAAGGCTGATCGTATAGGCAATAACATTGGCCTTATATGAATGCTTCTGCTTATACCACTCTGTTTCTCTGATTATTTCGTCGGTACGTCTGTACATAATTGCAATAGCAATCATACGTTTATAGTAATATGCATTGAATGGCTCATCCGATTTCTGCCATTCTCTTTTTATGCCTTCTGCAAAAATCTGAAGTGTCTTTTGCTTGCCTCGGCTGACCACATCTGGTGCGCATTCATACAGTTCCATATAACGCGCCAGATCCAGCATAGTGATGACCTGTTTCTCTGGATACCGATCCTTGAATTTTCTCAGCTGGCTTGTTTTGGAGGTAAACTTCATTTTCTCCTGATTATACTGACCGCGAGTACGTTCGTAAAACCAGTACTGCTGGAACTGATTTCCTCTCTGCGCCGGGATTGCCGTTTTTCTGGAATAATCCTCCATGCGAATATGAAACGGATGATTCGAGAAGAAATCCGAAGCATCAACCTTATTCTGAGAGTTTGAATATTCTGAAATTTTCGGAATAATTTTTTCCGCCATCGCGTGCTCAAGAACAGAAATCTTCATTGGAACATAAAGCCTGCTCAAATCGACATGATCATTCTTCTTTGCGCTAAGAACAGTATTGGCAATCGATGCTGTTGTCTGACCGCCATTCACAATCTGGAGATTGCTGATACCGGTAATAATCAGTCCATCTGGCGTCATTTTGGTATCTATCGACGAAGCCGTTGCTGCGAGGCCATTATTATATGCGAAGAACATCTCCGGATAGTTTTTAATCGTATTCTGAATACTCTTGTTTACCTTTCCTCTTACGCTCAAAAAAGACCGGACATTTCCTTCTAGAAGTTTAGAGCCATATTCCATGTATAAATCATTCAGCAACTGACCCGGCACAACAGCCAGGTACGATGAATAGGTAACAATATTTTCCGGAGTATTTTCTTCGTCTTCTATCTCATCGTACTTATGTGTGCACTCTATGTCTGCTACAACATTCTGGTAATCGACCGCCTTGACACACGAAATTCCTTCAAAACCAAATTCAGGAATTTTAATTTCAACTGTCTCTCTCTGGACGGACGATCGAACCAGATCATACAAACGTTCAATATCCCAGACATTTATCTCTACAGTTTTACCATCAATTTTACTGTCCTTGATGGTCTTGTTGCGCTGGTGATTCCATGCATCTGTTAAATAGTAAAATCGATATCTTACAATATTTTCATGATCATAATACAGATCACGTGCAAAATCTGCCGCCTGTGCATTCTCGCTCATCGACGCATACAGCTCTTTTTTGATAGCTTCTTCCACAAACAGTCTGAGCTTTTTCAAGCCGCTGTTGATGTCGTCTGTTTTGACGCCATCATCTCCATCTGCGCCGTGATAATCCACTATGAATACACAGCAGCTTCCATCGGTCTCATCCATCGCATATCCATCGATCCGCATATTGCCATAACGTGTCGTGACGCCCTCATAATGACATTCTACGAAATCATCGAACTCTTCTCCGTTTGCCAGAATTCCGGCAGCGTATAACAAGAATTCCTCGTCAGGCGAACTCTCATTTGCCTGCACGGCCAACTCGATATCCTCATGCACTGTTTCTCTGTAACCATTGATGTTCATACCATATTCCTTCCGAGTGAATGTGTTTCACCACAACCTCAAAATATTTTTTGACCAGTTTTTATTACAGCAACTTATTATTTATATTGTAAATCATCTTCTATGATAGTTCAAGGAAATCAGGAATTTTTTCGACAGAATATTCCATCTTCCGATTCTCATCTATCCTATGCAATCATCATATCATGTTATCTGTCCAATAAAACCGACTTTTTCTCTGCTGAACCCGTTAAGTAGACAATTTTACCCTCTCTTCCTCGATGGCACCGGGAACTTCTCGGTTCTCGTCAGCTCCATAAAGTGACGGCGTGCCGACGCAGGGAGCGAATGTTTCAAGTAATTCACAGTATCCGTTTTACTGCGTCCACAGCAGGTCGTCATGCCCAGATACATGGTCTCCAGAATCGCGTCACACGGTGCATTTTCTTTCTGCACAGTGCGGCTGGTCAGCGTAACGACCGGCGTGCCGTGCTGGTCCAGCTCCAGGCAGTACATCATGCCGTACCAGTCATCCGATGCGCCCTCCTGCTTCTGAACTTCCTCCAGCTGTTCACGGGTAATGCGGTACAGCTTCATCGTGATACCTCTCCTTCTCGGATCCTGTCCGTGCAGCGGCTCGAAGAACGGAACACCCTTCTCCTCCCACGAGCGGCTGCTTCTGCCGAAGTAGAGGTTTCCCGGATAGCTGTTCGTTCTGGTCTCCGTCCACAGCGAGCGGTTCGTGCAACCCGGATAGGTTTTGCCGTTCTGCGCGCACAGACCTCCCTGCAGGTAGCACGCCATGCGGCTTTCCAGCAGATTGGTACCATACGATGCATACCAGATGTACGAATCCTTATCCACACTGTGCCACGGCTGTGCGGTGATCGGAACACGCTTCCCCGCGACCTTACCACTGTCCCAGCAGTAGGTCTCCGCTTCCAGCGAATCCTTCCATGCTTCCAGTTTAACGGGAACACGCTTGTACAGGCTGCCCTCATAGGCGTCGATGCGTTCCAGCATCTCGTCAGAGACAAACCACACTTCACCGATCACGGATTCTTCCGCTTCGGGCACAATCGCCGGATACGCGCCGAGATCATACATCGCGTGGTTGAACAGCAGCCAGCGGCCGCCGTAAACGCTGTCTTTCAGCATATCGTGCGCCGTCTGTCCACGCA
>OLVP01001059.1_pt1 | contig 18843 bp, 20 predicted proteins | sample 1673281 | NCBI WGS metagenome assembly OLVP01 (sample SAMEA3178940, study PRJEB25190) | human gut metagenome | biome: human gut; feature: human-associated habitat; material: faeces | place: Austria | collected 2013
TCAGCTTCAAGTTGCTTAGTTTTTTTTCTTTGTCCTTGACAAAGGGTACAGATTAGTATGTCTCTAGCGTTCTTTATTCATACACACTCTTAGACTTTCTTAGGACGTTTTAACTTTAAATCTTCCTTCATCCAATAATTTGTATCTTCCAGATCGAAGGTTGGATTAAACTCATCAACTCCTAACCATTCCATTACACTCTCGTATTCAGGATGACTTAAATCTTTAATAATCTCTAACAATTCTAAATAACCTGGAACACCACCACAATCCTCTGGCGGACAAGCCCCTTCACCGTCTAAACAAACAGGATAAACATTCGGATAATCTTCAAGTTCTTTTTCAAACGTAATCACATGCTCCCAATAATCCCCCATATCGTATACATAAGGAATCGATTGGCCTACTTCAACATACTTATCCACTTTCACATTTTTACTTAAACGGTACGTTTTAGGCAGGCGCGGACGACCATCATATGTTGGCATGTCATTCATCCACGAATACTCCTCCACCTCTTCGCTTGTTTCAACCAATACCAACTCTTCCCCTAACTCAAACTGATACAAATGACAATTATACCAACCCATACTATATTGAATCACACGATGCAACGCATTAAACGATACTTCTGCTGGCATCACGACACGACGCCAAACATCCAAACCTTCTAACTGAATTTTTATTTGATAAGCCTTCACAACATCACCTCTAAAAATAAATTACCTTCATTGTAGCAAAAAACACCGTGATTATACAAACTTCTACTCAAAATAATACGGTAAGGATTGATAACAAGTCACAACACAATCTAGCGAATCATCCACTTCATCAAAATCAACATGAATTTCAATGGCTCCAAAAATCAACACTCCATACTTAGCCATATCATGCTCAAAGTCCAACCACATGTCACGCGTCAACTTTTTACTTTCAACTCGCTCATAAAAATCGTCCACTTCAAAGAAATACATCCCACTCTCACTCTGTAAACAACAAGTTACAAACTCCTGTAACAATGAGCTACACTCGGATAACGGAATCTTTGGTGTATCCTTTAACTCTTCCTGAATTGCTTTTATCCATAAATAATCATCTTTAACAATCACAATTACCACTCCTTATCCACAGCTATTATAGCGATCAATTAGTGAATAAAAAATATAAATACTAAAACAAAGAACAAAGCTCTATTGTTCGTATATTACTACGAGGAATATACCGGGCCCTAAACTATCCTCGTTTTACAATAAATCCATCTGTTTTAAAAATTTATTTTATAAGCTATAATAAAGGAGATAAAAGTGAATAAACTAATTCAAAATCTCAATTTAGCTGATGACTTCTTATTTGCTAAAGTCATGAGTGATAAAGTAATCTGCAAGAAAGTTTTAGAGGAGATATTAAATATTAAAATCCAAGAAATAAAGATGCCAGAACAACAAAAAGTAATTGATCTTGTGCTCGATAGCAAATCTGTAAGACTAGATATTTATGTCAATGATGAACATAATACAATTTACAATGTTGAAATGCAAAAGAGTAGTCACAAAAACTTAGCTAAACGAAGTAGATACTATCAAGGTAATATTGATTTAGATATGATTCAAAAAGGAGAAGACTATGAAAAGCTTCGTAAAAGTTTCGTTATTTTCATTTGTACCTTCGATCCTTTTAACAAAGGAAGGCATATTTATACATTCCAAAATAGGTGCTATGAAGATTCCACGCTAACCCTTGGAGATGAAACAACAAAAGTCTTCTTAAATACAAAAGGGGAACTTAATGACGTTAATGAAGAAATGATTGAATTTCTAAACTATATTGAAAATTCAACAGATGATTATGCAAATCAGGCTAAGAGTCAACTTGTAAAAGAAATTAACCAAAAAGTAAGTTATTTAAAATCAGATAAATCTTTGGAGGTGGAATATATGACACTTTACGAACGTGATAAAGAAAAATTTAAAGAGGGGCATGAACAAGGGCTACAAGAAGGATTAGAACAAGGCATTGAAAAAAATAAAATAGAGAATGCTAAAGCTCTTCTGGATATTCTAGATGATGAAACAATCGCTTCAAAAATCGAACTACCACTTGAAACCGTACAAAAATTAAGAACTGAAATACTATCTCAATAACATAATAAAAAATCGTAGCAAAAAGATGCTACGATTTTTTGCATTTATAGTCATATACTGGAACCATATTTATGCAATTTCAATTTTCTGTTTAACTTCATTGATACGGCCTAATATTTTTTGAGCTTGTGGTAAATCAAATAAGTCAATGATACTTCCGACACTTCTAAATGGATCTTCAGTTAAAACCTGGTTATTTTCAATAAATCCATTTGCCTCAATGTAATCAACTAATAATTCAATGAATTTTAATTAACTGACATTAAGCGACTGATCACTTAATAATTATGAAAATACTGCTTGGACCACTTCTTTTCCATTCCAACGCGCATATTAAATTCTATAACACCCGATTAAATAAGGCTGTAGAATAATCCACAATGTCTGTGATACTTAGCATATTATACTTTTTATACACGTCTGAAAAATAACTTTCAATTAAAGCTTTCTCAATGACTTTTCCACCTTTTTGATTAGGGGATAAGCCTTTTCTTGTCTCTCTCCATGGCTTTTCACAATGTGTCATACGTTCAAGTGCTTTTCCACTATAACATCCTAAATATCTCATAATCAAATCAATAAAAAACTGTTCTTCCTCATCTAAGGAGCATACGTCATTTTTAGATACAATATATTTATAATCTTTAAATTTACTATATATCTCTGGATAAACAGGACCTTGATCCCAAGCCTCACAATCATTTTCAAACAAATGATACCCATAAAAAACTTTAAAGAATGCTTGCGAATAGTAAAGAATTTTTTGTAATGCTAACGGTGTGATATCGTCACTAACACCTAAAATATAATCGACAACTTTAAAAATCTTATCGTTTTTCTCAACATTATCCTGATATTCTAAGTCATCATTATACGTTATATCATGATAATATTCTAAGTTATCGTTATGCTCTACCTCATCAGGATACTCTGGATTATCATGATGCTCTAAATCTAAGTCTAAATTTGAATCGCTTAAATCGATTTTCTCAAAATTACTCATACATTTGTCATAAGCAACTTTTGTTATTTTATCCTTATTTTTTTGTAATATTTCATAAAACTGATTTGCATCTTCGTTTATATTTTTTAACAAATCTAAATATTCCTTTTTAGGAGTCATCCCCTTTAAATATCTAGTAATCGTTAATTCTCCCCAATCTAATAATAACGATAACGGCCTTTTACCAATATTATACTGAGACATGATTGAATTAATAATACTTATCGTTTCATTAGAAATCCTCTTTTGATAAGCTTTCTTAGCATTATCAATATTCTCACCATGAATTTCATCAACAAATATTAAATGTTGACATTCACTACAAATAGCTTCTTTCTTTTCGTATTCAATTTCATAACCTTTCACTATTTTTTGACTCCAGTTTTTTAAAACGGTGTATTCAACCTCTTTTTGACATTTCACACAAAACTCTCGCACATTTAATCTCCTTTAAAAAACTCAACCTCTAACCACGTACTTTATCTATCAACTATACGACCTGCCGCTTAATTATTGGCTATCGACTTCAACTTCATAAAAACTCTTTCCATAAAGTCATAGAGCCCTAGTCGGATTTTTTTATAAAAAATATTTATCTAAACTTTTCTCTAACTAAACCGTAAGTAATCAATACCTTTAAAGCTAAGAAATTTACTAATATCCAGCATCAAAACCCCTATCTTATTGTGGTGAATTGTGCGGTTAAATGATACACTTATCACTTTAGCTCTATGTATCCATTATATAAAAATGATACACTTTTTTCCATAACAATGTATCATTTTGATACGTTATTTTTTCAAATCTCGCAAGTCCTATCCCTAAAAGAATGTGTATATCCACAGATTCATTCACTTCATCATGTCCTCCCCTTCTATAGAATCTTTTTAGTTAAAAATGTAACATTCTTGTATCAAAATCAGTCTAAACCTTCATTCCACCTCTCTTTTTTATCTGAATCTATTAAATAATACACAAAATAAGACATAATTCTTCTTTTTTTGTATCTTAACGTATCATAAACTGAACTGATACAAGAAAAATTTCTTTTAATCGTCACAAAAAAATCGTAGCCAAATCTTTAGCTACGATTTTTTATTAATAAACAAAACAGAGGGCTATTAAAGTAATCACTAGATATCCATCACTAATAACTCCCGCTACTCGCTTCATATATAGGGCAATCCAATCTTTTAATTTCATTTTTTGAGAGAATGTCCAATTAACCAATATTGCCTCAATTAATATAAAAACCATCGTAATCATACTAATCACTGTAAACCAAATATGATCAACCACGAAACTTGCCCACAATAATCCGACTAATTGTATCAAAATTCCCTTAAAGATTGATTTATAATAATCAACCTTACTTTCATATTGACTCTTATTTTTCTCTTGAACATAATTCGAGTAAATAACATATTGTGAATTAGGCAACAATCTAACTTGAACTTGTCGCCAAGCTAACAATAACATCATTAAATAATAACCGATTAATACAACACGTGAAATAATTTCTAGAATCAACTCCATTTTATGACCTCTTCTCTATTGTCTCCCCTCTATATTTATACGTATTTATACTCACAGTGCTTTTACTTTCGATAAAAAAAGAAAGGTAAATTTTCTTTCTTCACGTCACATGATAACTCAAAACTTCACCTTTATTTAAATTTACACCCCTTCATCTGGAAAAGTTAAGGTAACAGTCTGAACCAAGCCCATTTCTTTAAATACTAAAGAAGCAAAATAATCCCCTACTTTACACGTGCTCATACTTGACCTACTTGTATAAATCATCGATGTAGTTAGAATCTCATGATTTATAATTTCTTCTTTTTCAATTCATTATAACAAGCAGTACCGTTTAAATGGCTTTGTCATCCATTACTCTATAACACTCAATCGAACACATAAACAACTAAAATGATAGCTAATACAAAATTAAAATTAAGCTTTCTAAAAATTAGTGTGATTGTTTTTATGAACAGCATATCTCTTACATTAGGAATTAAGATTTTTATTTGATGAATACTATTAATGATATTTTATATGCAAAGGTGATTTATATGGAAAACAATCAAGCAATCATTAAAGAATTAAATAAATTCTTAAAAGGAATTAATATGGGTTCTGATACGTTTAAACAGTACGAAGAAAAAGCACAAGCACCTGAACTTAAACAGGAACTAAACAAAATTATCTCTATTTTTAAATCCCATGAAGAAAAAATAGTTGCAGCCATAAAAAAATTAGGTGGAGAAGCTAAAGATTCATTAGGATTTACTGGAGAACTAGCAAGTGTGTTCGAAAAAGTCAAAGATATCTTTGTCGACACTGACAAAGAAGTTTTAGAACACGCCATCAAAGCTGTGAATATGGGAAAAGATAACGGAACAAACGTTTTACAAACATGTAAAGACTTAAAGGCTGACCCATTTATTATTGATCGATTAACCGAAATCTTAAATGATTATGAAACAACGTCAGACGCCTTAAATAAGCTCTCTAATAATATGTAAATCAATTCATCATAAAAATAAAGCTCGTAAAATATCTACGAGCTTTATTTTTTCTTAAGAGTCATTAATGGCTCTTTCTTATGAAGAATTAGTAGTAAAAGGTTCTAAAAAAACACTTATTTATTTTCAATATTTCCGATATTTTTAATCTGAATAGCTAGACGTCCGTCTGGCATATTAATGACTTCGATGTAGTCTTTATTATTGTAATAATCAAGTGGAATCGTGATTTCAATTCCAGTATCTGTTTTAATTTTCTGCGTTTTCTTTAGCGGCATCTTTACCCAGTTTGAATTTTGAACTGGTTTTTCAATTCCTTGATTTTCAATTTCCGCGACATACGCTAATTTTGCTTCCGGTGTCTGATAAAACACTTCTTCAGCAATTTCTTTCATATCAATATCTTTTCCTTCGTTGATTGTCTCTTTAATGACGCGTTCAAAGGCTGGCACCATCTCTAATTTATCTAACTCATGATGCTCAATAATTTCCTCCGCTACATAGCGTGCCTTCTTAACAGCCTCTTTGACGGAGATTTCTGTCTTACATTCTAGAATTTTATCAGCGTAAAGATGTGTATCATCATCCTCTGTTGATGTCATATTCTCTAAAATCGTTAATGTCATTTTGTCTAAATCAATCATGAAGAAATTCGCACTTTTTAAACTTGCTGCAGGGATAATAGATTGATGAACAATCAAGTTATTTTGAATTCCTGTCTCGCTTTGATTAACGTGGTGAACCATTCCTTCCTTGCACGTTAGCTCAAGACCAATAACATATTCAACTTCTGAAACTTCAATTTCACATAAGAATAAGTCACTTGCTGTGAAAATTTCGTAGCGATCTTTCCAATCATAACGTTTCGTGGCAATCGCATTGGCAAAATCAATAAAGGGAATCGTGCGATTACGATACTCTAAAAATAATTTTCTTGCCTCACTATCTTCTTTAAACACTGCCGGTCGTCCCGCTGCATTCTTCATACATTTTTCGATATTCTTTTCTAGAAAATGGTAAGCACCATCTACTGTCTCATCTAATGGACGTTCCGTTGGCATAAACATTTGATGCACATTATCTAATAAATATAAATAACAACTTTTTACATTAACCGCCATAAACTCTCACCTTTTTACTCAATATTCAACTCTTTTAAGTCACATGAATCGCTCGTCACATATAAAACTTCACATTCCATGTTTACATCATCAATTTTTTCAAAATAAGTTTTTGCAAACTCCCCATAAACAACAACTTTACATGGTTTATTGAAGCATCCCGCTTTCATTAAACGATTTTTAAAATCATATAAAACTGCCTTCTCAAACTTATTTACATCTTCATTTTCATGTTCTCCAAATTGAGCGTATCCTTCTTTAACCATAGGAGTCAACAAATCAAATAATACTTTATATTTCCCATCTAAATTCGTCGTTTCTTGTAAAGGAACTGAGCAGACATTTAAAACAGAGAAACGTGTATTCGTCTTAGCCAATTCACCTAATGATTTCTTACTTCCTGCATCAAAAATCGTCGCAGCGGCATGACCTACCTCTAGCTCTACATCAGTTGGTGCATCTACAATAAAGTAAACGTCTGACTCTGGATGAATAATATCTGATCCTTTTTTCTTATATTCAGCAAAATAAAAACGACATAAATTTAGCCATTGATTACTATACATCAAACCACTCCTAAGCCTAAGTTCATACCTACAAGTATACAACAAAAAATAACTTAACATAAAATAAAAATTACAGAAAAAACTTATTCATAAATCATTCACGATAAAATATAAATTGCATTAAACTATTGAATAACTGCAAACTAGGAGTTAAAAAAACTTCAACTTCTCCAAAGAATTACCTATCGAATAATATGAATCAAATTTTCTTTCAGATGCTAAAAACCGCAAAACATTATAGTGCTTTGCAGTTTTTGGTTTACATCAATTATACTTAAATAAACAAATTAAACTAATCTCTATTAGGAGACATAACAAAAATAAAATCGTAAATTCTCCATTCATTGACTTTTGATAAGATTCTCTTACTACTTTAATTCTATATTCTCAAAAACGGTATTCGCAGCCACCCATTGTTGAAATTTAATTTTAACGACTAAACCATATATTCCAAAGGTAATAACGATAACTAACCACCAAACAATCCAATGTCCAATCAACTCTTTAGGGTCCCCAATAAATTTTAATCGTTGACCACAAATCACCGTATGTTCACACTTCTCCTCTTGTTCCTTACACAAAATCCACGGATAAGCAAATCCTAGCGTTACAACCCCTAATAAAACTAACTTAATTTGATGAATTAACGCAGACTTAAAATGCTGATCGTAATATGAACCATACTTCATTTTATTATCGATAATAGTACTTCTTTTATACTCCATTACAAAGTCTCCTTTTTAATCATTCTACTTTTAAATTATACTAAAAAATAATCCTTTTCATACTGATTGGCACTTTAAGAGTAATAAAACACTATACTTCATCTATATATAATCTCTTAACTCATCCAAAAAAAGCAGAGCTTATAAACTTAGCTCTGCTTTTTCTCTTGTTTACATCTCTCACAGTCACAAGGACGGATGGTATAAACATATTCATATCCTGTTAAAGTGAGTGGGATTTTCATACACATCTCATTCACAATCCCATCCACTTTTTTTGTATTCACAAATTTCATTCGCTCCCAAAACCTAATCGCTCGCCGAACTGATCGTAAACGAATCATATCAAGTTCTGGCAACAACTTAGAACAATCAAGCAAATGCTCAAATACCTTCTTACCAAACCCACAACCCATCGGCAATGTCATAAATTTATTAATCTTCATATATGCAATCTGACGAACCAAGTCCGTCTTATTCGGATAATACAACTCCAACTGAAACAACCAATTCCATGGTCCGCTTGAATAGTGATACTTTAGCTCATATCCATATCGTTTCCGATTAACAATTAATACCACATCACTGCATAACAATTGATCCAACCCTTGCTTCCATTTTAAACAAAATGCTGCCACCTCATCTGTTAATACTTTCACCAAATCTGACATTTTCTCGACATTACGATGGTCAACTGTCACATTCATCACAGCCCTCCCCTCGCATGTAGTCCCTTCATTATATGCAAACTCTCACTTGATTGTGACATGAAAATAAATGATTTGTGTAAACTTTGTTCTCCCCCTTCCCTTCTTCTCTTTTTTAAGTGTATCCCTATTTATTCGTTATAATTTCTTCAGTCAAGCCCTCATCGATTCCCTCTTCTCGCATAATCGGGAAAATCGTCTCAACTATTAAAAATGCTATTTAAGCTCAACTATCTCCTTTAGCTAAACATCCATCTTCAATCAAATATAGAAAATGCAAAAATTCTACAAAAAAAGAGCAGAGATTCGCAGCAATCTCTACTCCTTTAAAAAGTTATGAAATGGGAAATTGTGAGTCAAGAAAAAGTTCTTAACTATACATGCGACGCCCATAGCCAAAATCGCGATTTAAATCTTTATAATCACGGGTTTTAAATCCACAGACATCTATACAACCATTTTTAAAACCATGTTTTCTCACCACTAGTTACCCCTCTTTATAGAAAATTTTTCCTGACGCTGGAGAAACCATAGATTTTGCTACGTGATTGTTCGTAGTAAATGTCATTAATTTTTTTACATCTTTCATTATGGCGTGACACCCCCTACACCGTGCTCTCTCTCGAACACAAGTTTATTATAACATATTTTAGTAAAATTTTTAATTTATTTTAGTAATATTTTTTTAAAAAAGTTCCTACAATTATTTATTAATCATAGGAACTTTTAAATTATCTGGTGTGTATGTGTGTTTATTTAATTAAGCAATAATCTCATTTACGCGAGCTAAAACATCTTCTTTAATTTTAGCCACTTGTGCATCCGCTGCATCGATCACATCAGCAATAACACCGATATAAACTTTTGCTTTTGGTTCAGTTCCTGATGGACGTAAGACGAACCAAGATCCATCAGCCAATGTATACTTTAAGACATTTGACTTTGGTAAATCAATGGCAGTTGTTGAATCATTTGTTAAGTCCGTGTGAATACTTTCTTTATAATCTTCAACCGCTACGACTTCTTTACCTGCAACAGTAATTGGAGTAAACTCACGGAAATCAGCTAAAATCGCTTGAATTTTATCTGCCCCTTCTTTACCTTTTAACGTAATATTCACTAAGGCTTCACGGTAGCATCCGTAAGTTTCATATAACTCCATTAACACATCATATAATGTTTTTCCATGCTCTTTGTAGTAAGCTGCCGCTTCTGCACACATTAAAACGGATTGAACAGAGTCTTTATCACGGACGAAGTCTCCGATTAAATATCCATAAGACTCTTCGTAACCGAATACATATTCATAATCTGTATCTTCAATTAAACGAGCTTGTTCACCGATAAACTTGAATCCTGTTAACGTTGAAACCACTTCAAATCCATATGAACGAGCAATTGCTGCTCCCATATCTGATGTTACAATCGTATTGAATACTTTCCCTTTAGCAGGTAATGTTCCATGAGCTTTCTTTTGAGATAAAATATAATGAATTAAGATGGCACCTGTTTGGTTTCCTGTTAATAACACATAGTCTCCCTCAGGATTTTTAACCGCTAAACCAACACGGTCAGCATCTGGATCCGTTGCAATTAAAATATCTGCATCGATTTCTTTACCTAATGCAATTGACATTTCAAACGCAGAAGCTTCCTCTGGGTTTGGAGATTTAACCGTTGAGAAGTTTGGATCAGCGACACATTGTTCTTCAACCACATGTAATTGCTCATATCCACACTCTGTTAATACACGACGAACTGGAATGTTTGCTGTCCCATGTAAAGGTGAGAACACAATTTTTAAATCTTTTTTATTGCAATCTGGATTGATTTCTAATGCTTTGACACGCTCAGTATAAACATCATCAATCTCTTTTCCAATGATTTGAATTAATCCGGCTGCCTTTAATTCTTCTTCAGACTTAACATCGATTGCGAAAACATCATCAATCGCATCCACTAATGCGATCACTTGATCCGCATCAGCAGGAACTAATTGACATCCTGTCTCATCATAAATTTTATATCCATTATATTCAGGTGGGTTATGAGAAGCTGTTACCACAATTCCTCCCGCTGCTTGTAAATGACGAACAGCGAATGATAACTCAGGCGTTGGACGTAATGTTTCAAATACATACGCTTTAATACCATGAGATGCCATCACTTTAGCTGATTCCATCGCAAACTCTGGTGAGAAATGACGACAATCATAAGCAATCACAATTCCACGTTCTTTTGCATTTTCAACATTTTTTAATAAGTATTGTGCAAATCCTTCATTTGCCTTACGAATCGTATACACATTCATGCGGTTTGTTCCTGGACCAACAACTCCGCGCATTCCTCCTGTACCGAACTCTAAATTACGATAAAAGGCATCTTCTTTTTCCGCCTCTGTCATTTTTTCTAATTGTTCTCTTAAGTATAACTCTAAATTCTCTTGCCCTAACCAGTTTTGGTATTCCGTTTCAAAAGACATACAATACCCTCCATATCTATAAATATCTAGTTGCTATTATAGCATAACAATGACCAAAAAATAACATAAGCTCAGTAAAAAATAGTGACAAAAGTATCATCTATCCGACAATATACATATTTTACTTAAATGTCATTGTATACATTGCCTCAAACGTTTCACCTGATTGTAATAATTGAATGCCTTTTTTACTTGATAATTCTTGTGGCTCATTCACTGTATCGGCCATTCCGTACCAAGGTTCTAAACAAATAAAATCTGCAATATGTCCTTCTTGATTAATCGGTGACCAAATACCTACATAAGGAAAACCATTAAAACGGATTTCAACTTCACGATCATGATTATACGATTTTAAAGCAATCGCAGACTCTCCTTCTACAACTAAGGTCGGAAACTCTTCAAATAATTCTTTATTTAACGGTAAAAATTTTAATTTATCAATAATTGTAATCTTTTCATCCACGATCAGATTTGTCTTTGAATCAAATCTATACGTTTCAACTCCATTAGATGACTCAAAATATAAATAATAATCACCAAATTGATCATCCGCTTGTAGCCTTGTATTAAGTGCCGGATGAGCTCCGATTGAAAATGGCATGACCTCCTCACTTAAATTCGTGACTTCCCATTTAACAGCTAACGTTTCATCGAACAATTCATACCCGATTTTCAAGCTAAATTCATAGGGGTAATATTCCAACGTCTTCGCATTTGACCTTAACTCAAACCAAACTTTTGTATCCGTTCGACACAACACATCAAACCACTCATCTCCAGCAAATCCATGTTGCATCAATGAATATCGTTTTCCATTTAATAAATACGTATCTTCTGCGAGACGGCCAACAACAGGGAACAACACCGGTGAAGACCTAGCCCAAAACTCTGGATTCGAATTCCATAAATAATCCAGTTCATAATCTAAATGATAAACACGCTTAACTTCTGCTCCATGATTAGCAATGTCGATTTCTAACCGATCATTCTTTAATTTCACCATGCTATCTCCTTACCTTTCATCATAACTTCCTTTACGATTTCCCCTCAAAAAATGAAATCGCTAACTAATTATAACACCTTTCCTAAATAAATGCGATTTTTTAAAGAAAAAAGGAAAGACTATTACTATAAAGGAGGCCATTAATATGGAAAAAGAACAATTCGTTGCCGTCCGTCGTAATAGCGACGGCGACCTTATCGCCTTTAAATCAAACACAGGAAAAGAATATGACTACGAAACAGCTAAAGAACTTTGTGAACAAGGACTTATCTCCAATGCCCAAACCTTCAAAGGTAAAGGTGGCGGAACTTACATCCGTGGAATCGTGGATGGAGAAAAAGACAACAACCTATCCAACCTACCAACATTCTAATTTATAATTAAAAAAGCACTCATCTGGAGTGCTTTTTCTAAACCTTAATGACTCTAAATCATGAAGTCTTTTCTATCTAGTATTCACCAAATTTCCTCGGAAATTATTGCATCGGATCGATAAACATAACACTATAAAGTAAGTGAACTAATATAAACCATACCACGACAAAAATAACGATTCCTACTACACCCTTCTTCAAACAGCCTGAACTGATAAGTGGTTGTACTTCTCTCATCATCACTTTTTCAGAAACTTCAGGTACTTCTTGATCACGTAATAAGTAATCCAATGACACACCATAATAATCACTCAAAGCTACTAAATTATCCGTATCAGGGGTTGATTCTCCTAATTCCCACTTTGAAATCGCCTGCCTTGAAACGTTCAATTGATCCGCTAACTGTTCTTGAGATAAACCTCTAGCCTTTCGTAACTTCTTTAACTTCTCACCTAATAACATGAAATCATCCTCTCTTCAACTCATAATTCTATTTTAAATGACTCCTAAAAAAACACTACCCATTTAACCTTGAATCTCCGCAACTAACAGTTGCAAATAAAAAAGCGTTGCTTTCGCAACACTTTTTTATTATTCATCGTCACGTAAAACCCAGTCTGCACCTTTGAATGGTTCGACTGTCCATAAATCTAAAAATTCTTGTTGACGTAATGCTTCATAAGCTAAAATAGCTGCTACATTCGATACGTTTAATGAGCGAACTTTATTCGTCATTGGAACACGGAAGCAGTTCTCGAAATAAGGACGTAAAATCTCTTTTGGAATCCCGCTACTTTCTGCTCCTAAAACAATATAATAATCTTCTTCAGGATTTGAGAAATCCATTTCAGCATGATTCTTTTGTCCATAGCGAGTACAGAAGCAGAACTTTCCACCTTTATTCTTCTCAACAAACTCTTCCCAATTCTCATAGACAGTGTAGTCTACTTCATTAACATAGTTCGCACCTGAACGTTTAATACTTTTCTCATCTAATGAGAATCCCATTGGTTTAATTAAATGTAATTTAATATCCGTCGCTGCACAAGTACGCATAATATTCCCCGTATTTTGAGGAATCTCTGGATTATATTGAACTAAATGAATTGCCATAATTGTCACCTCAACTGTTTAACAATGAATTAAAACTAACACCAAAACTTTATGTGCTATGATGATTACTCTACTTGGCATGGCTTAAAATCATCTTAGATTGTTGTTCTTTAATAAACATTTGCCATTGCCTTTTTATTTTACCACAAAATTCTTTATTTTTTGCAACAATCTTATTTCTTGTCTAATCGCTCATAGGCTTGTTTAGCGGCTTCTTTTAACCAATCAGGACCTTGTCCATCACGTATCTTTGCTATCTCAGGTAAAGCAGCTTTATACTTATAAAAACCAGCATTAAACATGGCATTACGTTTAAGAACAGACACTCCACGCCAAGATCCTGCTAAATGACCATACTTTGATTTAAACTCCTTATTCGTCATCGTTAACAATTCACTGATCTTTGGAAACTCTGCACCAGTTGGTTCCATCTCAGCATGTAGATGAAAATCTACTTCACGATTGAATGGACACACTTCCTGGCAAATATCACAACCATAAACATTCTTACTAATCTTCTCGTAAAGCTCAGGTGCTAAATATTCCTTCGATTGCGTCACATACGATAAACAACGTTTTTCATTCAGACTCCCATCTGGTTGAATAGCCTTCGTAGGACAAGCACGAACACATCGATCGCACGTTCCACACAGACGCTCAATCGGTGTATCCGGTGGAAATTCATAACTTACCAATAACTCACCTAAATAAATATAACTTCCAAACGTCTCATTGATAATAGAACTATTCTTTCCACTAAATCCAATTCCACTTCGTAGTGCAACTGCACGATCATTAAATACACCTGTATCAACACTGCCAATGACTTCTATACCAGAGATATGCTCCTTTAACCAATCTTCAAGTAATTGTAACTTCTTACCTACAATGTCATGGTAGTCCATCCCCCATGATGAACGACAAAATTGAACAAAAGGATCTTCCTTATCCTGCTTTGGCAATTCTGTCTGTCGTGGATAGGAAACACCAATTGATACAAATGACTTCGCATTTTCCATTGATAATAAATGATTCGTACGTTCCTCAATCGACCCTTTTGTTAATCCTGAAGACCACCCTAACTCTTCACGTCGCTTAAGCTCAGTCTCTAAAAATAAAAATGGCTTGACGTCACTAAATCCAATAACATCAATTCCAACTTCTTTACTATATTCAATTAATTTTTCCTTTAACTCATATGCTTCACTATTCTCAATTATCGTTAAATCCTGTTTATCAATAACTCCTTGTTTTTGCTTTTCTTTCTTCATGATGATCACCTACCCTCTACTCTACTAAGAAATCACCAAAAACTCAACCAAAAACACTTATATTATAGCCTAAACTGTTTTATCTAAACAAAAAGGACACCCTAAGGTGTCCAAAATTTTATCCTTTATTTGCCCCTGCCGTCATACCTTCAATTAAGAATTTTTGCATGCTAATATAAACTAATGTAATAGGAACCGCTACAAGTACACAACCCGCTGCGAACATCGTAAAGTTATTTTGACTGTTACCACTAATCATATCATACAAACCAACAGCTAATGTTAACTTATGATTTGATGAGATAATTAAACGTGGGAAGATAAAGTCCATCCAAGGCGTCATGAAAGTTGTAACAGCTACGAACGACACAATTGGTTGGATTAACGGGAACATAATCTTGAAGAAGATTTGACCCTTCGTCGCTCCATCAAGCATCGCTGATTCATCTAATTCTTTAGGAATTGAATTCATATACCCTTTAATCAACCACGTATTATACGGAATTTGTCCAGCAGAGTAGCACAAAATTAAAGCCCAGTGATTATCTAATAAATTGAACGTTAAGAACAAGATATATAATGCCGTCATCCCCATGAAACTTGGGAACATTTGAAGCACTAAAATACTAATTAATGCTGGCTTTTTCCCTTTGAAACGGAAACGAGCAAAGATATACCCCATCGTTGTCGATAAAAATACAGAGAAAAGCATATTAATAACAGCAATTTTTAACGTATTCAAATACCACTTAGCAAAGTTTGTTTTTTCAAATAACTCCACATAGTGAGCAATTGTTGGATTAGCAGGAATTGGTGTTGCCCCTGCTAAAGAAGTTCCTTCATTAAATGATGATCCAACAATCCATACTACAGGGAACAATACAATAAAACACATAAAGATTAACTCAGCATAAATCAAAATCGTATATGTAATCTCTTTTACTTTACTTATCGTATTTTTTGTAGAAGAGGTTTTCGACTTATTCTTCACGCTATTTACTTTTAACGATTTAGCCGCTTCCATAAATTACTCCTCCTTAAATGCTGCCGTTCTCGTAAAGTTGATGGCAGAGATTGAACCAAGAATTAAGAAAATCAGAATTGAAAGAACTGATGCCATATTGTACATCTTATCATTCATCGTTAACTTATAAATCCATGAAATTAAAATATCTGTATGTCCAGCATAAATAAAGTTTGGATTAACTGGTCCTCCCTCTGTTAAGAAGTAAATTAAACCAAAGTTATTAAAGTTACTTGCAAATGACATAACAAGTAATGGTGCAGTTGCTGATAAAACTAATGGTAATGTAATCTTCCAGAACTGTTGACCTTCAGTTGCTCCATCTACCTCTGCAGCTTCATAAATATCTTTAGAAATTGAAGTCATAATCCCTGACATTAAGGCCATAAAATATGGGAATCCAAGCCATAATCCAATTCCTAAAATCGTTAAGCGTGGAATCCAAGGGTTTGTTGAATCAGTTAACCAATAAATTGGTGAATCAATAATACCTGCTTGAAGTAAATACTTATTAAGTGGTCCGAACTGACCATTAAATAACTGTTGGAAGTTTAACTGTGAAATCATTGCTGGTAAAGCCCAAGGTAAAATTAAAATACTACGCCATGCCTTTTTACAAATGACACGTTTATTATTTAAAATAACCGCTTGGAACAATCCTAAGAAGAAAGGAGCAGCTGTTGAAATAATCGCAAAAATAACTGTCCACAAGAATACATTCCAGAATGTTGTAAACCATTGATTAGATGAACCAACTTCTCCACCCATTGAAAATAAATATAAGAAGTTATCCAATCCAACCCAATTCACTAAATTTGATGGCGGTAAATGTGACTTGTTATAATTTGTAAACCCAACTAAGAAGGCGAAAATAATTGGCATAAATGAGAACAAAATTAACATTAAACTTGATGGAATAATAACAATATACTCAAATGCATGTTCCCATGTATGCGCAAACCATTCTCGACTACCAAGCACTTCACCTGTTTCATTAAATTGATTAGCCGTTTTATACGCATCTTTAATATTGATATACCAAATAATACCGAATACACATAAAATCAAAATAGCAATAATCCCTTCAATTAAAAGAATAATTGAATGATCGCCTGGTGTTAACCCATTCTCGGTTAACATCGAAGATTGAGTTCCTAACGTGATTGCCCCCCAAATTCCTTTTACAAAGAATCCAGCCTCACGAAATGAAAATGTACCTGAAAAATAATTTCCTGATACCAATTCAATTCCAATGAGTAACACTTGGAATACAAAGAAGAACGCACCTTTTAACCATTGCTTATTATAGGCTTGACCTGCCCCCCATACAATAGTAGATAATACTGCTGCCAATTTTGGTTTTTTCATTTTCTCCACCTGCCTATTTCTTGATTTATAAGTCGCACCTTATGAAAACTCTTCCCCTCACAATAATTAAATCGCTTTCAAAGTGCTATACATATATAATACATGGCAATTATAGTAAAATAAAGTGTGTAAGTGGTTACACATATGCGTTTTTTTCATAAAAAAAACAAGGCTAGTTGCCTTGTTCTTGATTTCCGACTAAATATGGAATGACTCTACGTCTATAGACAAAGTAAGCTACAAGTGGTGCACCAATATTATAAATGAGCATTGTCAAACCTACATTGAACATTCCTACAACTAAAGCCATCACACATGGGAATGTTGATGAATAAATCACAATATTTAAAACTTCCTTATATGATAAGAAACTCGTATGCCCAAACTTCAATAACATCGATAAAGCAGCCACTACGAACGTAAAGACAAACGTTGATAACACACCTGTCTGATAAGCCCCTAACACAAATGGCACAACAAACAGTGGCTTAATTGAAGAAGCTACACGACCAAAAACATCCTCATAACTCGCATCATCAAAATTTACTCCTTCAAAATAAGAATAACCAACTTCATATTGTCTATCTTGTTCAACAAAAACTAGATGATCCTGATTGAAAATAACACCATTATTTACTTCATTTACATCTCCGTTAAATAACACCTTAACCCCATTACTCAAATTAATCTCAGCAAATTCAGAACATGTCAACGTACCACTTTGCACACCACATCCCACTGGAAGAGAATCCACAAAACGATCTTGATCCGTTTCTGTTAACTGCCAAATCTTTTGGTCCCAACGATACGGCGCATCACCAATTAAAATAAATGCAAATGGCGTCATCTGCATAAAAGATAAAATAATTAAAAATAACAAACTAATTAAAATCGGTGTTTTTCTTAGAGCAAATACTGCATCAATTGAATACGTCGTCTCTAACATCAACTTTAACCTTTTCATATCACACACACCCATCCTATAATCTCAAAATCCTCGTACAACAAAATATACCTACTAGAATTTTTATTATAATCTAGTCCATCAACTAAGAATTATAACAGAGTTTCCAAGTAAAGTATAAAATATTACACTATCTTCCCTAATCTGCAGGAATATTATATCAAGTATTAGAAAACACAACCATATGTAATCGTTATCACATTAATCTAATAAAAAAAGTATCCTTTGGATACTAGAAATAAAAAAAGAGTATTACTACTCATTATAACAAAATTGGTGCCTAGGGCCGGAATCGAACCGGCACGGGTGTCACCACCCGCAGGATTTTAAGTCCTGTGCGTCTACCAGTTCCGCCACCCAGGCATTTCATTTATTTCAAGGCACGCGCCTATTTTTTAAAAATGGTGTCCTGCAGAGGACTCGAACCTCTGACCCTCTGATTAAAAGTCAGAT
>OLVP01001062.1_pt1 | contig 18758 bp, 19 predicted proteins | sample 1673281 | NCBI WGS metagenome assembly OLVP01 (sample SAMEA3178940, study PRJEB25190) | human gut metagenome | biome: human gut; feature: human-associated habitat; material: faeces | place: Austria | collected 2013
GATTCATCATACATAATGGCGATACCAGAATCCTCGATGTATTCTGGAAGATACCCCTTTATTGGTTCGAATAAGAACTCTCCCTTTAAATCAATAAATGTCACATAATTATTTCTAAATCTTACAAATGCTGCACCATCTTTAAACGGATATACGGATACTGCTTCTTGGGGGTATTGATTTAAATCAATACCCACCTCTCCCAAAGGATTTAGGAAAACCTGCGCAGAGGCGTTCCCATTATATCGGCCGGTGGCATAAAAGACCCCATCAGATATTTTTTGCATTGGTACATATTCTGAATTTGGAAACTCGATTTCTGCGCCTAACTCATGATCAACCATAATCGGACTATATTGTTGAGTATACGCAATAGTATAATTCCCGTCAGATGTACATAAATATGATCCGTTTACTCGAGGGAATGCGGCTGGAATAACTTTGTTTCTATTTAAATCCACAACTAAAGCGTTTAAATCATTCCTATATTGAGATGCGACATACTTTATATAGTATACATTGTTCCCAGCATATGAAATATTCACGTCTTCTGTCACATAATTTTTCTCTATACCGTAATTGTTCATCAGGGATTTGCTATCCAAAGGAATTTCAAAAAATTCCTTGCCGGTTGTGTCCACCAATTTAAACGAAACATATTGTTCTTCAAAGGAATCATAGACTTTCCTGACACCAAATACCGCGCTGTCCTCGGTTTCCATATAAGATGTTATGGTATCATAGTCACTCTTATAGGAATCGGAAATGTCCTCGTGTGAATTTATGTCATATATTTTATATTCATTATCTTGCCGTACAACGAATAAAGTATCACTTATTCCCCCCTGCATGGTTTCTTCTGCGGATTTCTCCATGCTGCCCAGAATATCTCTATCAACATTTGTATGAACTATACTAGTCTGTCCAATCTCATCTGTTACAATTGCCCAAAAAGTTCCATCCTCAATTACATTATATATATGAACCGAAGAAGCGGCAGAAATTTTTTCGTAATCACTCTGTCCTTGCTGTACTGATTCGTCAGTTATGTTAGCGGCCTCATCACTCATACCACTATTTGTTTCGGAACATCCTGCCAAGGCTAAACCCCCAGCTAAAATCACAATTAAGGCAATCATTCTTCTAGGAATCATACAACTAGTCTCCTTTATTGTAGTTTGTCCATTTTCGTGACATTTTCCCTTTTAGCCTGACTTTACTTTGTATACATCATATGTGTAATCTACCCATGACACGATAAAATTATCTCGATCAAAATACGTTGAATTGATTAAATTCCCATTTTCATCATATTCATACGTTTCATACTCGATAACCGTCCCATTTGAGGTGCAGTAACTAACTTGTACTAACTGATTTTTTTCATTATAACTCGACAAATTTAGCATTTTGGCAGAGCCATCCCTATACCATTGTTCTGAAATTTGATTACCTGCCTGATCGTATCCATATTCCTGTCTTGAGTCTTCCTCTCCATCAGAAGTGTAGTCTATTCTCCTAATCATTTTTCCATCAGCATCATAAATAAATTCTACATGTCTCCCGTCCATATCTTTTCTCATAATCTGGTTCCCAGAATCATCGTATACAAATGTTTGCAACCATTCATTGTCACTTCCAACGTTATAACGTGTCTCAATCATGTTGCCAGTATCGTCATAAATATATTCTATAGTAGAAGAATTTTCACCTGCTTCCCGTATCAAATTTTTGTTTTCATCATATTCATATCTGATCGTGTCTATTAAATTGTTCTCCGAATTATATTTATCTTCCGAAGTCTTATTTCCATAGTCGTCATAGGTATATTCAGACCGTGCTTCCAACTCACCATGACTTCCGTATTCCATCTTAGAAGAGACCAAATAAACCTCTTCATAGCCCATTGAACAGCTACTGCTACTTACCGCAATCATTATTGCAGTGGAACCAAGCACCATTTTTTTCGCCAATGTTCTTAACATATATTTGTGTCCTCCCTTCGACTGTAAAAGCTCTATTTCCCACCTTATTCAAGATGAATATTACATAATTAGTGCTTTAAAGTTAAAACTGCTTTTCCCGTATCACCCGCCGCAACCGACTGAGCGTTACAGGTGTCATCCCGAGGAAGGAAGCAATATGCTTATTACTTACCTTGTCAATCAGCCCAGGGTAAGCCTCCAAAAACCACTTATAACATTCCATTGCGGTATATTGACATACTCTTGTTTTGATTGCCCAATGAGAACGCAATGCATTTTGCAACAACTCGTTATATATCCAAAGTAACGGCGGTTCGTTTCGCATCAAGGTCAGCAGTGCATCGCTTGGGATTTGCAACAAATCACAATCGGTCAATGCTTCAATGCTGATCGATGATGGCTCACCATTCGTAAAGCATGACATGGCTGGCGTTCCGCATTGGCAGCCAAAGCAGTCTGTCACATCTCGCCCATTGGCATCGAGGAAAAAACCGCGCAAGATGCCGTCTGTCAGGAAAACGAAATGATCCTGCACGTCTCCTTCATGTAGTAATATTTCCCCCTTGCGAAGCTGCACCGGTTCGGTGATCTTCGCCAATTTTTCTGCCAACCGTTTTTCTGTTATATGTAAAACTTCCACATAAAATCTTTCTGCATCCAATGCACTCTCCATCCTTTCACTTCAATCTTACAGACCTATTATACGCTATCCGGGCAGATGCAGCATTAACATATGTTAATATTTTCAAACAACTTTTTAGCCGATATATCGGAAATGGGATTGGCTTCCTTTTTCATTATACCCGTTTTATCGGGAATGTTCAATAAGCGTTCCGCAAAATATAATAAGAATCATAGAGGAGGCTAAATCTGTGATTTCTTATGATCCACTATGGAAAACAATGAAGCAGAAAGGTCTCACAACCTATGCCTTGATAAAAAACTTTTCTTTCAGCCGCGGAACTTTAGACTCTTTGAAGCAAAACCGCAATATTTCTACCGCTACCTTGAATGATCTGTGTAAAATCTTATCTTGTAGAGTTGAAGATGTCCTCCTGTATATTCCTGATGATGAATAAAGCCCATCCGAATTCGGATGGGCTTTATCTTTTATTCCCGCAACCTCCACAAGTAATTCTGCACCACAACTAATGAGCGACAATGTCCCAGCGACGCCGATACCCGCAGCAGCGCCCGGCGGTCCCACACCATCCCTTGTGCGTCCCGATACCGGGAGGGGCGGGATTTCCCGTTCTCCACTGTCCTTTCCTTTACCGGGATCTCCTCAACCGGGCGGGCGTATGCCTGATACAACTCGCAGGCATATATACTCCGGATACCGTGGACATCGATCCGGTCCGGAATCTTATTGCAAATCTTTTCGTCCGGTTGATAGCTTGACAGGATTTCACGCAACTGCCCGGTGTATTTCGGCAGAATTTCGATCGTGCGCGTGCGTCCGCCCTTGGCCCAAACTGTCTGCTCTCCCTGCCCAATGTTCCTGCTGTTGTTATTTCCCGACAAATGGCACACTGCCTTTTCTCCCTCAAAGTGGAATGCGGATGGACGCGCCTGTTCCGCTTCATCCTCACGCAAGCCCGTCATACGGCAGATCTGCATGATATCCGCAACCCGATTCTCTCCATGGTTGCGGCGGTAGCGCAGCTGCTTGTTATACGTTGCCTCAGAATACGAACGGCTGCGCGTTGCGTCCTGCGTCCGCACCATCGGCCTGTTAGCATGAACTTCATTCATCGTGCAGCTGTGAAGGAATGCGAGCGCAGCTGTATATGTCTTAATTGTCGCTGCTTTAAAACCCTTGTCGATTTTAGCTTGAATATATTCACGGTCATAATGGCGCTTATGCGCTACGATGAGCTTTCTGCAGTCGGGATGTTCTGTAGCCATCCATTGCGCATACCGCTTGGCAATATCGGCATAGCCATCGATCGTCCGGTCTGAATGCAGCATTCCGCTGGATTTGCGCTTGCTTCCCGATTGCAATTTTTCAGCGCGGGCTTGATGCTTACTGGTTCCTTTTGCAATACTCGATGACAACTTATCCTGACATGCTTTCGCAAACGGCGTCCCGACTTCATCATAAATTTTCATACATGACCCCCTACTACTGAAATTGATGCGGCATTTCACACAATAGCGTGCCAGGAAACAGCCGTCATACGATCAGAGAACCGTACGGTGTGGGCCGCCAATGCCTTGCTGTTAAAACAAACTACCGGCATGTACGCTGCTGCTGCAGTGATGCCGATTGCGGGGATAAAACGGCGTGGGCGTCAGTCCAGATCCCGTTCAAGTGATTGAATAACCACTTGGCATGATCTTTCCTGCTCCATCCCACTGGGTGGAAACCGTTATAACAACGGTCGTGCTGGTTATATGACGCCGCCCAAAGGTCAGCAATCATATAACCATCACTTTTCCGGCGCATTGTTTTACGCCGGCTGTCCGGATTTCCGGACCATATACAGCAGGGTACGCTGCTGTATGCAATCATTTTTTCCATACGAGACGCTTTGTGCTGGCGTCTCTGTTTTTCTGTCTTTCAAAAAGAATTTGCGTTCCTCCTTAATTTTTTTGCTGAGCCGTACCGCCCAAGCACTTTCCTATTTCTCTCCTTTCAAGCTCACAATTTGTTCTTATATATGCAAAAATCCGCACAATAACGTCGTTAGTGTGCGGATAAAAATTTCAGTTCTTGCTCCAGATTGTTTCGTTCGTTTTCATTATGGTGCCATTGTAATATCGTTTTTTACGCCCGTCAAGTTTCGTGTATTTCATAAAAATAAACCGTCACAAATAAAAATGGATGCAGCAGTGCGTCCACTGCTGCATCCAACGGGCAAAGATAAGACTGTGCCGCCATTCACGCAGCCCGTAAGCGTGCGTTCACACCCAGACGACCGGGGGCGATGGAAACGGATTACTGCTCCAGCTGGCGTAGTCCTTCTTCACGGATATTGCGGGCGGCATTGTGATTTCGGTCCAGACGAAGCCCGCAGTATGGACAAGTGAATGCTGAATCCATCGGAAGTTTGCCCACCTTGCGGCCGCAGGCCGAGCAGATCTGCGAACTGGGATAGTAGCGATCCACCCGGATGAGGCGCTTTCCCTGTGCGTTCAGGACCTGTTCCAACCGCTTATAAAACGCAGCCGGTGCATTGTCGCACAACTTGCCGGATAAAGCCGGATCGTTCTGCATCATACCGGCAAGATCCAGCGTTTCCACACAGATGGCATCGTACTGCTGTGCGAGTGCATGAGCCTGTTTGTACTGCCAGTCTTTGCGCTGGTTGACCACATGGCGTTCAATCTTGGCCGCACGCTGCCGGAACTTCCGCCAACGCCGGCTGCCGGTCTTGAAACGGTTGGCCGCACGATGACAGCGGTTGAGTTTGTCCTGCGCCTGATGCCGGAATGCCGGATAGCCCGCGCTGTGACCGGAAGAATCGACGTACAGGCCATCCTGCGCGTAGTCCAGGCCGACAACCTTGCTGTAATGAATAGGCACTGGATCAACCGGCTGCTGGGGAACAATCAAGTGCAGCGCAACATGGTAAAATGCATAATAACAGTCCGCATAGACAGTAGCGCCATAAATACGCGCGCCCTTGGGCAGGTCACGGTGCTGCTCCATCGCGATCGAGCCGATCATGGGCAAAACCAGATGGTAGTCGCTGATCCCGACATAGTGGTAACATGCGCTGCGCTGGCTGCGGTCTGCCCGGCGCGGCTTGATGCATGACATCTTGCCGCTGCACAGGCGAGGCAGAAGGGAAATGATCCGCTTGCGGACCTGACTGATTGCAAAGCGGTCTACCTCATTCTCGGCCGGGATCGGGTGGTTCTGGACGAGTGCCTTCAGTTCTTCGAGACCGGCCCCCTGGCTGTACGACTGATTTACAAGGCCTGCCAAGGTATTGTAGGCACCGTCTTCCTGATCGAAGCGCGCGGCAAGTAAGACCTTCTGCACTCCTGTGGGAAAAATGGGGTATTCGTGGATGCGGAAGTCGTTTTTTTCGTATTTAGTAGTCATCATATAGTAATCCTCCTGTCCAATCACAGTTTTGTTACTCCGTCTGAGACTCTGATGCATCAGGTTTTCTTTATGTTGTCATTATACACTTTTAAGTGTCGTATGTCAATATACAAGTGTAAATTATTTTATTTCTTTCGACGCATAGTATTTGACTTTAGACATTATTTCGTTTATACTGAGCTTACAAGGAAAGGGGGCTGCAAAATGGCGTTAAGTATGGGTGAAAAAATCAAGGTGATCCTGAATCGCCGCAATATGACGATTACGCAGTTAGCCTCAGCGCTGGATACCTCACGTCAAAACCTGAGTAACAAATTTGCGCGCGATAATTTTTCAGAGCAGGAATTAAGGCAGATTGCAAAGGCACTGAACTGCGAATTTATTGGCAGTTTTAAGATGCTGGATACGGATGAAATCGTTTAAATTGTTCTGAACGCAGCGAAAGCCCCGTTATATCCAATCAAGGATATAACGGGGCTTTTCGCTATAGAAATCTATCATCACAATGGCTGCTAACGAAGTATCATCCGCTGCATTCCTACCGCAACACCCACAGATAGTTCTGCACCACAACTTCCGAGCGGTTATGTCCAAGCGAAGCCGAAACCCGCAGAAGTGCGCGCCGATCCCAAACCTTACCCTGATGATCCACATAACGGGACGGACGATCCTTTCCATTTTCCCGCGTTCTCTCATTCGGCGGAATTTGCTCAATCGGACGAGCATACAACAGATATAATTCCGCCGCATATAGGGCACGGATGCCATGAATGTTAACACGATCAGGAATTTTGGAGCAAATCGGCTTGCCCGGCTCTGCGCGTGCAAGAATTTCCTGCAAAATGTTTTCGTAGCGGGGTACAATTTCGATCGTCCGCTCACGGCCGCCTTTCGTGTGGACAACTGATTCATCCTGCCGCAGCCTGTGACTTTTATTGCTCCCGGTCACATGACAGACCCAACCATCCTGTGTATGCAAAAAATTTTCCCTGCGGATCTGCTGCGCCTCGTCCTTGCGCAGACCTGCCATCCGACAAATCTGCATGATATCAGCGATGGCAGACTGTCCTTTACTGGTACGGCGCGCAAGCTGCCTGTTATACTCGTCCTCTGAAAAAGTACGGCAGCGCGTCGCATCCTGAGCGCATACCACCGGACGCTCACTGTGTACCTCCCGCATCGTGCAATTGTGCAGGAATGCAACAGCTGCGGTGTACGTTTTGATCGTAGCTGGCTTTCTTCCTGCATCAATAATCGACTGAACGAATTCACGGTCGTAGTGGCGCTTATGGGCGATCAGCAGCCGACGGCAATCTGGATGATTCTCCTTCATCCAAACCGCATATTTCTGTGCGATCTTCGCATAGTTATCGATTGTCGTATCTGCGTGCAGTAACCCGCTAGACTGGCGTTTACTGCCGTTCTGTACTGCTTCTGCACGCGCACGGTGCTTGCTGACGTTTTTTCCAATCGAAGAGAGCAGACGATCCTCGCAGGCTTTTGCAAATGGTGTGTGTACGTTGTTGTAGATATTCATAAAAGACTCCTGACCCAGCCATGCTTACAGATGAGTATATAAGCATAGCAAAACAGACGCCTGTTTCAAAACAGGAAGCAAGGGGAGGCGCCACCCCCAATCTTCCAAATGGCATCCACCTTACGGTGCCGACAAACAGTCCTCGCATGAACCTGTCCATGCGGTCAACTGCCGATGCCTTGCCGTTCAAACAACTACCGACATGTACACTGGTTATCCCAGCGATGCCGATTCCAAACAAAAAACGCGGAAAGCAGCCGTCAAAATCGCTTCAGAAGAGGCATCCCTACTGGTATGCGATCTCTACCGTCCTGCTTAACAGGTAATGATTTCAAGTTTCCCGGCTTTATTTATCTCCAGAATCTTTTCATAATCTGGCGTTTTCATCCGGGTTTCATTTTACATTTGTTATCGGTACAACAACGTCCTGTCCGGTTATTTTGCGTTTGGCCTCAAAATAACCGGACATTTTTCCTGATATGATACCTATGATTTTGTACTTAGGTAATCATGCACTACGCAGCTCTTTCATCTCCAAGGCGAAAAGGGACGGAATTGCAGCAGCCTGCATTTCCGTCCCCTTTCAGAAAACGCCGTTTCCGCGACCTCGGCATTTTCCCTCAATACCCGACATTACATCCCGTCGGGTCTGCTCTTTTTTATTGCATTGCAGATGGCAGTCCTCCTTTTTAGATTTTATAATTATAATTATATATGAAAAAAAGCATACCTATCCTTTAATAGGTATGCTTTCTATTTTTCTTATTATTTTTACAGGCTAAACCTATTCTCCAGGCTACGCCTTCGTACTTCTTAATGCTTAAGCTTAGTATATCCCAACAGCAAGAATCTGTCAACAGATCACCGCCGCAGAAATGTTACAGAAGTATTACATTTCTTAAGCCTACTGCTCCTCTCTATGAGAAAGATTGACAATTCCCTCGCATAATGATATAAATAAGATACTTAAAGGAGATTATTATTTTCCTGCTCTCAGCAGGAAAGCAATCCGGCGCAGCATCGACTGCGCCCACACAACGGAGACTATTTTTCTCAACCTCAAGGAGAACATTCACGACCTTGGGTACAGGTGCGGACAGGTCATTATCTACCTGATGGAGAACAGCCTGTAGTTATCACAGCAAACGAAACAAGAATTGTATTGGTCATTTTCCCGCACCTCGCTTTGAATCGAGGTTTCTCCTGATGATGGCTGAACAGTTCCCGGACAATGTGCCGGATCATGTGCTGGACGAATTGGCGCGTGCGTTGTATCCTGCGCTGCTTGCTTTTTACGAAGACGAAGCAAACCAGCGGGCATATGCCGCATGGCAGGCACAGCGCCAGTCTAAAGCTACATAAGCAAAAGAGGGACGATATCCGAATCCGGATATCGTCCCTCTTTCATTTTCTTTCGCTGTACATTCTTAGAAGAAAAGCAAAAATCCGAACCCGTCCCCAACGGGAACAACGTTCGGATTTTTCGCTTTTGGTACGCCCGATGCGATTCGAACGCACGGCCTTTGGAGTCGGAGTCCAACGCTCTATCCAGCTGAGCTACGGGCGCGGGTACGGAATGTATTATAGCATCTTCCCCGCAATTTGTAAAGCATCCGTCTCGTCTTTTTACTGCGGCAACTGCACATTCCTCCAAATACCGTTTTTTCCCGGCATAATGCTGTCAATGCAGGCTGGTTTTGGGCATTTTAGCCGCCTCTTCCGGTGAGAACTCCGTATTGGCCGGAGTCTGGCGCCTCATACCGAATTTCAGTAAGATCGGCGTGACAAGCGTGGTCACGATAACTACCAGCACAATTGCCGGGAACAGGCTTGGATCGATCAGACCGGCCTGCGAGCCCTTTTGGGCTACGATCAGCGCAACCTCGCCGCGCGACACCATGCCCAAGCCAATGGACAGCGAGTCATACGCCTGGAAGCCCATCAGCCGCGCCCCAAAGCCGCAGCCGATGATCTTGGACACGATCGCGATCAGCGTAAGCGTAACTGCGAACAGAACCAGCGTGCCTGTCAGCCCCTCCAGGTTGGTCTTGATACCAATAGACGCAAAAAACAGCGGGGAAAACAGCATATATCCCAGCACATTGGTCTTGCTGGCAACATAATCGCGTGTAGCAGACAGATTGCACATCACAATGCCTGCAAAATACGCTCCCGTAATATCTGCAATGCCGAAAAAGCGTTCTGCCGCATAGCTCATCAAAAAGGCGAACACCAAGGCATAAATCGCAATGCGGCGATGGTGGTGCCAAAGCTGCTCCATCTTGCCGAACACCTTGTGCATAAGCAGGCCCACCACAAGTACAAACACAAAAAACAAAACGATGCGTCCGAATACCAGCAGCGGCTGTACCGTAGGATCTGTAAACGCCGTCAGCACGGTCAGAACAACAATACCCAGAATATCGTCAATGACCGCTGCGCCCAATATCGCCGTTCCGACTCTGCTCTTCAGCTTACCCAGCTCACGCAGTGTCTCAACCGTAATCGAAACCGAAGTTGCAGTCAGTACCACACCGACAAATGCAGCCTTGAGCATATTAAGCGAATCCGAGGGGTCGTTTGCGAACAGAAGATAACAGCCCATACCGCCAACCAGCGGCACAATTACACCCACCAGTGCAATGATGAAGGACGCGAATCCGGTCTTTTTCAGCTCTTCCATATCGGTATCCAGACCGGCGTTGAACATCAAGATGATGACTCCGATCTCGGCAGCCTTGACCAGGAAGTCGGTCTCACCGACCCAGCCCAGCACGCTTGGTCCTACCAGCACGCCGGCAACCAGTGCGCCTACGACCTGCGGCATGTGTACCCGTTCTGAGGTGAGGCCGAAAATTTTGGTGAACAGCATGACAATGGCGATTGTCAATAAAAAATCGTATGACATAGCGGCAGCGCCCCTCTCATCATAAAAATAACATACATAGCATTATACATCTTTTTTCTCATTCGTCCAGCACAAACGTCAATTTAATACATAATTTTTGCACAATCAGGCGTTTTGCACAAAAATTGCTATTTTATTTTGTGTCAAAAGACTATTATCTGCTTTGGTGCTGTCCCTGAACTCCATTTGGCTCTGTTTATCTGTTCCCATTTGATATGCAGCATCCCGCAGTCCTGCCGGGTTTATACGCCATAATGGATCCCTCCCGGTTTTGGAAAGCCATAAAAAAGCAGACCGCATGAAAAGCGGTCTGCCCGGTTCTATTCGATTTACTGCTCCACCTTGGGGGCATGGTCATGGATCTCCCTGATCTTTTCAATACATGTCTGCAGGCAGGCATGAAGGCTGTCCAGATCCTCCGCTGACACATTGCGCTCGAGGAACAACAGCTCAATCGCATGAGACAGCACCACCATCTCATTTGCGGTATCCAAAAACTTCGGGAAGTTATGCGATTTCTGTGCATTGCGGAACTTCTTGATATCCTTGCGGATAAAATCCACCACTTCCTGCGCCCCATCGAAGTCGCCATGCGAGATGGGATATGGCGAAACGCGCTGTAAATAATACTTATCGCGTTTGGTTACATCGAACACATAGGTGACGCACAGGTCGTTGGAAAGCTCAAACTTTGCAATATACAGGATGCCATTTCTGACCTCTTTGATCGACGTTGCTCCCATCTGGCGCAACGCAACATTGATTACATCGCCGGAAAAACTGCTTGTTAACATATCAATTCCTTCTTTCTCGCCCTGTCAAGCCTCAGTGAAACCGGATCAGCAGGAATGCTGTGGAAATGATGACCGACAGCAGCATCATCGGGAAACCAACCTTGGTATACCTTGCAAACGTGATCGGATGGCCATGTTTGGCAGAAATGCCCGAAAGCACTACGTTTGCCGACGCGCCGATCAGCGTGCCGTTGCCGCCCAGGCATGCGCCCAGAGACAGCGCCCACCAAAGCGCGGTAACGTCCATGCCGTCCGCCTGCATGGCAAGGATCAGCGGGATCATGGTTGCGACGAACGGGATGTTGTCCAGAATGGAAGAGAACAGTGCCGAACCCCACAGGATCAGCAGCATGAGCAGCATTGCATTGCCGCCCGTCAGCGATACCAGGCCATTGCCCAGCAGGGTGATGATGCCCGTCTGCTGCATGCCGCCGACAACCACAAACAGGCCGACAAAGAACAGGATGGTGGACCATTCCACGCCAAGAATCGTTTCTTCGATATCCTGCTTTCCTATCAACATCATAATTGTAGCACTGCCCAGTGCAATAATGCAAGAGTCGATGCCGATGGTAGAATGGAAAATGAACGCCAGGACAACCACAACGATCATAACCACGCTTTTAACCAGCAGCCCATGATCCTTGATGGACTTGTTTTCATCCAGCTGCATGACTGCTTCCATTTTTTCCGGTGCTACAACCAGCTTTCTGCCGAACACAAAATAGAAACTCAGGCAAAGGGCAATCATAATGAATACGACCGCCACACCGGTGTTCATCACGAAGTCCATAAAGCTGAGCCCAGCCTGTGAGCCGATCATAATATTCGGAGGGTCGCCGATCAGGGTCGCAGTACCACCGATATTGGAAGCGAGGATCTGCGCCAGCAGGAACGGCACCGGATCGATACCGAGAATACCGGTAATAGCAATCGCCATCGGGCCGACGAGCAATACGGTCGTCACGTTATCCAGAAACGCCGAGAGCACGGCGGTCAGGATGGTAAACAGCAGCATGATTTTCCACGGATTGCCCTTTGCAATCTTGGCTGCCTTGATCGCCACATACTCAAACAAACCGGAATTACGAACCACCGCTACAAACAGCATCATACCGATCAGTACGCCGATGGTGCTGAAGTCTATGTAGCTTACCGCATCGTCCACCGACAATACCCTGAGGATGACCAGGATGACGCCGCCTGCAACTGCTGCGACCGTCCGGTGGATCTTCTCCGAGATGATCGCTACCATGACTGCCAGAAAAACAACGACAGAAAGGATTTGCATGGTGTCCATTTTACTTTCCCCTTTCTCACGCAGCCAGAGCCGCATTGACGGTGGCGCGCTTTAATAAATTTTTTTTACGACATATTATACCCCCCGGTTTTGCAAATTTTCAATGTTCAATTCCCCCTGATTTACTGGCTGATCCTACAAAACTTTTGTGATTTAGCACAATGATCCGGTGTTTCCTTTACAGCTTTTTAACGCATACTGTTACACAAAAAGAAAACCCGTTCCGAATGGAACGGGTTTAAAGTTTTCGCTTCTATCCAGCTAAACGATTAGCCCTGCGAAATCGCGCCTACCGGGCAGGAGCCTGCGCAGGTACCGCAATCGATGCAAGCATCCGCGTTGATCTCATACTTGCCGTCGCCCTCAGCGATAGCGCCAACCGGGCACTCGCCAGCGCAAGAGCCGCACATAATGCAGCCGCCACCGATAACATATGCCATTGGTATTGCACCTCCAAATGTATTTTACAATTATCATTTTACCACAAGATTTAAAAAAAGCAACAAAAACAAGTGGTTAGTCTTTGGTAACTTTTATCATAGTACACAATTTGAGTCAGTTTATGAAAAATCGAGAAAAATCGCGATTCAAAGCGATATAGCGAGAAAACTCATGGTTAGCCTTATCTACCTCACTTTAATGATCAGAAATGGTCAAATTTTTCTCTTGATTTTAGACGCCTCCGGATATACAATATAGACAATGATCAGGGAAGGTCAGATGAGTGAGTGCCTTCCCCGGAAGGAAGTGAAACACCATGAAAATGTCCGATGTGATCGCCGACTTCATCGGTGAGATGCTGTCAGACGGCGGCGGCGTTGCTGAGCTGCAGCGCAAAAGCCTTGCTGACCGGTTTTCGTGCGTACCGAGTCAAATCAATTATGTGATAGAGACCCGCTTCACACCGGAGCATGGTTATCTGGTTGAGAGCCAGCGCGGCGGCGGCGGTTTCATCCGCATTATCCGTCTGCTGGATGACAAGCAGCGCACGCTGCTCGAAGCGGCACGCGGTATCGGCGGACGGCTGAGCCAGAACGACGCGGCGCGTCTGACACGCGCACTCGTTTCCGCTGAGCTGCTTACCCAGCGCGAAGGTCAGCTGTTGCTGTCCGCCTGCTCGGACGGTGCGCTGGCGGAGGTTGATAAGACCGACCGCGACAGACTGCGTTCCGCGATTTTCCGATGCGCAGTCATGGGCGTTGCAACAACGTGATGCCCTTTTCTCCGTAAACACTACATTATATTATATATAATCTCTCAGAGAGGAGTTTTGACTTATGAAATGCGAAAAATGCGGCAAGAATGAAGCTACCATGTATTATAAGGAAACCGTAAACGGTGTCACCCGTGAGATGCACCTGTGTCCGGAATGTGCACAGAAGGAAAACCTCGGCGGTGCGTTTGAAAACGCATTTCAGTCGATGAACCACTTCTGGAGCGATCCGTTCCATTCGTTCCTCGGCGGCGGCTTTGGCAGCCTGTGGAATGACATGCTGGGCGAAGCAACTCCGACCGCTACCATGCTCGGCACCGAGCGCAAGTGCCCGACCTGCGGCATGACCGAAAGCGAGCTGCGCCGCACCGGCCGCGTCGGCTGCCCGGACTGCTACGCCACGTTTGCGGATATTCTGAATCCGTATGTACAGAAGATTCACGGTGCAACGCGTCATATCGGCACGGCACCGGCGGCGCCCGAACAGCCCAAGGCTGACCCGGTGGCTGACCTCAAGGCACAGCTGAAAGCGGCAGTTGAAAGCGAAGATTACGAGCGCGCAGCAAGCCTGCGCGATGAGATCCGCAGAATGGAGGGCGAACAGAAATGAGTATGTTTGAGATTCACGGCGGCTTTACCGGTCTGGCAGCGTCCAGCCGCGTACGCCTGGCACGCAATATTAAAGGCTATCCGTTCCGTCTGACCGAACAGCAGCACAGTGAAATTGCTGACAAGGTATTCGCTGCACTGAAAGAAAACCCGACCATCGGTCCGGAGTTTGACAAGAAGCAGATCATCCCCCGTTCGACAGAAGCCTCTCAGCTGGTCGAGGAACACCTCATCTCCCCCGAGCTGGCGCAGAACGGCGGCTGGCTGATTGTCTCCAAGGACAGCGGCGTGTCCATCATGGTCGGCGAGGAAGATCATCTGCGTTTGTAGGTCATCGGCACCGGCCTTTGCCCGAAGGAATGTCTCGAAACCGCAAATCGTGTAGCTTCGCTCATCGAAGCGGCGCTGCCGTTCGCGTATGACGAGCGTCTCGGTTACCTGACCGCCTGCCCGACTAATATCGGCACCGGTCTCCGCGCGTCCATCATGCTGCATCTGCCGATGCTGACCGCAACCGAGCAGATGGACCGCATCATTGGCTACGCGGGCAGCCGCGGCTGTGCCGTTCGCGGCACCTACGGCGAAGGCTCGCAGGCGGTCGGCGGATTCTATCAGGTGTCCAATCAGGTTACTCTCGGTGCGTCTGCCGCAGAGCTGACCGACAAGCTGGTAGAAACGGCAACCACCATCATCGACGCAGAGAAGAAAGCGCGCGAGCAGGTACGCAGCCAGAATGAACCCGCACTGCGCGACCGCATTTACCGCGCAGCAGGCACGATGAAGAGCGCCTACCTCATCGACACGAGCGAAGCCGTACAGTGCATTTCCGATGTGCTGATCGGTCTGCAGATGGGCTTCCTGTCCGGCATGGACGCGCAAAAGCTGTACGCACTGGAGGAGCACATCCGTCCGGCAATGCTGACCGGCGCACCGCAGGACCGCGATAAGAAGCGTGCGGAAATCCTGCGTGAAGCGACAAAGCCTATTCAATTCAACTAATCACCTGTGCGCCCCTGCGAGGACGTTTTACCCCTAAATCAAGCTATTTTCCTACTCTGAAAGGAGTGTTATTTATGTTCTATCAAAACCGTTTTACCGAGCGTGCCCGTCAGGCACTGACGCTTGCACAGGAAGCGGCCGCTTCGTTCGGCCACAGCTACATTGGCTCGGAGCACCTGCTGCTCGGCCTGCTGCGTGAGGGCGGCGGCCCTGCCGCAAAGGCACTCACTGCCGCAGGCGTGACCGACGAAGCTCTCGTTCATCAGATCGAGGAGCTGTCCGGCCGCGGCACCCCGGATTCTACCGCGCCGCAGGGCATGACGCCGCGCACCAAGCGCATTGTGGAGCTGTCTGTACAGTCCGCGAATGAGATGGGCACCGGCTATGTCGGCACCGAACATCTGCTGCTCGGCATCCTGCGCGAAGGGCAGAATGTGGCACTGACCGCTCTTGCTAACCTGAAAATCACCCCGCAGATCCTTGTCGAGAAGCTAAATGAAGCGCTCGGCGGCGTACAGGACAGCGTTTCCGGCGAGCCTGGCACTGCTGCAAACGGCGGCGCGGACAGCAAGGACGCGCTCAGCCAGTTTGGCCGCGACCTGACAGCCGCTGCCAAGGAGGGCAAGCTGGACCCGGTTATCGGCCGCTCCAAGGAGATTCAGCGTGTCATCCAGATTTTGTCCCGCCGCACCAAGAACAACCCGGCGCTGATCGGTGATCCGGGTGTCGGCAAGACCGCCGTTGTTGAGGGCCTTGCTCAGAAGATTGTTTCCGGCGACGTACCGGAGACCCTGAAGGGCAAGCGCCTGATCTCGCTCGACCTGACCGGCATGATCGCGGGCACCAAGTACCGTGGCGAGTTCGAGGAGCGCATCAAGAAGGTCATTGAAGAGCTGACTGCCAAGAAGGACACCATCCTGTTCATTGATGAGATGCATATGCTGATGGGCGCCGGTGCGGCTGAGGGTGCAGCGGATGCTGCGAATATCCTGAAGCCGGCACTGAGCCGCGGTGAGGTACAGGTCATCGGCGCAACCACGCTTGACGAGTACCGCAAGAATATTGAGAAGGATGCCGCTCTGGAGCGTCGTTTCCAGCCTGTTCAGATCAACGAGCCGTCCGCCGAGGATGCCGTTGAGATTTTGAAGGGTCTGCGCGACAAGTACGAAGCACATCACCGCATCAAGATTCCGGACGAGGCTATTGAAGCCGCTGTCAAGCTGTCTGTCCGCTATGTAACCGGCCGTTACCTGCCGGATAAGGCAATCGACGTAATTGATGAGGCCTGCTCCCGCGTTCGCCTGTCCAGCCTGACCACTCCGCCGGATTTGAAGCAGCTCGAGGACGAAATTGCCGCCGTTGCTGCAAAGAAGGAAGAGGCCGTCAAGGGTCAGGACTTTGAGAACGCCGCCAAGCTGCGTGACGAGGAGAAGTCCAAGCGCGAAGCGATGGAGGCCCGCAAGAAGGAGTGGGCTGACCAGCAGACCAAGTCGCACGGTGCTGTCACCGAGGACGACATTGCAGCCGTTATCTCCGGCTGGACCGGTGTTCCGGTTGCTCAGCTTACCGAGGACGAGGGACAGCGCTTGCTGCACCTCGAGGATACGCTGCATCAGCGTGTCATCGGTCAGAGCGAGGCTGTAACCGCCGTTGCTAAGGCAATCCGCCGCAGCCGTGTCGGCCTGCGCGACCCGAAGCGCCCGATTGGTTCGTTCCTGTTCCTCGGCCCGACCGGTGTCGGCAAGACCGAGCTGAGCAAGGCACTGGCCGAGGCCATGTTCGGCGATGAAAATGCGCTGATCCGCATTGATATGTCCGAATATATGGAGAAACACGCCGTTTCGCGTATGATCGGTTCGCCTCCGGGATACGTTGGCTACGATGAAGGCGGTCAGCTGTCCGAGAAGGTTCGCCGTCATCCGTACTCGGTTGTCCTGTTCGATGAGATCGAGAAGGCACACCCGGATGTATTCAACATCCTGCTGCAGATCCTTGAAGATGGTATCCTGACCGACGGTCAGGGCCGCCATGTAGACTTCAAGAATACCATTATCATCATGACCTCCAACATCGGCGCACAGAAGATCACCGGCAGCGGCCGCAAGTCGCTCGGCTTTGCGGACGGCAAGCCGGAGGACGCTGCAGAGCGCACCTTTGAGCAGATCAAGGCCGACGTTATGGCGGAACTCAAGACCGCGGTTCGTCCGGAGTTCCTCAACCGTATCGACGACATCATCGTGTTCAACCGTCTGAATGAGGACGAAATTGCACAGATTGCCGACGGCATGCTCCGCAAGGTTGCTGCCCGCATGCAGGATATGGAGATCACCATGGATTGGACCGAGGCCGCTAAGAAGCATCTGGCTAAGGCTGGTTTTGATCCGGTTTACGGTGCCCGCCCGCTGCGCCGCGCCGTTACCAACGAGGTCGAGGATCTTGTTGCCGAGGAATCCCTCGAGGGCAAGATCAAGAAGGGCGACAGCGTAACGCTCGATGCCGCCGACGACAAGCTGGTACTGACGCATAAGGACGCAAAGGCTCCGGCAGAAAACGAAAATAAGGACGAATAATCCTTATCTGGATAGCGAAAGAGGTACGATTCAGGAGAATCGTACCTCTTTTTTGTGCAAAATTGAGAATTGATAATGGATAATGAGCGTAACAATTATGCCTTCTGGATCCTTTGCAATCGTGCTCCCCTACGATGTGGGCTGTGCAAATCGTTTGATACGGTATCGTTTTCTCTAAATTTATACTTCTAGGACGAACCGATTTACAGTATAATAAAATATATATCAGACAAGGCGGTGATACCATGTTAAGCGCACGAATCAAAGCAATTTTCGTTCTGTTGTTCGCCACCATTGCGATTATGGCTGTAACGGTCAAAAACACACCGCCGGTTTCGGAATATATGCAGACCGGAATCCGGCTGTCCGACCTGCCAGACCTCGAACGCACTGAATTTATGGTAGCAAAAGGTGCAACCGCAGTACCATATAACTACAAAACCTCTGCCGGTTTTCAAGAGTTAACAACCGATCTTGTTGCTCGATACGAAGAAAATCCGTACAAAATATTAACCGGTACTTATGGAGTTCTTCTACAAACCTCTACGCCGAGGAAGTCCGCAAAATCGTAAACGATTACTATGGTATTTATCACGTCGAATATTATTTCGACCATTATCCCGAATATCCGCCGTATTCTCCGGATAGTGAAACCTAAAACAGCACAAAAAAGCCTCTGTCCATCGGACAGAGGCTTTTCTATCAAATCTGAACGATATTCAGTTGATTATTTGGACTCCTTAGCAGCCTTGATTGCGTCGATCATCATCGGAACAACCTTGAACA
>OLVP01001072.1_pt1 | contig 18639 bp, 14 predicted proteins | sample 1673281 | NCBI WGS metagenome assembly OLVP01 (sample SAMEA3178940, study PRJEB25190) | human gut metagenome | biome: human gut; feature: human-associated habitat; material: faeces | place: Austria | collected 2013
CCGTCTGCGTTCTGCCACCACCAGCGCACATGGTCGGCTGCCTGTTTCCAGCCTTCGGAGACAGAATTTCCGGCTGTCTGTTCAGGGGAAGTTTTCCAGTTGCTCTTGGCATTGTTGCTGGCTTTTACAGAACGCACTTTAAATATGTAGGTCCCATTTTCCGTCATCCAGTCCGTAAAGTCATAGAAGGTATTATATACGGACAAAGTAGAGTTTCCGCCGTCAGGAGGCGTTACGAGGGAGCCATTCCGATATAACTGGACCTGGAAATATTTGGCAGATTCAACGTCATCCCATACAGCGACCTTTGGATTGTCAGAATCCCAGGACAGGTTTCCGGGGGCAGGCGCGTCGCTCATATCGGCGTCTTCGTCAAAAACCAGCTTTACAGTCAGGATGACAGTAGCTCCGCCGTCTGTTTTTCGGGCGTCTACGAATTTGATCTTGTCAAAGCGGGATTTGATGGAGCTGTCCAGAGTGAGCTTGAAGCTGCTGGAGGAGGTTCCGGAAAAGGCGTATTCTTCCTCGTCCTCCAGACCAAGGGTAATATCTACCTCAGGAGGATTGGATTTGGACCAGTCGTCCCCTTCATCATTGACAACTTCAACGGCATCTACATAGTACAGATCCGTGTTGTCTCCTGTGGGTGTTACATCTACTTCACCGCCACTGCTGCCGGCTCGGATATCGCTGTCGACGGTCAGGCAGATCTTTCCTACCTTTGTTTTGTTGTCAGCCAGGGCTGTGGGAGCAAAGGCAGAAGAGAGAAGGGCTGCGGTCATAAAAAAAGCAGCTGCCTGTTTGATTCGGGTCATAGTCATCCATCCTTTCCTGTCAGAGTTTATGCATTTAAAACTCTGGTATTTACAAATAATGATACCATCAGTATACCATAAAATGGGTGGTCTGGAAAGTCTACAGAACCGTTGATCGGGGAAGTGAGAAGATAAATTCTGTCCCCACGCCTTCGGTGCTGATCACATCAATATTTTCTCCATGGGACTGGAGGATTTCCTTTACAATGGAAAGACCAAGTCCGGTCCCTTTTTTGTCTTTTCCGCGGGAAAGATCGGTTTTGTAAAAGCGTTCCCATATTTTTTTCAGGCTGTCCTTTGGAATACCGATACCGGTATCCTTTACGGAAACGAAAATCTTTTCATACTGTCCTGCCGCCTGGATATAGATCACAGAATCAGTGTGGCTGAATTTGATGGCATTGTCGATCAGGTTGTACATTACCTGCTGTATTTTTTCCATATCAGCATAGACCATCTGGATATTATCGGAAAAAGTCAGATCAAAGCTGATATTTTTTTTGCCGCAGGTACCTTCAAAGGAGGCCGCGGTATCCTTGATGACACGGTTAATATCAAAGTTCGTCCGCGTCAGGTATCCTCTGGCATCCAGTGAATTTAAGGTCAGCATACTTTCCGTCAGCTTGTGAAGCCGTTCTGTTTCGGAAATAACTCTGGAAATATATTTTTCATACAGCTCCGGCGGAATGGTTCCGTCCAGGATTGCTTCCAGATAGCCTTTGATGGAGGTTAAGGGGGAACGGAAATCGTGGGAAACATTTGCGATAAAATTCCTCTGATATTCCTCCATTTTATCCAGTTCATCTGACATATAGTTTAAGGTATCGGACAGGTATCCCATTTCATCATGGGTCTTTACCTGGATCCGGTAATCCAGATGGCCGGCAGCATATTCCTTGGCTCCTACTGTGATTTTTCGCAGGGGAAGATATACGGTCTGGGTAAAGACCAGAAGGATAGTGAGGGACAGTCCGAAAATGGCCGCAGAGGTGATGTAGAGAATATCCAGGATTTCACTCTGGGAATGGGCAATCTGGCTGACCGGCAGATGAAGGATCACATAGCCGTAGGTAGTGTAATTTCCGATCACCGGAGCAGATACGGTGAGAACGTCCTCATTAAAAAGGCCATAATAATTCCCAATGGTGTAGGAGCGGCTTCCTGAGGCAGTGGGGTCGAAATCCGGGATTACAGTCTGTGTCCGGCTGCCGTCCCGGCTGTCCATAAAAATGGCCCCTTGATTGTCCGCCACCCATATTTCTGCGCGCAGATAGGCGCCCAGACTTTTTAACTGGGAGGAAAAGGCAGCCAGATCCGGCCGTTTTCCGTCGTACATCTGACTGCAGGAGGCTGCAATATCATTTGCCTCATCATAAAGAGCCTCCGACCGCTCCCGCATCAGATAATCTCTGGTCATGCGGGAGGAAAAGGTGGCAATGGTGGTGAAGCCCAGAAGGCCGAAGATCAGATAGCCCAGGATAAATTTGGAGTAGAGTGAACGGGTCATGGTATTACCTCTTTACCTCGAATTTGTAGCCGATGCCCCATACCGTGGTAATGGACCAGTTGGCGTGATCCTTGATTTTTTCCCGCAGACGCTTGATATGTACGTCTACGGTCCGGGTATCTCCGATGTATTCGTAGCCCCAGATGTGATCCAGGAGCTGCTCTCTTGTAAAGACCTGATTCGGCGAGGAGGCCAGAAAGTAGAGAAGCTCCAGCTCTTTGGGAGGCATTTCCACCGAATGGCCTTTGTAGAGTACAGAGTAGTTTGTCAGGTTTACGATCAGATCCGGGTACTCCACATATTCTCCCTGCTGCTTTGGTTCTGTAGAAATGGCGGCAGGGGCTGCCTGATAACGGCGGAGAACTGCTTTTACACGGGCGACCAGCTCTTTGGAATCAAAGGGTTTGATCATATAGTCATCTGCTCCCAGCTCCAGCCCCAGAACCTTGTCAAAGATTTCACCCTTGGCTGACAGCATGATGATGGGAACCTGAGATGAGGTGCGCAGCTCCCGGCAGACCTGATAGCCGTCTATGCCCGGAAGCATCAGGTCAAGAAGGATCAGGTTGGGTTTAAATTCGGGGAATACCTTAAGAGCTTCCTCGCCGTCTCCTACGATCATTGTTTCATAACATTCTTTCATTAAATACAGGGAAATAAGTTCTGCAATATTTGCATCATCATCTACGATCAGAATCTTCTGTTTTTCAGCCATTGGTGAAAATCCTCCTTATGTCATTACTTAAAAGTCACGATGGTAACGCCGGTTCCGCCTTCTCCAAACTCACCCAGGCGGAAATCCTTTACATACTTTAATTGACGCAGCCGCTTGTGACAGGCATTTTTCAGCGCTCCCGTACCGCGTCCGTGAACGACCCGCACACTCGGCATATGGGCCAGATATGCATCGTCCAGATATTTTTCCATGGCAGGCACGGCCTCGTCTGTAGTCATGCCGATGAGATTGACCTCTGTTCCCACGGAAAATGATTTAGACATCCGGATCTGGCCACTTCCGCTGCCATTTCCCTTTGCCTGTGAAAATGTTTTCTTTGCCTTGGAGCCTGCCGCCGTTCCGCCGTAGGTGCGTGAGGAACCGTCTCCAAGAGTAGCGCTTATGTCGTCTTCACGGATCAGCTCCAGATCACGGATATTAACTCTGGAACGGAGAATGCCCATCTGGACAAAGAGATCGCCCTTTGCATCCGGCAAGGTGCTGACGGTGCCCTTCAGGTTCATGGAAAGCACCTTTACGCCGTCTCCGATTTTTAGTTTCTTTGGGGAAATGGGCTGGCTGGGGCCTTTGGCCTTTACTGCCAGCTTATCGTCGGTCTTTTTAATCTGCTCCCGCAGTTTGGCTCTCTGAGCCTCCAGTTCTTTTCCTACGCCGGATTCAGAAGCCAGGCGGTTGATCTCGCGGATGGTCTGGTCTGCCGTCTCCTTGGCTTCTCTTAAAATCCTCTGGGCTTCCTCAGAGGCATTGCGGATCAGCTTATCCTTGCGCTCGTCCAGACGTTCTTCCTTCTGGGTCAGGCGGGATTTTAGCTGGGCAATCTCCTCCTTATAGGAGCGGATTTCCTCCTGCTCCTTTTCAATGGTGACGCGGCTGGTTTCCAGGCTGGCAAGAAGATCTTCAAAGGATTCGTCCTTGGCTTCCAGATGGCTTTTTGCATCTTCGATAATGAAATCGGGAAGGCCCAGCTTTTTGGAAATGGCAAAGGCGTTACTTTTGCCGGGAATGCCGATTAACAGGCGGTAGGTGGGCTGGAGCGTTTCCACGCTGAATTCGCAGCAGGCATTTTCCACACCGGGAGTGGTGAGGGCAAAGACCTTTAATTCGCTGTAGTGGGTAGTTGCCATGGTGCGGCACTTCATGTTGTGGAGGAAGGACAGCACAGCAATGGCAAGAGCCGCGCCCTCGGTGGGATCTGTTCCTGCTCCAAGCTCGTCAAAGAGGCATAAGGAACGGGAGTCTGCCTGCTGTAAAATAGATACGATATTTGTCATGTGGGCGGAGAAGGTACTGAGGCTCTGCTCAATGCTCTGTTCGTCCCCGATATCTGCGAATACTTCGTCAAAAACAGCCAGCTCCGAGCCTTCCCATGCAGGGATATGAAGGCCGGCCTGTCCCATCAGGGTAAACAGTCCCACGGTTTTTAAGGAAACGGTCTTGCCTCCGGTATTGGGGCCGGTGACGATCAAAAGATCAAAATTCTTTCCCAGCCAGATGTTGATAGGGACTACTTTCTGGGGATCTAAGAGCGGGTGGCGTCCGTCTTTGATGTGAATGCGGCCTTTGTCATTAAATACAGGCGCACTGCACCGGTACTGGCGGGACAGGGCAGCTTTGGCAAAGATAAAGTCAAGCTGGGCCAAAAGCTCCATATTCAGGCGCAGCTCTTCTATATGGGGAGCCGCTTCATTGCTTAAAGAGGCCAAAACAGCTTCAATTTCCTTCTGCTCCTGGATTTCCAACTCCCGGATCTCATTGTTCAGCTTCACGATAGCCATGGGTTCGATGAAAAGGGTAGAGCCGGTGGCAGACTGATCGTGGACCATACCGGAAACCTGGTTTTTATATTCAGCCTTTACAGGGAGGCAGTAGCGTCCGTCCCTCATGGTGATCACCGCATCCTGAAGATAGGTGCGGTGAGAATTTAAAATGGAATTTAACTGGGTATGGATGCGGTCCGCTGCAGCCTTGATGGAACGGCGTACCCGGGAAAGACCGGGGCTGGCTTCATCTGCAATTTCATCTTCTGAGAGGATACAGCGTTTGATTTCATTATTTAAAGGGGTTAAAGGCTCGATGGACTGAAATAAGGGATCCAGGGAGTCAGGCACATATTCAGCCACTTCAGCCTGCTTCGGCGGCTTCTGTCCGGGAAAACGGGGGGGTCCTCTGTATCTCTGCGTCCGTAAGCCTTGGCTCTTGAAGCCACGGTAAGAACCGAGCTGATAGAGAGAAGCTCAGGGATGCTAAGAGAGCTTCCGATTTCCAGGCGCTTTAAGGAACCGCCGATTTCCCGAAGGCCGGAAAAGGAAACAGAGCCCTTTAAACGCACACGGTTCACAGCGTCTGTGGTCTGGGCCTGGCGGGTGCGGATCTCTTCCAGATCAGAAGAAGGGGACAGTTCCTGGCACAGGGACTTCCCTAGAGGAGAGGCCGCATGGCTTTCCAGTTGGGTGATTATCTTCGTATATTCCAGGGTTTTTAATGCTTTTTGGTTCATTTTTTATCAATAACCTCCTGAGAGTGGTACAAAATATCCTGTTTACACGGACAAGTATACCACATCCCCCGATATTTACGATAGGGGAAAATTCCGAACGAACAAAAACTTGCATATTAAGCGTGAGAACCGTATAATAAGAGGTGAGATTCTTCGTAAGGAGGAGCGAAATGGCGGATAAGCGTGAAGACAAGGGAACGGACGAAGGCCAGGAAAAACAGAAACCGTTTATCAGGGAGAAGATCGTTCGCCAGCCACCTTCCGGGCGGCAGATCATGAGAAAAATTTTGCTGGTAGGAGTCTGCGCAGTTGTGTTCGGAACAGCAGCTGCGGTATGCTTTTCGGCTGTAAAGCCGATCGCAGACAGAGCCTTCGGCCCGGAGGAGACAGAGCAGGAGCCGATCACCATTGCAAAGGATGAGCCGGAAGCGCAACAGCTTGTACAGACAGAGTGTGCGCCGGTGCCTGAGGAAACAGAGCCGGTGGAGGATATGGTGCGGTCAGAGATGGAGAAGTATCCGTATTCTATGGATGATCTGAACCGTCTCTACGGAAATTTGAATACTCTGGTTGAAGAGAATGAGGGCTGTGTGGCTTCTGTTCACTCGATTCAGAGGGAAACGGACTGGTTTGATAATCCCATTGAAACTACAGGCCAGTATTCAGGCGTGGTGATTTCCTGCACAAGAGGAGAGATCCTTGTTCTGGTGCCGGATGAGGCGGTAGATACGGCGGATTCCATTGAAGTATCATTTTCAGGCGGAACCATTCTTCCGGGTACTGTAAAACAAAAGGATTCTGTGGCAGATATGGCTCTTGTAAGCGTAAATGCCGCAGAGCTGGAGGACAGGCAGTATGAGCGCATAAAAGAGCTTCCGCTGGGAAATTCTTACGGTGTCAGGCAGGGAGATCTGGTGGTTGCCATCGGTTCCCCGGCCGGTGTGACCGGTTCCAGTGGATACGGCGCTATTTCCTATGTAGTGCGCAGCACAAAAGCGGTAGACGGAAGTACCAGGATCTTTTATACGGATACAGCGGCAGATTCCCAGGCGGGAACCTTCCTTATTAATACGGATGGAGAACTGATCGGCTGGGCGGTGGATGATTATGGGCAGGAGGATCATTCTTCCATGACAGCCGTTATGTCCGTATCGGATTATAAGGGGGCCTTGGAACTTATGAGCAACGGTCTTCCTGTGCCTTACTTTGGTATACTGGGACAGGAGATCACGGCAGCCATGGCCCAGAAGGGAATGCCTAAGGGCATCTATATTTCAGAAGCCGTTATGGATAGTCCGGCTTATAATGCAGGCCTTCAGCCGGGGGATATTCTCACAAAGCTGGGAGATATGCCGGTGACAAATCTGAAGGAATTTCAGGGCCAGGTGGAAAAGCTCCAGGCAGGAACGAAGATCATTGTAAACGTACAGCGCAGCAATGGCAAAGACGAATACAGGGAAATCCCCTTTGAGATAACCGTTGGAACCAGATAAGTGCGGTGTGGGAGTCCGAACGAAGCGGACTCCCTTTTCAGTAAAAGAGAGATGAGGTATGAAAATGAGATATATTGAGACATTCCATGAAGGAAATCATATTTCCGATATTTATTTATGCAAGACAAAACAGATTCAGCTTACAAAAACAGGAAAAGAATATGGAAATCTGATCCTTCAGGATAAGACAGGCACCATTGAGGCAAAGATCTGGGATCTTTCTTCTCCGGGAGTAGGGGAATTTGACGCAATGGACTATGTGCACATTGAGGCAGATGTGACGCTGTTTCAGAATGCAAACCAGCTGAATGTGCGCCGGATCCGCACAGCCAGAGAGGGAGAGTATGTGGAGGCGGATTATCTGCCTGTTTCTAAAAAAGAGATTGGAAAGATGTATGAGGAGCTGCTGGGATTTGTGCGCAGTGTGAAGAATCCATGGCTGAATCAGCTTTTGTCAGGGTATTTTGTGGAAGATAAGGAATTTGCCAAGGCGTTCCAGTTCCATTCCGCGGCAAAGACCGTTCATCATGGATTCGTAGGAGGACTCTTAGAGCATACCTTAAGTGTGGTAAAGCTCTGCGACTACTATGCAGGGTATTATAAGACATTAAACAGGGACCTGCTTCTCACCGCAGCCATGTTCCACGATATCGGAAAGATGCAGGAGCTGTCACGTTTCCCTGAAAATGATTATACCGACGACGGCCAGCTTCTGGGCCATATTATGATCGGCACGGAGATGATTTCCGAGCGGATCCGCCAGATTCCGGATTTTCCGCCCAGACTGGCGTCTGAGTTAAAACACTGTATTCTGGCCCATCACGGAGAGCTGGAATATGGTTCACCCAAGAAACCGGCTCTTTTGGAAGCGCTGGCACTGAATTTTGCAGACAATACAGATGCCAAGATGGAGACAATGATCGAGGCTCTGGCAGCAGGCGGAACGAATAAGGGCTGGCTGGGCTACAACAGGCTTTTAGAAACCAACATCAGAAAGACAACGGAGTAAGGAAAGTGGAAAAAAATCAGGAATTTACAGTTACCATTGAAGATATGAGCGAGGACGGCTCTGGTATCGGAAAGCTTGACGGCTACATCTGGTTTATCAAAGATACGGTCATCGGCGACCAGGTGCGGGCGAAAGCCATGAAGATGAAAAAATCCTATGGTTTTGCCCGTCTGATGGAGGTGATCACTCCTTCTGCTTTTCGGACAGAGCCAAGATGCCCTGCGGCCCGTCCCTGCGGGGGCTGCCAGCTCCAGGCCATGAAATATGAGGAGCAGCTGGCGTTTAAAGAGCGAAAGATAAAAAATAACCTTATGCGGATCGGCGGTTTTAAAGAGGAAGAAATCCCCATGTTTCCAATTATTGGAATGGAGGAGCCCTGGCGGTACCGCAACAAGGCTCAGTTTCCTTTTGGAATGAATAAAAACGGAGAAATTATAACCGGATTTTATGCGGGCCGCACCCATGATATCATTGAAAATGCGGACTGCCTGCTGGGGGTACAGGAAAACAGGGGAATATTGGAAATTATCAAGGCATTTATGAAGGAATATAGGATCAGGCCCTATGATGAGAAAAGCCATCAGGGTCTGGTTCGCCATGCCCTGATCCGAAAAGGGTTTAAGAGCGGTAAGATCATGGTCTGTCTGGTGATCAACGGAAAGCGCCTGCCCCACGGGGAAGAGCTGGTAAAGCGGCTGTCGGCTGTTTCAGGAATGACCAGCATTTCTTACAGTATCAATGAGGAAAAGACCAATGTGATCATGGGAAAAGAGATTGTAAATCTCTATGGTCCAGGGTATATTACAGATTCCATTTCGGATGTAACATATCAGATCTCCCCCCTGTCTTTTTATCAGGTTAATCCGGTGCAGACAGAAAAGCTGTATGGAACAGCCCTGGAATATGCGGGTCTTACGGGAAAAGAAACGGTATGGGATCTGTACTGCGGCATTGGAACTATTTCCCTGTTCCTGGCCCAGAAGGCGAAAAAGGTATATGGCGTGGAGATTGTCCCCCAGGCCATTGAAGATGCCAGAAGAAATACCCGGTTGAATGGAATGGAAAATGTGGAGTTCTTTGTAGGAAAGGCAGAGGAGGTGCTGCCGGAGCAGTATGAAAAGAACCAGATCTATGCCGATGTGATCGTGGTAGATCCCCCAAGAAAGGGCTGCGACCAGATGTGCCTGGATACGATCCTGAAAATGCGGCCCGAACGGGTCGTTTATGTCAGCTGTGACTCCGCTACCCTGGCAAGAGATCTGAGATACCTTGTGGATGGGGGGTATGAGGTGAAGAAGGTTAGAGGGTGTGATATGTTTCCGCAGAGCGGACATTGTGAATGCGTGGTGAGGTTAGAGAGAAGATAGAGGCATATGGAGAATAAGAAAGAATATAGATCTAATATTGCAGAAGGTGAAATCATCATATACCAAGCGGAAGATGGACACACCAAAATAGATGTAAAGTTTGTTGATGAAACAGTCTGGCTTACGCAGACTCAATTATGTGAATTGTATCAAACAAGTAAATCAAATATCAGTGAGCATATTAAACATATTTTTGAAGAAGAAGAATTAGAGGAAAGATTAGTTGTTCGGAAATTCCGAACAACTGCATCTGATGGCAAAAATTATAATGTAACATATTATAATTTGGATATGATTATTTCTCTTGGTTATCGTATAAAATCTAAAATTGCTACAAATTTTCGTCGGTGGGCAACGGAGCGATTAAAGGAGTACATGCTCAAAGGATTTACAATGGATGATGAACGCCTGAAAAGTCTGGGAGGCGGTGGGTATTTCAAAGAGCTTCTTGAACGAATTAGGGATATTCGTGCCTCAGAAAAGGTATTTTACAGACAGATTTTGGAAATATATGCAACAAGTGTTGACTATGATCCAAAGGCAGATATTTCTGTTCAGTTTTTTAAGAAGGTTCAGAATAAAATCCACTATGCAATTCATGGACAAACTGCAGCAGAGGTAATCTATACAAGAGCAGATGCAGAAAAAGAGTTTATGGGGTTGACCACATTTAAAGGAAACCATCCTACATTAAAAGAGGCAGTTATTGCGAAGAATTATCTGGATGAAAAGGAACTTCGATCTATGGGACAGCTTGTGTCAGGTTATCTTGATTTTGCAGAGCGCCAGGCAGAACGAGAGCAGATTATGACAATGAAAGACTGGGCAGATTATTTGGATCGTATCTTGATAATGAGCGGAGAACAGTTATTAGAAGGGAATGGAAGTGTTTCCCATAAGCAGGCAGTTGATAAAGCCACAAATGAGTATAAAAAATATAAGCAGAAAACGCTTAGCGATGTGGAACATGATTATCTTGATTCGATAAAAGTGCTGGATAAAATGTAGAGATGTTTTAAGCACTAGCGTTAGAAATTGATTCAGCCAGGGATAAATTCTATCTTTTGGGAATCTGAATTACTATTTCTCCAAATTGTAATAGAGACATGAAAATCAGTGAATTTTGAAAATATAAAGAAAGGGCTCTTGTGCCTAAAAATCCAATATAAAAAGAAAATGGGACAGCTCACAGAAATCTAAGGTCTTGAAAAAACTGTATTTCTGCGGACTGTCTCATTTTTGCGATATTGGGATTAAAATTGCTGTTGAGCGATTAGCCTATAATAAATTTTATCTGCTTGAAATTATTCCTCTCAATTCAACGGCTCAATCACAGGTATTGTTTCCGAAGCAGGAGCGGATTCTGCCGGTTTGGATTCCTGAGTGGCTTTGGAAGCCTCTGCAGCTTTGGAAGCTTCTGTTGCTTTTGCAGCAGATGTAGCTTTGGAGGTTTCTGTATTTTTGGAAGCTTTTGTCTCAGATTTTGCAGCTTCCGAGCTCTTGGACGTCTGAGCAGTTTTTGAGGTTTCTGTGTTCTTTGCAGCTTTGGTAGATTTTGTGGCCTCTGTACTCTTAGGAGCCTTCGTGGATTTTGTAGCTTCCGTGCTCTTTGCGGCCTTTGCATCCTTAGCGGTTTCCGTACTCTTAGACGCCTTGGTAGACTTAGACGCCTCTGTATTCTTGGAAGTTTTGGAAGACTTTGCGGCTTCCGTGCTCTTGGACGTCTTTTCCTTATCGGAATTGGAGGTTTTCTTGTCCTCCTCTTTTTTATTTCCGTTTGTGCCGTTTTCTCCGTCTTCCGGGAAATCTGTTTCCCGGCTGTCTGTGTCAATGCCGGAGGTGCTTAAGGAAAAAGCGGCCTGATTTGCATTTCCGGCCATATCTTCCAGATATACGGTCAGGGAACCTTTCTCCAGATCAAAGGTAATGCGGCCGGTTTCCTTGTCATAGCTGACAGGAGCTGTCCGTTTTCCAGCATCATCCGTAGCATAAACAGCCTCATAATTGATTCCGGAAATATTGTCCTCTGCGATCAGCTCCAGTTTACCGTCTTCCATGACTACAGTTTCTTCATCGATCGAGGGAGCTGTGTCATCTAAGACTGCGATATGCTCGTTTTGACGGGCAGGCATACCGTTCCAGCTCTCCACATAGATTTCCAGAGCGCCGTTATTTGTTAAGGTAGCATGGTAAACGCCGCCTTCTTTTTTGAATTCAATATCCTGGGATTCCAGGGTTGTGGTAAGTTTCCGGATAGGAATCAGTGACTTTACCTTAAGGGAAACATCTACGGTTTTGTAATCAGTGGTATCCCCTACAGTCAGCTCGATTCGGGGGGAAGCGGTTACCAGAAAGAGTAGAAGAAGGTTGAAAACAATAAACGGCAGCACATACCATAAAAGATTGTGAAGGAACCGGTTTTCATTTCCGGAACGGCCGTTATTGCTGTGTTTTGGGCTGCGCCGTGAGCCGTGTGAGGCTGGTGAACGGTCGCTGCGGGGCGCTGTATAGGATGAATGGCGGTCCATTGCCTTTGTCCTCCTTTGAAGTTTGGTCAAAATACCACTATAGCATAGCAGAAATTGTCTGGTCTTACAAGGAAAAATTGCTCTTGTAAGAGTGTTGTAAGAAAGTCTGTGGGGAAAAGGGATGAAAACAGGAGCAGAATATGATATGATGGGAATGATACTACATATGCCAAAATATTCCCGGAACGGGAAGGGCACAGGATGATCCTCAGGGGTCTAGCGAGAAAAGGGGCAGAGCCATGATAGAAGAAGCAGCAGCATTTGCGGCGCAGGCGCACCATGGAACATTCAGAAAAGGGACACAGATCCCGTATATTACACACCCGATGGAGGCAGCTCTGATCGTATCCGGGTTTACGGATGATCCGGAGATGATCGCGGCAGCGCTTTTGCATGATGTGGTTGAGGATACGGGCGTGACAGAAGAGGAGATTAGGGAGCGCTTCGGTTCAAGAGTAGCCTGTCTGGTGGCAAATGAGACAGAGGATAAAACAAAATGCTGGAGGGAACGGAAAGGAGCTACCATACAGCATCTGAAAAGTGCTCCAAGAGAGATTAAGATCCTGGCTCTTGGGGATAAGCTCAGCAATATGCGTTGTACGGCAAAGGATTATCTGGTTCTTGGGGATGAAATCTGGCAGCGGTTTAATGAAAAGGATAAGGCCATGCACGCCTGGTATTACTGGGGGATTGCAGATGCATTGGATGATTTAAAGGAACATCTTTATTACAAAGAATATATTATGCTCTGCCGGACCGTATTCGGAGCGGGGACATGAGGTCAATGAAGCAGGAAGTCCATTGGCTTTAGGCGATGGACGGTCTACTGGAAGCGGCAGACAGTAAGGAGAATGAAAGAATGAGCAATTTAAAACGAAACGGCAGGATTTTGGCGCTGCTTGTCATAATGGGAATCCTGTTTGGAACCCAGGGAATGACGGCACTTGCAGGAACCATGGGAGTAGGGGCGGCGGCAGGTCCGGCCGGCGGGCCGGGCATGGAAGCAGCGGGCCCATCAGATCAGAACGATGAGCAGGAAAAGCCGTCTGAAACAGATGGGGTACAGAGCGCGGAAGGTCAGCCGGCCGGCGGATCCGAAGCCCAGGGGGAATCCGGACAGTCCGCTGCCGGATCCGAAATTCAGGATACAGCGGATCATTCAACAGCCTCATCTGACCTCCCTCTTCAGGTAAACTACAGTATTTACTCCCCGGTCCAGGGATGGAGCGGTACGGCTGCGGATAATCAGGCATTGCAGGCTCCTTATGGAAGCTGGGTGGCAGCTATGAGGGCGAATCTGATCAATATTCCGGCAGATGCCCAGGTAGGCATCCGCTATCAGGTAAATTTAAGCGGGACCGGCTGGCTGGATCCGGCAGAGGATGGAGCGGAGGCGGGAAATGCGTCTGCTGAGGCGCCGCTGGAAGCGATCTGCATGGAGCTGTATGGAGCGTCTGCAGCATCATATGATCTGTATTATAAGGTTTATCAGAATGGTACATGGACGGATTGGGCATTAAATGGAGCTGTGGCAGGTACGGAGGGAGCTGGCCTGAGGATCGATGGAATCAGGGCTGCGATCACGGCAAAGGACGCCGGAGCGCCTCAGGCAGCCATGAACGCAGTCGATCCCTCCAGACCTATGATCGCCCTGACCTTTGATGACGGCCCGCGGACTTCGGTTACCAGCCGGATCCTTGACAGCCTGCAGCAGAATGGGGGACGGGCTACATTCTTTATGGTAGGTACCAATGTGGACTCCAATGCCGCAGTGATTCGCCGTATGGCCGAACAGGGCTGTGAGGTCGCAAACCACACCAATGACCATAAATATCTTACAAAAATTGGGGCGGAGGGGATCCGCAGCCAGGTAGGTTCTGCAAATCAGAAGATCGCTTCTGCCTGCGGCGTGTCTCCGGTACTGATGCGCCCGCCAGGGGGATATGTGGACAGTGCGTCACTGTCCGTATTAGGCTCTATGGGTATGCCGGCAATTATGTGGTCCATTGATACAAGAGACTGGCAGCACCGCAATGCTCAGAGGACCATTGATACGGTTCTGGATCAGGTAAAGGATGGAGACATCATTTTGATGCATGATATTTATGAGCCGACGGCACAGGCGGCAGAAGTTCTGATTCCTGAACTGACAGCCAGAGGTTATCAGCTGGTAACAGTCAGCGAACTGGCTTCGTTTAGGGGCGGTATCCAGCCCGGACATAAATACAGCCAGTTCCGTTAAAAATACTTGCAATTTGAAGCATACATATTTATAATGTCTTTACCGGGCGGAGTTCCCTCCGTCCGGATCTATTTTCTAAAGTCTTCAGGGTTTTATACATCAGATTCATTCATTTCTTAAATTTCCAAAGGTCTCCCACACCAGGATATTTGATTTGAAAACAGAACCGCACATTGGCAATTAGATAAAAGCAGAATACACTGCAAAAGGCGGAAAGCCAAACAGGTATTTTATGTAAATCAGATAAACCAAAACGGGGGAACAAATATGAACGAATACAAAAACAGAAGGCAGCTTTTATGTCTGGCGGTCACGGTGGGAATGATGTTTACTGCTGTCAATGTATCATCCAAAACGGTCTGGGCCGCTGCAGAGCAGGTGATCGAGTATGATCCGAATCAGGAGGAAAAGACACATCCGGGCTCCATTATTTTAAAACAGAATTTGAAGGAGGAAGACTTACCGTCGTTGAAACAGCCGGAAGCTTCCTATACAGATGAAAATGGGATTCATTACCGCCTGGCGGACTGGGAGGTGCGTGAGCTGCCGGAAGCTTCCCGGAGCCGTATGCTTGAAAAAACGGAAGTGTACCGGGAGGTAGAAGGAGCAGAGACGCTTCCACCCTATGTGGACAGCAGGCAGGAGGAAAATGGCGCAAAGATATCAGGACGGCTGTATATGCAGGAGAGTCGGGTACTGGGGGAGGAGTGGAGAGAGGATTTTCAGGCGCCTGTGACATTTTATTCCTATGGAGCAGATGAATATGAATTGGGTGGAATAAAAATTTCCGGGGAAGATATCCTGGATTCAGCTTTGGCAGAACAGGAGCTTCTTTTAGGAGAAATGGGGCTTTCGTCCGAGGCTTACCATATCACATCTATGGATTGGGATGGGGAAAGCTTTATGGATGAAACGGGCCAGGTCTGCCGCAGGGCGTCGGCAAGGGGCTGCTGCTTGATTACGAGGCTGTATACAGAGGACAGGTTCAGGTTGTGGAGCCGGTTTCCTATGAGGTGTCCGCTGTGTATGAACCTGCGGAACTGGGGAATATTTCTAATTCAGAAAAAGAGCAGGAAGAGGCATTGGTTTTAGAGCCGGAAGCGGCAGAAGAGCCGGATCCATTTTTACGCTGGATCCGAACCGGAGTGACTGTTACGGCTGCATTGGGAGTTTCAGGCATATTGTTGGGGATTGTTCTGTATTTTACAGGGAAAAACAGGCGTAAAAGCCAGGAAGAGGAGCTGAAATATAATTAGAGCTTAATGATTTTTTTATAGAATTCTAAAGAAAATTTCAAAGAAAATACATAGTAAAAACACAGATTACGTAGTAATATGTATCGTGTATACAGAAATGAATGGAGAGGAGAGTTCATTTATGAAAAGAAAATATTTTATGATCGCAGTGATGGCAGCTGCCCTTGGAATGACAGCCTGTTCATCTCAGAAAACAGAGACTGAGGCAGCAACGGCTACGACAGCCGCGTCTTCGGTAGCAGAGACAACCACGGCAGAGGCTTCTTCCGAGGAAGAGGAGGCAGAGACGGAGAGCTTTTACGGTATTGTAAAGACAGTAGAGGATACGGTTATTACAGTAACAGACGATGCCGGAACAGAAGCTGGATTTGACGTGTCCGGAGCAGAGCTTACCGGAGCAGAGGCCATCGGTGAAGGCGATGAGGTAGATGTTTACTACACAGGAGCGCTGGGAGAAACGCCGGCAAAGGCCGTAGAGGTTGATATTGTGATTTCCGCAGCAGAGGAAGCCGAGGAGGAAGCTGCTGAGGAGGATGATCTGACAATTACGGGAACCATTGAAAGCACAGAAGATGGAAGCCTTGTTTTAAAGACGGAGGACGGTTCCTATACCTTAAATACCCTCATTGCCCAGACGGTCACAAAGGATGGCGTTAAGGCCGGCACAGAGGCAGATATTACATATTATGGAGATCTGGAAGATGAGGAAGTTCCCGCAGTCGCTACAAAGATCGTGACTGCAGACGCCAGAGATACAGAGGACGCGGGAATTAAGACCCTTACCGGTACCGTAGCAGAGGCAGAGAGCAATCATGTTGTTCTGGATACAGAGGATCCGGAAAATACCTTCTTTTCATTTGTGGGGGAAGATGGGATGTTTGACGGCTTAAAGACCGGAGATACGGCTACTGTGATCTATGAGGGTACATTAACAGCCAAGACCATTAAAGCATTAGGACTTAAAAAGTAAATAATTTCTTTTACACCCGCCTGTTGGAATCGTTCCGGCCGGCGGGTGTCTGCATATAAAGGATTCTGTAAAAAATTAGCACTCGACTCTTGACACTGCTAATAACATGTGTTATAGTACGCATAGAACAAAGAACAGAAACACGATTCCGCAGCAGAAAGGGGAATGGCGTATGAATATCAATAAATTTACACAAAAGTCCATGGAGGCGGTGCAGGGCTGTGAAAAGCTGGCGTATGAGTACGGCAATCAGCAGATCGATCAGCCGCATCTGCTTTACAGTCTCCTGACCTTGGATGACAGCCTGATCATGAAGCTGGTTACGAAAATGGGAATCCAGGGAGATATGTTTAAAAATGAGGCCAAACAGGCCATTGAGAAGCTTACAAAGGTAAGCGGCGGCGGCCAGCTTTACATCAGCAATGATTTAAACAAGGTACTGATTAACGCTGAGGATGAAGCAAAGGCTATGGGAGACGAGTACGTTTCGGTGGAGCATTTGTTTTTAGCACTTTTAAAGCAGCCCGGACGGGAAATGAAGGAGCTGTTTAAGACTTATGGAATCACCAGAGAACGGTTTTTGCAGGCGTTGTCCACCGTCCGGGGCAATCAGAGGGTAGTCAGCGACAACCCGGAGGCGACCTATGATACACTGGAAAAATATGGTTATGACCTGGTAGAGCGGGCCAGAAACCAGAAGCTGGATCCGGTGATCGGCCGCGACAGTGAAATCCGCAACGTAGTCCGTATTCTGTCCAGAAAGACAAAAAATAATCCGGTGCTGATTGGTGAGCCCGGCGTAGGTAAGACAGCCGTTGTAGAAGGTCTGGCTCAGAGAATCGTCCGGGGCGATGTGCCGGAGGGCTTAAAGGATAAAAAGCTCTTTGCCCTTGATATGGGAGCCTTAGTGGCAGGAGCCAAGTATAGAGGCGAATTTGAGGAGCGTTTAAAAGCAGTTCTGGAAGAGGTAAAAAAGAGCGAAGGCCAGATCATCCTCTTTATTGATGAGCTTCATACCATTGTGGGAGCAGGAAAGACAGAGGGATCCATGGATGCGGGCAATATGTTAAAGCCCATGCTGGCAAGAGGCGAGTTGCACTGCATCGGCGCTACTACCTTAAATGAATACCGCCAGTACATTGAAAAGGATGCGGCCTTAGAGCGCCGGTTCCAGCCGGTTATGGTGGCAGAGCCTACGGTTGAGGACACCATTTCCATTCTCAGAGGACTGAAGGAGCGGTATGAGGTTTACCATGGCGTAAAGATCACAGATTCCGCTCTGGTAAGCGCAGCCATGCTGTCCGACCGCTATATTTCCGACCGTTTTCTGCCCGATAAGGCCATTGACCTGGTAGATGAGGCCTGTGCAATGATCAAAACTGAAATGGACAGTATGCCCGCAGAATTAGACGAGCTGTCCCGCAGGCTGATGCAGATGGAAATCGAGGAAGCAGCATTAAAAAAGGAAACAGACCGCTTAAGCCAGGATCGTCTGGCAGATTTACAGAAGGAGCTGGCAGAGCTGCATGATGAATTTACCGCAAAAAAGGCTCAGTGGGAAAATGAAAAATCCAGCGTAGACCGCCTCTCTGCTCTCCGTGAAGAGATTGAGGCTGTAAACCGCCAGATCCAGGATGCCCAGCAGAAATACGATCTGAACAAGGCGGCAGAGCTTCAGTATGGAAAGCTGCCCCAGCTGCAGAAGGAGCTGGAGGCAGAGGAAGAGAAGGTTAAAAAGGAAGATCTGAGCCTGGTTCATGAGAGTGTGACAGAGGATGAGATTGCAAGAATTGTGTCCAAATGGACCGGCATTCCTGTGGCAAAGCTTACAGAGAGCGAGCGCAGCAAGACCCTTCATCTGGATCAGGTGCTCCATAAGAGAGTCGTAGGACAGGACGAGGGCGTTGAGAAGGTCACAGAGGCCATTATCCGGTCAAAGGCAGGAATTAAAGATCCTACGAAGCCCATTGGTTCCTTCCTGTTTTTAGGCCCCACCGGCGTAGGTAAAACAGAGCTTGCCAAGGCTCTTGCAGAGTCACTGTTTGATGATGAATCCAATATGGTGCGCATTGATATGAGCGAATATATGGAGAAGCATTCTGTGGCACGTCTCATTGGAGCGCCTCCAGGATATGTGGGCTATGATGAGGGCGGACAGCTTACAGAGGCTGTGCGCCGCAAGCCCTACAGCGTGGTGCTGTTCGATGAGGTGGAAAAAG
>OLVP01001075.1_pt1 | contig 18586 bp, 14 predicted proteins | sample 1673281 | NCBI WGS metagenome assembly OLVP01 (sample SAMEA3178940, study PRJEB25190) | human gut metagenome | biome: human gut; feature: human-associated habitat; material: faeces | place: Austria | collected 2013
AACATAAAAATCCAAAACCCCATTGTAAACCTCCTTTACTACAACTTCCGATTTGCACAACAAATCGTTTTCTTCATTCTATCACAGCTTCTATTAATCCGCCATCAGTCTTTCAAACCAGGTATCCATAGCAAGGATGAACTGGCTTGCTTCCGACCATTCTTGTAGCATATCATCCAAGGGCTTATGCTTCACATATTTCTGCACATATACCCAGCAAGCAACGTCACTGGCTTCTGATACAATGTCAGCTATGATTTCACGCATGACCTCTTCAAATTCAGCGATTTCTTCTTTTGGAACAACATCATACAGTTTTGGCTCTTTATAATCTGATTTCACGCCATTTTCATGTACGTCTTTGATCAGATCCTTCACTTTTTCTTTTCAATACATCATTCTTCAGTTTGTAAGCAAAAGCTTTTTCACTGTAGCTGATAGAATTGAATACTGTTTCAGCTAATTTATGTTTGCAGGTTTGGGAGAGATTTTTTCTTTTCCCGCCTTTTCTCTGATTTACATCCCCAAATAAGGGGTGACAACAGGGCGGAACCCAAATGTTAGCTGGAAATTGATCATTTTGAATGGAATTTTGTGTCACGAACGTGATTAGAAAATAACAAAAGCGTTCGTTGTCAGCTAATCCAGCTAACATTTTCGAACGCTTTGAAGCCCGTCGCCAAGAGGATTTGAACCTCCGACCCCTCGCTTAGGAGGCGAGTGCTCTATCCAGCTGAGCTATGACGACACATGCCGCAAACCCTTGATTTTACTGGGTTTCTGGGATTTTTCCCTTCGGCCATATATAAGATTATCAACTCTTTTTCGAGTTGTCAATCTACAGATTTTTTCGATTTGGTAACATTAGAACGTTCCCCAATTTGGGGATTGCCTCGGCTTTTTCTTAGAAGACGCTTGTTATATCCATTTAACTAAGGAAACTCAGCTATTGTATTTTAGCATTTATAAGAGATAAAAGCAAGCGTCTCCAGGCCAGACGCTTTAATTTTTTGCTTTATATGGAAAGTGGTTAAAAGACTTTAGGCGCAAAAAATCCTATGTTTTCTGTTGCAATTCAAATACACGGGGAGGGTATAATATAAATATATTCAAGACTCTAAAGCAAGTTTTAGTGGGAAGTCAGGATTGCAGAACAGATACATTTTCAACTTTTGTACTTGTGCGAAAAAGTAATCCTGAAAAATACACAAATTGGAGGAAAAGAGATGAAGAGAAAAATTGTAATTGGTGTTCTGGCATTGGCAATGGTGATGCCGATGTCTGCATGTTCTTCAAAGACGGAGGACAAGGCGCAGACAAATGTATCCCAGAGCGATGACAAGCAGGAAGCGGAGTCGGCAGATACCGCAGAAAAAGGGGAATCTTCAGATGAAATCAACGAATACGGTCTGACCGGTGAGCAGACAGAGACGCTTTGTAATCTGGTGAAAGAAAAGGTAACGGAACAGTACCTGAATAAATACAATATTAATCCGGCTGATTTTACATTTCCGGAATATGTACCGGCTAATTGGGAAGAGGTCATGCCTGATAATATATGGGCATATGTGCAAGACAGCCTGAAACTGCGTTGGAATGGAACGGTGTATGACCTGCCATCAATTGTTATAACGGCAGATACGGCAGGATATAAAGAAACCGGAATCCTTGCATTCTGTTTGATATCATAGTAGCGATATGACTGTGTTCGTCCACATAATACGGCGTGAGAAGTCCCATAGAGTCGTAGAGCTTAAGAGTCGGAACCGTAGTCCGATTGATCTTTGCCATTTCGCCAATGCTAATATAGTTGGAATCCTTATTGTACATGTTGTGTATACAAAACCTTCTTTTTCCAGTTGGGGACGGGGTTTTTTCAAAAAAACCCCGTCCCCAACTGCACTTTAACCTGTCCCTTTTTGAATTGTGTTTTATTCTTCTTCAATTCCGGTGAATTCGATATCCGGCAGTAATTCGAAGTAGAAATCTGGATATTTCTGTGCCAGTGCTTTGATGCACTTATCTTGCAGGTGTTTGAATTTTGACAGCGATACGATATCTTTGTCGAATGTGATGTAGACGCTGATCCAGAGTTTTCTTCCGGTTCTTACAATATCGTAGTATAGATTTTTGTGGCCGTAGATACCGATGATTGGTTCTACGGTCTTTTTGATGTCTTCGATTGTTTCTTCCTCTGGTGGAATCAGCATGAGATCGCGGATTCCGGTGATGACTGTGCGTACTGGTGTCTGGATCATAATAACAGACAGAAGGATCGTAATGATTTGATCCAGATATGGTGTTACGCGGTCGAACCATGCGAATGGTATCATAAGTGGCAGTAAAAATGCGAATGCCATGCCGAGGGATATGACGGAGTCGATCTGCCAGCCTTGCAACTCCATTGTAATGAGTGGAGAATGAAGGTTTTTATTCTTAATTCGCAGATAAATTGTGACAATCACGCTTAAAATACAGGCGAACATTTCAAATCCGGCAATTGTATGAAAGGATACAATGTGTCCTCCGTGCAGCATCAGATGGATATTATTGAAAATCAGTCCAAATGTAACGGCTGTCATGGTGATGCCTTTTACTACAACAAATAGTGTTTCCAGCTGCATATATCCAAATGGATGCTGTTCATTTGACGGGCGGTATAAAAGTGGAATCAGGAACACGGACGGAAGCAGCATAAAAAACTCCACTCCATCGTAGACTGCGTCCAGGAGGACTGCCTGAGAGCCGGTTGCAATTGCCATGACCAGCTCGATTACAACAAAGACTACGTTACCATATAAAGAAACTGACATTACAGATTTTTCTCTTTTTTGTGATTTTTTTCCTACATGCATAAAAATGCTCCTATTCTTGATTTAAGTGCCTTATGTAACGTTACCTATTATCAGTGCAAGGTTATGAAATATTTTCATTATAAGCAATCCTTGTGGAAAATGCAAATACGTGTCATCATCTTGTCTTTTTATGGAGATAATTATAGAATCCAGCAGAAAAATGTGATAAAATAAAAAGACTAAGTAAGAAGAATACCTGGAGGAAATGCCAATGATATCAGGCAAACGAGTCATCGCGGCGATGCTTACGGCACTTATGGCAGTGACGTTTACAGCCAATACTGCGGTGAGTGTATATGCGACAGGGGTAACGGCTACGGAGAATGCACAGACCATAGATGCACAGAGTACAGATGCGCAGGCACTGACACCGGAAGAACAAAAGGCTCAGGAATTGCAGCAGGTCTATGATATGCCGGTGGAATCGAATGGATATAAGGACTGGCCGCAGGGACCTGGGACTTATGGAGAAGCCGGAATTGTTATGGAAGTCGGAACGGGAGCAATCCTGTATGCCAAGAATATAGATGCTCATGAATATCCGGCAAGTATTACGAAAGTATTGACGGCGCTTGTAGCATTGGAAAATGGACAACTGACGGATAATGTGACGTTCAGCCACGACAGCGTAGCGTTTTTACAGAGAGGAGATTCTTCCGTCGGATTAAAAGAGGGAAATGTAATCACACTGGATCAGGCAATGCATGCGATGCTTCTGGCATCTGCCAATGAAGCAGCATATGCAATAGGTGAGAGTGTCGGAGTGAATGCCGGTCATGATTACAATTGGTTCATAGAGCAGATGAACAGCCGATGCAAGGAACTGGGCGGTGAGAATTCCAATTTTGCTAATACAAATGGACTGCATGATCCGAATCATTACACATGTGCAAGAGATATGGCGCTGATTGGACGGGAGTTGTTCAAACATCCGGAATTTTTCCAGATTGTACAGACTCTCAATTATACAATTCCAGCTAGCGAGACGACGGAAGAACACGTTTTCCATCAAAAGCATAAAATGCTTCAGCCGTCGAATTCCAATTATTATCCATATACAATAGGTGGAAAGACTGGTTATACATCAGATGCGTTGTCAACGCTGATTACGATGGCGGACAATGGGCAGACTCAGCTGGTGTGTGTGGTACTGAGGACTCACGGAAAGAACATATATCCGGACACCACGAATTTATTTGAATATGCATTTAATAATTTCACAAAAGTACATGTGACAACCCAGGAGAAATCTGAGGATATTGAAACATTTCTGACAGAAGACGGGCAGAGTGAACCGAATTATGTGATGTTGCCAAATGGTGTGGATTTTACAGCTTTGGATCAGAAAATCACGCAGGATACAGAAGATAGCAGCACAGGAATTGTGACATACAGTTACGATGGTCATGAACTTGGAACTGCAAAGGTGAAGCTTAGCAAATCCTATTTGAAAGCGCATACAGACAGTACTCAGGACGAAAGCAAATCCAGTGGACATGACAACAGTAAAAAACAGACTAAATCCGGGAAACACCTGTCATTTGGAACAACAAAAGGAAAAGTTATTCTGGGGCTGAGCATTCTTTTAGTAATATTGATCATAACATTTATAGCTACGGTGTCTCGCATAAGAAAAAAGAGTAATAAGAGAAAAAGTAATAAGAGAAAGAAACAGTAAAACACAGTTGCGAATACATAGTAAGGTACAGTATTTGAATTGGGGGAAAGGTCAAAATGGAGTTAAAAGAAGTATACGAGAAAATCGGCGGTGATTATGATGATGTAGTAAGACGTCTGATGGGTGAGAAGCTTGTGAGAAAGTTTCTCCTGAAATTTCTGGATGATAAGAGCTACGCCGATCTTGAGAGAACATTAAGCGAGGGTGATTACAAAGAAGCATTCCGTGCAGCCCATACACTGAAGGGTGTCTGCCAGAACCTGTCACTGACAAGCCTTTATCAGGTGAGCAGCCAGCTTACAGAGGAATTGAGAAATGAAGACACTGCAGTTTCAGGTAATCCGAACATTTCAGATTATATGAGCAAGGTAACAGCAGAGTATCACAAGACAATTGAGGCAATCCAAGAACTTGAGTAAGAAATCCAGCCAACAAGAAATGTGAAGAAAAGGGACAGTAAAAAACCAGAAAATAAAATAGCAGAAATAAAATAGAAAAATGAGGATATAAGTTTTGCGGTACAATCACTTATGTCCTCATTTTTTTGTTGCCAAGCATACGACAAAAAGGTCCGGTGGACCTTTTTTAGTGTGTTCGTGGTGAGCATAGTTCCAAAAGCCCGCCCGGACAGGTGATGATCGTGCACAACCTACATTTTTCTTTTCAGCATCTCCGGATTAGTTGCGTATGCCAATGCAGTTTCTGCTGTAAGCAGGGAAGCACGAAGAGCCGTTACATAACTTTCTGTATCTACGTTAATCTCACGCTGGCTGACAATACTCTGGTTCATAGAAACTTTGCATGTAAAAAGGGGCTTAACCCCTTGACGAATCTGTGATAAAACTCGTATAATAAAAAAGTGTATGAGATATTTAAAGACGTTGACGAAGACAGTAGGTTATATCCCAACGATACAGAGAACCGGCGATGGTGGGAATCCGGTACAAGTAAGATATAATTGAAGATCACTTCCGAGTTTCAGAGTTTGAACGATCTGTGATATGAGCCAGGGCATCTGCACAGGCATAAGGAACAGAATTCAGTAAGACCTGACGGAGTTCCACCGTTACAGGGAAAGCATATGTCAGTATGTTTAGGTGGTTTATAAACGTAAGTATAAGGCTTTCGTCCTAATCAGGACGGGAGCCTGTTTTATTGTATAAGAAAGTAATATCTTTACAATAAGTTATGTTTAATGGTAAAAAAGGGATACCGCAAAATGCAAAAAGGGACACCCTTAATCAATGATTGGGATGTAGTACTTTGGCAAAATGCTACGTCCCCAACAAGGAGGATATTATGTATAAGAAGGTTTCAACAGACATGAATTTTGTTGACCGGGAGAAGGAAACGGAGAAATTCTGGGAAGACAATCACATTTTTGAGAAGAGTATGGAGGACCGTGAGGGCTGTCCACAGTATATGTTTTATGATGGACCGCCGACTGCGAATGGTAAACCGCATATCGGCCATGTTTTGACACGTGTTATCAAGGATATGATTCCTCGTTACCGTACTATGAAGGGGTATGAAGTTCCGAGAAAGGCCGGATGGGATACTCACGGACTGCCGGTCGAGCTGGAGGTTGAGAAGGCTCTTGGTCTTGACGGAAAGGATCAGATTGAAAAATATGGTGTTGAGCCATTTATCAAAAAGTGTAAAGAGAGTGTGTGGAAATACAAAGGTATGTGGGAGGATTTCTCTAATACTGTAGGTTTCTGGGCTGATATGGATGATCCGTATGTTACTTATCACAACACATTTATTGAGTCTGAGTGGTGGGCACTGAAGAAGATCTGGGATAAAGGACTTCTTTATAAAGGATTTAAGATCGTGCCTTACTGTCCGCGTTGTGGAACTCCGCTGTCTGCACAGGAAGTGGCTCAGGGATACAAAGACGTAAAAGAGCGTTCAGCAATCGTTCGTTTTAAAGTGAAAGACGAGGATGCATATATTCTTGCATGGACAACAACTCCATGGACTCTGCCATCTAACATTGCACTTTGTGTAAATCCGGAAGAGGATTATGCGAAGGTAAAAGCAGCTGACGGATATACTTACTACATGGCTGTTGCCCTTCTTGATACGGTTCTTGGTAAACTTGGCGATGAGGAGAATGGTGTAAAGGCTTATGAAGTTCTTGAGACATACAAAGGTCAGGATCTTGAGTACAAAGAGTATGAGCCGCTTTATCAGTGTGCTTATGACTGCGCCGCAAAGCAAAATAAAAAAGCATTTTATGTAACATGTGATACTTATGTAACATTGACAGATGGTACCGGAGTTGTTCATATCGCTCCTGCATTTGGTGAGGACGATGCGAAAGTCGGACGTAAATATGACATGCCATTTGTTCAGTTAGTAGATGAAAAAGGTGAGATGGGCAAGACAACTCCATTCGCCGGATTATTCGTGAAGAAGGCAGACCCGGAAGTGTTAAAAGACCTGGACGGACGAGGACTTCTTTTCGATGCACCGAAGTTCGAGCATAGCTATCCACACTGCTGGAGATGTGACACGCCGCTTATTTACTACGCTCGTGAGTCATGGTTCATTAAGATGACAGCAGTAAAGGATGATCTGATCGCGAATAATAATACGATCAACTGGATTCCGGAGAGTATTGGTAAAGGACGTTTTGGTGACTGGCTTGAAAATGTTCAGGACTGGGGCATCAGCCGTAACCGTTACTGGGGAACTCCTCTGAATATCTGGGAGTGTGAGTGTGGATGCCAGCATTCGATCGGAAGTATTGAAGAGCTGAAATCTATGTCTGATAACTGCCCGGATGAGATCGAGCTTCACCACCCATATATTGATAATGTGACGATCAAGTGTCCGAAATGTGGAAAAGAGATGCACCGTGTACCAGAAGTGATCGACTGCTGGTTCGACAGTGGATCCATGCCATTTGCACAGTATCACTATCCATTTGAGAATCAGGAACTGTTCGAGAAACATTTCCCGGCAGACTTCATCTCAGAGGCGGTAGACCAGACTCGTGGATGGTTCTACTCACTGCTTGCGATTTCAACTCTGATCTTCAACAAAGCTCCTTATAAGAACGTTATTGTTCTTGGACATGTTCAGGATGAGAATGGTCAGAAGATGAGTAAGTCCAAGGGAAATGCGGTCGATCCGTTCGATGCACTGGAGAAATATGGAGCAGATGCGATCCGCTGGTATTTCTACATTAACAGTGCACCGTGGCTGCCGAACCGTTTCCACGGAAAAGCAGTGACAGAGGGACAGCGTAAGTTCATGGGAACTCTGTGGAATACTTATGCATTCTTTGTACTGTATGCGAATATTGATAAATTTGATGCAACAAAATATACATTAGAGTATGAGAAGCTGTCTGTCATGGACAAATGGCTTCTGTCAAAGCTCAACTCTGCGATTAAAGCAGTAGATGAGGATCTGGCAAACTACAAGATCCCGGAGGCTGCAAAGGCACTTCAGAGCTTTGTTGATGATATGAGTAACTGGTATGTAAGACGTAGCCGTGAGCGTTTCTGGGCAAAGGGCATGGAGCAGGATAAGATCAATGCTTACATGACACTTTACACAGCACTGGTAGAGATCTGCAAGACTGCAGCTCCGATGATTCCGTTCATGACAGAAGACATTTACCAGAACCTCGTAAGAAGTATTGATGCAAATGCTCCTGAGAGTATCCACCTGTGTGATTTTCCGAAGGTAAATGAAGCACACATCGACAAAGAGCTTGAGGAGAATATGGAACGTGTTCTGAAACTGGTTGTTATGGGACGTGCCTGCAGAAATACTGCAAATATCAAGAACCGTCAGCCAATCGGACAGATGTATGTCAAAGCTGATTTTGAGCTTTCCGAGTTCTTTGATGCCATCGTTGCCGATGAATTGAATGTGAAAAATGTAACATTTACACAAGAAGTACGTGACTTTACGTCCTATTCTTTTAAACCTCAGCTAAAGACAGTCGGACCAAAATATGGTAAACTGTTAGGGGGAATCAAAAATGTACTCAGCGGACTGGATGGAAATGCTGCTATGGATGAGCTGAATGCAAATGGTTGCCTGAGATTTGAGGTAAATGGTGAAGAAGTAGTCCTGAACCGTGAAGATCTTCTGATCGATACTGCACAGATGGAAGGATATGTATCTGAGGATGACAACGGAATCACAGTTGTTCTTGATACGAACTTATCCGAGGAACTTCTGGAGGAAGGATTCGTGCGTGAAATCATCAGCAAAGTACAGACAATGCGTAAGGAAGCTGATTTTGAGGTCATGGATAAGATTGTGATCACATATGAAGGAAGTGAGAAGGCAGAAACTGTATTTGCGAAAAATGCTGATGAGATCGGAGCTGAGACACTGGCTCTGGAGGTGAAAAAAGCAACACCTGCAGGTTATGTGAAAGAGTGGAAGATCAATGGTGAGGCAGTAACTCTTGGAGTAGAGAAGCAATAACAGATGTGAACAGGTCTGCTCCGGCAGATCTGTTCTTTTATTCATTTTCTAGCACAAGAGTAAGAAAGGATCAAAACAATATGATTAATCCGAGATTTGAAAAAGAAGCATTTAAGAAGGATGTAGAACAGAATGTTAAGCAGCTGTTCCGAAAAACTGTAGACGAAGCATCTCAGCAGGAGCTTTATCAGGCGGTTTCCTATGTCGTAAAAGATGCAATTATCGATGACTGGATCGCAACTCAGAAGCAGTACGAGAAAGATGATCCGAAAATCGTGTATTACATGTCTATGGAGTTCTTGCTTGGAAGAGCTCTTGGCAATAACCTGATCAATATGACGGCATATAAAGAGGTGAAAGAGGCTCTGGAAGAAATGGGTCTGAACCTGAATGAACTTGAGGATCAGGAGCCGGACCCGGCACTTGGAAATGGCGGACTTGGACGTCTCGCTGCATGTTTCCTGGATTCACTGGCATCTCTTGGCTATGCGGCTTACGGCTGTGGTATCCGCTACCGTTATGGTATGTTCAAGCAGAAGATCAAAGATGGCTATCAGGAAGAAAGACCGGATAACTGGCTGAAGAACGGCAATCCATTCGAACTTCGCAGACCGGAGTATGCAAAGGAAGTACGCTTCGGTGGAAATATCCGTGTAGAGTACGATGATAAGACCGGAGATATCCGTTTTAAACAGGAGAATTATGAGTCCGTTCTGGCAGTTCCGTATGATTATCCGATCGTAGGATATGATAATCATATTGTAAATACACTTCGTATCTGGGACGCAGAACCAATCGTAGATTTCCAGTTAGATTCATTTGACCGCGGTGACTATCACAAAGCGGTAGAGCAACAGAATCTGGCAAAAACGATCGTAGAGGTTCTGTACCCGAACGATAACCACTATGCAGGAAAGGAACTGAGACTGAAACAGCAGTATTTCTTCGTATCTGCCAGTCTTCAGGCTGCACTTACAAAATATAAAAATCACCATGATGATATCCATAAACTGCCGGAGAAGATGACGATTCAGATGAATGATACACATCCGACGGTAGCAGTTGCCGAGCTTATGAGACTTCTTCTTGATGAGGAAGGACTTGGCTGGGATGAGGCATGGGAGATCACAACAAAGACCTGCGCTTACACGAACCACACCATCATGGCAGAGGCTCTGGAAAAATGGCCAATCGATTTGTTCTCCAGGCTGCTTCCTCGTGTATACCAGATCATCCAGGAGATTGACCGCCGCTTTGTGGCTAAGATCCGTGAGATGTATCCGGGAAATGAAGAGAAAGTAGCAAAGATGCAGATTTTAAGAGATGGTCAGGTAAAGATGGCTCATCTTGCAATCGTAGCCGGATACTCTGTCAATGGAGTTGCAAGACTTCATACAGAAATCCTGAAAAAACAGGAGCTTCGTGATTTCTACGAAATGATGCCGCAGAAATTCAATAATAAGACAAACGGAATTACGCAGAGACGTTTCCTGATGCATGGAAATCCGCTGCTGGCTGACTGGGTAACAGATAAGCTTGGAACAAAGGACTGGATCACAGATCTGTCTCTGATGTCAGGATTGAAAAAATGGGCGGATGATGAGGAAGCTCTGAAGGAATTTATGAGCATCAAGTATGAGAATAAAGTCCGCCTGGCAAAATACATTAAAGAGCACAATGGCATTGAAGTGGATCCAAGATCTATCTTCGATGTACAGGTCAAGAGACTTCACGAGTACAAGAGACAGTTTCTTAACATTTTACATGTGATGTATTTGTACAACGAGATCAAGGAACATCCGGAAATAAGCTTCTATCCGAGAACATTTATCTTCGGAGCAAAAGCTTCTGCAGGATATATCCGTGCAAAACAGATCATCAAACTGATCAATTCCGTTGCGGATGTAGTCAATAACGACCGCAGTATCAACGGCAAACTGAAAGTTGTATTCATCGAAGATTATCGTGTGTCAAATGCTGAGATCATCTTCGCAGCAGCTGATGTAAGCGAGCAGATTTCCACAGCTTCCAAAGAGGCATCAGGAACCGGTAATATGAAGTTCATGCTCAACGGCGCACCGACACTTGGAACGATGGATGGAGCAAATGTGGAGATTGTTGAAGAAGTTGGTGCAGAGAATGCATTTATCTTCGGACTCAGCTCTGACGAGGTCATCAATTACGAGAACAATGGCGGCTACAATCCGATGGATATCTACAATAGTGATGCCGATATCCGACGCGTTGTGAACCAGCTTGTTGATGGAACATATTCACAAGGTGATAAGGAAATGTACCGTGACCTGTATAATTCACTTCTGACAGTTCAAGGTGGAAGCAAAGCCGATACGTATTTCATTCTGAAGGATTTCCGTTCTTATGCGGAAACACAGAAGAAGGTTGAAGAAGCTTACCGCGACAAAGACAGATGGGCTAAGATGGCACTTCTGAATACTGCAAGCTGTGGAAAATTCTCATCTGACAGAACGATTCAGGAGTATGTGGATGATATCTGGCATCTGGATAAAGTGACAGTAGAAGTTTAGTTCATGCAGAAACAATGCAAAGGCATTCTTGAAGAATAAAAAAGAACGTCTTCTCATATTTTATATGGGAGGGCGTTTTTTATATGAGATTTGCATATTTGAAATATAGATTAAAAAAACTGGGGTGCTATCTTCTGATCATTATATTGCTGCCCTATATTATCACCGTGTTCTTAAGCGGACCGGGAGCTTATGGAGCTTCCAGAGTGGACGAGACTATGGTAAATGTGAAGGCAGACGGGGAAAAGTCCGGCAGTGATGGTGGAAAACAGGAAGATTCTAATGCTGAAAATGTGGATAAAATTCAGATGCCGCTCAGTGAATACTGTATTGGAATTATGGCCAGAGAAATCCCCGCGGTTTATGAGGAGGAAGCTTTAAAAACCCAGGCAGTTCTTGTGCGGACCCAGGTATGTCTGGCGCTTGGCGCAGGGGCAGATACTATATTAGAAGAGAGATACTGGACAAAGAAAGATATGCAGGATTCCTGGGGAGCAGATCAATATTCCAAGTATTATAAGCGGCTTGAGCATGCATGGGAGGAGACCAACGGACAGGTGCTGACTTATGAAAATGCGCTGGCAAAGACACCATTTTGCAGACTCAGTAATGGAAGTACAAGGGATGGACGGGAGGCGCTGGGGAGCGAAGATTATCCGTATCTGAAGATTGTGGACTGTCCGCTGGATATTGAGTCGAAAGAACAAATTCAGACAATTACTATAGACGATATGGATGCAGAAGTGACTGGGGTAGACACGGCAGGATATGTACTTAGCGTCCGGGTTGGAAATGACACCGTGAGTGGAGAAGAATTCCGAATCAATTATCATCTCGCATCAAGCTGCTTTTCTTTTCAGAAATATGACGGAAAGCTGCGGATCACGACCCGGGGTATCGGGCATGGACTGGGCTTAAGCCAGTACACGGCAAATCAAATGGCAAAAGAAGGGAAAAGCATGGAAGAGATACTGGCACATTTCTTCGAAGGGACAGAACTGAAAGAAGGCGTGGAGATCGTGCAGGTGGAAGGCGGAGCAGGAGAGTAGCAAAATTTGTAAAGTCATAATAGTATTGTACAAAAAGCCGAGGCATTCTTGAAATTTCCATATAAGAAAGGCTAGAAAAAGTCAAAGACAATATTTTATATGTAGTTTGTATAGTACCACTACAATCTGGCAAGAATAGAGTCAGAGGTGGTGATGAAAATGAACGATAATAATAAGATGGATCGCGGCAAAGAACATGCCGGTCCGAAAAAAATGACGCCAAGGCAGAAGCAAAAGAGAAATCGTAAGGCGACACTGGCGGCAGTTCTGTGCTTTGTGGCAGCCATAGCAATTGTTGGAACATACACAATGCGGGATTACAAGACAGTGAAAAAAGAAGGGGAGCTCGCAAAAGCACAACTGGAGGAACAGAAGAAAGCACTGGAGGAAGCCAGTCAGGAAGCAAGTGGAAATGCACAGAAAGACAGTGCTTCCGAGTCAGGCACGGATGGAGCCGGAACCGGTGGAAAAGCCGAAAAGAGTGGCTCTGGTGCAGGAACGGCAGGGACTGCAAGCAAAAATGCTGCAACAGCCGGAAACACAGATGGATCCGGAAATAATGGCAACCAGGACGGCAACAGTCAGACTAACGGAAGTCAGCAGGCGGCAAGGACAGCGGGCAGTGCATCTTTCGCAAACTTTACAAGCGACAGCAAGATGATCTGGCCTGTAAGCGGCACGGTGCTTATGAATTACAGCATGGACAAAACAGTTTACTTCGCGACACTAGACCAATACAAGTATAATCCGGCATTGGTTATCAGCGGAGCAGAAGGAGACCAGGTTCTGTGCGGTGCACCGGGAATAATTAAATCCATTGATGTGACCGCACAGACAGGAACAACCGTGACCGTAGACCTTGGAAATGGTTACGAAGTCCTTTACGGACAGTTAAAAGAAGTGCCAGTAAAAGTCGGCGACCAGGTAGAGGCAAAAAGCATTCTCGGCTATATCGGACAGCCGACAAAGTATTACAGCGTGGAAGGATGCAACGTATATATGGAATTACGAAAAGATGGAACACCAGTAAACCCTGTAGATTATATGACAAAAAGATAAAGAATGTGTATAATTGGGGACGTAGTAAAATGAAGTTTTGCTACGTCCCCAATTAAAGGAGAAATCATGAATTATACATATATTGTGGAGTGTGGGGACGGCAGTCTCTACACTGGCTGGACGAACAATCTGGAAAAAAGAATACAGGCTCATAATGCGGGAAAAGGCGCGAAATATACGAAGAGCCGTCTGCCGGTGAAACTGGTGTATTCGGAAACATTTGCCACGAAGGAAGAGGCAATGAGCCGGGAGTATGCGATTAAGCATATGAAAAGGAAAGAGAAGTTACAATTGATTGAGAATAGAGCTGAAATATTTAATATTTAAGGATTTGCTTTTTTGAAAATAACGGTTATAATATTGATATAAGAATAAGTGGTAATCAAAACTACGTATGGAAATACGAAAGAAGAATATAACATTATTTTCAGGAGGGGTAAGTTATGGCAAAAGTAATAGAAGAACATGTAAAAGATCCGGGAAGTGCGATCACACATTTTATTGGAATGCTGATGGCAATATTTGCAGCAATTCCGTTGCTTATCAAAGCAGCTCATGAGCCTGGCAGGATTTATCTTGTATCTATTGCAGTTTATGCGGCAAGTCTGATCCTGCTTTATGCAGCCAGCACGACATACCATACATTTAACATTTCCAAGAAGGTAAATACGATTCTGAAGAAAATTGACCATATGATGATCAGCGTATTGATTGCCGGAAGTTATACACCAATTTGTCTGTTAGTGCTCGGCGGACGTATGGGATGGATTCTACTGGCAATTGTATGGGGATTTGCAATTGCGGGAATTCTGATAAAGGCGTTTTGGGTATTTTGCCCGAAGTGGGTATCTTCCGTACTTTATATCGGAATGGGGTGGACTTGTGTACTTGCATTTACACAACTGCTCAATTCCCTGTCGCCGGCGGGATTTAGATGGCTTTTAGCAGGCGGAATCATTTATACAGTCGGCGGAGTGATCTATGCACTGAAATTTCCGATTTTTAACAGGAAGCATAAAAATTTTGGAAGCCATGAGATTTTTCATCTGTTCGTGATGGGAGGAAGCCTGTGCCACTTTGTAGTGATGTACGCATTTGTGCTGTAGCAGATGAAGATGAAGGAGCCGTGCAGCAGACATCATTTTCATGTCAAAACAGCGAGGAAAGCAAAAAATAGCAGAGAATAAGAAACAGTCTGAGAGGAAAACTTTCAGGCTGTTTTTCGTATACGTAGAAAAGGTAGTTTCCTGCGTATACGAAAGCTCTCCAGAGGCCATAACAGATGGAAGGGAATCTTATCACTGATATATTAACGAATTATTAATTATTATTACTAAATGTAAAATGCACTTTATTTTTTGAATAATATATGTTATGCTACGTTCATCTTAGGAGAAGATCTAGTCTCCAGATATTCCCAAAGCCGTTAGGCGTTCATCTCGGTGTTTCGATTTCTGAAACAAATACCCGATATGAAAGAACAGATGACAAAATTTTGAAGGAGGGTATAGACTATGACCAACAAATTACGACAGTATTTTCCAATGATTCATACCAGACAAGAGGTATTAGCTGAAATTGAAGCAAAACCGAAATTAAAACAAGAATTTTATAGCTGGAAAAAAAAGTACCGAAAGGAATTTCTGAATTTTTGCACGGGAGTAAAAGGTGTAAAAATTATGTATGATTTTATTAGTAAAGAAATCTTGAATCCGGAAACAGTGCCGGAACGAGTAGAAGAATTACTTTCATTATTGATAGGGCAGCAGGTACATATTAAGGAAGTGCTTCCGAACGATGGAACACGGATTTCGGACGAATCTACGCTTGTGATTATGGATATGGTAGTCGAGTTGGAAGATGGAAGTATTGTAAATCTGGAAGTTCAGAAAATCGGATATAAATTTCCAGGAGCAAGAAGTGCATGTTATTCAGCAGATTTGTTGTTACGTCAATACAAAAAAGTACGAAGTAAAAAAGGAAAGAAATTTAATTATACTGATGTAAAAGATGTATACACGATTGTTCTGTTTGAAAAAAGTCCAACCGAGTTTCATGAATTTCCGGACACATATATTCATTATTTTGAACAACATTCAAATACAGGAATCCAACTGAATCTTTTGCAAAAATATTTATTTATTTCTATTGACATATTTTTAAAATACCAGCAAAATATAGGTATACAACTGGAAACTAGACGAGATGCATGGCTTGCATTTATGGGTTCAGATGATCCGGATATTATTTTGAAGGTTATTGAAAAATATCCGGATTTCAAGGGAATGTATCAGCAAGTCTATGAAATCTGTCAGAATATTGAAGAGGTGATGGGAATGTTCTCGAAAGAATTAGCAGAAATGGATCGGAACACGGCACAGTTAATGATTGATGAGATGCAAGAAGATATAAAACAGAAGGAAGAAATACTTAAGGGACAGGATGATAGAATTAAAGATCAAATTAACAAACTTAAAGAACAGGACGATAGGCTCAAAGAACAGGATGATAGGCTCAAAGAGCAGGATCAAGTAATTAGAGAATTAATGAAGAAAATTGAACAGTTAGAAAATAAATAATGAAAACAGGTATCTCCGCTCATTGGCGGAGATGCCTGCTTTGAGACTTAACTTTCAATAAGTGAAGAAAAATCGGTAAGTTCTTCCATCAAATTATGTACGGTAGTCATTTGATGAATTCTGCCAACGTTGCTTCCGCAGAAGATAAGCCCATTTTCAATATCACCTTTTACAGCATTGATCAGCGCCTGAGTAATGCAATAAGGAACAGTGCCAGGATTGCACTGGGCAAGGCAGTTATAGCATTTTTTTATTGGCTGACGCTCTCGTTCTATATTCTTGATGAACTCATTGCGAAGTGCTCTGCCCGGCATTCCGACAGGGCTTTGGATTATTTGAATATCCTCTTCTCTGGCATGTATGTAAGCTTGCTTATATGCATCTGATGCGTCGCATTCTTCTGTTGCAACAAAACGGCTTGCAATTTGAACACCATCTGCGCCAAGTCCTAATGCGTGGGCAATGTCTGCTGAGTCAAAGATACCACCGGCAACAATGACTGGTATTTTTTTGTTGTATTGTTTTTCATACTCTTTTTTACATTCAATTATATTTTTGATTTCTTTATCATAATTAAGAGAATTAATATCAACAAGTTCTTCCGTAGAAAATCCAAGATGTCCACCTGCTTTTGGACCTTCAATTACAATAAAATCAGCGGTTCTGTCATATCTGTGTGCCCAGCGTTTTAAAATAATCTGTAATGCTCTTTTAGACGATACAATTGGTGCAATCTTTGTACGGCAAGTTTCACTGACAAGAGCCGGAAGTTTCATCGGTAGTCCGGCACCACTGATAATGACATCGGCACCAGCGGCAACGGCCTCTTTTACGTGTTCTTCATAATGCTTTAGAGCCACCATGATATTTACTCCGATAAGTCCGTTGCCACAGGCGATTTCTTTTGCTTTTTGAATATGTTTTCGTATAGCAAGACGATTACATCCTGCCTGATCTTTCTCGAAGCCTTTCTCGTCATAACCAATCTGGGCAGTGGAAATGATGCCGACTCCGCCTTCTTTTGCTACAGCTCCGGCAAGTTTACTCAGGCTGACACCGACGCCCATGCCACCTTGTATAATTGGGAGTCTGGCAGTCAGATCACCAATTTGAAGATGTTTTAATTTTGTATTCATAATATTTATCCTTTCCAGAATCATTTATGCTTGAAATTAAATAGTTTGAATTTCAAACTATTTAATTATAAAACAAAACGTTTTCAGTGTCAATATCTTGTAGTAATCTATTCTTTCATATATAGTATTAAATACTATATACAAAAGGCGAGATTAAACAATAATAACTATGTTACAATAGAATAAAATGTTTCGAATGGATTGATGGAGAAGAAAATGAAAAAACATAAAGTTATATTTAGAATACTGTTAATTGTTATATGCTGCATGTGTTTTACGGTTACAGGATATGCACGGGCCGGTGGAGGAGGTTCCAGTGGAGGATCTGGGGGAGGATCTGGAAGCAGTTCGAGCAGTGGGTCGCATAGTCATTATTACGGGCAAGGCGGAAGACGCGGAGGACCGGTTGAAATGATTATCTGGTGGGGCACATTTATTTGTATGGCCGGAGCCGGAACGATAGTGTTTCATTATGGAATTCAAAAAGCAAAGCAAAAGAGCCTGCGTTCTATGAAATCATTTGAAAAACCAGGAGAAGAATGGAATCCGAAAAAGATGAAAAAATATGTGAAGCATGCATATTTTGTTATTCAGGAATGTTGGAGGCGTCAGGATACATCTTATGCGGAAAAATACCTGAGCAAAAATCTTATTCAAAATTGGAATTCGAAACTGGGTTGGATGGAAGTAAATCATGAAAAGCCAGTACAAGAACGAGTCAGATTTTTAAATGCGGCTCCGGTATTTGCCTTTGATAAAGAAGGCGAAGAACACGATCGGGTGATTTATATGATTCATGGAAGAATGATTGGATATTATATAAATACCGATACAGGAGAAGTTGTACGTGGAAAAACATCTCCGGAAACATTTTATGAGTATTGGGTATTTATCCGTGAAGATGGGAGATGGGTTCTGGATGAAATCCGGCAGAAAGATGAAGTGGATGTGGAGCGGTTGTAAGGCTGCACCGAGCCATTCATAGACCTGCGGTCTATTTCATGGACGGCTGTCGCCGCATAAGTTAATAAGGCTGCGCCGAGCCATTCGGAATCCGCTGGCGCTACTTCCTCATGTAGGGCTGTCGCCGTATAAGTCAACGAGGCTGCGCCGAGCCATTCGGAATCCGCTGGCGCTACTTCCTCATGTAGGGCTGTCGCCGTATAAGTCAACGAGGCTGCGCCGAGCCATTCGGAATCCGCTGGCGCTACTTCCTCATGTAGGGCTGT
>OLVP01001080.1_pt1 | contig 18548 bp, 15 predicted proteins | sample 1673281 | NCBI WGS metagenome assembly OLVP01 (sample SAMEA3178940, study PRJEB25190) | human gut metagenome | biome: human gut; feature: human-associated habitat; material: faeces | place: Austria | collected 2013
CAGGACACAAAATTTCCGCAAAGCACCGCAGTCTTAATTGTGCGGTGTTGCCTTAAGAGTGGAGAGTGAAGAGCTTTCCACTCTTTTTCTGTATACCTGTAAAAGAGAAAGAGTGGAGAAACTCTCCACTCTCCACTCTTTTAGAAGGTGCTGCTGACTACCGCCGCGATCTCTGTCTCACTGATTCTCTGCTTCGCGGATACAGAGTACGCAAAGCCGCCATTCGACCACGTTGCCACATTTACCTTATCATTGCCGCGCAGTTCGACCGAAACGCCGTTCACATCCACGGTTTTCTTGTTGGAATAGGTGTTATAGTCGCCGGAGTTATCGCCTTCGCCCTTGCTTACGCGGTACACGAGCGTATCATCGCCCTTCACATAGAACACCTCGGCCAGCTCGCCGGAGATATCAATGTACGCATCTGCCTCGTAGCCAGCGGGTACGGTCAGCGCCTTGATGTCAAAGCCGACTGCCTTTGCAAGCTCTGCAAGGGAGTCATGGGCGGTCAGCAGATTCGGGATCTGCGAAGAATCGCCGTCCTCGGTCTTGGCATCCGGGTTAATGGTGATGGTGTCGCCGCTGGTCTTTACGGTTGCCTGATCGTTGCCGAACAGCGGCACGAACAGGTCGATCGGCACATACGCGGTGTTGTTCTTGATGATCGGCGCGGAACCGAGCGAAAACGGTGCGCTCATACCGGCCATGCCCTCAACGGCAGTATAAACGACATAGCTGTTGTCGCCAATGCGCAGATCGGACTGCATTTCGCCGTTATTGATGTTGATGGAGCGGTCAGCATTCCACGTTACCTTAAAGCCGAGTGCTTCGCAGATAGCGCGGACCGGAGCCATCGTGCAGCCATTCACAGAAATCGTCTGCACAGGCATGGTCTTGCCCTTGACAACGATCTTCATCTGTGCCTGCTGACTCTGTGTGTTCGGTGCCGGAGCAATCACCATCGGCTCATCGTTTACCGCCATTGCCGGTGCTGCCATCGTACCGGCTACTGCCAGTGCCAGCAGCATAGAAATCGTCTTTTTCATAAAAATCTTCCTTTCATTGCTTGCGTGTTTTGCCGTTCTGCCCTATATACAATCGACAGCTTGTGAATGTTGCAGAAAAATAAAAATTTTTCTGTGCCTTACGCAACATTTTTGTTATATTAAATGTATATAGATCAGAAAACAAATTGATCCATAGAGGTGACATTATGACACTGACGATTCCAATCAGCCGGTTCCGGCGGCTGCTGTTTGCTGTTCTGCAGGCGATTGCGCCTGCGCGCGCTTCGGCGGCAGCACACGCACAGCTTTCGCAGTTATATGATAGATGGGGTACTGCTGTGTTTCGTGCGGCTTATGCGTACTTACACAACAAAAGCGATGCAGAGGACGTACTGCAGGACACCTTTCTGCAGTATATGCGCACTTCTCCGGAACTGGAATCACCGGCGCACGAAAAGGCGTGGCTGCTGCGGGTTGCCATCAACCTGAGCAAAAACAAGCTGAATTCGGCGTGGTTCAAGCGCACGGACACACTCAAGGAAAGCTATCCGTGCGCTGACTTAGACAGTAACCTTGCGTTTGTGTGGGATGCTGTGCGCGCTTTGCCGTCCAAGTACCGCGAACCCATTCATCTGTTCTATCATGAAGGGTATTCTACCGCAGAAATCGCACGCATTCTCGGACAGAAGGAGAGCACCGTGCGTTCTCTGCTGCACCGAGGACGCAGTATGCTCAAAGAGACACTGAAGGAGGCGTATGATTTCGATGAATAAGTACAACCTTTTGATGGAGCACGTCAATCCGTCTCCCGACCTCGAGCAGCGCCTGCATGATGCGCTGGATAAACCGCCGGTGCGCAAACCGCCCGTCTGGAGAAGATACGGAGCGGCTGCAGCTTGTCTGGTACTGATTATCGGCGGCACAGCTGTTATGCAGATGAATCGCACGCCTGCAAATCCGGATGGCGAGGGAAAGGAACCGCCTGTTACGGCCGCTGCGCCGCAGGAGTATGCCACCACCGATGAGCTGGCTGCCGCTCTGTCGTTCCCGCTGGCGCTGCCGCAGACCTTGCCGGATGGCTATGCGTTCGACTCGGCATCCGATCAGTTCGGCATGGCTGTTGTTGTGTATGCGGACGCGGAAGGACATACACTTAAATACTGCATGGGTAAAGGCGAGGACGCACTGACCGGTATGAACCACACCGTTTCCGGCGAGAAACTTGAGGGTACGGATGCGCTTCTCTATGCTGAGACAGGTTATACCGCGGTCGAGTGGAAAGATAGCAAGTATAGCTATTGCTTTATCGCGGATGAAGCTTTCGATACCACAGTTTGGCAGGCTCTGGTAAGCAGTATAAAATAATCTGCTAATTTATTGAGCAGCACCCCAGGGTAAACGATTCATTCTCACAATAATTTCTAATTACTAATTCCTAATTTCTCATTTTTCTGCTATACTATATAGTTAGGAACAAGAAGAAGGAAGGATACCATGACACTCTACATCAACGCCTGTCCGCGGGAAGAGTCGCGGACGGAACGGCTGGCGCGCGCCTATCTCGCACACATAAGCGACGTCACCGAGCTGAACGTATACGATCAGCCGCTCGTCCCGCTCGACCGTAAACGGCTTGCTCACCGCGAATCGCTCATTGCCGGCGGCAAATGGCACGACCCGATGTTCGATTATGCCCACCAGTTCGCCGATGCCGACGATATCATCATTGCCGCTCCCTACTGGGACCTGGGCTTTCCGGCACAGCTGAAAACCTACATCGAGAACATTTATGTCCCCGGCATTGTCAGCGCCTACAACGACCACGGGCAGTCGTGCGGCCTGTGCCGCGCCCGCAGTCTGACCTACATCACCACCGCAGGCGGCGCGTACGACCCGCGGTTCAGCTTCGATTATCTGACCGCTATGGCCAAAGAATACTTCGGTATCCGCGAGACCCGACTTATCTATGCGGAGTGTCTCGACATCTGCGGCAACGACCCCGAGGCTATTCTGCAATCCGCAATCGACCAAATTGAAAGGAGCGCTGACCGATGACCGGAACCTGTGACGACTGCGCCTACAACGTCTATGATGATGAAATGGATGAATATGTATGCGAAGCCTATCTGGATGAGGACGAATTTTACCGCCTGATGCAGACCGGCAAAAGCTGTCCGTACTACCGCTCCGGCGATGATTATGAACTGGTACGCCACCAGAATTAAGGAGGAACCCTGACGATGACCGAACTTGAAAAAGCCGCTTCCGGCCTGCTGTACGACGCCAACAGCGACCCCGCACTGCTCGAAGCGCGTGCGCAGACCAGCGATCTGTGCATGGATTACAACGCACTCCGTTCCTCCCAGAAGGAGGAGAAAAACGCCCTTCTGCATACCATTTTAGGTGCCTGTGCGCCCGATATCGTCATTGAGCCGCCGTTTTTTGTCGATTACGGCAGCCATACGCGTGTCGGCCGTGCATTTTATGCAAACCATAACCTTGTGATTCTGGACGCGGCGCCGGTCACCATCGGCGACCATGTGTTCATCGGCCCGAACTGCTGTATCTCGACCGCAGGCCATCCGTTCGATGTTGCACAGCGCAACGCCGGACTGGAATATGCCAAGCCGGTCACCATCGGCAATAACGTCTGGATTGGCATGGGCGTGCAGATTTGCCCGGGCGTCACCATCGGTGATAACGCCGTCATCGGCGCAGGCAGCGTTGTGACGGAGGATATACCGGCAGGTATGCTTGCCATCGGCGTGCCGTGCAAGGCCGTAAAGCAGGTAGCGAATAAACCGCAGCGACGCATTCTCTGATGAATCAGTAATTGGGAATTTTATCTCCCATAGGGCAGACCACCGGTCTGCCCTTTTATTTTACCTCTGCAGAACGCGAAAAAGGGAGGCCACTGGCCTCCCCTGCGAAACATAAAACCGTATCGTCGATTACTAACTGCTAATTTATTGAACCGCTTCGACAGTCTCCGAACCGCCCTCTTTATAGGTATAAACGGTAAACCCGTCGTACGTCCAGATGCCGTCCTCGCCTTCGCCCATGCAGCTCGGCGAATAGCTCTTGGATGTCGGTGCGCCGAGTGCGCTCTCGAGTGCGGATGCGGACGAGCCGACGTACCCGCTCGCCTGAGAGGCAGTCGGCTTCGCCGGTTCTGCGGGTTTGGTCTCAGCCGGAGCGCTTGCCGCAGGCTTGCTCTGTGCCGGCTTGCCTGCCGGAGCGGATGCCGCCGGTTTGCTCGTCGAGGCAGACGGCTTGCTCGTGCCCGCTGAAGCAGACGGCTTTGCGGTCGTGGTGTTCGTGCTGCTCGTCACTGGCTTGGTTTCGTTGGTTTTATCCTCGGTTTTGCTGTCGGTCGAGGCCTTATCACCAGTCTCAGTCTCGGTCTTTGCGTCCTCGGTCTTGGCCTCGTCGGATTTCTCCTCGGTCTTCGCTTCGTCCTTTTTATCCTCGGTTTTGCCGGTCTGGACGGTCTGGCTCTCGTCCTTGGTATCGTCCTGTGCGGTGTTGCCGCCGCACGCAGCAAGACCAAAGCAGAGCGTTAGTGCCAGCAACATGGCTGTCAGCTTTTTCATAAAATTTCCTCCATATTGTTTATTTCTCCTGCGGATACTGATTAGACGGATTACGGTTCGGTTTTGTTCCCCAAATCCGGTGAATATTTTAGTATATTCGGCAGATTTCGCTCGACAATCTCGATGATGACCGTATCGCCCTCCTGCACCTGCTCCAGCGGATACGGCATCTGCCGGGTGATGATCGCCTCACGAAAATCCTCTGCAAGAAACGGATGCAGTGCATTGCCGAACGAATCGCGGCACAGCAGCAGACGGCCGTTCGGCGCATTCTCCTGTGTGGTCTGCATGAGGATATCCTCGTCCGAGCGCGGCGGGTTCACATACGAAAACGAGGTATGATACACCTGTGTTTCCTCCTTTTGCGTGCCTTTCGGGTACAGCATTTGGTAAAGATCGCCGCTGTGGCTCCGCTCGGTTGTATATTCCTCATCCGTGAACGATGTATGCGGCAGACCGAGCGTGTTCATCAGATAATCGTGTGCGAGCGCGGCGCCGCGGTTCGTCCAGTGCGAGTCGGTCTTATAATACAGCACGTTTGCGTGTGCGCGGAACACGGAAAACAGGTCGGCATAGTTCACGCCCTCCTGCCCGAGATACGGCAGCACGCGTTCGTAGTTGCCGTCCGCATCCTCGGTCAGGTAGCACGCAGGCATGTGCTCCGGGTAAAGCGAGCTTTTATTCGGCGCAATCGTGAACAGAAAGCGCGCGCCGCGGCTTTCGCAGTAGTCCTGCATGGATTTTACCGTCTGCGCCAGCTGCTGCGCCTCACTCTCGGTCAGCGTTGCGTGATTCTGATAATCATCGAGCGTTTTCGCGTAGTACAGCCAGCCGTCCGTACCGTAAATGACGTCCTCAGCAGGCGAGGTGCACAGCAGCCTGGTCTGCAGGGCGGCGTTCGCGGTGACAAGCTCCTGCCGGAAGCCGAAATGGTCGGCAACATAATCAGTCAAGCCGCCGAGAAAGTCTGCGTTCCAGCCGGTCTGCGCGTTCCACAGGCTCGGCTTGGGCGTGAGATGCTCATTGCCTGCCGCCTGCTGCTCGGGCAGCACGAGCATACCCGCCGCCGGAATCAGGCACAGCGACAAAAACGCCGCTGTAAACCATTTATATTTCATATTTCACCTCAAAATCGGAAGTAAATGAACGGATTAAACGAGCCTGCCGCAAGGTACATCATGCACAGCAGCAGCAAACCCAGAGAGCCGATGAACGTCACACTCTCACGTTTCGGCGTATGCTCACGGGCCACAGGCGTACACAGGAGCAGTGCAAGACACAGCGTCAGTGCAAACGCAGGTGTAAATTTTGCCCAGACAGCTGCTGTGCCCAGCCAGTGCAGACCAATGCCGGAGAACATCGCGGCATACATGGCACCCGCCTGCGTCAGCGTGTCCGCACGGAACAGCGTAAAGCCGAGCACGACCACGAGCAGCGTATACAGCTGTCCGATGCGCTTGCCCTTGAGCTTGTCTACCGGAATCGCGCCGCAGTCTTCAAGCACGGAAAACAAGCCGTGCCACAGTCCCCAGAGGACAAACGTCCAGCTTGCGCCGTGCCACAGTCCGGTTGCGAAAAATACAAGAAACCGGTTGAGCCACGTCCGCGCCTTCCCCTTTCGGTTGCCGCCGAGCGGAATATACAGGTAGTCGCGGAACCAGCCGGACAGCGAAATGTGCCAGCGGCGCCAGAACTCCTTGATGGTGGTCGCAGTGTACGGATAATTGAAGTTTTCGCGGAAATGGAAGCCAAACATGCGTCCGAGACCGATGGCCATATCGCTGTAGCCGGAAAAATCGAAGTAGATCTGCAGCGTGTAGCAAATGGCGCCCGTCCATCCTGCCAGCATGCCGATCTCTCCGGCAGGCAGCGCGAACACGGTATCCGCCATCTGACCGAGCGCGTTCGACAGCAGCAGCTTTTTGCTCAGACCGCAGATAAACCGGCGGATACCGAGTGCGGTCTCCTGCGGAGTGGTGCGGCGGCTGTCGATCTCCTGCTCGACGTCATGGTATTTGACGATCGGCCCGGCGATCAGCTGCGGGAAAAACGCGATGTACAGCAGCACCTTCTTGAACGAGTGTGAGACCATTTTCGGCTCCCGGTACACGTCAATAACGTAGCTTAACCCTTGGAAGGTGAAGAACGAGATACCGATGGGCAGCGCAATGCCGGTCAGCGGCAGACTCAGCCCGCACAGTGCGTTCACTGTGCGGATAGCGAAATCCGCGTACTTGAACACGGCGAGCAACCCTATCCCGCCGATGACCGCGAGTGTGACACCGAGTTTGGCGTACATTCCTGCGGCCAGCCGTCCGCAAACGTAGTTAAGCGCCACCGAGAGCAGCAGCAGCGGCAGGTAATACACCTGTCCGAACGAGTAGAACACCAGACTTGCGAGGAGCAGCCAGGTGTTTTTCGCATCCACGTTCGACAGCCTGCGATCGAGCAGAAACACGATCGGCACAAAGAAAAACAGCGAAATTGCAGAACTAAATACCATAGATTAACCCTTTATTCACCGCAATTCCGTCTGCGGTGTTATTTTTTCGTACTTGCAGAGTTTGCGACCGCAATACCTCCGCTGACCAGCACGAGCGCCGCCAGATTGCGTGCGGTGAAGATATTCTCGCCGAGCACGAGCGCGGAGAACAGCGTGCCGAACACCGGAATCAGGAAGCCGAACAGACTGACCTTTCCGACCGGAAATTTACCCAAAAGCGCCGTCCAGATGGTAAACGCTGCCGCAGACAGCACGATCATGTAGCCAAGCAGCAGCACGCCGCCGAGCGTCACCCGACCGAGTGCGCCTCCTCCCATCGTGCCGACACCCAGCAGGAAGCAGCCGCCGATGAGCAGCTGCCAGCCGGTCAGCAGCATGGGATCACGGCCGGGCGTGTAAATGCGTGAGACAAGCGCGCCCGCGCCCGCCGAGACCGCGCTCAGCAGCACCAGACCGTCACCGGTGAGGTTGAAGCCGTTCAGTCCGCCCAGTCCGAGCGCGAGCACGCCCGCAAAGCCGCAGATGCAGCCAAGCGTTTTCCGTCGGTTGAGCTTGTCATTCGGCAGCAGGCAATGCGCCAGCAGCAGCGCGAAAAACGTCTGCGTGCCGGAGAGCACCGAGCCTTTGGTGCCGGTCGTGCCGCTCAGACCGATGTAGTAGCACACATACTGCAGCATGCTCTGAAACAGGCTGATCGCCAGAATCGGCTTGATTTCGTCCCGTTTGGGCACGATTCGGTGCCCTTTCAGCCGGGTCACGAGCAGCACAAGAATTCCCGCCAGCGCAAACCGCCAGCCGGCGAATACAAGCTGCGAAAACGGCGCGTCAGCCGAAACAGCGAACAGCTCGTACCCGCGCTTGACGCACGGCGCCGCACTGCCCCAGAGCGCGGTGCATAAAACCGCCGGTAAATATAATTGACGTAACAGACTGCGTTTTTGTTCCCCCATTTTGATACTCCCAGACAAATTTTTTATGATTGGTGCTATCAGTATACCATACTTCCCCATGCTCCTGCAAGAAAGGGAGTTTTATCGGACTTTCTCTGTGGTACACTGTCCTCAGTAAAAGAGAGGTGAAGCCATGATCTACACTTGCGACACCAAATGCTGCCACTTTATCTTCTTCGGCAGCGCTGAAACCCGCGTCTGCCCGGATTGCGGCAAGCACAGCATCCGGCCGTCCACACTCGAGGAACGCGCTGCGTTCTTCCGCCGCCAGATTGAGTTCGCGCAGGAGCATCCGGCCGGATAAGGCAATACCGCATAATTGAACAAGAGCGATTTACGAGCAAATTTTGCGTACTGATTAGGCGCGGTTTTGCGGTAATACTTTGTGTATTACCGTAAAGCCGGAACGACATCAGGACACAAAATTTCCGTAAAGCGCCGCAGCTTTAATTGTGCGGTGTTGCCTTCATCAAAAGAAAAACCCTTCCGAATGTTGTCCTCGGAAGGGTTTCACTTACTGTCTTCAGTTGTCATGTACGGTTACGGCTCCTCGTGTGATGTTTTTTTAATCAGACGATTACTTGCCGCGACGATTGGTACGGTTCATGGTCTTAGCGTTGATGTGTTCGCTTTCCAGTTCTACCATGCGAGCGTTTACCAGTCCATTGAAGAAACTTCTCATACCCATAATCTTTGCACTCCTTTTCAGTGATTCAAGTGATTGTATTTTTGAGATCCTTTCCTGATCTCTGGTATTATAATACACTTTCCCTGAAAAGAATACAAGAGCAAGATTTTATGAATATCCCACAATGCAAGCGTTATTATTTTGTATAGATTGCACAGCGCCGCTTGACATCTTGTACATAATTAACCGAAACTACTTGTGAACTTTACATAACAAATCAGCGATACTCCTTCGCCAGTCGCTCAAACAGCGGCAGCGCACGCTCGATGGTCTCGGTTTTCACACAGTAAGAAATTCGCATATGACCGGGGGCACCGAAATCCGCACCCGGAACGACCAACAGGTCATATTTCTTTGCGCGTTCACTGAAGGCGCGATCGTCCGCCTCGAGCGTCTGCGGGAACAGATAAAACGCGCCGTCCGGCTTGACACAGTGATACCCCATCGAGGTCAGACCGTTAAAGAGCAGGTCGCGGTTGGTCTGGTAGACCGCAATATCGCTGGTCTGGTCGGCACAGCGTGCCGCTACGCGCTGGAACATACTCGGTGCACAAACATATCCGAGTGCGCGGCCGGCACCGCAGACCGCAGCGTACAGCGCCTTGCTGTCGGCGGCTGCCGGCGGTACGAGCACATAGCCGATACGCTCACCCGGCAGCGACAGCGACTTGGAGTACGAGTAGCAGATAATGGTATCGTCATAGAAATGCGGCACAAACGGCACCTGCACGCCATCATATACGATCTCGCGGTACGGCTCGTCCGAAATGAGGTAAATCGGGTGACCGTATTCCTTCTCCTTGCCGCGCAGCATGTCGGCAAGGCGCTTGATGGTCTGCTCGGAGTACACTGCACCGGACGGGTTGTTCGGCGAGTTGACAACGACCGCCTTGGTGTGCTCATTCAGGCGCTGTTCGAGAGCACCGAAGTCAATCTGAAAATCCGCGATAGACGGCGGCACAATGACGCACTTGGCACCGGCACCGCTTTCGATGAACATTTTATATTCCGGAAAATACGGTGCAAACACAACAATCTCGTCACCCTCGCAGACAATCGCCTTGAACGCACAAGAGAGCGCGGCTGCCGCGCCTGCAGTCAGATACAGGCTGTCGCCGGTGTAGTCCGTGCCGAAACGCTTGTTGAGGCTGTCCGCCAGTGCGCCTCGCACGTCTGCGGCGCCCTGTGCCGAGGTATAGCCGTGCAGTGCAACCGGATCACCTGCCGCTTCGGCGTAAATCGCCTGACGAACGGCCTCCGGGGCGGGTACGTTCGGGTTGCCGATCGAGAAATCGAATACGTTCTCGCGGCCAACGATCGCCGCACGGCTGTTCCCGTACTCGAACAGCTCACGGATCGTCGAACGGCGGCTGCCTAAATCCATCATGTGCTCATTTATCATGGTTATCTACTCCTGTCAGTGGTTCTCCCTGTGAAAATTACTGCCCTCATTATATCATACTATTTTATCAGAGTGAAGATGGAGATTGGAAATTGAAGGGAGCATTCCTCTCTTTTGTGTTACGAGAGAGCACGCTGTGCTCCCCTGCGGGATAAATTGTGCAGAGCGGGATGGTTCCCGCCGTTTCCCGCCAAATAACACAATAAAAAACGGAGAACAGAAAGCAAACGTCAGACGCTTATTTTCCATTCTCCATTTTCCATTATCAATCCGCCAAGCCGATAGCTGCCGAAAGCGGCATTGACAGCACAATGCCATGACTGCGGGTCTTCATTCCGACCGCCTGCATCAGCGCCGTCATAACCTGCTGTTTCTCATCGCTTCGCACCACGAGGAACACGATTTCCTTTTCGGCCTGAATTTCGATACCGAAAAATCGTTTAACCTCATTTTCCGCAATACCGCGCGCTGAAATGACCGTGCCGCCGCGTGCACCGGCCTTGCGCGCCGCATCCATCGCCACGTTGGTATAGCCGCGCTCCATCACAACTGCTACAACGTCAAAACCGTCGTTCTTCTCTATCTCGTGCATCCGGCTGACCTCCTTTTGCTCCTCGTCTGCAGCGGTCAGCAGCTTGTGCCACCGCAGACCAATGCCTGTAATCGGAATGGCAAACGCGATTCCGCGTCCGGGATATCGCATTTCCAGCTCGCGTCCGAGCCTTTTGAGCAGGCGAACGCCGGTCTGACGGCTGACCATACACATCACAATGGCCTTTGCCGTTTCACCGATGCCGAGCAGGTCGAGCATTTCCGTGCGCGCCGTGCCGTGAGCCATGCACACAAAGTCCACCGGCGCCTGTTCCTCACGATAGATACGCAGCACCTTTTCGCCCTGCTCCACGTCAACAACGGCCGCCACGACCTCTACCGCGCTCTGAACCGTCATCTGCGGTCGGTTTTCACTCATGCTCTGCTCCCTCCAAAACGATGATGCTGTCTTCATCCTCTGCGGAAACATCGGACGCATCCTCGCTGTTCTGTTTCTTTTTATAGATGAGACCCAGCACCTGAATGGTAAGCAGCGGAGTCATAGCTACCATAGCTACAATACCGAAGGCATCAGTCATCACGTTGCCGCCGAGTGCTTCACACGCGCCCATGGCAAACGGCAGCAGAAATGTGGTCGTCATCGGACCGGACGCAACGCCGCCCGAGTCAAATGCAATGCCGGTGAAAATTTTCGGCACGCAGAAAGTCAGTCCCAGTGCGGCAAGATAGCCCGGCACCAGTATATAATAGATTGAAATGCCTGTCAATACGCGAAGCATAGCCATGCCGACCGAGCAGGCCACGCCGATGGACAGGCTGAGCATCATCGCTCTCTGCGAGATGCCGCCGTTTGTGATGGACTCGACCTGCCGGTTGAGCACATGCACAGCCGGCTCCGCAGTTACCAGAAAATAGCCGATGAGCATGCCAAGCGGCACCAGCACCCATTCCTGTCCGCTCAGCGCCAGCTGCTGTCCGAGATAATGGCCCACGGGCATAAATCCGACGTTTACACCGGTCAAAAACAGCGACAGACCGGTAAATGTGTACACAAAACCCACGCCGATTTTTCTAAGCTGCATGGCATGGAATCTACGGAAAATCAGCTGAAACACCGCGCAGAACAGGATGATTGGCACCAGTGCGGACAAAACCTCGTGTATGTACGCGGGCAGCTCCACCACAAATGTGTGCGCTGCCTGACGAGTGTCCTCCACGTCCGGCACGGTCACTGCCGTGTAGCCTGCACCGTTTGTCGGATAGAAAATGCCAAGCAGCAGCACCGCCAGCACCGGCCCGATGCTGCACAGCGCAACCAGACCAAAGCTGTCCTCCTGTGCGCCGCTATCGCCTCGGATGGAAGCTAAACCGACACCGAGCGCCATGATGAACGGTACGGTGACCGGTCCGGTCGTTACGCCGCCCGAGTCAAACGCCACCGAAACGAACTCGTTCGGCACAAAGATGGACAGAACAAATACGGCGGCATAAAACACGATCAGCAGCATGGACAGGCGGATCTTAAACAGTGTTCGCAGCATGGCGAGCACGAAAAACAGGCCCACACCGCCCGCAACCGTCCAGATCAGCACATTGTTCGGAATGGACGGCACCTGACCGGCCAGCACCTGCAGATCCGGCTCCGCGATTGTGATGAGCACACCGATGATGAGCGTAATGAGTATCACGATGAACAGATTTTTCGTACGCGGCAACTGTGCACCGATGCCCTCGCCCATAGGCGTCATAGATACGTCCGTGCCGAGTGAAAACAATGCCATGCCGACGATGAGCAGCGCCGCACCGGTTAAAAACAATACCATCGTGCCGACCGGCATCGGTGTGATCGTCACGCTGAGCAGCAGTACAATGATCGTGATCGGCAGGACAGACGACACCGACTCGCTGATTTTTTCTTTCAAAATTTTGTTCATTCTCGACCCCCTGCTTCGCGATAAAATACAATTTGGACTATTATATCATATAAGGAGAGGTGAGTTCCAGTGAACAGGGAATTATTAACGAAAACAAAACACCGACTCTTTCGAGTCGGTGTTCGGTGTGCGCGATGAGTTATCTTCCCGGGCCGTCACCAGCCAAGTATTGTCACCGTAAACGAGCTTAACTACTGTGTTCGGAATGGGAACAGGTGTACCCTCGTCACCATTAACACCTACTATTTCGTTGCACATTCCTGTGCAGCTTTGTTATTATACCATACCATCAGCCTGCTGTCAACATCTTTCTTGAAGAAATTTGGTGACCCGTGGGAGAATCGAACTCCCGTTTGCGGCGTGAGAGGCCGCCGTCTTAGCCGCTTGACCAACGGGCCATAACAGTTAGACTTCCGGTATCTCGGTTTCGCTGTGGACTCTCTCGAACCCACAGCGCACCGAATCTGGTACACCATCACGGGCTCGAACCGTGGACCCACTGATTAAGAGTCAGTTGCTCTACCAACTGAGCTAATGGTGCATACTTTCTTGTGTACAAGAAAGTATGCAAAGAAAACTTTACCTGCACACTTCGTGTGCTTTACTTTCTCATTCACAATCTGAAAGTGTAATTTATTTCTTTACACCCTCAAAACTGAACAATCCTACTCGCAAGCTATCTTTCGAGGTTACCTAACATTTAAGGTCAAGCCCTCGGCCTATTAGTATCAGTCCGCTCCATACATTACTGCACTTCCACTCCTGACCTATCAACCTTGTAGTCTACAAGGGGCCTTACTCCCGAAGGATGGGAACACTTATCTCGAGGGGAGTTTCACGCTTAGATGCCTTCAGCGTTTATCTCGTCCGTACTTAGCTACCCAGCTATGCCCTTGGCAGAACAACTGGTGCACCAGCGGTACGTCCATCCCGGTCCTCTCGTACTAAGGACAGCTCCTCTCAATATTCCTGCGCCCGCAACAGATAGGGACCGAACTGTCTCACGACGTTCTGAACCCAGCTCGCGTACCGCTTTAATGGGCGAACAGCCCAACCCTTGGGACCTGCTACAGCCCCAGGATGCGATGAGCCGACATCGAGGTGCCAAACCTCCCCGTCGATGTGGACTCTTGGGGGAGATCAGCCTGTTATCCCCAGGGTAGCTTTTATCCGTTGAGCGACGGCATTTCCATTCACATACCGCCGGATCACTAACTCCAACTTTCGTTACTGCTCGAACCGTCATTCTCGCAGTTAGGCTCGTTTATGCGTTTACACTCAGTGCACGATTTCCATCCGTGCTGAACGAACCTTTGAGCGCCTCCGTTACTCTTTTGGAGGCGACCGCCCCAGTCAAACTGCCCACCTGACAGTGTCCCCCGACCAGATTCATGGTCGCAGGTTAGAATCCCAATATCCCAAGAGTGGTATCCCAAGGTTGGCTCCATAAACGCTGGCGCGCTTACTTCCTAGCCTCCCACCTATCCTGTACATGGAATACCGAGATCCAATATCAAGCTACAGTGAAGCTCCATGGGGTCTTTCCGTCTAGTTGCGGGAAACCGGCATCTTCACCGGTACTACAATTTCGCCGGGCGGGCTGTTGAGACAGTGCCCAAATCGTTACGCCATTCGTGCGGGTCAGAACTTACCTGACAAGGAATTTCGCTACCTTAGGACCGTTATAGTTACGGCCGCCGTTTACTGGGGCTTAAGTTCGCACCTTCGCTTGCGCTAAGCACTCCCCTTAACCTTCCAGCACCGGGCAGGCGTCACCCCCTATACGTCATCTTTCGATTTAGCAGAGAGCTGTGTTTTTGCTAAACAGTCGCTTGGGCCTTTTCACTGCGGCCTGCTCTCGCAGGCGCCCCTTATCCCGAAGTTACGGGGCCAATTTGCCGAGTTCCTTAACAACCCTTCTCCCGTTGGCCTTAGAATACTCATCCCATCTACCTGTGTCGGTTTGCGGTACGGGCACCTTAGTATACACTAGAGCTTTTCTCGTCTCTCACGCCGTCTACTTCCCTACTAAATTTCGGTCCCTTACGCCCGGGGCAACCATCGCCCGGGATAGACTTAATGAAAGCGTCCCTCTAGCTTAAATGTTCGGTGGTTACGGAATTTCTACCGTATGTGCATCGCCTACGCCTTTCGGCCTGAGCTTAGCTCCCGACTAACCTTGGGCGGACGAACCTTCCCCAAGAAACCTTAGATTTTCGGCCATTATGATTCTCACATAATTCTCGCTACTTATTCCGGCATTCTCACTCGTATGCAGTCCACCAGTGCTTCCGCTCTGACTTCGCCCCGCATACGACGCTCCCCTACCCAATGTACAAAGTACAATGCCTAAGCTTCGGTTGAACACTTAGCCCCGTTACATTTTCTGCGCAAAACCACTCGACCAGTGAGCTATTACGCACTCTTTGAATGAGTGGCTGCTTCTAAGCCAACATCCTGGTTGTCTTCGCAGTTTCACATCATTTTCCACTTAGTGTTCATTTGGGACCTTAGCTGTAGATCTGGGCTGTTTCCCTTTTGACTATGAGACTTATCTCACACAGTCTGACTGCTATTCATCAATTATCCGGCATTCAGAGTTTGATAGGCTTTGGTAACCTCGCGGCCCCTAGACCATTCAGTGCTTTACCTCCGGTAATCTAAAATAACGCTAGCCCTAAAGCTATTTCGGGGAGAACCAGCTATCTCCGAGTTCGATTGGAATTTCTCCGCTATCCACAAGTCATCCCCGGCTTTTTCAACAGACGTGGGTGCGGCCCTCCACGGTGTCTTACCACCGCTTCAGCCTGCTCATGGATAGGTCACCCGGTTTCGGGTCTAATACCTGCAACTTCATACGCCCTTTTCAGACTCGCTCTCGCTGCGGCTCCGGAACTCCAGTTCCTTAACCTCGCTGCAAATATTAACTCGCCGGACCGTTCTACAAAAAGTACCCGATCATCCATTAACGGACTCTCGGTGCTTGTAGGCACAAGGTTTCAGGTTCTTTTTCACTCCCCTCCCGGGGTACTTTTCACCTTTCCCTCACGGTACTGCTCCACTATCGGTCACTGAGTAGTATTTAGGCTTGGAGGATGGTCCCCCCATCTTCCCAGCGGGTTTCACGTGTCCGCTGGTACTCTGGATACTGCCAGCACTCAATCCTTTTCACTTACGGGGCTATCACCCTGTATCGCTGCTCTTCCCAAAGCATTCAGTTAAAGATTAAAGTTACATATTGCAGTCCTAACCCCGGAAATATTGCTACCTCCGGTTTGGCCTCTTCCGCGTTCGCTCGCCACTACTAGCGGAATCTCGGTTGATTTCTCTTCCTCGCCCTACTTAGATGTTTCAGTTCAGGCGGTTCCCCACCATGACCTATGTATTCAGTCATGGTTGATGGAGTATTGCTCCATCGGGTTTCCCCATTCGGAAATCCACGGATCAAAGCCCATTTGCGGCTCCCCGTAGCTTATCGCAGCTTGTCGCGTCCTTCGTCGGCTCTCAGTGCCAAGGCATTCCCCTTGCGCCCTTTACAGCTTGACCAGCTGTAAAATCCATTTACATGGATTGTAGCGGATAAACTTTCGTTTATCTCAATTATTAGAGTAATCTCGGTTAAATTTAGCTATTTTGTAGTATGATCTTTTCGATCATATCCCAACAATATAAACGTCAAAACCTATTTGCTGATCTATAAATTAAGATCGGAATAACATTTTAACATTTCCTCTATTGTTGCTTTTGCTTTCGTATTGTTCAGTTTTCAAGGTGCAAAATTGCTACGCAATTTTGCCAACAAAACTACGTTTTGTTTGTGCAAATAGCGCGGCTCATAAGAACTTCCGACCTTTTATAGCTTATGCAAAATTTTATTACATAAAATTTTGCAAGCTCGGTCGTTGCTCTTATTGGTGGGCTTGAGAGGACTCGAACCTCCGACCTCACGCTTATCAGGCGTGCGCTCTAACCACCTGAGCTACAAGCCCATTTGATTCTCGGCGAACGGTCGTCGTTTCCGTCTTCCGACGCCCTTTGGTGGAGATGAGGAGAATCGAACTCCTGACCCCCTGCTTGCAAGGCAGGTGCTCTCCCAGCTGAGCTACACCCCCAAATTTAGTTGATACTTCGTTATTAACTAAAAATTTCATCTCTGCAAAGCCTTTATACCCTAACTTTTTACAAAGACGCATGATTGAGTTGGGAACAAGATAAAGATCTTCGGCTACCTTTTGAATTGATAAATGTTCCAAATTTGCTTTATTTTTACGAATATAATCAACAATTAGATCATCTGTATCGTTTAGTGTAAACTCTTGTTGTAAGACCCGTTCTTCAAATTTCATTATATTATCCTCCATGACAAGATAAATATCAACTCTCTCAATATAACTTATATTCTAACATTATTTTTTGATTTCGGTGCATAATCTTTCAATTCTGGAATTGCTCCCGCAGCAACTGCCCATAAATACAAACTGGCAATTGTTGCATATGGTCCATAGCGACGTTTATATTTAGTGAATAGTTGAGGTGTAATTCGCCGATGATGATAGACCATGCGCATTCCCCGTAAAATTGCTAAATCGCTATAACTAATTATATCTTTACGTTGTAATGAAAATGTTAAAATCATCTCTGCTGTCCATCTCCCGATTCCAGGTAACTCACAAAGCTGTTCTATAACCTCTTCATTTGATAGATCAGCTAATCGCTCCAAATCCAATTGATCACTAATGATCCGTCTCGTTATTTCTTTGATATAATGTGCTTTTTTCATCGTAATGCCACATTTTTGTAATTCCTCAGCTGAAAGTGATTTAAAATTTGCTGGGGTAATCGGACTAAAAGAATTGTTGATTCTCTGCCAAATTGTTTGATGGGCTTTAGTAGAAATTTGTTGACCAACAATCGAATTAACTAAAGCTGCAAATAAATCAGGTATTACCGCACGTTTAATTATACCAATCTGCTCGATTACTTGTTTTAAAACAGGATCCCTACTTTTCAAATATTCAATTTCAATATCGCTATATTCAAAATATTCCATTATATACTCCAACCTATAATCTTATCGCATAGTTACAATACCATCATTTTAAAACAATCAAATAACTTTTTTGACTATATTGATTAGCTTTATTAATTTCAAGTATACTTGAAGTACTAAACTTTGTAAATAAATGAAATATTATATAAATCAAGTATGTTTCCTTATGTAATCAAATAGTTTATATTACTGCTTTTATCCTTATGATTATAAATTGTTAGTTCATAATTATCTAATAAAGCACAACGATAAAAATACTCTAGTAAGTTTTTACTGGAGTATTTCATTTATACTTTAAATAACTCAATAATGTCATTAGTAGACATTGTTGTTATACTACCTTCATTATTTTCCACAAAACTATCAGCTAAGTTTTTCTTTTTATTTTGCAGTTCTAAGATCTTTTCTTCAACACTATCCTTCATTACCAATTTATAAACCGTTACAACATTTTCTTGCCCGATTCGATAAGCACGATCAGTCGCCTGATTTTGTGCTGACATATTCCACCAAGGATCAAAATGAATAACTGCTTCAGCAGCAGTCAAATTCAATCCTGTTCCCCCAGCTTTTAATGAAATCAAAAATACTGTTGTATCATCATTTTGAAATTGATTAACTAATCGATGACGTTCTTCTTTTTTTGTATCACCTGTTAATTGATAATAAGTAATACTTTCTTTCTCCAATTCTTTAGCAATTAAATCAAGCACGGAAGTAAAAGAAGAAAATAATAGCACTTTTTGATTATTTCCCAGGAAATTTCGGATTAAATCAAGACATCCCGATAATTTTGATGAAATATTCGAAATATTATCATATATTATCCGTGGTTCACAACAAATTTGTCTTAATCTTGTCAACATTGC
>OLVP01001086.1_pt1 | contig 18483 bp, 27 predicted proteins | sample 1673281 | NCBI WGS metagenome assembly OLVP01 (sample SAMEA3178940, study PRJEB25190) | human gut metagenome | biome: human gut; feature: human-associated habitat; material: faeces | place: Austria | collected 2013
AGGGTAGAAACCGCAGGTGTCTACCCTCTTGCCCACCGCCGCGGGTGCGGCGAACCCTGTGCAGAATATTCACAAATTAAGATCACCGAGACTCGGGTTGTACCCAATACAATCGAAAACCAATGTTAAATGTGTGTAAAGCCTGCGTATTAACGCAATTTTTATTGACAGTGCCATGTAAAAACCATATAATTAAAATGAATGCGAATCGTAAAGAAATAATGAAAATGATTGTGTAACAAAACGGGAGGAAGCATATGGGTTTTGATGTGCTGTCAATCGTGCAGATGATCGGCGGTCTTGCGCTGTTCATCTACGGTATGACGACAATGGGAAAGGGTTTGGAGCGCGCAGCAGGCTCTAAACTGGAGAAAACACTCGAAAAAATGACGGGCAATGTCGTTACGGCTCTGCTGATGGGCATGGTCGTTACCATGGTCATTCAATCTTCGTCCGCAACGACCGTTATGGTTGTCGGCTTTGTAAACGCCGGTATCATGACGCTCAAGCAGTCGGTCGGCGTTATCCTCGGTGCCAACATCGGTACCACGATTACCGCGCAGATCCTGCGTCTGTCCGGCGGTGAGGGCAGCGGCAACCTGTTCATGGATCTGCTCAAGCCGAAGAATCTGGCGTATATCATCGTGCTGGTCGGCGTAATCATTATGATGATTGCAAAAAAGCGCCGTACCCGCGATATCGCGGATATCTTCACCGGTTTCGGTATTCTGTTCATCGGCATGTCGGTCATGGAGGGCGCGGTTGCACCGCTGGCTGATCTGCCGCAGTTCGCGGATCTGTTCGCTGCTATCTCCAATCCGGTGCTCGGCGTGCTGGTCGGCGCGGGCGTTACCGCGATCATCCAGTCGTCCTCCGCGTCGGTTGGTATTCTGCAGGCGCTGTCTACCACGGGTGCGATCACCTATTCGGCTGCTATCCCGATCATCCTCGGTCAGAACATCGGTACCTGTATCACCGCATTCCTGTCCTCGGTGGGCGGCTCCAAGAATGCCCGCCGTACCGCGATGGTACACTTCTACTTCAACCTGATCGGCTCCATCCTGTTCCTGGTCGGCATTTATGCGATTCAGTACACGGTTGGTTTCTCTTTCTGGGATAACGCAATCGACAAGGGCGGCATCGCAAACTTCCATACGCTGTTCAATCTCACCTGTACGGTGCTGTTCCTGCCGTTCACCGGTCTGCTGGTCAAGCTGGCAACGGCAAGCGTGCCTGCCGAGGAGACGCAGGAAGACCCGCTGGCAAAGCTGGAGCCTCGCTTCCTGACCACGCCGTCCCTGGCACTCGATCAGGCGCAGCGCTGCATTGCCGACATGGGCGACACTGCCAAGCAGAATTTCCATCTGGCAACCGACCCGCTGTTCGGCGGCGCGGCTGCAAACGAGGAGATCTTCCACGAGCACGAGGCCTTCCTCGACCGTGCAGAGGTTGAGATTGGCCGTTACCTGACCACCATCCACAACATCCGTTCGGTCGATCAGCGCCGCCAGATGGCCGAGATGATGCACTCGCTGTCCGATTTTGAGAAGATCGGTGACTATGCGCAGAATATCTTCGAGCGTGCCGACGAGTTCCGTGAGGCCGGTCTGTCCTTCTCGCCAAGTGCGATGCAGGAGCTGCGCACCATGTGCGAAGCGGTTGCCGAGGTGCTCGACATGACCGTTGACGGCTATGACAATCAGGCTGTTTCGACCGCCCGTATGGTCGAGCCGCTGGAAGAAGTCGTGGATACGATGAAGGAGCGTCTCAAGAGCCGCCACATCGAGCGTCTGGGCCGGAACGAGTGCACCATGCAGACCGGTATCCACTTCCTGGATATTGTGCATGACCTTGAGAAGATCAGCGACCACTGCTCGAATATCGCCATTTATACCATCCAGCTGGCGGAGGGCGCAGCAGAGTTTGATACGCACGCCTACGTCAAGCAGGCATATAAGGAGACCCCGCAGTTCGCGGAGAAGCTCAAATTCTATCAGGATAAGTACCTCACCAAGATTGATGAAGTCGAGGCGATGGAGTAACTAAAAAGAGAGATTGGGAAACCAATCTCTCTTTTTTAATTAGTAATTAGTAGTTAGAAATTAGTAATGATTGCTGCATATGATAATGCTTTATTGTAGGGCGGGACGAGGTGAATTGCCCAAAGGGCAAGAGAAGGTGCTCTGGGGTATGACCTCATCCCGCCGTTGTAAGACGGAGCAGTTCGTGAAAAAGGGCGGGCTGAGGTCAGCCCGCCCTACGGTTTACATGGTTACAAATTTGAGATGATTGCAAAATTATGACAGATTAACGTATTGCGTCGGATCTACTTTTTCATCATTGACCTGCACCTCAAAATGCAGATGTGGGCCGGTGGAGTTGCCGGTATTGCCGGAAAGCGCGATCTTCTCTCCCTTGCCGACTACATCGCCGACCGACACAAGCAGCTGTGAGTTATGCCCGTACAGCGTCTTGAAGCCGTTCTGGTGGTCGAGGATGATATAACTGCCGTAGCCGTTGCCGGAGTCCTCCGCGACGATGACCTTGCCGTTATCCGCGGCATAGACCGGCGTGCCTTCGTCCACGGCGAGGTCCACGCCGCCGTGCAGGCGGCCCCAGCGGTACTTGAATGCCGAGGTGAACGTGTAGCTGTTCAGCGGCACGGCAAATTCTCCGGTGCCGATGCCGACATTGCGCGTGCCGACCTCGACAATTTCGTCGGTGGCCTGCCGGAGTACGGTGCGCGCAAGAATGGTGCGTGTGCGCTCCTCACCGTCCACTGTTTCAATCTCGGCGGTGACCTGCGCTGTACCCGCACAGCCCTGCTGGACGGTCTCGCGATAGGTCTGGTCCTGATTTTCGTTCTCCTGCGTCACGGTGTCGAACGGAATCTGCTCGGTGTAGGTGACAGCGCGGGTCGCGGTCACGTCAAGGCACTGCGACAGGGTATCATACAGCGCGGAATCGGTCTCTGCAAGCGCGGCTGGCGCAACGGCCTTGTCCACGCGGACGGTCTGCAGGAAGTGTACGTTTTCGTCTGCCGCTGTCGTGTACGCGGCCTTGATCCGGTCGAGCGCGGCCTGAGCGCCGTCCGTGTCGGCGGCAATGGCGGTCTGTTTGCCGTCTACCGAAATAATGGCAAGCGTGTCCAGCTCGCCGCTGGCGGTAATGAGATTGTGCTCGAGTTCCTCCTGCGTCAGCAGGGGAGCGGCTGTCCGCACCGGCCTGGTCTGCAGGCGCAGCGGCAGGTAATAGTCCGTGCCGGAAACAGCGGATGCGCTGGATTCAACCGCGTTTACTGCGTTCAGCAGCGTTGCGCTGTCCTCGATAACACCGAGCGGCTGACCGTCCGCAAGCAGCAGCGTGCCCGGCCTGGTCAGCAGCAGAGCGGGCAGCAGGAACAGCAGTCCGAATACGCTCAGCGCACAGACCGAACGGCGGCGGCCTGCCTGCCGCAGAACACCGGCGAACCGGCTCCAGACCGGCAGGTCGTATATGCGGCAGATCGTGCGGTCGAGCAGCAGGATGAGCCGCAGAAGCAGGTAGAGCAGGCGTGAAATCACGCCCAAAACAAAAGATAACAGGTTTCGCATGATGGTAGTATGGCGGAATGATGTGCGCCATATTCACTCCTTTCAATGGTTACAGTTTGGTAACAGCACCAAGAATACCCATTTCAGGGAGCGAAGTCATACGAAACCTGTCGCTAAGTTATTAAATTTTTACTTTTTGATGGGTGTGCCCGTAAAATCCGTGGGGAAAAAGCGCGGATCGAGCGGCTTCTGCTGATAATAGCGGTCGAGAGCGGCACGCTGCAGCGAGACTGCCAGCGGCACGGCGGCATCAAACAAATCGGAGAATGAATCCGTTCGCTCGCCGGTACGGGATGTCCACGGACGGTGCTCCTGATTGGTGCAGTCCGCCGCGAGCGGCTCTGTCGGACGGATGAGCGAGGACGCAAAACCGGATTTGCCGATCAGGTGCTCGAACCGCTGCAGACGGGTGAGCGCAGAGGCGCCCTGATGCGCGAGATGGTGCATGCGGCGCATATCGTTCATCGAGTGGTAGACGGCGGCAGGCGTGATGTGCACGCCATACGTCTCCCGCAGGGCCTGCGCCAGAATTTTCGCCGCGAGAGGGGACTCGGGCGCATCCAGCTCCAGCTGACGGTACGCCTCGTACTCGGCGGGCGTGTCCGAAACAAAATCCGCGATCATCACACCGTCGATGTCGCTCTCGACTAAATGGCGGCATGCCTCGGCAGAGTAGCCCAGCATGAACTGCGACAGCCTGTCCGCCTGTGCGGAAATAAACGAATAGGTTACGCGGCTGAGCGCATAGTGTGTGCAGAATCCAAATACATACGCGAGTGCAGCCGTGTTGTGCGACGCAACGGCGGCTTTGCACAGTGACTCGAATAGCGGCGCGGGCGGCTCGGTGCAGACGCGGTTCGCCAGTCTGCGCAGCGCGGACGGGAACGGTGCGTGATAGAGCGCCAGCGGGTCCGGTCCCTGCGAGCCCCATCGGTAGGCCGCCGGGTAGGAGGACGCGATATGGGCGACCGAATCACTGGTTACGCGCTGTACGGTAGCCGCAAAAATATGGTAAGTGACATAAGAAGGCATGGCTTTTCACCTCTTGCAGACAAATTGGTATCTTTAGTATAGCGCAAAACATTGCAAAATTCCAGCGAAAGCGGTATACTATTTTTATGCAGAAAACGGGGAGCAGAAAATCCCCTTATAAAGTTGGAGGAATTACATTATGAAACTCGGCATCGTCGGACTGCCAAACGTCGGCAAGTCTACCTTGTTCAACGCAATTACGCAGGCGGGCGCGGAAAGCGCAAACTATCCGTTCTGCACCATCGACCCGAACGTCGGCATGGTCGCTGTACCGGATGAGCGTCTGCAGCCGCTGACCGATCTCTATCACGCAAAGAAGACCACGCCTGCGGTGGTCGAGTTCGTGGACATCGCCGGTCTGGTGCGCGGCGCAAGCAAGGGCGAGGGTCTGGGCAACAAGTTCCTGTCCCATATCCGCGAGGTTGACGCCATCGTTCACGTTGTCCGCTGCTTCGACAACGAGAACATCGTGCATGTTGAAGGCTCGGTCGATCCGGCCCGTGACATCGAGACCATCAACCTCGAGCTGATCCTTGCGGACATCGAGCACCTCGAACGCCGTCTCGAGCGCACCCGCAAGGCTGCGAAGGCAGACAAGAAGCTGCTCCGTGACGTGGAGATCCTCGAGAGCCTGAAGGCGCATCTGGAGGAGGGCAAGACCGCCCGCACCTTCGAGGGCTTTGGCGAGGACGAGGACATTGACCGCGTCATCGGTGAGAGCGACCTGCTGTCCGCGAAGAAGGTCATCTACGCAGCAAACATGGACGAGGAAGGCTTTACCGGCAACGATACCGAGAACGAGCGCCTCAAGGCCGTGCAGGCCATCGCGGACGCGGAGGGCGCGATGGTGCTGCCGATCTGCGCCAAGCTCGAGGAGGACATCGCGGGCATGGACGCAGAGGAAAAGGAGATGTTCCTGTCCGAGCTTGGCCTGCACGAGTCCGGTCTGGACCGTCTGATCAAGGTCTGCTACGACCTGCTCGGCCTGATGAGCTACCTCACCGCCGGCGAGCAGGAGGTCCGCGCGTGGACCATCGAGAAGGGCACAAAGGCGCCGCAGGCTGCCGGCAAGATTCACACCGACTTCGAGCGCGGCTTCATTCGCGCTGAGGTTATCAACTATAAGGACCTCATCGAGCTTGGCTCGCTGGCTGCTGCCCGCGAAAAGGGTCTGGTTCGCTCCGAGGGCAAGGAGTATGTGATGCAGGACGGCGATGTTGTTCTGTTCCGTTTCAACGTCTGATTCAAACATTTTACGCAGACCACAGTCGTTTTGACTGTGGTTTTGCTTTGTAAAAGGAGAAATTTTGCTCCCTGCAAGATAGCGTTTATCAGTAGATTTATTCGTAGGTGACAGACGCAACAACGTATAAACGAGTTGCGCAACACTGTTATCCCACAGGGAACCTTCTCTTGCCCTTCGGGCAACTCACCTTGTGTTACGCCCGCGCGGCGTCAGCGCAAATGCCGTTCGCTTCGCAAGCGACCGACCCCCATTTGGCGACCACACCAAAATAATCCCTTGTTTTTTGTGCAGCTTTGCTGTATAATGGAGATATGTTTTATAATACGAAACGAAGGGAAGCGTTTTCATGGCGGAGCAATCGACCGTTCAATCGCTCGACCGCGCATTCGATTTGCTGGAAACTCTGTGCCGTAGCCGCAACGGCATGAGCATCGGCGGCCTGTCTGCGGAAACCGGCCTGCACAAAAGCACGGTTCACCGTCTGTTGGCCAGCATGTGTGCGCGCGGCTATGTGCAGCGCGACGCGGAAACCAGCGTCTACCGCGCCGGTATGCGCCTGTGCGAGATGAGCAGCTATATTGTGGATAATCTGGATATTGTTGAGAGAGCACGCGCGTCGCTTGAACGGCTCGAGCAGTGCACGGATGAGACCGTTCACCTTGTCATGCGCGACGACAAGGACATTGTGTACATCCATAAAGTGGATAACGGCTCGTCTGCCATCCGCATGTTCTCGCGCATCGGCATGCGCCTGCCGCTGTACTGTACGGGCGTCGGGAAGGCAATTCTTGCCACATGGGACACCGCAGAGGTGCGCGACGTGTGGCAGCACAGCGATGTGCACGCGTGGACCGAGCACACCATCGTCGATGAGGACGCGTTTTTCCGTGAGATCGACAAGGTGCGTCAGCTTGGTTACGCGCTCGACAATGAGGAGAACGAGCTTGGCGTGCGCTGCATTGCGGCCGCCATTCCGGACTACCGCGGACGCGCGTCCTACGCGATTTCGCTGTCTGCGCCGGTCAGCCGCATGACCGACCAGCGCGTGGCAGAGCTGCGTGCGCCGCTCATGGCTGCGCGGGACGAAATCGCGCGCGCGCTCGGCGGCAGCCGTTTTTGAGGAGGGCAGAGCATGAACACACTTTCAGTTGTGCATGATGTGCTCCGGCGGCAGGTTCGGGAAGGCGATTTTTGTATTGATGCGACCGCGGGCAAGGGCAGAGACACAGCGCTGCTGTGCCGTCTGACAGGCGAAAACGGCCGTGTGCTGGCCTTTGATGTGCAGGAGGATGCCGTCCGGCAGACCCGCGAGCTGCTGGCGAAGGAGCACCTCAGCGCCGAGGTTTACCTCGACAGCCATGCTAACATGGCGCACTACGCCGAACCGGAGACGGTGGACTGCATCGTGTTCAATTTCGGCCGTCTGCCCGGCGGAGACCCGACAAAATTCACCACCGCAGAGACTTCACTGCCTGCTGTTGATGCGGGACTGAAGCTGCTCAAAAAAGGCGGATTGATGGCGCTTGCGCTCTATTACGGCAAGGAAAACGGCTATGAGGAGCGCGACGCGATTCTGGCTCACTTGCGGGAACTCGACGACCGAACCTACACCGTGCTCGGCTGTGAGTGGATGAACCGCAAAAATGATCCGCCGCTGCCGATTTTCATCTGGAAGGAGTAACAAATTATGCCTTGGTGCCCGAAATGCGGCGCGGAATACATCGAGAATGTTCGTAAATGCAAGGATTGCGACGTGAGGCTGCTCGACCATAAGCCGACACCGGACGAAATGCTTCCTCCGGACCCGAAGCCGACAGGCTGGCGGCGGTTTGTCACAAGAGAGCGATTCCTGCGCGTGCTGAAAACGCTGATCGCCATTCTGCTGGCGCTGGCGGCAGTTTATTCACTGCAGGGACTTTTGTAAGATCAGCAGTTAGTAATTATTGTATAGGATGATATTCTGCAGGGGCGGCCGGTGGCCGCCCTTCTTTGTTTTTGTAAAATAAAATGGAGAACGGATGACATAAGTTCATGTCATTTTCCATTCTCCATACATACAAAAAAGCCGGATAAGGAACAGGTATCTCAACCTGTCACCTTATCCGGCTTGCCATTTCTGATGAATGACTTGCCCTCCGAGTGAGCGGGATTATTTTAACAATAGGGAACGGCTGTCAAGCCTTGTTGCGCAGGGCGCGGTGCATGATTTTGCCGGTCGCGGTGTGCGGCAGGGAATCGACAATGTTGTAGATGCGCGGCCACTTGTACGAGGACAGCACGGGACTGTTCGTGCAGTACTCCTTCAGCTCCTCAACGGTGAGGGAGGGGTCGCTCGGCACAACATATGCCGCAACAACTTCGCCGCGCAGCTTGTCCGGCGCACCGATAACGGCGCTCTCTGCGACCTTGGGATGGTCGTTCAGCACGGCCTCGATCTGCGGCGGATAGATGTTTTCGCCTGCGGAAACGATCATATCGTCCTTACGGCCGCGCACGGTGACGAACTCGTTCTCGTCCCATGTGCCGACATCGCCGGTGTACAGAAAGCCCTTGTAGAACTTCTGCTCGGTCATTTCCGGGTTGTTGTAGTAGCAGAATGCGCTCTTTGCCGGAGAGGAGATGATAATCTCGCCCTCGGCCACGTTGTCGTGCGGGACCAGGTCGTCCGGCTCGGAATGGGAGCCGTCCTCGCGCAGCTTTACGATGCGGACCTCGTCGTCCGTACACGAGCGGCCGGCCGAGCCTGCGTTATCCGGCAGGTCGAACGGGCGCAGAAATGTGTTCCAGAAGGATTCCGTCGTGCCGTAGCCGTTGAAAATGTTCGGCGTGAGTAGCTTCATGTACTTCTCGCATGCGCTCTTTTCAAACGGCGCGCCCATGGTGACAATGCCGCGCAGCGCGGACAGGTCGTACGGGGTGCGCTCCTGCGTGCGGGCGAGCATGGCAATGATGGTCGGTACACCGATCAGGAACGAGATGTTGTACTTCGCGGCATAGTTCAGGCAGCGCTTCGGTGCAAAATCGCGCAGAATGACAACTTCGCCACCCGCATAGAGGGTCGGGCACGGGCCGCCGGAGTGGATGCCGCCGCGGTGGAACCACGGGGTCATGTTCATCGTGCGGTCGGTCGGACCGAGAGGGAAGTGCATCATAACGTCATGCGCGGAAAGCACCTCGTTGATATTGTTGAGCGGCACGCCCTTCGGACGGTTGGTTGTGCCGGAGGTGTACAGACGGGTGGTCTCGTCGTAGATGTGCGGGTCGAAGTCGATCGGCGGGTCATTTTCCGGCTGATCGGCAACGTAATCCGCATAGCGCACCTGACCGGCGGGTACGGCATCGTCCGCGCCGACAACGATCTTGATGGCAGGCTTGCTCTCGCACAGGTCGAGCGCACCGCCGGACAGCTCGCCGAACTCGGCGTCGTAGATGAAAGCCTTGGGCGTGCTGTCATCAATGACGAGTGCAATCTCGCCTGCGCCCTGCCGGTAGTTGACCGGACACGCGATCGCACCAATCTTGTGCGCCGCCAGATAGCAGAAAACAAACTCCGGCGAATTGAGCAGGGTGAACATGACAACATCGTTCTTGCCGACGCCGTCTGCGCGCAGCGCATGCGCCAGACGGTTGGCTTCGGCGTTCAGTTCGCGGTAGGTCCAGCGGCGGCCGGAATGCGGGTCAAAGAGTGCCGGTCGGCTGCCGAAACGCGAAACATTGCGCAGAAAACCGTTCAGATAGGTGAAACGGGTTTCAAATGTGTCGCGGAACATGGAAATATCATAGGTGTATTCGTGACTCAAGGGATCACCTCTTAATAATTTGTATGGGGTATTAGCAATTTATAATTACCTCAGGGGATGGTTGTATATAGAGTTAAAAACTGCTTAACGAATATTATAATACCACATAATCACGAAATTGCAAGAAGAAAAATCTTACAGGGACACAGGCTACATGCCGATGTCCCTGTTATTTTTATTTGCAATAGGATAAAGATTCGCAATTTTAAGGATGCATAATCACTAACTGCGTATTCTTGATAGGAATTATTTCTCGTATTTGGCAACAATCAGGCTGGAATTCTGTCCGCCGAAGCCGAGCGAATTGCTCATTGCAGCGTTGATTTCCGCCTTGCGCGCGGTATTCGGCACATAATCCAGATCGCATTCCGGATCGGGCTTTGCCAGGTGCAGGGTAGGCGGAAGAACGCCTTCCTCGATGGCCTTGATGCAGGCGATGGCTTCGGTCAGGCCGCCGGCGCCCATGAGGTGGCCGGTCGCGGACTTGGTGGAGCTCATCGGCGGTGCGCTTTTGCGGCCGCCGAACACGGCCTTGACCGCCAGCGTTTCGGCCTTGTCGCCGAGCGGCGTGGACGTGCCGTGCGCGTTGATATAGCCAATGTCGGACGGCTGCATGCCGGCCCTCTTGAGCGCCAGCTTCATGCAGCGGGAAGCGCCTTCGCCGTCCGGGCAGGGCGCGGTAACGTGGTGTGCATCCGAGGTATTCGCGTAACCGGCGAGTACGGCGTGGATTTTTGCACCGCGGGCGAGTGCATGCTCCTCGGTCTCGATCAGGAGAGCGCCGCCGCCTTCACCGATAACAAAGCCGTCGCGGTCAAGGTCGAACGGGCGGCACGCCTGCTCGGGGTCGTCGTTTCGGCGGGAAAGCGCCTTGGCCTGCGACAGACCGGAAACGACGATCGGGCACAGAATGCTTTCGCCGCCGACTGCCAGAACCGCGTCTGCCTCGCCGGAGCGGAGCAGCATCGCTGCGGTCATGATGGCGTCGCCGCCTGCCGAGCATGCCGTATTGAGTGTCAGACTCGGGCCGTGAATGCCGTGAGCAATCGAGATCTGGGCGGCAGCGATGTTGCCAATGGTCATCGGCACAAAGCGAGGGCCGACGCGCTTGCCTGTGTCGAACGCAGCCTGCGTCTGTGCAACGGTGGTAACGCCGTCCATTGCAGTGCCCATGACGATGCCGATACGGTCGCTTTCGCTCTCGATGGACAGCTCACTGTTCTTGAGAGCCTCCTCGGCCGCAACAAAGGCAAACTGCATGAACGGGTCCATCGTGCGGGCCAGCGTTTTCGGCATGTAGGCAGCGGGATCGAAGTCCTTCAGCTCTGCCGCGATCTGTACGGGCAGTTCGGATGCATCAAAGCGGGTAATTTTTCCTACACCGCATTGTCCCTCCACCAGTGCGGACCAGTATGCGTCCACACCAATACCGATCGGCGTAACAGCGCCCATACCGGTGATGACCAATTTCTGTTCTTTCATGCTTGTTCCCCTACTTACTGAAATTTATGCGAAGGCCTGTCCGATAGTGATCAGGCAAATATATAATATGCACTATTTAATAGCATTATAGCAGAAATGCACGGAAAAGAAAAGACACTTTACACAGTAAAGTGTTCAAATTTGTTTTGCACAGTGTCCTGGATTGATGCAGTATTTGCACAAAAAAGGAGACGGTCAGGGACCATCTCCTTGCAAATGCGTTATTTCTCTTTGGGCCGGATGTCGATGGACGGGTTGTAGGCATAGTAGTTCTTGGCATCCAGATTATCCTGCACAACGCGCAGCGCGTCTCCGAACCGCTGGAAATGCACGACTTCTCGTTCTCGCAGGAATTTGAGCGGCTCGCGAACATCCGGGTCGTCGATCAGGCGGAGAAGATTGTCGTAGGTTGTTCTGGCTTTTTGCTCTGCTGCCATATCCTCAAACAAATCAGTGATCGGGTCGCCTTTGGACTGGAACGTTGCGGCGCTCCATGGCACACCGGAGGCCGACTGCGGGTAAATGCCGGTCGTGTGATCGACAAAGTAGGCGTCAAAGCCGCCCTCCTTGATCTGCTCGGGCGTGAGATTGCGCGTCAGCTGGTACACGATGGCGGAGATCATCTCCATGTGCGCAAGTTCACCTACACATTGATGTTATCGGTTAGCGGATGAAGAAAAAACCACGGGATGGAGGGTAAGGGAGAGGTCACTTTCTTTGGTCCAGCGGGTGCGGGTGCGTTTATGGTAGTCGATGCGGTCGATTACCTGCTTGAGCAGTTTATTGCGTTCGGCGGCGGGCAAATCCGTGTTGTAGGTGTCGAGGACGTGACGGACAGCGGGGGCGAGGCCGGTCCGGGCGTCGTATTCGTGCTGAGCCTGTTCGATCTTGTGCTGAATCGCGGTACGGTCTGCGGTGAGGCGTTCGCGCTCGGCGGTTAGCTCGGCCTGACGCGAGAGGAAGATTTCGCGGGTATAGGTACCGTCCTCGACAAGCTCGAACGTGCGGCGCTGGCGGGCTTCGAGGTCGGTGAGCTGCTTCTCAATCTCGGAGAGGGCGTGCTGCTCGGCGGAGAGGTCCGGTGCAACAGGTGTGCCGACTTCGAGCCGCGCCAGAAAGGTACGGAGAGAGTCCAGCACAAGCTGCTCCAGTTCATCGGCATTATGTGCGACAGTGGCACAGCCGCGGGTTGTGCACTGGATTTGCGTTTGGCTGCCGGTACCGGTTTGCGGGCGGCGCTGCATACGCTTGCCACAGCAGTCGCAGACAATCAGGCCGGCCAGCGGGTTACTCTGCTGCCGGTTGCCGGGCGTGCGGACAGCGGCGTTTTTACCGAGCCGCGCCTGCACCTGATCCCACACAGCGCGGTCAATGATAGGCTCATGCAGACCTTTATACAGTTCACAGGACTTTACACGCGGCCGGGTAACTTTGACCTGTCCGTCTTTTACGACTTTCTTGCCGGGACGGAATGCGGCAGGGATACAGCCGATATAGTGCGCGTTGCGCAGGATGCCGGGAATAGTCCGTGCAGACCATTTATCACTTTTCGGTGCAGGAATGTGCAGGGCGTTGAGCCGCTTCTCAATCTCGCAGTAGCCGAGGCCAGAGAGATACAGGTCGAAAATCATGCGGACCACTTTCGCCTGCGACTCGATCGGTCGGAGAGACCAGCCGCGGCCATCCAGCTTATAACGCTCGTAGCCATAGGGCGGCACGTTACTGATATAGCGGCCTTCGCGCTTGGCGGCCTGCATACCGGCATTCATGCGGCGGCGGATCATTCTATACTCCTGCCGCGACATGAACAGGCCGAACTCCATCCATTCCTCGTCCGCCTCCTGCGTGGGGTCGTAGGTTTTGGACGGCGTGACGATCAGCGTGCCCGAAAACTTAAACGCTTGGGCGACGATGCCCTGATCTATCGTATCACCACGCGCGAGACGCGAGGTTTCCGTGACGAGGACGCCCTTCCAGCGGCCGTCCTCCACCTCGGAGAGAAGCTGCTGCATGACTGGACGGTTTGCGATACGCTCACCGGAGACGATCTCACGGTAGATCGCGCCGATGGGCAGGGCACGGGACTTGGCAAGCTCCATGAGGATATGCTCGTGCCGGGCGAGGGTGTCGCCCTCGCCGTGCGCCTCGGCTTCGAGGTCCGCGCGGGATTTGCGGAGGTACAGGGCGTAGTCGGTGGGCATAGCGGTCACTCCTTTGGGTTACGGCTGATTGATGGCGTCGGCAAGGGACATTACCCAGCGCGGCGCGTTCTCGTAGCAGACGATCACGCCGTTGCGGTACTCGGCAACAGCGACAAAGCCATTATCATTATCGAAAAAGGTCGCTTCGTCACAGTAGGGCAGGACAGCAGCCAGCGACTTGACACGGCCTGCAAAGCGGCGGCGCACATCGTCCGCGGGAATGTCATGCCCGCCCTTGCGGACACGGTTTGCAATACGCGCAAGCGACTCCTCGGCAGAGTCCAGACCGACATAGTACATTCGCACGGCATAGCCGCTTTCACGCGCCTGCCGCGCGGTATGCGCGGTGAGCGAACCGGACAGCGTGGTTTCCTGCGTGAAGCACACGCCTTTTTTCAGGCAGGAGCGAATGCGTTCGATGGCAAGACGGCCGGCAAGTATGTTATTGCCGCCGTTCGCTGCGGCCAGCTTATCGACATCGACGATCACGCCGAGGTCGTTCATCTCCTGACGGAGTACGCCGGTGAGGCTGGACTTGCCTGCGCCGTTGACACCGGCGATGATGGTGTAGGTTTTCATGGAATTACCTCCTTTTTTGAATCAGTTTGTCCAATAGCCACAGAAACAGGGCGATAACACCAACCAAAGGAAAGACTAATAAGTCAACATTATCGGAGTTAATCCAGGACTTCTTTTCTGTTTTTTGAGGATAGCTTGATGTGCCCGCAACTTCACTTCTGTCGATTATATCATTATCAGGAGCGGAAGGGTCGGCGGACAAACCTGCGCGATAGCCTTCTTCGTAGCCTTTTTGGTAGGCGCTGTCGTAGGTTTCGTCGTGGCCGTCCTCTGTGCCGTAGTTATAGCCTTCTTTATAACCTTCTTCATAACCTTGGTTATAGGCATTGTCGCGGTTGCTCGGATCGCTGGAATATTCGACACCCCATTCAAAACCGCTTGAATAGGCATCCTGTTTTGTTTCAAAGTCGGTTTCAGCCTCCGGACCGTAATCGCCGGGGTCAGTGGCGAATGCTGCGGATGTTAGAAGCAATAGGCAACTGGCGGCGGAAACTATCCGTTTGGTAAGATATTTCATATAGTTGCCCCTTTATTCATGCCTGCTTTTCCAGATCGGAAAGGTCAGGCATTTTTTTATGCGTTTGTTTTGCCATATACATGGTCTGACGGATATATTCCTGTCCCTGCTCGTTCAGGGAGCGGTAGTCGTCGATGAGCTGTTGTTCGTCGGCGGAATATTGCTCGACCGGTTGCTGCGGTTGGCTGAACTCTGTTTCCATGATTTCCTGCAAGCCGCGCTGCATGAGAGATATGACAGCTTGTGTTTGGTTTTTGATACGATGGTTGTACCGATAATCTTCGATTTCCTGCATTAGAGCAGGGTCTACGGTGATTGTAAACCGTGGTTTATCTGTTGGCATTGTATGTCACCTCCGTTGGTCTTATCATACAGCAGTGGTGAACCGGTGTCAAGTTTTTTCAAAATTCCTATTGACAGTTCTGAGGGGTGAACTATAATAGCATCATAAATCACAGGTTCACCACTTGAAAGGAGAGGTACAAATGACTGAGATGCAGAGAAAGACAATCAGCCTTCCGCCGGAACTGGAAAATGCAGTTTACGAATTGCGGAAGAGTGAAAAATATTGCAAATGCTCATTCTCTGAGATTTTGCGTGTGATGATTCGCAGAGGTCTGGACGCCGAGCAGGCGGAAGGGAAGGAGTGAGGGGGATGGATGTTCGGATTGACGAGACAGGAACGCTGATCGTTGAATTTGACACCGGATTGCGGTGCAGGAAGCGGCGAAAACAGATGTACATGCAACTGCGCAAGGCAGGTGTAAAACATAAACCTGCTGAAATTACCGCTAAATATCTTTCACAAAAAACAAATTTTCCATATGGCAAGTTTGTAACTCATATTGCAACGCTTTCGGAAGATTGCTTTGGAAGGAAAACGATTGCAGATAGGAGAAGCAAAAATGAAAATCATTCTTGACGGAACGGATAAGGAAATCGGACACATCTTTGTAGAAACGAAAGATATGCCCGATGAGTTTATGTACCAGATGCAGCCGCTTGTGGAAAACGGTCAGATGTTTGGCTTTGTCATTCAGTTTTGCATGATGGATAAAGCGGCGGATTAAGTTCGCCGAACTCCAACTGGCGATGGATTGCGATATTTTGGGCGTGTGTTTCATTGGAACAGCCGATAACATATGCAGATGTACTCATAGGCCGAGCGTACTGCGTGCCGGTATCACCGAACGTCATTAGCCCGTTATGGATTGTTGCGTAATATTCCACAACAGAGTTAACGGAAACATTGACAGTACCGTATAAATCGCCGCGAAGAATGAGACGGGACTGCTCGATCACATGAATATCGCCGTGATAGTCGGTCTGCACATCGACTACGGCGCCATCTGTGACAACGAGGTCCTGCTTCAAATCTTCGGAAATTGGAACAGAACGATTGATCCTGTACATATAAACACCTCCTTTCTGCTTTTATTGTAGCGGAAAGGAAACAGAAACACAAGGAACATACCATGAAGTACGAAGTTTGGGTTTTGGAGAATCGCCTGGTCGGTGAGAACCGATGGCGGCAGTTTTTCTGCGACGGCAGGCAGGAGGCGCTGGACGTTGCAGAGGGCTTTATTGATATTGCGGAAAAGATCGAGGTGAAACCTGCATGAAACCTTACAATGAATATCTCGCCATGACGGCAGAGCAGATCATGGCTGACCCGGAAGCGCCGGAGAGCCTGCGGATCGCTGCCCGCATTGAGCTTGAGAAAGCACAAAAGTTCAATTTAGAGGCAGAGGCGGCACGGACGGCAACAGACAAGCCGGTCTGAGCATAGGCTTTAGAAAGGGGTGGTTGCGGTGGCAATCGTGGCTGAATATCATTATCCGAACGGTACGGTACGCATAGACGACGACTGCTACCGTGACGTTCCGCCGGAGGAAATGCAGCGGCGCATTGAGCGCCTGCAGAAAACGGCGTGGGAATTACTGATGAATCAGGAACGGAGGAAGAAAGATGAAGGCAAGTAAGTTTATGATGAGCCTTTCGGCGGCGGTATTCGGCGGCGTGATGTACATGCAGATCGCGGGTGCCTGCAGCCGCATGCAGGCGGCGGTGCTCGGAACGGCGATGCTGGTTTGCATGGCAATCTGCTATGCGGATCTCTGTGCGGCAAAACGCCGCCGGGCGGCAGAGGAAGTCAAGGCCCGCAAGGCGGCCCGCGTCTCCATGGACAAGGCGGCGCACATTGCGTACCGCGCCGACCTGATGAGGCAGATCCGCTGATGGCAGACTGGAAGAAAAACCGGCAGAAGTTCCAGATGCCGCATGACCGGGTGGAACGCTGCATGCGGTATGTGAAGGCCGTCGAAAAGGATGAGAAACGCGCAGAGAAGGCCAGAAAGGCACGATTTGAGGCGCTGCTGCTCGAACGGTGGCAGGCAAGACAGGCGAACAGGGAGAACGGCGATGCTGGTATTTAGCGGATTGGAGATCAAACCGTATTCTCAGCTAACCGATCTGCCGCGGGTGCGGATCGACAGGGTGCGCGTTGAGGTACAGCGCACCCTGTTTGGCGAGGTGGAGTATCACCTTGTCGGCACCTACGGTGACGAGGGAAGGGCGTACCCGATCTGTCAGCCGTTTACCGAGCTGCCGGACGTATGGGAAAAGAAGAAAGAAGTAGAAAGCGCCATTTTCAAGGCGCGGCAGGAGGAACAATATGCGAGAAAAAGAAAAGACGCGGGTTATCTGGAGACACCCGAAAGGCCGGTTTGAGATACAGGAGACCGAGCATTACAGTCTGTTCGACCACTGTACTTACTACACGCGCGAATGCGTATTTACGCCGCAGGACGATGCGCGCGGGTTGTGCAGCGAGGTGCCGACAGGCATTTATGTGCCGGAGGAAATCAAGCAGGAAGGCCGCCGGCAGCCGCGCGTGACGGATGAGGAAAAACAGCGGCTTGCGAAAATGTATCACAGCGGTATGCCCTTGCGCGCTATCTCAAAGGAGACCGGACGGGCGTATGAGACGATCGTAAACGTGCTGGAGGAGTTGGGCTGCCGGAAGAAGAAGCCGCACAAATCGGTTCACTGGACGTACGAGGAATATCAGAAGGCGGTTGCTATGCGCAAGCGCGGCTATCTGTTCAAGGAGATCGGCGCGGCGCTCGGCAAGAGCGATCATGCCGTACAGAATAAGTTTGCGAGGGAGGGGTACTAAATGAGCGTTCGGAAAATCCGTGAGGCGGTGCATGCCGCCGAGGGCAACGCCCGCCAGATGGGCGAAGTTGTACTGATGATTGCCCAGGCGGACGAGCACGCCGCAGAGGTGATTGCGGCTGACCTCGATAATCCGGAGATGAGCTTTGACAAGTGCTTCGATGCGCTTTATGAGCACGCGAAGAAGCACCAGAAGGGCGGCTTCTGGGGGTGTATGTGCAATCGCTTTGACCCGGAGAATCCGGTTATTCAGGTTGTTGCGGACTTCTATAAGGTGCCGTTGGATGGCGTTCAGCCTGCGGCAGAGACGAAGGAGCCGGAAACCCAAGCGCTTACGGCTGAACCGGAAGAACTGGATCTTATGGATCTGCTGTAAGGAGGCGGGAATGTGTTTGAGGTCAACGATATTCCGCCGATTGACAGCTGGGCGCTGCAGGATCTTATCGCAGAGAACGTGCAGCATGAGGAATTTTTGTTCTTCCGTATCAACCACGGGGATGATCTCGACTGGATCCTCGGCGAAGCCGATGATTACGAGTGCTTTTGCACTGCGTGTCAGCAGCATTTTGCTGAGGACCGCAAGAGCGGCCCTGCGTCCTACTGGGATACCTGCCCACGGTGCGGGGCACGGATCACGCCGCGCCGATGGAACAGCGGCAAGGCGAAATTCCTCGCACTGACGGCGTTCGCGTTCCACTTTTTTCAGCGCGTGGAGCACGGGGATATGTGGCTGACTTCCTGCCAGGTGCGGATGAACCCCGACTTCCAGAGCGGGAAGTATCTGGCGAACGAATATGCGCGTTATTGCTTTTCCGAGTTCGGTTCGCGCAAGTGGATCTGGAAGGAGAACGGCTGG
>OLVP01001097.1_pt1 | contig 18319 bp, 15 predicted proteins | sample 1673281 | NCBI WGS metagenome assembly OLVP01 (sample SAMEA3178940, study PRJEB25190) | human gut metagenome | biome: human gut; feature: human-associated habitat; material: faeces | place: Austria | collected 2013
TAACGGCTACACAGCTGTTTGTTGTTCCTAAGTCAATACCAATAATTTTGCCCATGATCTATTCCTCCTTAATTTGCTACCTTTACCATACTGTGTCTCACTACTGAGTCACGATACATATAACCTTTCTGGAACTCTTCTGCGACTTCATTCTCTCCGAAGTTTTCATCTTCCACATGCATCACTGCATTATGGAAATTCGGATCGAACTGATTGCCAAGCGCCTCTATCGGCTTAACCTCAACGCTCTCCAGAACTGTCATAAATTGTTTGTAGACCTTTTCCATTCCCTGAATGAACGGGTCTTCTTTTTTCTCTTCCGGAACTGCATCTAATCCTCTTTCGAAGTTATCTACCACCGGGAGAATCTTCTCTATGATATCTTTCGCTCCTACTTCGTACATCTGGGATTTTTCCTTTTCTGTACGTTTGCGGAAGTTATCAAACTCTGCCATCTGACGAGTAAGTCTGTCTGTCAGTTCTTCAATCTTCTCGTCCTTTTTGTCTTTCTTATCCTTCTTGCCGAAGAATTTTTTTGAAGCTTTTTCTTCTGTCTGATCCTCTGTCCCTGCTTCCTGTTCTTCAGAAACTTCTTCTGTCTTGGCTTCTTCTGCTTCATCTTTTGAAGCTTCTGCTTCTTTCTTTGCCTCTTCTACGGCTTCTTTTACCATATCTTCCTGACTTTTCTTTTCTTTATCTTCCAAGGATCAATTCCACCTTTCTATTCCTCTTTATGAAACATCTGATCCAGTTCACTCTGGAGACGCTTCATTGACTTTAACACATTCTCATAATCCATTCTTTTCGGTCCGATAATACCTATCGTTCCCTTTACACCGTCCCCTAATTCATAAGTGGCGGTGACAACACTGCAATCTTTCATAGTCTTCACCGGAGCCTCATCTCCGATATATACCTGAATGCCTGTGTTCTCTTCATTGGATAAAGTCTGCGTAACGAGATCTGTAAGCTGCTGCTTTTCTTCGAATGCACTGATAATTTCCTGTGCACTCTGCTTATCACTGAGTTCCGGATATTTAAAAATATTTGTTGCACCGCTTGTGTAGATCTGCATGTCTTCATCGACCTGAATAACATCTGCGACTGCATCCAATACATTCCCCACAACCTCGCTGTGGATTCCGGCTCCTTCTTTCAGTCTCGCGATCAGTCCAAGATTAATCTCTTCTATAGACATACCATTAAGTGTTGTGTTCAGAAGCATGTTGAGTTTTAACAAGTTCTCATTGTTGATTGGCTCATCTACATGTATGATCTTATTCTTGATCACATTTCCATCAAGCACGATCACTGCAATCATCTGTTCCTCATCAACCATCGTAAGCTGTAAGAACTTAATCCGGTTACGATTGTTCATCGGTGAAGAAACCAGTGTCGCATAGTTCGTACTGTTCGCCAAAACTTTTGCTGCCTGTTTCAAAAGCTGATCCATCTTATCTGCTTTCTCAAGCATCTGATCCTGCATCTCACTTAGTTCCTGTTCTTTCTGTTCCATCAGCATATCTACATAGAGTCTGTAGCCTTTATCCGAAGGAATACGTCCAGCAGACGTATGAGGCTGTAAAATATATCCAAGTTCTTCCAGATCTGCCATCTCATTACGAATGGTTGCTGAACTTAAGTTCAGATCCGTGTACTTGGAAATTGTTCTGGAACCCACCGGCTCGCCTGTCTCCAGATAATTCTTAATGATTGCCTGAAGGATCTTTAATTTTCGTTCGCTCAGTTCCTGTTCCTGAATCATCATATGCCTCCTTCTTTCGGATTTGTTAGCACTCATTATATTGGAGTGCTAACACCTTTCGACTATTAATGTATCACTCGATTTGACTTTTGTCAACAACATTTCTTACTTTTTTTGTGAAATAAATATGAAGAAAAATAATCTTTCCATTATACGAAAGAAACTGACAGATGCAATTGGGAAAAATTGCATCTGTCAGTTTCTTTTTTTATTACAGATTTAAATTCTTTTGTTTTCAGCTACTTTGATTTTTTATATTAGCTTAACTCAATCTTCTCTGCCTCTTCTGGCTTGAAGTCGTTCTGTAAATCGTAGATGTTGTGTCCTGTAGACTCGGTCAGAACCTTTCCTTTGTAAGAATAGCAGCGGATAAATCTCTGCTTGTCAATGCTTGACCAGTGCTCAACATCCCATGTCAGATATCCATCTGCATCAGATTTCTCTCCTTTAAGATAAATGTCTACCTGACGTCCGGATACCATAATGTCGATAAGTCCCTGTGTTCCGTCTACTTCCACTTCTGTTTTGTTTACTGAATCGTATACCTTCATTTTATTTTCCCTCCTGATAATAACATACACTCTGGCGCCACATTTCTGACGACAGTACAGATTCTGCTTCGATTATACGTTTTCTCTATAAAAAATTCAAGCTTTTCTATGAATTCTTCTTTAAAAACTCCATCCATTCTTTTATTTCTTTTTCATGTCCGTTGTCACTCGGCTCATAAAACTTTTCTTTTTGGATTTCGGAAGGCATGTATTGCTGTTCCACATAGTGGTTCGGATAATCATGTGCATACTTGTAACCCACACCATGTCCAAGTTTTTGTGAACCTTTATAATGAGCATCCTGCAAATGCGCCGGCACCGTAGTTTTATGATTTCTTACATTTTCCATGGCGGCACTGATTGCTTTGACTGCCGCATTACTCTTTGGTGCTGTTGCCACATATGTCACTGCCTGAGATAAAATGATCTGCGATTCCGGCATTCCGATCCGCTCTACTGCCTGGGCTGCTGCCACAGCCACTTGTAGCGCCACCGGATCTGCATTTCCAACATCTTCCGATGCACAGATCATAATCCTTCTGGCAATAAATATCACGTCTTCCCCTGCATATAGCATTTTTGCAAGATAATATACTGCCGCATCAGGGTCTGACCCCCTCATACTTTTGATAAATGCAGAGATCGTATCGTAATGATTGTCTCCTGTCTTGTCATAGCGCACTACACGTTTTTGAATACACTCGGACGCCACGTCAAGTGTAATATGGATCTTTCCGTCCGCACTTCGCTCTGTCGTGAGAATCCCGAGTTCAATAGCATTCAATGCATTTCTCGCATCTCCTCCTGCAATGTCTGCAAGGAACTCCAGTGCTTCCTCGTCAATTTCCGCATGATAGCTTCCCATACCTTTTTCCTGATCATAGACTGCCCGCTTCAAAAGTGTTTTGATATCTTCTTTTTCAAGCGGATGAAGTTCAAAGATACTGGAACGGGAAATTAATGCTCCATTGACCTCAAAATAAGGATTCTCCGTGGTAGCTCCAATCAGAATAATTGTTCCGTCCTCCACAAATGGAAGCAGATAATCCTGCTGTCCTTTGTTAAAACGATGAATCTCATCTACAAAAAGAATGGTCTTCTTCTGATACATGCCCAGCGTCTCTTTCGCTTTCTGTACCACTTCTTCCATATCTTTCTTGCCTGCCACCGTTGCATTGATCTGGGTGAATTCTGCACTTGTCGTATGGGCAATCACTTTCGCCAGTGTCGTCTTACCGGTTCCCGGCGGCCCATAAAAGATAATAGAACTTAACTTATCTGCTTTGATTGCACGGTACAACAACTTGTCTTTTCCAATAATATGCTGCTGTCCTACCACTTCCTCCAGCGTTGTCGGCCGAAGCCTGGACGCCAGCGGTGCCTCCTGATCCATATTTTTCTGTCTTGCATATTCAAACAAATCCATGCTTTTTCTATCTCCATTCTTCCTGATTTCTTCTGGTTTTCCTTACTCAAGAATCAGTTTATCTACTGTCACAAATTCAAAGCCTTCTGCCTTTAAAAGATCTACAATCCGAAGCGCCGCCTCTACCGAGGATTTATAACAATCATGTAATAAAATAATATCATTCTCCTTCGCCTGCGACACTACTTTATTCACAACTTCATCTATATTTTCCGTAGTCCAGTCCAAAGGGTCTACCGTCCACATGACAGGTAATACGTCCAGATAATTCTCCAGTTCTCTCTGCCAGATCCCAAAGGGCGGACGGATATACTGCACGCGCTGTCCGGTAATTGCCGCAATCAGCTCATCAGTCTTGTTAATTTCATACATTGCTTCTTCATCAGAAAGTTTCGTAATCTCAACATGATGATACGTGTGATTTCCAATTAAATGTCCTTCTTCATAAATTCGTTTCACAATATCCGGATAGGTCTCAACATTTTCTCCTACTAGAAAAAATGTTGCCTTCACACCTCTCTCTTTTAATCCGTCAAGAAGTGCCGGTGTGCACACACTGGGTCCGTCATCAAATGTAATGGCAATCTGAGGCAGCTCTGTCTGTATCTGCTCATTCAAAATCCGGGATATTGTTTCCCGTGTTTCTGACTCCATTTGCAGATTTGAATCTCGTCGGTTCGTTTTTGATTCTTTCTTATTAATATCAATTGTTTGCATTGTTTTCATAGAAATTCCTGAAACATTTAAAACAACTATCATTGCCAGACACGCTGTAAGAATCTGTATCACTTTTTTTAATTTCCATTCTTTCATAATAAAGAGACCTGTTACCTTTGCACTACCAGTCTCTTTATATATATGAAATCCTGCGCTTTATTATTTTTTCTTTTTCACCTTTTTCTTCTTTTTCACACTGTAGCCAAATGTTCCAAGTGATTTTCCAAGATCAAAATATTCCCCGTGGGAATATGCCAGAAGTCCTGTTTTGTTCAGTGCAAATTTTCCATTATCCTGCATGAACCGGTCATCCACCTGCACGCCGGTCACTTTTGCAAGAAACATGTGATGTGAACCCAACTCTTCGACTTTCACGACCTGACACTCAATATTGACTGGGCTTTCCTCAATTATCGGAGCATAGATAAGTGTCTGAGCATTTCCGCGAGTCAGATGCATTTCACTCCATTTGTCCACATCTCTTCCTGAACGCACCCCGCACCAATCCGTCGCTTTTACCAGATCTTTTGTCGTCAGGTTCACTACAAATTCTCCGCTTTCCCTAATCAAATGATAAGAATATCTCGTCGGACGCACGGATATATATAACATTGCCGGATTTGTACAGATTGTCCCTGTCCATGCAATTGTGATGATATTGTCATGCCCTTCTTTGTCCGCACAACTTACCATAACCGCCGGGAGCGGATACACCATATTCCCCGGTTTCCATAATTCTTTTCCCATAGTACGCTATCCTTTCTACATCTGCTGCATGGTCTCGACCAGCACTGGTATCAGCTGTTTCTTTCTGGACACAACTCCTTTTAATATCAGACTCTTTGCATTATCCGGAAGATCAAATGCGCTGAGGGCAATTCCTCTCGCACCGGTTCCCACACACAAAAGCTCCGTGGATTCTGCCAGAATATCTGTCAGCATAAAATAAATCATATTCAGGTTATGTGCTTCCAGTACCTTTGGCAAATGCTCCGTCATCATATCACGAATAGCTGCCAGTTCTTCTTTGCTCATGGACGTGATCTGTCCTACACCAAATATCGTGTCGTTGACTGTAAACTGCTTGAAATCCTGGAAACAGATATCCTCTGCACTCTTGCCTTTCAAGTTGCTTCCTGCATTGAACATTTCCTGCGCCATCTGCTCCAGGTCAATATCTGAAATTTTTGCCAGTTTTTTCGCAGTCCTTTCATCTAACGGCGTACAGGTCGGTGAACGGAACAACAATGTATCCGAAATAATTGCGCCACATAAAAGCCCGGCAATCTCTCTTGGAACTTCAAGCTCATTCTCCTCATACATCTGGTTAATAATCGTCGCCGTGCATCCCACTGGCTGATTACGGAACGTAATCGGGCTGACTGTCTCGATATCTCCAAGTCTGTGATGATCAATAATCTCAATGATTTCTGCTTCCTCAATTCCATCAACTGCCTGTGACCGTTCGTTATGATCCACCAGGATTACTTTTTTCTTGCTGGCACCGAGGAAACGACGTCTGGAAATGAATCCTTTAAATCTGCCATGACGATCCAGAATCGGAAAATCGCGGAAACGCTTTTTCGCCATAATATCTTTAATATCATCAACATAATCATTCATCCGGAACATAGTCAGTGGTCCAGAGGTCATATAAAACTTCACCGGAATGCTCTGATTAATCAGTCTTGCTGTCGTAAATGTATCATACGGAGTCTGAATGATCACTATACTCTGTTCTTTTGCCTTCTGAATCAATTTCGGAGAAACTTCTGCATCTTTGCAGATAACCATACAGCTGGCATCAATATTCACGGCACATGCCTGCGCTTCCTCAAGATCTCCTAATATCACCAGATCGTCCTTTTCAATAAACTCTTCCATAAGATTCGGACTTGAGGCTCCGATTGCTACTTTTCCTCTCATAAAATACCCATGCTCATTACCTGTTATCATTGTACCGTCCAGTGTCTTGACAATATTCCGATATTGGGTTCTCGCTTTTGATAATATCTCACTATCATACACATCCATATAAGATTTTGCAATATCTCCGGTAGATACAACTCCTACCAGCTCATCATCCTTCACGATTGGCAGTGTCTTTGCCTGCTCCTGCCGCATACGCTCCCATGTATCACGAATGGACGCATTGGGCTTAAGCCCCGGCATCTCGTGAATATCCAGATCTCTCACTTGAAGTCTGACATCTGTAAGAAGCTTGGGAGCCTCTACCCCAAAACGATCCAGTACATAAGCAGTCTCATCATTCACATGTCCTGCCCGCTTTGCCTCATGAACCTGTCCGGTCACTTTCTGCCTCAGATCTGCATAGGCAATCGCGGAACAGATAGAATCTGTATCCGGATTCTTATGTCCGAGCACATAAATCTTTTCTTTTCTCTTTCCCATATATATCACCTTATTATCTTCTTGCTAATTCGAGCAGTCCATATCGGTTTTTCTGATTGCATCCGGCTATACTCATCATTTTTCCAATAATTCGTATATCTCACTCGAACTGTTACTTATTTTCTACAACATATTCTAACATAGTTAATTTTCTTTGTACAAGCAGTTTATTTATGCTATACTAAAAGCAACAATTTTACTGATAGGAAGGAATATACTATGAGCGAAGAATTCAACGAAGAAAATGTAACTATGGCAGATCTGGAAGATCATTTTGATGATGCAAATCCATGGAATGTAGTTCAGTCCTACCTCGAAAAAGGAACTGTACTCCCTGTAAAAATCGAAGGAATTGTAAATGGCGGTGCTATCGCAATGGTAGAAGGAATCCGTGGATTTATTCCTGCTTCCCGACTTTCTTTATCCTATATCGAAAATCTGGAATCTTATCTGTTAAAAGATATCGAAGTTCAGGTCATTGATGTAGATCAGGCAAATAACCGGCTGGTACTTTCCGCCCGTGAACTTCTCAAAGAAAAAGAGAAAAAAGAGCGTGAAGAAAAAATTGCAAACATCAAAGTAGGAAGCGTTCTTACCGGAATCGTAGAATCCCTCCAGAACTACGGTGCATTTGTACGTCTGGAAGACGGACTTTCCGGACTTGTACACGTTTCCCAGATCAGCCAGAAACGTATCAAATTCCCAAAAGATGTCCTGAATGTAGGTGATGAAGTTCAGGTCAAAGTCATCGGTGTCAAAGATGGCAAGATCAGCCTGAGCATGAAAGCTCTTGAGGAAGCCATCCAGGAGGAGGAAGAAGTTAAGGTCGAGATTCCAAAGAGCGAAGACATCGGAACAAGCCTTGGCGATCTTTTCAAGAACATCCAATTATAAAACTTTTCATTTACTTGTAAAACTAAAAAAGGTCCACCGGACCTTTTTGTCGTATGCTTGGCAACAAAAAAGGAACATTCCCGTAATCTTTATAATTCGGCGATGTTCCTTTTTTGATCTCTTATTACCTTTATAGACGTTATTTCCCCGCCTCTTTTTCAAGATTCTGTATCCACAATGCCACACACGCATCACTCGGCATTCTCCAGTCGCCTCTCGGAGACAATGCAACCGTTCCGACCTTCGGACCGTCCGGCAGACAGGACCTCTTAAACTGCTGTGAAAAGAATCTCCAGCAAAACGTACGAAGCCATTTATAAATTGTCTCGTCGTCATACTCCCCGGCAAAGGGAAGCTTCGCAATCCGGTAAATCTTTCCTGGCTCATATCCCATTCTCAGGAAATAATACAGGAAAAAGTCATGAAGTTCATATGGTCCTACAAGATCTTCTGTCTTCTGCGCGATTTCACCATCTTTTGGCGGCAAAAGTTCCGGACTTACCGGCGTATCAAGCACATCATAAAGCACTTCTTTCAACGATGAATCTTCACAAGTATCTGCAAAATAATGAACCAGATGTCTGACCAGCGTCTTTGGCACGGAAGCATTTACTCCGTACATAGACATATGATCTCCATTGTAGGTTGCCCAGCCAAGTGCCAGCTCAGACATATCTCCGGTTCCGATTACAAGTCCTCCCGTTTGATTAGCAATGTCCATAAGCACCTGTGTCCGTTCCCTTGCCTGTGAATTCTCATAAGTTACGCTGTGGTCTTGTGGGTCATGTCCAATATCTTTAAAATGTTGCATAACTGCATCACCGATTCTGACTTCTCTGAGAGTTGCTCCGACTTTCAGAGACATTTTACATGCATTCTGATACGTTCTGTCTGTCGTTCCAAAACACGGCATGGTCACTGCCGTAATACCGCTGCGCTCAAGTCCCAGTGCATCAAATGCCTTGGCTGTCACAAGCAGTGCCAATGTAGAATCCAGACCTCCGGATATTCCAACTACTGCACTTTTTGCATGAGTATGTGCAAGCCGCTTTTTCAGTCCCATCGCCTGAATTGTTAAAATCTCCTCACAGCGCTTTGCCCTCTCCTGATCATCACGAGGAACGAATGGTCTGGACGGAAATGTTCTTGTAAGAATAGTTTCTGTCTGTTCTAATCCAAACGGAATCCTCGGAAGCACATGTTCCTGTGTCTCTGTAAATGTCGTATTTTTTCTGCGTTCATTCGCAATTTTCTGTACATCAAATTCTGTATAAATAATCCCGTTCGAAAATCTCTTCGCCTCTGCCAGAATCGTTCCATTTTCCGCGATCAGATTATGTCCGCCAAATACAAGATCTGTAGTCGATTCACCTTCTCCTGCGTTGGCATAGATATACCCGCTGATCAGCCTTGCAGACTGCCCGGAAATTAATGCCTCCCGGTAAGAAGCCTTTCCAATCGTCTCATCACTGGCCGAACAGTTGACGATCACAGTCGCTCCCTCTCTTGCCGCCTCAATGCTCGGTGGAACCGGTGACCACACGTCCTCACAGATTTCTGCTGACACGATCAGATTAGTCATCTGTTTTTCCACAAATAAAAGCTGCGGTCCAAATGGAATCTCTTTTCCGCCAAACAGAATTTTCTCTGCTTTTTTCGGTCCCGGACGGAACTGGCGCATCTCATAGAATTCCCCATAATTGGGCAGAAAGCTCTTCGTTGTGAAACCTAATATATTTCCATGGTTCAAAGCTGCTGCTACATTATAAAGTTCCCCGCCAACTGCAATAGGGACTCCCACAAACACAAGCGCATCCAGATTTTTTGTATATTCTGCAATTTCTACAAGTGCTTTTTTCGCACTATTTAATAAAATATCCTGAAGGAAAAGATCACTGCATGTATATCCTGTAATACAAAGCTCCGGAAATACAATAATCTTGGCACCTGCGTCTGCTGCCTCATCCATCTGCTTTATAATCTGCCCTTTATTGTAATCCACATCCGCTACCCGGATATCCGGTGTTGCTGCCGCGACTTTTATAAAACCATGTCTCATAATCTTCCTCCATATAAATTTACATCTAATATCTTATAATGAATTGCGGTCATAAATTGACCGCAATTCTATCTCTCTACTATTCTATTATCCGGTCTATTCACCTGATTATTTCTTACTTCTTTTCAAAATGTTCTTCAAGTCTTCGACCGTATAGTTATATGCCGTATTGCAAAAATGACATTTTACTTCGATGTCTTTTCCTTCATCGATCATTTCCTGAATGTCTTTCTTTCCGATACTTGCAACTGCCTGCTCTACGCGTTCTTTAGAACAATTACAGTAAAACTGTGTTGGAATAGTATCTGTGATTTCAAGATCCAGATGTCCGATCAGTTTCTCTAACATTTGCTCCGGTGTATAGCCCTTGTCCAGAAAATCTGTAACAGAAGTCACATCCTTCAGATTCTCCTCCAACTGGCTGATAGTCTCTTCTGTTGCAAATGGCATCAACTGAATAATAAATCCACCTGCACAGCGTACAGTATTATCTTTATTCATCAGAACACCAAGTCCCACTGAGGAAGGTACCTGCTCGGAACTTGCAAAATAATAAGTCAGATCTTCTGCGATCTCACTGCTTACAAGAATTGTCTGTCCCACATAAGGCTCTTTCAGTCCCATATCTTTAATCACCTGTAAAAGACCGATACCAACTGCTCCTCCGACGTCCAGCTTGCCATTCTTTGGCGGAAGCATCACGTCCGGATTTCCAACATATCCTTTTACATTTGCATGGCTGTCTGCAGTTACAGTGATGCCCTCGATTGGACCGTCTCCACGAATCTGAAGTGTCAGCATATCTGCATCATTTTTCATCATACTTCCCATGATTGCCCCTGCTGTCAGTGTCCTTCCAAGTGCCGCAGTCGCAACCGGGCTTGTATTATGATGCACTCTTGCAGACTCTACAAGGTTTTTCGTTGTCGCAGCAAATGCACGCATCTGTCCTCCTGCTGCCGTCGCTCTTACAATATAATCTTCCATCATCTATCTTATGCCAATCCTTTCCCATGTTCTCTTGCCACTACGCAGATTCTCTCACTCCGGTCATGTGGACTTTCTTTTGTATAGTCATCGTAGGCAGTTACATATTCAAGTCCTGCCTCAGTAAGCATATGTCTGATCTGCTCCAGCGTATATGCTCTCTGAAAATGTTCTTCCTGATACTTACGATAAAGCTGTGGTTGTTCTTCGTCCCGCACAAAAAGAGTCAGTTCATATTCATTGATCCGTTCGTCTTCATCGTAATAATTATCCCAGATAAAGCTGCATTCCTCACGGTCTTCTGCAATTGTCTGTTCTCCAAGTATCTCCCGATACTTATACTCCGTATTAAAATCAAATACAAACAGCCCTTCCGGATCCAGATAATTATTCACCAACCGGAAAACTTCCGTCAGGTCCTCATCGTCCGTAATATAGTTCACAGAATCGCAGGCACTTATAACTGCTCTGACCGTTCCGTATAATTCAAATTCCCGCATATCCTGAAGAAGATACAAAATATCATGTCCACTCTCGACCTTCTTCTCCATAGCAATCTCCAGCATCTCTTCTGCATTATCCACACCAATCATATCATAACCGGATGAAGCCAGCATTTCTGTCATGCTTCCAGTTCCACAGCCAAGATCCAGAACAAGCCCGTCATCAATTCCATATCCCTTTAATATTTTTCCCAGATAATCCGCCCACTCTTTATACGGCACATTATCCATGAAGGTATCATATACCCTCGCAAAACTCGTATAAGCTTCCATATTCAGAAAGACTCCTTCTATACTTTCGTATCATATTCCAGGTAGCGCATCCGTTACCATCGTCCATTATATCTTATTTTTCCGGATATGCCAACTATTAAACAATGCAGATTTTGCTTCTGAAAACTATCGAAAACTACTAGTATATACATTAAACATGTCGTCTACAGCCCCAGTTCTTTTAAAAGCTTCGCCTGATACTCGGAATTCGTTGCCATAGCTTCTCCTTTCTTTTTGCAGATAAATGTCTGTTCAAAAGAAAATGCTATGATTTCTACTTATAGATTAACATATACTTTCAGTATATTCCAGTATATGAAGATAATTTCACATCATTTTTTAACTTCATTTATCTGTCTGCTTATCATCACTTTGGGAATTACTGCCGATTCTTCCGACTCCGAAAATGAATGAAATCAATATAGATACTTTGCAGATAATTAGAACCATCGTCTGCGTGTAGATAGAATCGCATAGTCATGTGATGAACACAAGAAGTCTTTTCTTATCTTTTCCTTAAGAAATAAGATTGAAAAGGACGGAAGTCTTTTCACTCCCGCCCTGTGTTTGTTTATTTCTCTTTACATTTGTAATGAAGAAATGACTAATCGTCGATACCTTCTGTCTCAATGATGAATTTTGTTGTTCCGGATACTCCGTCACTGATTCCTGCAAATGATTTGTATTCTTTTGCAAGGTTAGTCATTGCATCAATTCGATCTGTCACACCGCTAATATCTCCGTTAAAGAGATCTGTCAATTTATCAATTGCTTCTTCTTTGTACTCCTGCATTCCATCTGCCAGAGTCTGGTTTCCATCTGCTAATGTGTTGGCTCCATCTAATAATGTCTGAGTTCCGTTAGATAATGTTCCGGCTCCGTCAGCAACCTGATTAGCACCACTTGCTAACTGGCTAACACCACTTGCAAGCTGGGAACCACCATCTTTTAAGGAAGTAACGCCAGCCATAAGCGGTGCACTGTTTTTATTCAATTCTGCTGCTCCATCTGCTAATGCCTGTGTTCCTGCCGCAAGACCTGACACACCTTGACCAAGCTGTGCAAATCCTTGATCTACAGATCCATTTTTTGCAAATGCAGCTTCTAATTGACCAATACCATTTTCTCCTGCTAATGATGATAAACCTCCAGAAATGGTATTCATGGAGTCACTAAGCTGACTTAAAGCACCGTTTGCAGTTGTAACCAATCTATTCGCAGTAGCTATTTTCTGTTGTGCAGAATTCAATTTTCTATTTCCATTTTCATTCAACTCTACTTTATATTCAATGTTCATATTGTCTTTTGTTATTGCACTATTTATAGCATTCTTTAATGCATTTTTTTCATCATCAGACAAAGCACTATCTTCAATAATTTTATTAACACTTTCAGAATTCTTTAAACTTACAGAATTTACTGTAACATTTACATCATTTTGATCAATTGTAACATCTGCTCCCGTCAAAGCCTGTGATGCATTTGATAAAATTCCTTGAACTCCTGGTTTCCCTTCTCCTAAAGATGTTGTAATTGCACTATTGATCTGATCAACTCCTGTTTTTGCATTATTAATATTAGTTTTTATTTCACCAAGTCCCTGCGTAGCTTGAGCAGCAATTTGTTCTTCTAACTTATTTACTCCGCCTTGCAAACTCTGCATATTATCACTTATCAGTTGAGAATTTTTTGCAATTGATGCTACACCTGCTGTATAGGTTCCGACGCCGCTTGCCAGTGTGTTCACTCCGCTTACCAGTGTTCCACTCTTTTCATTCAGTGTATTCACACCGTCCGCCAGTGTTCCGGCTCCGCTTGCCAGTGTTCCGGCTCCATCATTCAATGTTCCAGCTCCGTCTGCCAGCTCTTTTGATCCATCGGCTGCTTCTTTAGAACCGTCTACCAACTGATTTGTTGCATCTTCCAGGTCATCGATAGAATCCTGCAAGTCATCAAAGCTGTCGATGTCGTCCAGTCCGAATTCATTCATCAGCTCTGCGGAAGCCATTGTAATACTTGTTCCGACTGTTGCATCTTTGACATCTGCTGTAATTGTTACTGTCTCCGGAATATCAATGTCCATATCCAGATCTTTCAGATTCAGATCATTTGCAAGTCCCGGGAATGCAACTCCGACTACAATATTTTTATCTCCGTCAGAAATAAGTTTTCCATTTTCAACAGACACATTGCTGTACTCATCAGAGGAAAGCATCATTGCACTGACCATGGTAAATGGTGTGTACATTTCTACATCTTCACCATTTACATTGACAGTCTGTTTTGATTTGTTGTCATAGCTAAACTGAATCTCAACCTTTCCGCTTTTACCTTTCAGATCTTTCGGGGAAATGCTCTTTCCGTCCAGTTTGTAGGATACTTTCACATCTACCGGGAGCTCTTTATCTATTGTTCCCTGATAGTAAATGTCATTTCCTTCAGACTTCCAGCTTACGTTGTTGTTGCTTCCTGTCTCAAATGTTTCGTCACCTTTTACATTTTTAATATCTTTCAATTCAGATGTGTCAGAAATGGTTCCTTTTTCCGGATTTTTCAGCCATTCAGATACCGTCGTTTTCTTTACATTTCCACTTGCATCTGCTTTTACATACACAGATTCCTCTTTTGAAAATCCTGTATCCTCAGAATCTGTTGCATGGTCTGCCAATACATTTTCCGCAGTCTCTTTTAATTCCTGAGTGTCTTTGTCCTTTTGCTCTGCTGCCTGTACCTGCATGACATTATTGTGATATTCATATGTTCCGGCAAGTCCGGCAGCCATCATGACAGCCATAGATCCTGCTACAATTTTTTTTGCGATTTTTTTATTTCCGTTCATAGTGATCCCTCCTGTAAATCTTATGCCTCTTTCGGCAGAAAACCTTTACTTGTTTTTACGATTACTTTGTCAAATACCATAAACATGGATGGCAGTACGAAGATTACAACTACCATACTTATCAGCGCTCCCCTTGCCATCAGGATACACAGCGAACTGATCATATCAATGTTGGAATAAAGTCCGACTCCGATGGTCGCTGCGAAGAAGCTTAAGGCACTGACCATAATGGACTGTGCTGATACACGGTGGGCTGTCGTAATGGCATCATGTTTATTTGCCCCATGGTTTCGTTCACGCTTATATCTTGTCGTCATCAGGATTGCATAGTCAACCGTAGATCCCAGCTGAATCGTTCCGATAACGATAGAAGCAACAAACGGAGGCTTCGTGCCTGTGTAATAAGGAATTCCCATATTTACAAAAATTGCAAATTCAATAACACCTACCAGAATGACCGGAAGTGAAATGGATTTGAATAACACAAGGATAATGACAAATATAATTCCAATGGATACTGCACTGACTGTCTTAAAATCCTGATCTGTAATATCAATCAGATCTGCGGTCAGCGGTCCTTCACCAATCATCATTCCGGTCTTATCATATTTGTGCAAAATCTTGTTCAATGCCTTAATCTGGGCATTGACTTCATCAGATGCTACCTTATATTCAGAGTTTACAAGAAGCAGCTGATATTTATCATTTTTCAGCATACTGGATACGGACTCCGGAATCATATCAGACGGAACTGACGGACCTACAAGAGAGTCCAGCCCAAGTGCCCATTTGACACCGTCTACCTTATCCATTTCTTTTATCATTTTATTGACATCTGTTGAAGATACGGAACTGTCCACCAGAATCATGTGCGTTGTATTCATATCGTAATCTTCTTTTAACTTTTCATTTGCAATGATACTTGGCAGATCCTTTGGTAATGTCTCGTCCAGGTTGTAATAAACTGCTGTATGATTATTTCCATAAATTGCAGGAAATAAGAATAACAAAAACAATACTACATATACCAGGTATCGTTTCGTAACCTTGTCAGAAATTCTTCCAATATCCGGGAGGAATGGTTTGTGTTTCGTCTTCTCAATGATTTTGTCACAACAAAGAATCATAGACGGAAGAATGGTCACACATGCAATCACTCCAAAGATAACTCCTTTTACCATAACGATTCCAATATCCAGTCCCAGTGTAAAGGACATAAAGCATAATGCAATGAATCCGGCAATTGTTGTAATGGAACTTCCCATAACAGAGGAAAATGTCTGGGAAATCGCATGTGCCATGGCACGCTTCTTATCTCCGTCGTATCTCACCTGCTGTTCTTCATAACTGTGCATCAGGAAAATGGAATAATCTAACGTAACACCTAGCTGCAATACCGCTGCCAACGCTTTCGTAATATAAGAAATTTCTCCCATAAAATAGTTACTTCCCAGATTGTAAATGATTGCCATTCCGATACTCAGCATAAAAAGTAACGGTACGAAAAATGATTCCATTGTCAGTCCAAGTACAATGACCGCCAAAATAACGGCAATCAGTACATAGACCGGAGTCTCTTTTTCTGCCAGATTCTTCGTGTCCGTAACTACTGCGGACATTCCACTTAAAAAACATTGCTTGCCGGCAATTTTCCGAATCTGTGCAATTGCATCCATCGTTCCATCTGAAGATGTTCCCTCATCAAAGAAAATCGCCATCATCGTTCCGGTATCGGAATTAAATACATCGTAAATGTCGTCTGGCAACATACTCATCGGCACGGAAATATCTGCAATAGAGTCGTACCATATTACATTTGCCACATGATCGACTTTCTCAATCTTCTCTTTCAGTTCCGCTACATCTTTCTCTTCCATACCATCAACAATGAACATAGAAAATGCTCCGGTTCCAAAATCATTCACCAGAATATCCTGTCCTTTCATCGTCTCGATATTGTCTGGAAGATAAGTCAGCACATCATAATTGACCCGGGTATTCAGATAACCGAAGACTGACGGAATCAGCAACAGCACGCCAAGTATTAGTATCAATACTCTGTATTTCACCACTTTCTTTCCAAAGTTAACCATAACTTCTTCTCCCTTTCATTTATGACTGTTAGTCATTTTCTTTTTTCAAACAGCATAATACACCAAAAATGACCAACAGTCAATATATTTTTTGACTATTAGTCATTTTTGTGCTAAGATATTTTCATCAATAAAAATATGACACATTACTTTTACAATCATACATTAGAAATGCACTCACATTTTCTACCTTTAAGCAAAAAATTAACTTGCACATTACCTTGCCGTACAGTTATAATTGCTGTTGAACAGAAAAGAGGATAATCATGGGAAAAGTAGACGAAAATAAAAAAAAGAAAAAAGAAGCCCTCTTCAACACCGCATACGAACTTTTTACCACAAAAGGTATCAATGCTACTGCTATTTCTGATATTGTAGAAAAAGCCGGTGTTGCAAAAGGAACTTTCTATTTATATTTTAAAGACAAATATGATATCAAGAATAAACTTACCGCTTTCAAGACTCATGAACTATTTGAGAAAGCAGCAAAAGCATTACGGAAAGCAGACATTTCCGGGCTGGAAGAACAATTAATCTTTATCATTGATTACATTATAGATGCTCTCGCCAACAATAAGGCATTGTTAAACTTTATTTCCAAGAATCTAGTCATGGGCGCACTTCGCTCCGCCCTTCTCACCGAAGAACGGACCGAACCAGATTTTTATGAAGAATTTCTCAATCTCGTTAATGAAGATTCTTACAAATACGAATGTCCGGACGTTATGCTATTCACCATCGTAGAACTGACCGGATCCACGGCATATAATTCGATTTTATATAACGAACCACTGTCCATCGAAGAGTATAAGCCTTATCTGTATCGGACAGTACGGCTGATAATTGCAAGCCACAGACAATAAAACTGCATTTTTAAAAAATTGGGGACGGGGTTTTTCTAAAAAAACCCCGTCCCCAATTTTTTTACCATCACGTATTCTCAGTCTTTACTGTTTCTCACACCTGTCCCTTTTTAAAATTCGCGCTTTTTCATTGCTTTCATTGCGCACACTACTGAAATGCAAATTAGAATAACCGAAACTGCAAAAATCAGTAAAATCACAATTCCATCACTTAATTTTTCAGCTCGACTTACGATTTTCAGTATCGACCCATTCCGTTCTTTTGATATTTTTATTCCCAGGTACAGTATTAAAAATATAGCTGCCATTCCGCTTACTGACACAATTCTGCTCTTTTCTATTCCGAACTTTATATACAACGGAATCATATAGCTTATCATAATAATTGATACAAAGCAGGCACCGGCCAGACCTGAATACATATCGCTTTGTGATATTGCCAGTCCGCGGATTTTAATGGATCCATATGCCATAGCATACATGATCACTCCTGTCACGATGCAATTCACCAATACAAATGCATACTTTTCTAATACATATGTGTTTCTACTGATTGGAAGTGTAAACAAATAAGCCATTCCATTTTCATATTCGTCATAACTTAGTGTACTAACGGTAAACATAGTACACATGACCGTAATAAATACAACAGCAACTATAGGGTCTTTGTAAATAATGAGATATAATACCGCCATAAGAGCTGCCATTCCCAAAAAGGATTTTTGTCCCAACATGAGTTTGTAATCTTTGATCAACAATCCTTTCATTCTTGCTGCCCCCTTTTCATCATAATGATCACATCATCAATTTTTCCTTTTTCAATGGTGATATCTGGATAGTTTTCCTGATAATACTGCCGTTCATTTGTCAGGCAGCTATAACCTGCATATTGCGAAGCTAAACGGCCGGATTTGCGGAGCAAAACGGTCGCATTCCG
>OLVP01001104.1_pt1 | contig 18237 bp, 19 predicted proteins | sample 1673281 | NCBI WGS metagenome assembly OLVP01 (sample SAMEA3178940, study PRJEB25190) | human gut metagenome | biome: human gut; feature: human-associated habitat; material: faeces | place: Austria | collected 2013
GCATGGTCGCGCGCGCCGGATTGGACAGCGGGCCGAGCACGTTGAAGATGGTTCGCTCGCCCATGCCCTTGCGGACGGGAGCCACGTTCTTCATGGACTTGTGATAGCCCTGCGCGAACAGGAAGCAGATGCCCGTTTCCGCCAGCACCCTTTCGTTCTGCTCGGGCGAGAGCGACAGGACAACGCCGAGCTCCTCGAGCACATCCGCCGCGCCCGACTGGGAGGACACCGAACGGTTGCCGTGCTTTGCCACCGGCACGCCGCCCGCCGCCGCCACAAATGCGGCAGTCGTGGAGATGTTGAACGAGCCGACCTCATCGCCGCCCGTGCCTACGATGTCCATAACCGCGCCTTTCGGCTCGATGTGCGCGCCCTTTTCGCGCATGACCTCGGCGCAGGCGGTAATCTCGGTGATGGTTTCGCCTTTCATTCGCAGCGCCGTCAGCAGGGTTGCCATTTCGATGTCGGTAGCGGTGCCGTCCATCATTTCTTCCATCGTTGCACGAGCGATGGTGTAGTCCAAATCTCGGCCGTTGATGGCCTCGTGAATTGCAAGCTGAATCATTTATATCGACCTTTCTATCAGAGTGAAGAGTTGAGATTGGAGAGTGGAGAGATTCGAGCTGGTCTTCACTCTCAACTCTTCACTCTTCACTCTATTGCAGTTACTTTTCAATTTGCAGGAAGTTTTTCATAATCGTTGTTCCCTGCGGTGTCAAAATGGATTCCGGATGGAACTGCACGCCGTAGATGGGCATGGTCTTATGCTTTACGGCCATGATCTCACCGATTTCATCACGGGAGATGACCTTGAGGCACTCCGGCAGAGAATCCGGTGCAGCGACCAGAGAATGATAGCGCGCTACCATGGTCTTTTTTGCCAGACCCTTGAACAGCGGCTCTTCGGTATCCACCTCGACGATGCTCTGCTTGCCGTGCATGAGCTGCTGCGCGTGCTCAATTCTGCCGCCGAACGCTTCGCAGATGGCCTGATGACCGAGGCACACGCCGAGAATCGGGATGCTGCCGCCGATCCTGCTTACCACTTCCTCGCAGATGCCCGCGTCCTTCGGGTAGCCGGGCCCCGGAGAAAGGATGATGTGCGAGGGGTTCAGTCCTTCGATTTCGCTGACGGTGAGCGCGTCATTGCGGACTACCTTGATTTCCGGCTCGATGGCCGCCGCCTGCTGGAACAGGTTATAGGAAAAAGAATCGTAATTGTCGATCAGGAGAATCATTATCCGTCTACCTCCGATGCACGCTCGATGGCGTTCATAACTGCCTTTGCCTTGTTTGCGCTTTCCATATACTCGTTATACGGCACGGAATCCGCGACGATGCCGCCGCCCGCCTGCACGGTCACGATGCCGTTCTTCTTGGCAGCCATGCGGATGGCGATGCAGGTATCCATATTGCCGGTGAAATCCAGATAGCCGAGTGCGCCGCCGTATACGCCGCGCGGCTCGCTCTCCTGCTCCTCGATGATCTCGCACGCGCGGATCTTGGGTGCGCCGGACAGGGTGCCCGCCGGAAGCACCGCTTCGATGGCGTCGCAGGCATCGTACTTTTCATCGATGTTGCCCTCGACCTGCGAGCAGATATGCATGATCTTGGAATACCGGTGGATCATCATGTAATCGGTGACTTCGACCGTGCCGATCTTGGAAACTCTACCGAGGTCATTGCGGCCGAGATCGACCAGCATGTTATGCTCGGAAAGCTCCTTCTCATCGGCAAGCAGCTCGTTTTCGAGCGCCTTATCCTCCTCCGGCGTTTTGCCGCGCGGACGGGAGCCGGCCACCGGGAAAGTCGTCAGACGGCCATCCTGCAAGCGCACGAGCGTTTCCGGAGAGGAACACATGATCTCGTCCCCATCAATGGAAAGGAACACCATGTACGGCGAGGGGTTGGTGGTGCGGAGCACGCGGTACGCCGAAAGCAGGCTGTCCTGATACGGACTGGAGAACTGCCGCGACTGCACGGCCTGAAAAATATCGCCGTCAAAGATGTACTCGCGGGTCTTTTCCACGATGTCGGCGTACTGCGCCTCGGTGACATTGCAGGTGAAGCTCGGCCTGCCGGTTGCCTTGAGCGGCGGAAGCGGGGTCTGGTCGTTGATCAGCGCCGCCATGCCCTCGAGCGCCGCACACGCCTTGCCGTAATTCTCCATCACGCTGTCGGTCTTCATGTTGACCACGAGCACGATCTTCTGCTTGAGGTGGTCGTACGCGATGACCTTGTCGAACAGCATCAGGTCGAAATCGTCCCATGCGCCGCGCTTGATTTTGAGCGTCGGCTCCGCGTAGCCGAGCATCGCATACGCGAAGTAGCCCACAAAGCCGCCCGTGAACGGCGGCTGACCCTCGAGCCGCGGTGCGTGATACTCGCCGAGCACCTCGCGGAGCACGGTGAGCGGCTTGTCGGTCGTTACCGTCCTGTTCACCGTGCCCTCGAGCGTTACCATGCCGTTTTTGCAGGTCGCACGGAGGATGGGGTCGTAGCCGAGGAAGGAGTAGCGCGCCCATTTTTCGCCGCCCTCCACGCTCTCCAGCAGAAAAAAGCGGTCGGAACGGGTCTGCAGGCGGCGCAGCAGCGAAATCGGCGTTGTCATATCGGCATAGATCTCGCGGCAGACCGGAATGGTCGTATACTCCTTCGCGAGTTCTACAATCTCATCACAGCTTGGGGTAATCATTGTGTTTTCCTCCATATTTCAGCATTGCAGCCAAATAATCCATTCGGTAATACCGGGTAATCGGGCAAGAGTGATTTGCGCGTAAATTTTGTTTCCTGACGCGGCGCGGTTCCGCAGCAATACTTTGTGTATTGCAAGGGGCCGCAACAAAATCAGGGAGCAAAATTTCCGAAAAGCACCGCAGGCCGATTGCGCGGTATTGCCGACAACAAAAAAAGGCTTTCATCCTATGATGCAAATGCATCATGGGACAAAAGCCTGTTACTTCTGCGGTACCACCCAAATTGACGTACAAAAACGTCCACTCTGTCGTGTGCAAACACACACGCTCCCATGATAACGGCGGGAATCCCGTCAGCCATACTCTCCCTGCGGATTTGAGGCTGCCCTCACAAGTCCATTCAGTAACGTCCTTTGCTGCTCTCCTCACACCACCGGAAAGCTCTCTGGAAGCACGGTCTCGCTCTTACTCACTCTTGTTCTGCGGTTTTGCTTTTTCTGAAATCAGTATATTCCCACGTTGAGAATTTGTCAAGTAGATTTTCTATGTTTTTTCTCAAAGTCCTACTTTTCCTCTATGTTATTTCGCAATAGGATACGACGGGCACACCGCGCCGAGCGGACAGCCCTCACACTTCGGGCTGCGCGCCGTGCAGTGCTCGCGGCCGAACAGCACCAGCCGGTGGCAGAAATCGGACGACTCCGCCGGGTCGAGCAGCTTTCTCAGGGCGTTCTCCACCTTGACCGGGTCCTTCTCGTTCTTGACGAAGCCCAGCCGGTTGGACAAACGGATGCAGTGCGTATCGCACACAATGGCCGGTTTGCCGAAAATATCCCCGAGGATGAGGTTGGCGGTCTTGCGGCCGACGCCCGGGAGCTTGAGCAGCTCCTCCATGGTATCCGGCACCCTGCCGCCGTAATTGGCGATGAGCATCATGGCGCACGCCTTGAGGTCGCGCGCCTTGGTACGGAACAGGCCGCAGGTCTTGATGGCCTCGGCAATCTCCTCCTCGGACGCATCCGCGAAGCTCTGCAGGGTCGGAAACTGCTTGAATAATTTTTCTGTCACAATATTGACGCGCGCGTCCGTGCACTGCGCGGAAAGCCGGGTGGCGAACAGCAATTCATAATCGTGTGTATAATGCAGGGCGCAGACCGCCTCCGGATAGACCGATTTCAGCAGCTCGGTAACGGCGGCGGCACGTTCTTTCTTAGTCATTTTGTTATCCTCTCTCCCGAAATTTATCTGTTGTAATTGTAACATATCGTCGAAAAAAGGGCAACTGTTTGCACAAAAATGCACAATGTAACAATTTCACTATAAACTGCTACAGCGTTAACGCAAAAATCAGATGTTTGTCAATAGATTCCATGCGAAAAATGTGGTTTAATTATAATAGTAAATTCTTATCCCGCAGGAGGCTGTATCATGGTTCGTCAAGCAATGGACTTCGTGACGGCGTTCGACCCCGAACTCGGACGTATGATCGAAGCGGAATACAAACGACAGGCGCGCAACATTGAGTTGATCGCCTCGGAAAACATCGTCAGCGAGGCTGTTATGGCGGCAATGGGCAGCGTGCTGACCAACAAGTACGCCGAAGGCTATCCTGGCAAGCGCTACTACGGCGGCTGCGAATGCGTCGATGAGGTGGAAAACCTCGCCATCCACCGCGTGTGCCAGCTGTTCGGCGCGAAATACGCGAACGTGCAGCCGCACTCGGGCGCGCAGGCGAACATGGCGGTCTATCAGGCGCTGTGCAAGCCGGGTGATACCGTGCTCGGCATGAGCCTGGACAACGGCGGTCACCTGACCCACGGCTCGCCGGTCAATCAGTCCGGCCTGCTGTACAACATCGTGCCCTACGGCGTGGATCAGAACGGTCTCATTGACTATGATGCGCTCCGTGTCCTTGCAAAAAAGGAGCAGCCGAAGATGATCATCGCCGGTGCGTCCGCGTACCCGCGCGCCATCGACTTTGAAAAATTCGCTGAAATCGCACACGAGGTCGGCGCGTACCTGTTCGTTGACATGGCGCACATTGCCGGTCTGGTGGCTGCCGGTCTGCACCAGAGTCCGGTTCCCTACGCGGATGTCGTCACCACCACGACGCACAAGACGCTGCGCGGTCCGCGCGGCGGCGTCATCCTGACGAACGATGAGGAACTGGCAAAGAAGTTTAACAAGGCCATCTTCCCCGGCACACAGGGCGGCCCGCTCGAGCATGTCATCGCCGCAAAGGCAGTCTGCTTCGGTGAGGCACTCAAGCCAGAATTCAAGGCGTACCAGCAGCGCGTCGTCACCAACGCCCGCGTGCTCGCGGACGCACTCCAGAAGCAGGGCTTCGATCTGGTCGGCGGCGGCACGGACAACCACCTGATGCTCATCGACCTGCGAAAGACCGGCGTGACCGGCAAGGAGCTGCAGCGCCGTCTGGACGAGGTGTACATCACCGCCAACAAGAATGCCATCCCGAACGACCCGGAAAGTCCGTTCGTCACCTCGGGCATGCGCATCGGCACGCCCGCTGTCACCACCCGCGGCTTCGGTGCGCCGGAGATGCTCCGCATTGCCGAGTTCATCTGGCAGGCCGCAACCGATTTCGACAACAAGGCAAACGATATCCGACGAAATGTACGCGATATCTGCGCAAATTTTCCAATTTACTAACAATATTTGCCGATTCCCTACTATGGGAATCGGCTTTTTTGTTGGCTTTGTTCGGTTTGCATAATGCAAAATTACCTGCCAGAAACAGTCGAGCAGATAAAGTTTTTGTAAGTTTTGAACAAAACACTTGCCTTTTCCCGCCAGTATGCTATACTTAGATACGAGAGGGAGAGCAAATCCCGCCAAATAGCTTGGAGGAAATAACAAAAGGGGAAATGCAGTAATGGGAATTAAATTGAAACTGACCGGTCTCCGGCGATTTGTCCGAACCGAGGCTGAGATTGCGGACTACACCGCGCAGGTAGAGGCAGCGCAGGACACGCTCGTGAACGGCACCGGCGCCGGAAACGATTTTCTTGGCTGGCTGAATCTGCCGGTGGATTACGACCGGAACGAGTTTGCGCGCATCAAGCAGGCGGCAAAGAAGATTCAGCAGACCTGCGATGTGCTGATCGTCATCGGCATCGGCGGCTCGTATTTAGGAGCACGGGCAGCCATCGAGTTCGTAAACGGTCAGTTCTACAACCAGATCCGCCCGGAGGGCATTCCGGAGGTGTACTTTGTCGGCAACAACATTTCGTCATCCTACTTAAACGACATTATCAAGATGATCGGTAACCGCGATTTCTGCATCAACGTCATCTCGAAGTCGGGCACGACCACCGAGCCTGCCATCGCCTTCCGCGAGCTGAAAAAGCTGTGCGAAAGCAAATACGGCAAGGAGGGGGCGCGCGAGCGCATTTTCGCCACGACGGATAAGGAGCGCGGCGCGCTCAAAAAGCTGGCGGATGACGAGGGCTACGAGACCTTTGTTGTGCCGGATGACATCGGCGGCCGTTTCTCGGTGCTCACGCCGGTCGGTCTGCTGCCGATGGCTGCAGCCGGTCTGGACATTGACGCGGTGATGGCAGGCGCTGCCGCCGCCCGCGAGGACTATTCTCAGTGCTCCTTGCACGACTGCGCGCGCTATGCGGCACTGCGTAATCTGCTGCTGTTCAAGGGCAAATCCATGGAGATCATGGTAAACTACGAGCCGTCGCTTGTCATGCTCGGCGAATGGCTCAAGCAGCTGTTCGATGAGTCCGAGGGCAAGGACCATAAGGGTCTGTTCGTCACCTCAGCGAATTTCTCCACCGACCTGCATTCCATCGGTCAGTTCATTCAGGATGGCTCGCGCATCATGTTCGAGACCGTGCTGTGGGTCAAGGAGCCGCGCTCCGAGATTACCATCGAGCATACCGAAGAGGACATCGACGGCCTGAATTATCTGGCAGGTCAGACCGTGCAGTACGTCAACCAGAAGGCGTACGAGGGCACGCTGATCGCCCACATGGACGGCGGCACGCCGAATATCATCCTCGAGATCGACCGCACGGACGCATGGCATTTCGGCTATCTGGTCTACTTTTTCGAGAAGGCCTGCGGCATTTCGGGTTACCTGCTCGGCGTAAATCCGTTTAATCAGCCGGGTGTTGAGGATTATAAGAAGAATATGTTTGCACTTCTGGGCAAATCGGGTTTCGAGGAGCGGAGAAAGTACCTCGAAGCGCGTGTCAAGCTGGAAGACTGAATCCCTTTGCTGTATATAAGGAGAGAACGAAAGTTCTCTCCTTTTTTGTTTGCAGCCGGCACACGCCCATTTACCGGTGGTGCGGGAGCACACTGTGCTCCCCTGCGGGATAGGCTGCTGCAGATGAATTTACAACGGTACGCTCCCCCACATCGTAATAATTCCTAATTTCTAATTACTAATTCATTGAAAACGGGGCAAAATAGGTCTGGTGATGAAAATGAAACTGCAAACTCCCGCAGTCTTTGCGCTGGGCGCGGCCGGCTACGCCGCGCTTGAGCTTCTCTGGCGCGGACGCACTCACTGGACGATGGCGCTGACCGGCGGTACGGTTCTGGTCGGTCTGCGGCGACTGCGGCGGCGCGTACACGAGGAAAACCCGCTCTCCCGCTGCCTGTGCGGCGCGGCATGCATCACGGCGGCGGAATATGTGGTCGGCTGCACGGTCAACCGGCATTTCCGGCTGCGCGTGTGGGATTACTCGCACGAATTCGGCAATGTTCAAGGGCAGATCTGCCCGAAATACGCCGTGCTGTGGACGCTGCTCGCCGCGCCGATCATGCTGCCGAAATAAGACGAAAATGTATGCCTCTCCCCTTGCAATACGGTTTTCAATGGCTTATAATAGTGGTAAACTATGCAGAAAAGGAGACACACCATGCTGATCGCAGTCAATGCAGGAAACAGCCGCGTTTTGCTCGGCGGCTATGAGGAGGACGGACAGGTTTTTTCTGCCTCCATCGCAACCGAGCCTAAGCTGACGCGCGACGACTACGCCTGCAAGCTGCAGCAGGTGCTTTTGCTGTACGGCGTGAACGTGCGCCGCATCCACGGCGGTATTGTCAGCTCGGTCGTTCCGAGCATGGTCGGCGTGCTCGAGGGTGCGCTGCGCCTGCTCGGCATCCGCGATGTCATCGAGGTATCGAGCGGCGTCAAGACCGGACTCAACATCCGCTCCGAACAGCCGCGGCAGGTCGGCTCGGACCGCGTAGCCGCTGCGGTGGCCGCCCGTGCCAAGGGAAAGCTGCCGTGCGTGGCGATTACGCTCGGCACCGCGACCACGTTCACCGCGCTCGATGGGTCCGGTGCGCTGGTCGGCTCGGCCATCACGGCGGGCGTGCAGCTGAGTCTGCTCGCGCTCCGCGAGCAGGCAGCGCAGCTTCCGGCGGTCGCCATCGATGCCAAGGATGAGGGCATTCTCGCCCGGAACACGGTCGATGCCATGCGCGTCGGCGCGGTTTACGGTGCGGCGTCGCTCGTGGACGGCATGGTTGAACGTTTTGCGGAAGCGCTCGGTGAAACGCCGTATGTCGTGCTCACCGGAGAGCTTGCGCCGCTCGTCACTCCCTATCTGCGTATCCCGTTCGAGTACGATGAAAGCCTTGTGCTCGACGGTCTGCACCTGATTTGGAAGAAAAATCGGGGAAATTAAGATGTGGCAGTGAACAAATCTCACTGACCAAACACAAATTGTATTGCGCTGTACCTTAACGGACGGCAGCAGGAGGAATTACAAATGAATAACAAAACTACCAATGTACGGTATCTCGCGCAGCTGGCGCTGCTGGCGGCGATCGAGGTCGTGATGAAGCTGATGGGTCTGGGCAGCGTGCCGGTTGGTCCGCTGTACATGTCGTTCCTGACCGTGCCGATCGCAGTCGGCGCGATGACCATGGGTCCGACCGCCGGTGCGATTCTCGGCGGCGTGTTCGGTCTGGTCAGCATGAAGGACGCCATCACCGGTGCGTCTGTTATGACCGGTGCATTTTTCCAGATCAGCCCGATCAACACCTTCGTGCTGTGCGTTGTCATGCGCGTGCTGATGGGCTGGTGCGTCGGTCTGCTGTTCCGCGTGCTGCGCCGCGTGGACCGCAAGAAGAGCTGGAGCTATTTCGTCGGTGCGATGTCCGCGCCGCTGCTGAATACCATTTTCTTCATGGGTTACATTGTTCTGGTGTTCTACAAGACCGACTTCGTGCAGGAGCGCGTTGCCTCTCTCGGCGTGGCGAACCCGCTGTCCTTCGTGGTTGCACTGGTCGGTGTACAGGGTCTGATCGAGATCATCGTTGGCTGTGCGGTCGGCGGCGTGCTCGCCCGTGCGGTAGCATCGTTCCTCGGTCATCGTGCGCCTGCAAAAGCAGAATAAATAATTGCTAATTGCGGCAGTTTCTCTCATTTTTCGCAGAGAAACTGCCGTTTTGCGTTCCCGGAAAACCTTTCCGCGCCCAGAGAATTTCCATGCCGCCAAATGTGCGGCAGAATAGAAAAGGTTCACAGCGTTGTTTTCATACTCCGCGCGGCATAGTAATAGCGGAGGTGAAAAAATGCAAAAAAATCACGCAAAACGCACGGCGCTCGCCCTGTTCCTGCTGTTTGCGGTGACAGTCTCCGCGCAGGCGGCAAAAATCGCCGATGTCATCCCGATCGGGCACACGGTCGGCATCAAAATGCAGGCGGAGGGCGTGCTCATCGTGCAACTGACCGAGGTGCAGGGCGCGGACGGCACGCACTCCCCTGCGAAGGAGGCGGGCGTGCAGGAGGGCGATGTGCTGTGCCGCGCCGGTGAGACCGCGCTGCACTCGAACGACGATCTGCAGAAGCAGGTCGCGCTCTCGGCGGGACAGCCGATCAAGCTGACGCTCGAGCGCGGAGACGCGGAGAAAAGCGTCACGGTGACGCCATGCAGGGACAAAACCGGTGCGTACCGCATCGGCGTGCTCGCGCGCGACAGTCTGGCAGGAATCGGCACGCTGACCTACGTTGACCCGCAGACCGGCGCGTTCGGCTCGCTCGGTCACGGCATCTGCGACAGCGAGACCGGCGTGCTGCTGCCGCTGCAGGAGGGCACGATCATTCACTCGACGGTGAGCAGCGTGCAGCGCGGCAAGGCGGGTGAACCGGGTTCGCTGCAGGGCGAATTTTCGACCGAAAAACCGCTCGGAACCGTGGCGCAGAACACAGAAAGCGGCATTTTCGGCACCATAACGGACGATTCGCTGTACAGCGAGCTGCAGTGCGTGCCGGTCGCGTCGGCAGACGAAATCAAAATCGGTGACGCGGAAATCCTGTCCAACGTGGACGGCGACAGCGTGCAGCGTTATTCTGTCCAGATTGTCAAGCTCTATCCGGCGAACGACGAATACGGGCGCAGCATGATGCTCCGCGTAACCGATTCGCAGCTTGCGGAGAAAACCGGCGGCATCGTGCAGGGCATGAGCGGCAGTCCGATCCTGCAGAACGGCAAGCTGATCGGCGCAGTAACGCATGTGCTGGTCGATAATCCGATGGAAGGGTATGGCATTTCGATGGAGAAAATGCTGGCGGCAAGCTGACAGAAAGAGTGGAGAATTCGCACAGGCAGGCGTTTTGCAACGGCTTACCATTTCCGCAGGGGCGCACATTGTGCGCCCTTTCTTTCGGGTTGATAACCACTGTTTTTTTGTCGAAAACCGCAGTTTTGCTTGTATTTTGTCTATTTCCGGGGAATTTTGAAAATATGCAGAAATTGCAAAAACAGTCGGTCTGACCGGTCATTTTGGGTAAATCGACAGATTTTGTCGAATGCTGTCTGCAATTTTCTCTCCAAATTTTTACAAAAGGTCTTGCAATTTATGGTAGTATATGGTAATCTATTGCCAAGAAAAAGAGATGAAATTTATCGGAAAGCTGGTTATGATATATGAATGAGAAAATGAGAATTTTACTTGCAGACGACGACACCGAATTTTGCGCGCGCATGTCGGCGGTGCTGGACAGTGCGGACGATTTTGAGCTGGTCGGCATTGCGGAAAACGGCGAAAAGGCACTTTCCGCGGTCAATGAGTTGCGGCCGGATGTACTTATCATTGAACTGATGCTGCCGGTGATGGACGGCATGAGCGTGCTCAGCCGCCTGCACGAGCAGGACGGACCGCATCCGGCGGTAATGGTATTCTCGGCGTTTGCAAGCCCGCAGATCGGCGCGGAATGCGCGGCGCTCGGCGTGGATCTGTTCCTGCGCAAGCCGATGGAGCCGCAGGCGGTCTGCGAGCGGCTTCGCCTGTGGCGGACCGGTCAGCTGCGCGCGGTCAAGGCCGAGGAAAGCATGGCGCTTGAGCTCCGCGTGACCGAGGTGATTCATCAGGTGGGCGTGCCGGCGCACATCAAGGGCTACCAGTATCTGCGCGAGGCCATCATGATGGCAGTCGAGGATATCGAATCGGTCAGCGCCATCACCAAGGTGCTGTACCCGTCGATTGCTAAAAAGTTCAAGACGACCTCCTCCCGCGTGGAGCGCGCCATCCGGCACGCGATCGAGGTCGCGTGGGACCGCGGTGACATCGAAACCCTGCAGAATTACTTCGGCTACACGGTCTCGGGCGTCAAGGGCAAACCCACCAACAGCGAATTTATCTCGATGATTGCCGACCGGCTGCGGCTGCAGATGCGGTTTGGGGCGTAAAGCAAATTTACAACGCAAGAAGCAGTAATATCATTCAGAAAACGATTTATCGGTATCGTATGCGTACTATTTACACCATTATGTGAATCACAGCAAATCGCTTGCAAGCCTGCCAACATAACGAAAGTATGAGTGAAACGCAGGTTCAAGCCTATAAACTTTTTCTGATATTGTGAATAAATGAAATAATTTATCTGTATCCTTTCCAATGAAAAACCGCAGCGCCCTTTCGGGCGCTGCGGTTTTCAGGTGATATACATTTTCCTTATGTCAAATCAATGAGCCAATCTCGGGCGGTTCCGGCTTTTTCGGCTCGTTACGGTTTTCCACGCCGAGAACCTCTGCGCGGATGTCCTCCTCGATCTCCTTCTTGCTGCGGCGACGGTCCAGACGCGAAATATACAGATACTTCCGGATCACGAACAGGATGCCGATCGACAGCACGGCGATCAGGTTCTCGACCGGCGAGGTATGCTCAACGATCATCTGACGCGCGATGGCGAGGAGCATAACGTCAACCACCGAGTCGATGGTGTAGCTGGTGATCATCTTGATCAGCTCGATGCCGATGATGATCAGGCAGGCCGAGCTCATGCGCGCCTGCAGATACGCCGGATCACCGAACAGCTTGTCCATATCGGTCATGGCGACCATGCCGATGCCGGACACAATGCACGCGATCAGGATCACCATGCCAAGGGTGATCTCAACCGCTGTTGCGGCGTTGGAGAGCTTGTCTCGAAAATCAGAATTCATGGCAGTCTCCCTTTCTCTACTCCTCATTTTTACATTCCCTTTTCTGCAGTTTTGTAATTTTTTATCAGTCTGTGTCTCATTCCTTGATATAAATTTAACATGGTTTTTACGCCTTGTCAATTATTTTAACAAGTTTTGTATGGTTTACTGGTTTCTCACAAGTTTTTTATGCACTTTATCCTCATTTTAGTTATTTTGCATAATAACTTTTTATTTTTGTTGTGAGAAATTATCCGCGTTTAATTTTTGACAAACTTATCATTGTTAAGCTATAATAATATTAAAGTAAACCAATAAAAAGGCAATGCCATGCAATCAAAGGCATTGCAAAGAAAATTCTTTGAAACGGGGTGGGCAAATGGCTAATCCGCTGTTGCAGCACTACGTCAAGCTGACAGAATTTCTCGGACAGGCACTTGGACCGGATTATGAGATTGCTCTGCATGATATGACCGACAAAAATCGCTCCATAGTAGCCATCGCCAACAATCACATCAGCGGCCGGGAGATCGGCGCACCGCTTACCAATGTGGCGCTCAAAATCCTGATGGACAAAAGCTACGAAACGCAGGACTACCGCCTGCACTACTGCGGCCTCTCTGCCGAGGGCAAGACGCTGCGCTCGAGCACAATGTTCATCAAGCACAACGGCAAGCTGGTCGGCATGCTGTGCATCAACTTTGACGACAGCCGGTATCTGGCCGCCAGCGAAAACGTGCTGCGGCTGTGTCATCCGGATATTTTTATCGACGACCATATCGCACCGCAGCAGGCCGAACCCGGTGATCCGTTCCCGCGAGCGGTTCCGGCAACGACCGAGAGCTTCCACAACTCGATCGACGCGGTGGCAGGCGATGCGGTCGGCCGCGAGCTCATCCGCCTCGGCGTGACCGCCGACCGTCTCACGCCGGACGAGCGCATGCAGATCATTGCTTCGCTTGAAAACGGCGGTATCTTCCTGCTGAAGGGCGCGGTCAAAGATGTGGCCGACGCGCTGCACTGCTCGCAGGCCAGTGTGTACCGCTATCTTTCCCAGATTAAAAAGGACGACAGCAATTCCGCTTCGGAATAACAAGATCAAAACTCAAACGGCAAAATCGGAGCGAAATTCTTCCGATTTTGCCGTTTTACTTTACTTCGCTTTAGTCTGATAGCAGGAGGATGCTCTCATGTTCCAAAATTACATGCGCCGGTTGTTCTGGCTGATCCTGGGTGTTGCGGTCAGTTCGATCGGCATTGCGATGATGCTGCAGGCGAATGTCGGACTCGAGCCGTGGAGTGTGCTGCAGCAGGGCATGTCGCTGCGAACCGGCATGACCTACGGCACAGCGTCCGCTATCGCAGGCGCGGCAGCCATCCTCACGGCCGTGCTCTTCGGCGAGAGCTTCGGCTTCGGCACGATCATCAACATTGCGGGCTGCGCGGTCATGATCGACGCGATTCAGGCGGCGCACCTCATCCCGCAGATGCACGGATTGGTGAGCGGCATTGCCATGCTCATCGGCGGTCTGGAGCTGCTTGCGCTCGGCACCTGGCTGTACATGAAAAGCGCGCTCGGCAGCGGCCCCCGTGACGCGCTGATGGTCGCGCTCGCGCGTAAGTTCGGGCGGTCTGCCGGCGCGTGCCGCGCGGTCGTGGATGTGCTCGTAACGGTCATCGGCTTCTTTCTCGGCGGTCCGGTCGGTGTCGGCACCATTATTTCCGCCGTCGGACTGGGTCCGCTGATCAACCTCAATTTTGCAGCCGTGCGGTTCAAGCCCGCCGAGGTGCATCAGGAGAATGCGGCGGAAACCATTGCGAGAATTGCCGGAAAGCGGTAATTCTCAGGCAGAAGGGTATAAAGTCACTTCTTATTTGCGAAGTTGCACAGCTGCATCGGCACGGCGTCCTCCATGATTTTGAACCCAAACTGCTGGTAAAACGCAGCGTTTTTGCTCTCCTCGGGCATGATTTCGATATATTCCCTGTCATCGAGCAGGCGCACAAGACCGACCAGCCGGTCGCCGTCCCATGCGGTGATAACTGTGGATGAATGCATGAGTGCCTTATGCAGTCGGCTCGGGTACTCGCCGGACACCCAGCCGACCGACCGGAACAGCGCCTGCACCTGCTCCTGCGTAAAACATTTTTCCTCAGCGTAACGAATATTCATCGGTAATTCTCCATTTTTCATCATCAGATTCAATTTATTTGTGGTCGCATTTCCGGCACTGAATCATCTCACTCGTTGGGTCTGTCTTGAAAAACGCCCCCGACCACGCGCAAATGCTCTGCAGGATCGGCACGACCGACTTGCCTTTTTCGCTCAGCGCATACTCCACGCGCGGCGGAATCTCGTCGTAGGATTTGCGGCTGACAATGCCGTTCGCAATCAGCGATTTGAGCGTGCCCGCCAGCACGGCATCCGTAATATTGCCCATTTCACGGCGCAGTTCGCTGTACCGCAGGACGTTTTTCGCCGCCAGCACGCAGATAATGCGCGAATTCCACTTGCCGCCGAAAATCTCCAGTCCGTACTCGAGCGGACACCGAATATCCGGCTCCAGCTTGCGTTGGTACATGGCGTTCCCCTCCTCTGCCCTATCATTATACCGAATGCGCTTGCGCGTCACAAGTTACTATTCAATTTATGAGTGACTTTTCTTTTTCATATGCACAAAATTCTCCCGTAAAACATAAAAACCGCCCATAAGGACGGTTGATTGACAGGATATTGTCCGCATGCTATAATCAAATCAGCAAACGGTGAAAAAAGGTTGTTCCTCCCTCGATGAGGAGGGAGGTGATCGTGATGTTGCTGTCCGAAGCACTGCTTCTGTTTCAGTTGATCGCCATGATCGTCTTTGGTATCCTCGGATACATGAAGAAATAAACCAACCGCACCCGTTGGAAAGAGCGGCTTTCTTCTCGACATAAAATCGATCTGAGGAACGACCGCTCGGTGCGAACGAGCCGCCGTTTGTAGCTATATTATAGCGCGGCGCCCCGGTTTTGTCAAGTGACGGAACCGGGGCTGTTGTTTTTCGGCAGGATGTTTACTATCCTTCCTGCACCTTATTAAACGGCAAAACATTGCCGCTGCCGAACAGGCCGATGCCGTCCATATCCTCCACGACAACCTCATCCGTGGTGCGGCTTTGGAACACATTCAGCCAAATACTGTCCACCTTGCTCTGCAGCAGAAAATCGCACCAGTCCGGACGTGTGCCGCTGGCCTCCTGATGCTCAGGGGTCAGACTGACACTGTACATGATGTACTCCTCAAACGGGTATTCCTCCCGATAATAATAGTCCTCGTCGTCCTCGCGGTAGCACCATGCTGTGCCTGTGCTGCTGAACCAGCTGCCGTCCGATTCGGTATACGAGAACTCATAGCTGTTTCCATCGTCCGCAGCCGTAAAGTTATAGCTATTGCCATACGCCGACGCGGTGATGCCATTGTCACCCAGTGCATCATAGAGCGTGTCGTAAGCATAGTCGGAATCGTAGTCCGTATCATAATCATAGCTGTAATCCGAATCATACTCCGGTGCAGGGGCATTTCCGAAGCTGCTCTCAATCTCCGGCACCAGATCATCCATCACAAACGCGAAGATAGCCGGTACGATCTGCAGCAGCGCGATAACAATTATCGCAATCACCGCACCCTTTGCGCGTTTTTTCTTCGGCTTATCCTTGATGGGACGCGCCTTGCTCTTCGCCGTTTTCGCCGAGCTGCTGTTCTCAATCGTCGGATGATATTCGGTGTAGGTCTCGCGCGGCTTGCCGTGCCATTTGGGCGCGGGTCTCGTCATGCGGCCCTTGCTGCCCGCGCGTGCGCCGCACATCGGACATACGCGTTCCTCATCGTCAAAATGGATACCACAGTGCTGACATTTCACAGGACACACCTCCCTTTTACTATTTTAATCATACCAGAGATACGCCCTGATAGCAAGCAAAAGAGCACACCGTTTGGTGTGCTCCTGCTGATTATTCAAGGTTTAATTTATGCACCAGAATCCACCGCGTAACGAGGAAATACACCGCGTCACTGAGCAGTGCGAATACGCAGCAGAACCGCAGCATGAGATGCGCTGCGCCGATCGGCGTAATGCCGCTCCACCAGACTTTCATCAGGTCTACGAACGGCTGCGGCACGGCATTGCCCACGCCCATCATCACCATAAGCAGGAGAACCTGCAGTGCGGTAGAAAGAACAACGTACCACACGATCGACATGAGCAGGCGGTGACGGCTTGCCAGATGACCAAGCGCAATGCACATATAGAGGAACAGCGCCATGCCCGCAATGCCGAGGACAGCCAGCACGAGCAGCTCCAGTTCAAACAGGAATTCCTGACCGTTGTGCGGCAGCACAGCCACCAGACTGCTCAGCATTTCACCGAATGCCCTATCCGCAAAAATGAAGATGCTGATGAGTGCCGACAGACCGCTCAAACCAATCATCACCACCGCGATAATGGTCTTGCTGAACAGGTGCTGCGTCACCGTGACCGGCAGGGTGAACATGAGGTATCCCTCACTGCCGAGCAGGTTTTTGTAAAAACGCTGGATGAGAATGACAGCCGTTACCACAAATGCGGCCATCATCACGCCCATATACAGCATGGAGCTGATGGCGGGCAGCATAACACCGAATATGCTGTTCTGCGGGATACTGTACAGCAGGTGCGTGACGAACGACATAAGAATCAGCACGCCATACAGCGGCAGACAGGTCCGCGCGCAGGCTTTCCACTCATATTTCAGCAGCTTTAACATGCAAACACCTCCCGGAACAGGGCGTCAACCGATTTTCCGTGCTCCTCACGGATATGGTCAACCGTGTCGTGCAGCACCATCGCACCTTCCTTGAGGAAGATAACCTCGTCGAGCACGCGCTCCACATCCGCGATGAGATGCGTGGACAGCAGAACGGACGCGTCCTCGCTGTAATTCGAGAGAATGGTGCTCAGAATGTAGTCGCGCGCTGCCGGATCGACACCCGCGATCGGCTCATCGAGCACATACAGCTGCGCTTTTCGACTCATGGTGAGGATGAGCTGCACTTTCTCCTGATTGCCCTTGCTGAGCGTTTTCAGGCGGTTCAGCGGGTCGATCCCCAGCGAATCCAGCATATCGGTTGCCTTTACGCGGTCAAAATCCGTGTAAAAATCCGCAAAGAACGAAATCAGATCGTTGACCTTCATCGCATCGTTGAGATAGTTTTTGTCGGGCAGATAGCTGATGATGCTGTGCGTGTAGGTGCCCGGCGCCTGACCGTCAATGAGCACCGAGCCGCTTGTCGGCTGCAGCAGACCGTTCAGCAGCTTGATGGTCGTTGTTTTGCCCGAGCCGTTCGGGCCGAGCAGACCGATAAACTGTCCGCGGCCGAGCGTCAGATTCAGATTATTGAGCGCGGTCTTTTTACCGTAGTTTTTTGTCAATCCCTGACAGATAACCAGTTCGTTGTTATCCATTCTTTTTTTCCTCCCCACTGCGTTTCTCCAGAAGCGCCACAATGTCCTGCTCGGTGAAGCCAAGCTGGCTCATGCCGGACAGAAATTCCGTGATGCGCTCTCCCGCGATTTGCTCTCTTACCTTACCAATCATTTCTCTGTCCTCCGTTACATAGCGTCCGCTCGTGCGGTTGGTGAACATCAGGCCCTCGCGCTCCATTTCCGCAAGCGCACGCTGCATGGTGTTCGGGTTGACACCCGCCTGAGCCGCCAGCTCGCGCACCGGCGGTACCTTTTCACCCGCCGCAAGCTGTCCGCTGACGATCTGCTCGGTCAGCTTTTCCACAAGCTGTTGATAGATCGGACGATCCCCCCGCAATTCCCATTGCATAAGCTCTCTCCTTTCGTTTTATTGTATTATGATAGTAATACAAGCATACAGATTTGTCAAGACCTGTTTGTAAATATTTTTCCGGTGCAAATTGAGAATTGAAAATGGAGAATGGAGAATTATTATGATGGGCGAATCGGTGTTTAATAATTGAATTTATGAAAATCGAAACCAAATTCACATTTTACAACATCGGCATTATCTCACGATAGGTATTCGTAGGGTGCGCCAAGGTGAATTGCCCGAAGGGCAAGAGAAGGTGCCCTGGGGTA
>OLVP01001113.1_pt1 | contig 18035 bp, 16 predicted proteins | sample 1673281 | NCBI WGS metagenome assembly OLVP01 (sample SAMEA3178940, study PRJEB25190) | human gut metagenome | biome: human gut; feature: human-associated habitat; material: faeces | place: Austria | collected 2013
GTTGTTTTTTTCTGCTTTTATTAAAAAATCACGTTCTATCTGCTTTTCGTATGCCGGTGCAGAAACTGAATCATTCAAACCAATTAAACCATGTAAAGTAACTGTATACCTTACTTTCATTTCCTCACAAATTCTAATATAGCTTTCTGTAATAGTTCCTATACCATGTATATGAACTATGTCCGGTTTTTCCTTTTGAATTTGTTTTCTAACATATCCGCCATCCACTTCATAAAAAACATGTCTGGCTTTATCTTTTACTGTAACACCATTCGCAAAAAATGCTTTTATTCCTATTAACCAATCCTTTAATTTTGCATTAGAAAAAAACTGTCCCCATGTATGAGAAAGAATTTTAAATTTCTTTTCATTTTTTCCCTTTGTAATAACTCGTGTTAATAAAACAACATTTTCTAATTCAGCCACTGAACTTACTATATTTTGAACCATCAATCCAAATCCAGTCTTATTTTTAGTAAATTCAATCATATTGTCATCATATATATACGGAGCAATAATCATTACTTTCATTTATATCGTCACCTAAAAAAATTTATTTTCTGATTTCAAATCATAATAATGTTGTTCATTTCTCATTTTAAATACTTTCGCCGGATGTCCTCCTGCAATTGAACATGCTGGAATATCCGATACAACAACACTTCCAGCTTGAATAATAGCCCCTTCACCAATTTTAACCCCTTGTAAAATTGTAACATTTTGCCCAAGCCAAACATTATCTTCTATCACAACATCACCGTCTATAGTCGTATCATCATAAGGAATAGATTTTCCCTCATAGTTATGATTAGATGTTAATATTAATATTCCTCCTCCAGAATGAAAATTATTCCCAATAGTAACATTTCCATTTCCTGTAACTTTCATCCCGTTGAAATGACAGTTATCTCCGATATGAGTCTTAGAAGTAAATCTACTCCAATGATTTACATGTAATTTCTTTCCATATTGCTTAGCTGCTTTTTTACATAAATTTGTATAAAAACCTGTTCGTATTTTTTTTATAATTGTTCCTATCATACGCTTTTCTCCAATACTTCTGATAAAAGTCTATGTTCCTTATAAAGACAAACATATCCCAATTCTTTCAGTTTGTTAAAATTTTCAGGATTACTCATATTATCTATTATTATTGGAATTGAATTGCATAATGCCTGATTCAATACCGTTGAATAAAGCGAAATTGCAGCACCAGATTGTAATAAGGATTGCTCTATCGAAATTTTTGCTGTATCCTCTACATTTGCAAAATCAAATATCTTTTTAACAAGATCCATATTAGAATATCTCGGATGCGGACGTATTGAAATTTTCTTTCCACTCTTGTTCAACTGTTCCAATATTTTTGATATTTTCTTTAACACCTCTTCCGATTCTGCGCCTAAATAATATGTATAATCATATTTCTGTGTTCTGATCAGTTCTCCATCGAATTTAAGAGAAGCTGGAACTTCAACAACAAACTGATTTTTATCTGCCTTCATAGAAGCTAATATTTTTCCGTAGTATTCATCCCAAATATAGCATTCATCAAATTTAAAGAACGAATCTCTCATATAGTACATTTTTTCTCCATGCATTACATCTATATGCTTGATATTTCTTTGTTTACAGTAAGCAGTCAGTACTGAAGACGTAAAAGAGTATTCCGCACAAACTGCTATTGCTTCAGGTGAAAATTCTTCAATAGCAAAACTATATCTTCCAATTTTAATCAAACATTTTAAAATAAACTGCCAAGAAAATGGATATCTACATATTATTCCCTTTATAAACTTTTTATCTTTTGCAGTTAATAAAGTTCCTTCTACCGGATTACTTTCAATAGCTTTATACCTTTTTTTCAAAGACTTTGGCAAAATGTTTTCCGGTTTACCATCTCTAAAAAATACCAAGTTTTTATGCTCTAGCCGATTCACCTGAACCTTTTTTCCATATTTGAACCAATAGAGAATCGCCACTGGAAACGAAACCAGATTTAACAAAAAAGTGATTCCTTTTCCATTAAACTGCATCTGACACTTATACTGAAAATACGATCTTTCAATCTCATCTCGTGGCTTTCCTAATTTAGCAATGTATTTTTTTTGTTTACTGACACCATATGAGAATAATGCGTCTTGCCTTCTTTCCAAAAGAACAGCCATTTTACGCATCATATCATTCATACCCATAATTAACTCACCTTTTTAACGTATCGCACCTTTTTCCAGCATCCATAAATTAAATTTTGTAAAGTCAAAAATAACGATGCAACACTATTCTTATTATCTGCTTCCTTGAATAACTTATAGTGCCATTTTACTAATTTTAAATAGCCATGATTTGATATTGAACCCGATCGTTTTCTATACTGTGCCAACACTTTATCATAATGATAACAGTCTGCCTTTTTGATCACTTTCAACCACATGGCATAATCGTTATTCTTTTTAATGTCTGCGATCTGTATTTTACCAACCTTCTCCGCATCATACATTACGGTCAAACACCCCGGCCAACAATAACGATACATTCCCATTTTTGTAATCTTCTTAGGACCGGTTACTTTTACTCCATTCACCACATCATTTTCATCAATTTCCTCGTAACTGGTATACGAAAAGAAATGTCCATTTTTTTTCATAAACTTTATCTGCTTTTCCAACTTAGTTGGATGCCATAAATCATCGCTGTCTAAAAAAGCAATCCATTTACCTTTTGCATTTCTTAATGCTCTATTCCTTGATATAGCAGCACCAGAATTTTTTTCATTTTTTAAATATACAATTCGTTTGTCATTATACTTCGACACAATTTCATCTGTATCATCGGTTGAGCAATCATCAACTATAAGCAATTCCCAATTTTTGTAGGTTTGATTTAATACAGATTCTATTGTCTTACTAATAAAACTTGCTGTATTATACGATGGCATTATTATTGAAACTAATTCATTCATTATCACTTCAATCCTTTTAATAATTCTTTTGCTTCGTTCTGTTTTTTATCGTATTCTTCTTTACTTATCCGTTTTGTCTGAAGAAGATAATCTCCATAATCGGCTGCAGTTAAACTACCTTCTTCTGTAATTCCCTCCTGCTTAATAAATGCTTTTTCAACAGTTTTAATTATAATTTTCAAATCATGTCCAAAAGAAACATGTTCTATATACTCCAAGTCATAATGCAATTTTCTATCCCATGAAATTGCATTTCTTCCACTTACTTGTGCAAGTCCGGACAAGCCAGGTTTTGCAGTATGACGCATTCTTTGTTCATCTGACATAAACACCATATCTCGAACTAACTGCGGACGTGGTCCTATCAGTGTCATCGTGCCATTTAAAATACAAAATGCTTCTGGCAACTCATCCAAAGAAGTTGATCTAAGCCATATGCCAAATTTTGTCAGGCGCACTTCATCGGGCAACAAGTTTCCCTCTGCATCTTTCTTATCTGTCATAGTCCGAAACTTATACATTTTAAAGATTCGTTCTTTCCCCGTTTTCGGATCAATTAACCCTGGTCTATATTGGGTAAATAATATTGGACTACCCAGTTTAATCCGAACCAACAAAGCAATGATCGCATACAGCCAGCAGAATACAATAATCGCCAACCCTGAGCAAAAAATATCAATCGCCCTTTTTATGTATCTTTCATAAAATCCCATCTTACGGTACAATTTATGACTTTTTTCTTTCTTCATAATTCTCTCCTAAAACACTTTCTTATTCACAACAAGCTTTTATTACTTCAATAATTCTATCCTGCTGTTCCGCCGTCATTTTATTATCACTTGGCAGGCACAATCCTCTTGTAAAAACATCCATTTTCATCTCTAACCAAAAAGGATTCGAACGATATATCTGCTACATATGCATTGGTTTCCAAATCGGACGTCCTTCTGCATTAATAGATGAGATAGCTTCCAGAATCTCTGTCGGGCAAGACTTTCCTGGTTCTTTTACATAGCACACATCCTGTTCACTATGGACCTGTTTACACATTGTTTTCTTATCAATAATCAAGCAAGATAACCAGTAGTTTTGTTCAGAGTTTTCCAGATCCATTTGATTCATAGATACCGGCAGTACTTTTAATCCATCTTTATATCCCTCATAAATTGCTTTCTTATGTGCGATATGCTCATTCAGGTAAGGAAACTGCCCCCGAACAACACTAGCAACCACATTACTCATACGATAGTTGTATTCCAATTCTTCATGTTGGCACCATGCAGCATTTTCTCCCGCCTGAGTAGACCACCTACGAACCTTATTTGCAGCTTCTTCACTAACTGTAAGGAAACATCCACCAACACTACCAGTAATGATCTTATTTCCGTTAAATGAAATGGTGTTATATTTTCCAAACATACCTGTTTGCACGCCTTTATATGTAGCTCCCATAGATTCAGCAGCATCTTCTACCAGAATTGCATTATGTTTTTTAATAATAGCATTTAATTCATCTACTTTTCCTGGTGTTCCATAAAGGTGGGCAACAACTACTACCTTCGTATCCGGATAAATTTCAAATGCTTTTTCAAGTGCCACCGGATCCATGTTCCATGTATCATATTCTGTATCAATAAATACCGGTTCACCACCTTCATATACCACTGGATTAACAGTTGCATCAAAAGTCATATCTGAACAAAATACTTTTTTACCTTCTAAAGTACCGTGACCTACCTTTGGCATACCATATGCCTCTATGCCTGCTAATTTCATTGCCATATGAAGTGAAGCTGTCCCTGCTGATAATGCAACTGCGTATTTGCAGCCGATATATTCACACGCTATTCTTTCTACTTCATTAATATTCTTTCCTACTGTAGACATCCAATTAGTCTCATATGCTTCTGTTACATACTTTATTTCAGGTCCATGCATAGTAGGGCTGCTTAGCCATACCTTGGCATCAAACTTTTGAAATTTATCACTGTTATTAAACATTTATTACTCCTTTTACTGCCACATATTCATACTTAATCCAACGCAACCTTTGCCGTAGCTATGTTCATATGTCCTGCTTCTCCCACATTCTCTTTTCCTGTAGGCTTTGCTCCCACCGGATGGAATGTAGATACCATTCCCTCTACCATTTCCACAATGTTATCACTATTGTTATAACTTGCCTTTGCCAGTTCTTCTAACTTACCTAAGAACTCCTCTGTGTCAAACGGTATCGGTTTTCCTATATGTATAAGCTCATTGTCTGTCTTCTTTATGCCTTCCTCAGCCATAAGTTTCTCTTCAAAGAGTTTTTCTCCAGGACGAAGTCCTGTATATTCTATCTTTATGTCCTTATCTGGCTCAAATCCTGATAACTTAATAAGATTTCTTGCCAATGTATCAATTTTCACAGGCTCACCCATATCCAGTACAAAGATTTCTCCACCCCAGGCATATGTTCCCGCCTGAAGTACCAGGCTTACAGCCTCCGGTATAGTCATAAAGTATCTGATAATATCCGGATGAGTTACCGTTACCGGTCCTCCTTCTGCTATCTGTTTCTTAAATAACGGAATTACTGAACCGTTGCTTCCTAATACATTTCCAAATCTTACAGCAACGAACTGTGTTCCCTTTCTATCAGTGTTCTTTACACTTTCCATTGAAAGGCTACCGGTTCCACTTACCTTTATATCATCTAAAGCATCTATTATTCTCTCACAGTTATCTAACTCATCTATATGTTCATGTACCATTGGCAGTAAGTCCATTCTTCCGCTTTTGCTTACTGCATCCATGCACTGAATTACCATTTCACACAAACGCTTGCTGGCTCCCATTATGTTGGTAGGGTTTACAGCCTTGTCCGTGCTAATCAGTACAAATCTCTTAGTATTGTTTTTAAGTGCTGCGTAAGCTGTTTTATACGTACCTATTACATTGTTCTTTATAGCCTCATTAGGGCTGGTCTCCATTAACGGAACATGCTTATGTGCAGCTGCATGATATACCATATCAGGCTTATATGTTTCAAATACCCATTCTATTCTTCTGCTGTCTCTTACTGAACCTATCAGTGTTACCAGATTAAGTTCCGGATACTTTCTCTTAAGTTCCTGCTCTATGGCATAAGCATTATTTTCGTATATATCAAATATGATTAACTGTTTAGGTTCATGGGATGCTATCTGTCTGCACAGTTCGCTTCCAATAGAGCCGCCACCACCTGTTACCAATATGGTTTCACCTTTTATATGCTTATAGATTTCATCCATATCAGCTTTAATAGTGTCTCTACCTAACAAATCCTCTACAGTTACTTCTTTCATCTTGCTTAATGTAAGTTCACCGTTAGCTAACTGATATACTCCTGGCAATGTCTTAAGCTGACATCCTGTTTCCTTACATAAATTTAAAATATCACGTCTTTCCTTTTTAGACGCTGTAGGTATGGCAAACATAATCTGCTTTATATCGTATTTTTCCACTGCAGCCATTATGTCTTCACGTCCACCTATAATCTGGACTCCTTCTAATGAACATCCCCATTTTCTGCTGTCATCATCTATTACACATACAGGTATTGCCTCTGCCTTGTCGCTTCCTATCAGTTCTCTGATTAACACTCTACCTGCAGCTCCTGCACCTATTATCATAGCTTTGGGCATATTTTCCTTTTGTGCCAGTGCTTCCTTAACATGTCTGTTTCTTTCAAAGGAAATATAACGATATCCAAATCTAACTGCCAATATAAGAGTTGTCTGGATTATGGCACACATAAGATAATACGATATAGGCATTCTCTCTAAGAATATAACTGTTCCTGCTACCTGCATAATGGTAGTTATAACCGTTGACAGCATTATTCTGTTTAATTCCGGAAAACTTGCATATCTCCACAGACTGTCATATAAGCTTAATGCCCCAAATACCAGCATTGCGCATATTGTATATATAGGTGCAAAGGTTAAAAATGTTTTAAGATACCCCTTTGGTATAGCCGATATTCTTAAGTCAAATCTCAACCACAGTGCCACAAAATATGCAATATTCAATGCAAACATATCAAACAACACCAGATAAAAAGTGATTAGTTTTGAATGGGCTGTTCGTTTTACTTTTTCAACTTTTACTTTTTCGTTCTTTCTTTCTTCCCTTTTTTCTACCATATTCGTTCCCTAGACATTTTTTTGACTGTCACACTTACGGATACTTCCATAAGTATGGCAGTCATTATATTAATTGCTTATTCCTATTCTATTTAACTACCATTACGACTACTTTTTTCTTTGTTGTATAGTTCTTGTTTGTAATCTTAACGGTAACTCTGTATCTTGCCTTTGGAGCACCCTTCTTAATAGTTACCTTTCCATTCTTTCCAATAGTAACATATTTTCTTAATTTTCTTGCTGTGCTGCCTAAGCCATACTTAACCTTTGAACCTTTAGCTTTGTTCTTAATGCTGATTTTAACTGTCTTTGACTTCTTTTTAAGGTTTGATTTCTTAATTGTTTTATCTTTATTAGGTATTGAAACAACTGCTGCACATTTCTTCTTATTAATTACATATGTAATCTTCTTGGTACCTGTGTACTTTCCAATTCCCTTAATTGTAATGGTGTACTTTCCAGCATTTACGCATTTAGCAGGTGCAGAAATAATCTTGTAATCAACGCCATTCTTTAATGTTACCTTCTTGCCGTTTACAGTTGCTGTTACAGTAAGTTTTGCTGACTGTTTTTTTCCATTGTATGTAGCCTTAGCTGCTGTAGCTGATGCAATCTTCACCTTACTAGGTGATGGTGCAGCAAACACTGTTGTGGCTGATAATGTAAGAACCATAGCTGCAATAACTACTGTCAATAACTTAGTTAATTTCTTCATGTTAAATCCTCCCTGATCTTAAATTAATTTAATATTTATTTTTCACACTTTCATATTATGTACAGGTATTTCTCCAGTCCATAACCTTACCGGTGTAAATATACTTATTTGTCAGAAGCCTTCTGCTTCTTTTCATCTGATTCATACTGATACTTATATCCATACTTTTTATACTTTCCATAATACTTCTTATACGGAATATTTTCAAGTTGGACTTTGTTAAGAACCATTCCCAAAACCCTGCACTCTGCACTATCTAACTGTGATAACGACTCACTAATGAATTTTTTAGGAATCTTTCCTGCTTCTACCACCAGAATTGCCCCATCACAAAGGGATGCAATAACACTGCCATCTGCCACGCTGTCGAGAGGTGGTGTGTCTACCAGCACATATCTGTACTCCATAGAAAGTCTGTCTAAAAGTTCCTTCAACCTGCCATCCTCTAACAACACCGAAGGATTTTCAACAGTATTGACGCAGGGAACACAGTATGCATTTTCAATGTTTGTTTCATAAACCACATCTTCATATTCAGCTATTCCTGTAAGATAGCATCCTATATCCTTGTTTTTGTCTACTCCTTCTATATGATGTCTTTTCTTAAGAAGAGTCTTTCTCATATCTGCATCCACTAATACAGTAGGAATACCTGCTTCTGCTAACATCCTCCACAAATCTACTGTCACACGGCTTTTTCCCTCATTAGGAAATGAGCTGGTTATAAGTATCTTCTTTGTGTCTTTTCCACTGAATTTTAAATTAACACGGAGTCGGTTCAATGCTTCTTCTAAAGCATATGAAAAATCTTCTACCTGAATATTTATCTTTTTCATTAGTACTAACTCCTCTTTCCTTTATTATTTTTTTCACTGTCAGAAACAGTTTCATAGCCATCCACATATGGAATAACTGCAAGAGGCACCATGTCAAAGTATTTTTCCATGTCTTCCCTTGTTCTAATGGTATCGTCTGTAAGATACTTAAATACTATCCATGCCATACAGCATAACATTCCCAGTATTGCTCCCATAAGAGTATACTTCATATGGCTTGGTGCTGCCTGAACTTTGGCTGCCTTGGCAGTCTGGGCAATGTTCGGTGCCATGGTACCCATAGTATCAGGAATGTACTCAACTGCCACCTGTGCCAATGTGTTTGCCACTTTCTTTGAAAATTCAGGGTCTGTGGTAGTTGCTGTTATGTCAAGTAATCTTGTATTTTCCGGATTATTTAATGAAATAATGCTTTTTAAGGCATCTGATGAAATCTGATAGTTGCTGTTGCTTGAAAGCTTATTACTTACCTTGTCAAGAACCGGGTAACTAAGTAATAACTCAGCATAGTCCGCTGTAAGACTGGTTCCGATATTTAAATCAGTTAAGTCAACTACCGAATCGCTGGTTGATGATACAACGTATAATCTTGATGTTGACTTAAAGGTAGGTTTCACCCCAAAATATGAATACATATTTAAGATGACAGCTCCTAACAAAAGGGACATTATAATGTAATGTATCTTTCCTAATAACACATATGCTATTTCCTGTAAATCAATACTGTCATCATCTTCTCTCAGGTATGTTTTCTTTTCTGCCATTATGTTCTCCTCTATTTGTACTCCCTGTAGAATAGCTGTGTAATGGTATTCTCCAGGTTTTCTTCGTCAGGGATGAATTCTTCCCATCCCAGTTCATCAAACCTCTTCTCACCGGTTAATTCCAGTTCCCCATTATCTGCATCCGTTGCCAGAAGCATTGCTATCTTGGCAAACTTGCTTTTCTTTACGTTAGTAACCATGTAGTCATCCAACGTGTCATATATGTTTTCTGCAAACTTTTTGTCTGCATTAATTTTTTCTTTAAATATAGGCTTAAGTCCGTCTATATATGCATTCTGCCTTTTCATTCGTGACTCATTAAGTCCGTCTCCCACATCCATACGGTCATGTACGTAATGCATTGCCTGTTCATCTGTTAAATGAACACTTTCTCCCTTCTTAAGGGTTTTATCTGTTTTTGAGAAGTCATCCTCTATCTTAACGGTAACGCCTCCTGCCAAGTGGTTAATGTCTTTTATGGCTCCCATGTTTACAGCCACGTATCCGTCAATTTTCTGACCTTTAAGTAGTCTGCTGACTGCTCTTACGGTATTTTCACAACTAGACTCCAGTCCGTCACCATTGGCATGGGCTAATGCCAGCTGTATGGGAGTAGTGGCCAACACACTTCCATCTGTATCTAAAGTATCTACATCTGCTATGGTGTTTCTGTTAATAGGCAATGTTTTAAAAGTATTGTTGCTTACATCTCTTACTAATAGCATAAGCATATCGCACTGCCCCGGTTCATCGCCGTCCTTAACGGCCTTTCCCATCTTGTCTATTCCCATAAAAAGATATGTTTCCACACTTTTGTTTGGCTCATAAACCTTATTTCCTATTCTGGTGGTTTCTATATCTGAATCCCCCAGGCTTGTTTTAACATCTCCCTTTGAACGACCTATAATAATAGCTCCCACTATCCCTGCAATCAGTACCACTGCAACAATTATCGCCGTTATGATATTGCGTGAAGAATACTTCTTTTGTTTACTTTCTTTCACCTTCATGTTACTACCTGACTTTTATGTATGCTGATTTTTATATATGTATAAGTCCCAATAAGGAGCTGCCTGCTTCAGGCCACTTCTTCTCGCAGACCAATAATATCACTAATATCACAAACAAGCACGCGCTTATTATGATTGTTAATCGCTTTGACATTTTTCCTCCATCCCGGAACCGGCATCTTATCCGGCACCATGTCAGTTTCAATATTTTATAATAGTATTTTCTCACCCAAAGCATCTATTCTGTCCAAAACCTCTCTGCCTGCTTTCTTTTCCAGCATATCTCTGCCCTGTAACAGGTTTGGTGGTCTGTGATGCATACCATGGCAGTCACTTCCCAGTAAATGTGCCTTATTGTGTTTAAACATCTTAACAATCTTCGACCTTTGCTTCCAGTCTAAAAGGCTGCCGGCATTAATCTGTACTGTCACCGGAAAGTCCAAAATCCTCTGAATATCTTTTTTCTCTTCTATGGGGAAATATCGCTCTAAATGCGCCAAAATTATATGAATGTTTCTGTCTTCTGTCAATCTTTCCAATTCTTCGTATGTTCGTTTGTTCCATTTACTGAAAGGAAGCTCTAACAACAGCCAATTGGTATCTCCAATAGTAAAATCATCTATCGCCTCTGCTTCGCCAACCCCCTCAAAATAAGCTACTTCTGCCCCCAAGACTATCCTTGGATATTCGTCGGTGTTAATTTTTTCAAATACAGCCTGATATGCTGTCCCCCTTCTTTCAAAAAATTCCTGCGTTCTATCCTTCATAGCATAAAAATGGGGAGTGGCTACTATGTAATCAACTCCTTGCTTCCTGCTTAACCTAAGCATCTCTAATGAAGTTTCTAAACTTCTGCTTCCGTCGTCAATCCCCGGAAGTATATGAGAATGAAAATCTATCATATTTCCTTCCTTTTCATCTTTATACACGAAAAAATGTTTTTTACGGGTATATTATATTACATATGTTTATAACCGTCAAATATATTTTTGTAGATTTATAGTGGAAATTTTTATGTATTTTCGTCTTATTTACCAAAAAAATAAACCACTACTTTAATAATTTATAACCGCTCAGTTTTGAAGCTGTAGCGGTTATTTTTATAATATTTATATTAATTTTATATTAATTGCTTCTAGGCGTTATTCTCGGAGTCAATATAAGAGGAGCCTGTCCAAAAGAAGAAGTGATTTCAGCTATCAATAATGACATTCTATTCATTAAATTTCCCAACACAAATTGACCATTCATACGAAATTCCTCTGCCAAATCAATCTGGTTCCAGTTGTAATCCATTTCTTTTTCTTTTTTAATTTTAAGAATTGCACCATACGATACTGACAACTCAAAAATTTCTTCTGGTTCAAATTTCAAGCTTCTCATAACCGTCACTTTGACTACATCTCCACTAACTTTTGCTTCAATATTGTCAAAGCAATTCAATGAATGTTCTTCTTCCTGTAATTTTTTATCAATCCTATTATATAATACCTTATCCAGATAAAATTCCTGTTCATTTTCAAAATATTCCGCCAAATTACTAATCATTAATTCAACAACTCCTTGCCATACATCATTTTCACATTTCCATTAAGCATAAGTGCATCAGTGTTCCATTTTTGTAAATTATTATATTCGTATTTTGATTTTGTTTTCAATTCTTCTGACAATATCTTGATTGTATTCTGCAAATGCTTTTCCGTTTTTCTATCCTCAGATACATATTCCCGAATTGCCTTTTCTACAGAAGCATTAAGAGTATCCCCATTTTTCATTGCCATATTTGACAATTGTTTGTGCAATGCCGGGTCTATCCTCACGTTGAAAGTCCCCTTGTATTCTTTATCCGGCTCTTTTCCGACTTCTTTGCAGAATTCTAAATAATCATCTACTGCTGCATGAAATTCATGTTCTACCTCATTAATGTCTTCACATTCAAAATTAACTAAATCGTTAATTCCTTCTATTTTTCCTGTGAGTATAAAATTCTCCGAATCAAACTCTACTTTTGTATGATATCCTTTATATTCCAATATATTATTCTTATTCATTTTACAATTCTCCTAAATCAATCAAAAAATACAGTAAATCCTTCACTGCACCCGGCTTCATAACATCCCCCGGATGTGGCTTATGTAACAAAATAGCCTTTTGATCTTCCCTCCTGTAAAACCTAACTCGTGAGCCAGATGTCTTTCCTTTGTTATATTCAACAAAACCTATTTGCGAAAGCAATGCTTTAGCTTCACTATAAGTATAATCTTTTGGTTTTAACTTTATTCTTTCTTTCGCTTTTTCAAACTTACTCATTAGTAAGGCCTCACCCCTTTTGCAACTATTTTATAGTTGCATATTACTATTTTTTTGTTTCTATGTCAACATCATTATGACTTTTTCTTCTATTTCTTTAAACTAATGTTCAAAAATCATGTATATTTGTTCTATTTTTCACACATTCCATCTTTCTCTTAACAAGAAAAAGCGGAAGCACCACCACGATGCCTCCGCTTTTTCACTATATTTGCTTCACTAATGTAAAGCCATTATTTTTTATCCTAATTTTTTCCTACAAATTCGTATATCCCATCAGTGACTCATCTACTTCCTTTGCGCAGTCTCTTCCCTCACGGATAGCCCACACAACCAATGACTGGCCTCTATGAACATCTCCTGCCGTAAAGACGTTTTCTACACTTGTTGCATATTTTCCGGGCATTGTGGCAATGTTGGTTCTAGGAGTTGTATCCACCTTAAATGCCTTTGTCACATAATCTTCACTACCTAAAAATCCTGCTGCAATAAGTACTAACTGACAATCAACTTCGTATTCACTGCCCTGTATTTCTACCATGTTCATTCTTCCTGTCTTTTCATCCTTTTTAGCTTCAAGTTTAACAAGGATAAGTTTACATAAGTTTCCTTCTTTGTCTTTAACAAACTCCTTAACTGTAGTCTGGTATACTCTTGGGTCATGACCAAACACAGCTATGGCTTCTTCCTGACCATAATCTGTTTTGCAGATTCTAGGCCACTCAGGCCAAGGATTATTAGCTGCTCTCTCATCCGGTGCCTTAGGCATCATTTCCAACTGCAATACACTTTTAGCCCCATGTCTGATACTTGTTCCTACACAGTCGTTTCCTGTGTCACCACCACCGATTATTACTACATCCTTATCTTTTGCAGACACATAGGTGCCATCAACTAATTTGCCGTTATCCAGAAGGCTTTTGGTAGTAGACGTAAGGAAGTCAACAGCGAAATAAATTCCCTTTGCATCTCTTCCCTTTGCATTAATATCTCTTGCATGCCTTGAGCCACAGGCTAAAACTACTTTATCGTATTTCTTAAGAATATCTGCTGCCTTAACATCTTTTCCTACATTTGTGTTAGTAACAAATGTAACTCCCTCTTCCTTCATAATATTAACTTTTCTGTCAATAATATGCTTCTCTAATTTCATGTTAGGAATACCGTACATGAGAAGTCCGCCGATTCTGTCGTCTCTTTCATATACCGTCACACTGTGACCACGCTTATTCAGCTGATCTGCCACTGCCAGTCCTGAAGGGCCTGAGCCAATTACAGCAACCTTCTTTCCTGTTCTTACATGAGGTGCCTTTGCACCGGCATATCCCTTTCCATAAGCATTTTCTATAATAAGGTGTTCATTTGCCCTGACACTTACTGCATCACCGTTTAAACCGCATGTGCAGGCTTTCTCACATAACGCCGGACAAACTCTTGAAGTAAACTCCGGAAAGTTGTTTGTTTTATGAAGACGATTATAAGCCTGCTCCATATTTCCGTTGTATAACAAATCATTCCACTCAGGAATTAAATTGTTAAGAGGACATCCTGAAACCATTCCTGCTATAACCTTACCATTCTGGCAAAACGGGACTCCACAGTCCATACATCTTGCAGCCTGACATTTCTGTTTATCCACAGACAGAGGTTCGTGGAACTCGTTAAAATTTTTTATTCTCTCTTTTGGCGAAGTTGCCTTTGCTTCTTCACGTTCATATTCTAAAAATCCTGTTGGTTTACCCATCTTCGTTTCCTCCTCTATCTTGTAGCTGCATAGAATGCTTCAATCTGTGCCTGTTCAGGATTAAGACCCTTTTCTTCCATCTTTGCTATTGCGTTAAGCATCTTCTTATAGTCATAAGGTATAATCTTTTTGAATTTCGGAAGGTACTCTTCAAAATTATCCAAGATTTCTTTACCCTTAACTGAATTTGTATATTTAACATGGTCTTCTATCATTGCCTTAAGTTCTAATACATCGTACTTATTTGAAAGTTCCTCCGTAGATACCAATGACTTATTAACCTTTCTGTACAAATCATTATTTTCATCTAGTACATAGGCAACTCCGCCACTCATACCTGCTGCAAAGTTCTTTCCTACCTTACCGATTACTGCGACACGTCCGCCTGTCATGTATTCGCATCCGTGATCTCCTACTCCTTCAACTACCGTAGTTGCACCGGAATTTCTTACACAGAAACGTTCTCCGGCAACACCGTTAATATAGGCTTTACCACTGGTTGCACCGTAAAAGGCTACGTTTCCAATGATGATATTTTCATCCTGCTTAAAGGTTGAACCCTTTGGCGGTTTAACAACAATTTTACCACCGGACAATCCCTTTCCTAAGTAGTCATTGCTGTCACCTGTAAGCTCAATTGTCATGCCGTTTGGTATAAATGCACCAAAGCTCTGACCACCTGCACCATTACATTTAATAATGTACATATCATCATCTAATGTGTCGTTATAGCGTTTTGTTATTTCAGAACCAAATATTGTACCAAATGACCTGTCAATGTTAGTTACATCTACCTCAACTGTTGCAGGCTTTTTAGCCTCCAGCGCCTTTCCTAATTTTTTAAGAAGAACTGTCACATCCTTAGTACTTTCTAACTTAAAGTCATATACATTTTTCTTTAGGTACTGAACCCTTGTGTCTGCAAAATCTGTGCTTAAGATTCTTGACAAATCAACTTCCTTTGCTCTCTCAGGTGCAATATTGTCTTTAACCTTTAATAAATCAACTCTTCCTACTAATTCATCTATTGTTCTTACACCTAACTTAGCCATGTATTCTCTTAATTCCTGAGCAATAAACTTCATGAAATTAATTACATATTCAGGTTTTCCCTTAAATCTCTTACGAAGTTCAGGATTCTGTGTTGCCACACCTACAGGACATGTATCAAGGTTACATACTCTCATCATTACACAGCCCATTGTTACAAGAGGTGCTGTGGCAAATCCATATTCCTCTGCACCAAGCATGGCTGCAATTGCCACGTCTCTACCACTCATTAACTTACCATCTGTTTCCACTACAACCTTATTTCTAAGTCCGTTGGCAATAAGAGTCTGATGAGCTTCTGCCAATCCTAATTCCCAAGGAAGTCCTGCATTGTAAATCGAGTTTTCAGGAGCTGCTCCGGTACCTCCGTCAAAACCTGAAATCAGTATTACCTGGGCACCTGCCTTTGCAACACCTGCCGCAACTGTACCGACACCTGCCTCTGACACTAATTTAACTGAAATTCTTGCATCTCTGTTAGAATTCTTCAAGTCGTAAATCAACTGTGCCAAATCTTCAATAGAATATATATCATGATGTGGTGGTGGTGAAATAAGACTTACTCCCGGTGTCGAATATCTTGTTTTAGCTACCCATGGATAAACCTTCTTTCCAGGCAAGTGTCCGCCTTCTCCCGGTTTTGCTCCCTGTGCCATCTTAATCTGAATTTCTTCAGCACTTACAAGATATCTTGATGTAACACCAAAACGTCCTGATGCCACCTGTTTAATTTTTGAACATTTATTAAGTCCGTCTTCTCCTATTGTAAGACGCTCTACGGATTCTCCACCTTCACCTGAGTTTGAACGACCGCCAATCATATTCATGGCAATAGCCATTGTCTCATGAGCCTCCTGTGAAATGGAACCATATGACATGGCACCGGTTTTAAATCTCTTTACAATAGAATCAACACTTTCTACTTCATCTATAGGAATACCACCGTCTTCCGGATAATTAAAGTCCATAAGACCTCTTAAATGTACCGGTGACATTTCCTCATCTATCATATGAGTATATTGTTTAAACAGCTCATAATTATTAGTCCATGTTGCCTGCTGCAATGTATGAATAGTAGCAGGATTGTACTTGTGTTCCTCCTTACCACTTCTAAGCTTATGGTCACCACTGCTTTCCAATGTAAGGTCTACATCTAATCCCAATGGGTCAAATGCCTTAGAATGAAGTGTTTCAACACTGTTTTCAATATCCTTTAATGTAATTCCTTCCACACGGCTTACTGTTCCTGTGAAATATTTATCTATAACATCTTTACTGATACCAATTGCCTCAAATATCTGTGAGCCCTGATATGACTGAATAGTTGAAATTCCCATTTTTGATGCAATTTTAACTATTCCGCTAAGTATTGCCTCGTTGTAATCATCAATTGCCGCATATGGATCTTTGTTAATCATTTCCTCTTCTACCATTTGTTTAATGGTGTCATGGGCAAGGTATGGATTAACGGCACTGGCACCATATCCTAATAATGTTGCAAAGTGATGTACGGCTCTTGGCTCACCACTTTCTAATACCAAAGAAAGTGTAGTTCTTTTCTTTGTTTTAACTAAATACTGATGTACTGCTGAAACTGCCAGCAATGATGGAATCTGTACATGGTACTCATCCACTCCTCTATCTGATAAGATAATAATGTTAGCTCCATCTTTGTGTGCCTTATCCACATCCACAAATACCTGATCTATAGCTTTTTCAAGAGATATTCCCTTGTAATATACAATAGGAACAACTGCTGTTTTAAATCCTGGTACATTAATGTTTTTAAGTTTCAAAATATCCGTATTAGTAAGTATCGGATTGTGAATCTTCAATACTTTACAGTTTTCCGGCTTTTCCTCTAAGATATTTCCGTCTTTACCAATATATACCGATGTAGAAGTTACTATTTCCTCTCTGATTGCATCAATTGGAGGGTTAGTAACCTGTGCAAATAACTGCTTGAAGTAGTTAAATAACGGATGGGTTCTGTCACTTAAAACTGCAAGAGGTGTATCTTTTCCCATTGCCTTTGTAGCTTCCATTCCATTATTTGCCATTGGAATAATTCTCTTTAAATCTTCAAAAGAATATCCAAAGTTTTTCTGCAATCTTTGTCTTTCTTCTTTTTCGTATGTTTCTACCTTAACATTAGGAATATGAATGTCCTTTAAGTACACAAGATTGTTGTTAAGCCATTCACCGTATGGCTTTCTTGCTGCATATTCTTCTTTTAATTCATCATCATCTATTAGCTTTCCATTTACTGTATCAACTAACAGCATACGACCCGGACGAAGTCTTTCCTTGGCAACTATTTTAGACGGATCAATATCTAAAACACCTACCTCTGAAGAAAGGATCAGCTGGTCATCATTTGTAATATAATATCTTGACGGACGAAGACCATTTCTGTCTAATACAGCGCCAAGCTGATCACCATCGGAGAATACGATGGCAGCCGGTCCATCCCAT
>OLVP01001129.1_pt1 | contig 17817 bp, 25 predicted proteins | sample 1673281 | NCBI WGS metagenome assembly OLVP01 (sample SAMEA3178940, study PRJEB25190) | human gut metagenome | biome: human gut; feature: human-associated habitat; material: faeces | place: Austria | collected 2013
TCTTGAATACCTTGACTGGGTAAATGGATATTAAGGAGATAAAAAGGAGGACTGATATGCAGAAGAAAATAGATGTAACAATAAGTCTTTTCTATGAGGTTAGAGATGCGGAAATATTTGGAGGTAAAGGAGAAGTCGGGTATTCCAAAAGTAGTATAAACCTCCATACAGAGAATCTGACGAGTTTTAAATTGCAGGAATACGCACAAGATCAGATAGCAGGGATTGCAAAGTTTTGCAAAGTTCCGCAAGAGAATATCAGGATAATCAAAAGACAAGAGTATGAAGAGAACACGGAGGAAGACTGACATGTTAGAGAAGATTCTGGAAGAGATAATAGAGCAACTAAAGGCAGAGGGATGCATTATAGATAATGATGCAGGACATAGAGCGGTAGATATCATCCGCAAGCACATGAATGATAAAAGTGAAACTTACGCATTTGACTTTGCAAACACTGAATCGTTTGATTGTCCGTGCGGACGTCATTATGTACATTTAGCAATACCTCCTAAATTAGAGTTCTGTGAAAAATGTAAAGAAAAAGTTAGAAATAATAGAACTGATATATGTCCTAAATGTAGAAAAAAATTATACGAATATGAGAAAAAATATAATTGTGTTGTAGATATAGGGATGAATGGGTGTGATGGGGCGCGCGGGGAGAAATACATCCTACCGCACGGAGAAAGGAGAAGAAATTGAAACGAAACAGGATGGAACACGAAAAGAAGATTGATACAGCGAATCACTATGACTGCCTGGAGACGGATGTGCGGGAGGATGCCAGGAAGAATTTCAAACGTCAGCCGTATAAGTCGGTTGATGTGGCGAAGTACATAGCGAAGAAGTTTGGGATTGGAGGTGATGCCGATGGACAAAAAGATTCTTGAAGACTACATAGATGCCTGCGAGTTTATCAAGGAGACAGAAGCAGAGATCAAGAAGCTGGAGAAGAAAAAGAGGTTTGTTCAGGACAAGGTTCGGGGGAGTAATCCAGACTGGCCATACGAAGAGCGGTCTTTTAGCCTGGGCGGATCGGTTGAGACGGCAGCAGATGCCTCTGCGCTGGCAAGAGAGAAGCGGATTCTGGAGGATCAGAGGAAGGTAGCCTCGGATCTGAAGCTTGGAGTGGAAGAATGGATGAAGGAGATTCCGTTCCGGATGCAGAGGATTATCCGGTACAAGTTTTTCAACCGGCTGAGCTGGGAAGAAGTGGCTACTTTGATGGGTAAGAATTGTACAGAGAATGGTGTAAAAAAAGAATTTGAAAGATTTATGAGACAAAAATAAAGTTTGTCACGAATGTCACACATGTCACGATTTAAATTGCTATAGTATATGCTGAAAGAAGTGGATGAAGCACTTCTGGATGGGCTGTTGAGCTCGGAAAAGTCTCTACCACACAATACATCAAAATACCATGCACTACGGTGTGTGGTATTTTTGTGCATTATACGAATCGATTAAACAGAAAGAGGGGGGGCAGTGTATGATAAAGGAAAAACCAATTATTAGGAAAGTTGATGGAACAACTAAATACTATTGTCCAAGATGTAATAAGCTCATTTTAAGTACTAAAAATATGCGACAATCTGGACTTAAAGAAAAGCATTGCCGTGAATGTGGGAAAGGTTTAGATTGGGATGGAATAATACTAGAGGTTTACTGGGCCAATTAAATTGACTATACTATAAATATGCGATATAGTGTAAACAAAGTTTGAAATGAGGAGAAAGACACTATGTGGCAATTTGAGATTAATGGAAATCTGTCGGGATCAGGTGGATTGAAAAACTATGAGTTGTTTCAAAAAACTATACTGGAAGTAAACTCATATTTTTTACAAAGATTATCACATAAATTTCCTGATGGTGTAGAGTTGTATATCGATAATGCGACTTGTGATTCTGGATATACACCCATTACAACACCTGTTTTGAAAAGATATATAATCATTAAGTTATGCGTTTCACCGGATGACCCATCTTCTAAAATTGCGTTTCAATTTTCGCATGAAATGATGCACTATGTATTTTATACAAAATATGGGTTGAACAGAGAAATTGCAGGAGATCGAGAAGAGTCTATTTGCACAGCGGCATCATTGATATATTTGCATGATACCGATCCTAGCGGTTTTGTCTTGCAAAATAATCATGTGAAAACTTTGGAGTATGCGGGATACAGAAATGGAGCTTCTCTTGCAGAGCAGGTAGGCTACGATTTTAGTAAATTAGTTGAATTAGTATAATTTATACCATAGAATGCACCCTTCGGGGTGCTTTTCTTATGCAAGGAGGTGAGCCTGAATGACAGAAAAACAGAAGAGATTTGTGGAGGAGTATCTGATTGACTTAAATGCCACTCAGGCTGCCATCAGAGCAGGGTATTCTTCAAAGAATGCAGATAAAATAGGGCATGAATTACTAGGGAAAACTAGAGTTTCGGAAGCTATTTCAAAAGCAATGGCCGAGAGATCCCGGCGGACAGGCATTAATCAGGACAGAGTTCTCCAAGAACTAGCGCGGATCGGATTTGCAAAGATCACGGATGTTGTTGATCCGGATACAGCAAAGATTAAGGCCGACGCGTCAGAAGATGACCTTGCCTGCATCCAGTCGATCAAGATCAAACCGAACGAGTTTGGGACGGAGCGAGAGGTAAAATTGTATGATAAGAAATCGGCACTTGTGGATATTGGAAAGCACCTGGGGATGTTTAAGGAACGTGTGGAGCTGGATGCCGATATGGAGCTGAACATCACGATTGATTATGGTGACGGTGATTCATCGTGAACATAGCGGTCAAAGCGAATCCCTGCTTTAAGGAACCGGATCAGAGCAAGAAGCGTTATATTGTGATGAAGGGTTCTGCCGGATCAGGGAAGAGCATGGATACTGCACAGCACTATCTGCTACGGCTCATGGAGGACAAGGGCAGAAACCTGGTCTGTATCCGGAAATCAGACATCACGAACCGAGACAGTACTTATGCCGAGTTGACAGGTGCTGCTTACCGGATGTTCGGAGATCGGGCGGACAGGTATTGGAACATCAAGCAAAGCCCGCTACAGCTTACCTGCCGGCATAACGGAAACCAGATCATCTTCCGTGGAGTGAATGACGAGAAACAGCGGGAGAAACTGAAATCCATCACATTCCAGAAAGGAAAGCTGACAGATGTGTGGATTGAAGAAGCAACAGAGATTACTCAAGCAGATTTTGAGATTATAGATGACCGTCTCAGGGGAGAGCTTCCCCCGGGGCAGTTTTATCAGATACGGATGACCTTCAATCCGGTGAACAGGAATCACTGGATCAAGAAGGTCTTTTTTGATGTTCCAGACCAGAACGTGTTGACGCATCACAGCACATATCTGGATAACCGTTTTATCGATGCTGCATATCATGCCCGCATGGCACGGCGTAAAGAGGTAGATCCGGAAGGATATCGGATTTATGGCCTAGGGGAATGGGGCGAGGTAGGCGGTCTCATCCTGCATAACTGGAAAGTTGAAAATATCAGCCAGAATATAGACTATTATGACGATATCGCAATCGGGCAGGATTTTGGATTTAACCATGCAAATGCAATCCTTCTTCTGGGCGTAAAGGATGGGAATATTTATATTCTTCAAGAGATTTATGTCTTTGAAAAAGAGACTGCAGAGATTATCCCATTGGCCATCAAAGCGGGGATTCCTGCAAAAAGAACAATGTGGTGTGATTCTGCTGAACCGGACCGAATAAAAGCTTGGAGGACAGCGGGATTCCGGGCAAGGGCTGTGAGTAAAGAGCATACGACGGAAAAGAAATACCAGTCTGCACAGATTGACTGGTTGAAAGGTATTGTCGGAAAAGACAAGGTAATCAAAAGGATGATTTATGTACATCCGTCCTGTACAAATACCATAAAGGAACTGCAGCAGTGGAAGTGGAAAAAGGATGAAAAAACGGGAGAGTATCTGGATGAACCGGTTTCGTTTCAAGATGACGCAATGGCGGCGCTTCGATATGGTGTTGAAGGCTGGAGAAAATCAAAGACAGGATATCATAGGGTGAAAGGAGGAATTTAAGCATGTTTCGATTGGAAGATGACGAAATACTTGATGAAGACAGACTCGGAAGATTCCTTGCCCTGCATGCAGCGGAGGCGACATTCCGGTACAAGCCACTTATGGACGCATACATGACGGAGTATCCCATTTTCAGGGAACCACCAAAGCCGAAGTATAAACCGGATAATAGGATTGCGGTGAATTTTGCAAAGTACATCGTAGATACAATGAACGGTTTTTTTATTGGAATTCCAGTCAAGCTGCAGTGCGATGATAAGAAGATTGCGGACTATGTTGAGTTACTAGATCAGTATAATGACCAGGACGACAACAATGCCGAGCTGTCGAAAATATGTAGTATATACGGCAAGGGATATGAAATGTATTACGTAGATCAAGAGGGAAAGATAGGTATCACTTATCTGGATCCGCAGGAAGCGTTCATGGTCTATGATGACTCTGTTCTGGAACGCCCAAGGTATTTTGTGCGGACTTATTTGGATTCGAATAACGTCCTTCATGGCAGCGTATCCGATGAAGAGAAGGTGAGATACTTTGTCCAGAAAGGGAAAATACAGTTCCTGGATGAGCATGAAAATGTGCATGGCTTCGCTGGAGTACCAGCCACAGAGTACCGGGAGAATGCAGAAGAGCAGGGGATTTTTGAGCCAGTTCTGACGATGATCAATGCATATAATAAAGCGATTTCTGAGAAGGCCAATGATGTGGATTACTTTGCGGATGCATATATGAAAATATTGGGTGCGATGCTTGATGAAGAAGAGATAAAGCATATCCGTGACGACAGAATCATCAATTTTGATGAAGACGCAGATCGGATGATCGTGGACTTTTTGCAGAAGCCGGACGGCGACACCACTCAGGAGCATCTGATTGATCGGTTGGAGCGCCTGATCTTCCAGATCAGCATGGTGGCGGATATCTCAGACGAGAACTTCGGTACTTCTTCTGGGATTGCTTTAAAATATAAGCTTCAGGCAATGAGCAATTTGGCCAAGACGAAGGAGCGGAAGTTCAACAGCGGAATGAATCGGAGGTATATGCTGATATTCAGCAATCCGGTATCCGGTATGCTCAAAGATGACTGGGTGAAGGTGAAGCCGATCTTTACGAGAAACTTTCCGGCGAATGTCTTGGAAGAAACCCAGATCGCAGGAAATCTGGAAGGGATTGTTTCGAAGAAAACTCAGCTCGGAACACTGTCCATTGTGGATAATGTGGACGATGAGTTGAAGAGAATCGAAGAGGAAGAGACGGAAAGCCAGGATGATGCAGTCATGAGGCAGATGTTTGGAGGTGCGGCGGATGGACAGTCAGACGTACTGGAAGAACCGGGAGACGGAGCAGAGGAAGCATAATATCCGGGATGAAGCAGAATATCAGAAGCAGATCCGGGCGATCTATCAGAATATGATTGATGAGATTGAGAAGGAGATCAACGGATTCTACGGGAAGTATGCTAAGAAAGAGGGCATTACAATGGCGGATGCCAGGAAACGTGCTGCAAAAGCGGATATTGAAGCTCTTGGACGGAAAGCAGCAAAGTATGTGAAAGAAAAGGACTTTTCGGAACAGGCCAATGAGGAAATGCGACTGTACAACATGACTATGAAGGTGAACCGGTTGGAGTTCCTGAAAGCGCAGATCGGACTGGAGATGGTAGCGGGATTTGATGAGCTCCAGAAGTATTACAATGAGACCCTGACAGAGCGGACGATTTCTGAATTCGAACGGCAGGCTGGCATTTTGGGCAAGACGGTCCAAAACAATGCGAAGGCAGCCAATGCTATCGTGAACGCATCTTTCCACAATGCTACGTACTCAGACCGGATCTGGATGTATCAGGACATGCTCAAAAATGAGCTGAATAACCTGCTACAGACAGGGCTGATTCGGGGACAGAATCCACGGAAGCTTGCAACACATTTGAGAAAGCGGTTCGGAGTGAGCCAAAGCAATGCGGAACGGCTGATGATCACAGAGCTGTCACGGGTGCAGGCAGAAGCACAGAAGCAGTCTTTTATTCGGAACGGCTTTACAAAGTATACGTTTGTTGCGTTAGGATCAGCGTGTCCGATCTGTAAGGCGCTTGATGGAAAACACTTTGAGGTGGAGAAGATGATGCCGGGAGAGAACGCACACCCGATGCATCCTCGATGCCGGTGTTCTGTGTCTGCTTACGAAGATAGTGAGGATTATGAAGCATGGCTGGATTTCCTGGATAAAGGAGGTACCACGGAAGAGTGGAGCAGATCAAGGACTTTTGTAGAAAAGGAAGAGAGCAAACAAAAATATAAGTACAAAGATACTGTTATCAATACATCCGAGATCAGTTCCGCAGGATACAGAAGAAAATTTACGGATATTACTGGAGAAAATAAAATCAGCAGGTCGCTGTGGGAAAATGCTCTTGATATTCTGGATCATCGTTCTGGAACAAAGTACGAAGATCTGGCTTTTATTGACAGTAAAACGGGCAAATCAATAATCAACAAAAGTTACGACAAAGAAAGTACAGCTTCTCCAAGCAAGAGTATGAAGAAAATGTTGGGGGATTCGGAGCCGTATTCCATTATTGCTATCCATAATCATCCGGGAAGCAGTGTCCCGAGTTATTCCGATTTAGTTGTCTGCAGAAATCGAAAATATAAATACGGGCTTGTAGTATGCCATGACGGAACTATATATCAATATTCTGTTGATAATAGAAAATTTAATAAACCAATAGCATCTTCGGCGCTTGACCTGTTACAAAAAGATGGATATACTAAAGAAGTAAAGAAACAGTTGAAAGATGCAGGAGTTAGCTTGGAGGTGTGGTAGATGCTGGAAAAAGATAAAGAAAAAGAATACGAACGAATATGCAAGAAATTAGGATGCAAACCAACTGAAGTAGAAATTCCAGATTTTAAGACAGAGGATGAGGATCACGATTGGGTAAATCCTTTTTCATTACTAACATCAGAGGAAAAAATATTTTTATACGAGAATGGATACTTGAACGAGCGGTAGCTACCACCAGTCAGAAATGGCCGGTGGTATTTTTATACCCATTTTTAAGAAAGAGGAGTGGCAAATGAAAAAAATAAATCTAAATAGTGAGATAAAGGTAAAACTAACACCATTTGGAGCGGAAATATTTTACCGCCAATATGATGAAGTCAACAAAAGGATACTTTCAAATGGAGGAGAAGCCTTAAAACCAAGAATGCCACAGATAGACAAAGACGGGTTTACAAAATTTCAGCTTCACGATTTTATAAACACGTTTGGAGAATATATGATAGTAGGACAGAAGAATGTCATTGAAGATATTTGCATTTACATGGATGACGAAGATCTCGAAGAGGTGGAATGATGAAAGATACAGTAAATATTTTAGGAACTGAATATAAAGTGTTTTTCCGAGAAGAAAAGGACGAACCGAAACTTAAAAAAGCTGATGGATATATTGACCATTCTATTAAAGAGATTGTTGTCGGTATTTTTGAAAAAGATGATATGAGTATTAAGGACTTAAAATCTTATTCAAAAAAAGTTCTTCGGCATGAGATTATTCACGGATTTTTGTATGAAAGCGGTCTGTGGAATAACAGCGGAAATGTTGAAGCATGGGGACAGTCAGAAGAAATTACGGATTGGATTGCAATTCAGTTTCCGAAGATGTTGAAAGCATTTCAGGAGGTTGGATGCCTATGATTGCGGTAGAAGCCCGAAAGGACAGGATTGTTGTTTCCGGTCATGCACAATACGAAGCATCAGGAAAAGACATTGTGTGCGCCGGCGTGACAGCACTTGTAACTACTCTAATCGATGCAATAACAGCATTGACAAACGATAAAATTCAATATGAAATCATGCCCGGATGGGCTGATATACATTTCAGGGATCTATCAGAAGAATCAAAGCTTCTGGTCGATTCCTTTTTTCTTGGCGTTTGTAATATCGCCAATGAATACCCGGCTTATGTCCGGGTTGCGTAACAAGGTGTGTCTGGAACGACGTTAATCTATGATTCGGAGCAATGGTCTGGGCTTAATTGAATGGACTGGGGCAGAAAGGAAAATGCAATGAAATACAAAATGTTGGAAGCGATGAGAAGCCTGCAATTATTTGCGGAAGGTGCAGGTGCTGGAGCCGGAGATCCCGGAAATGGCGGCGGCACTGCTGGAAATGGTGGGGCAGGATCAAGCGAAGGAGACGGAGGCACGCTCCTGTCTTTTGATGATTTTCTTAAGCAGGAGGGAAATCAGGCAGAATTTGATCGCAGAGTACAGAAAGCGATTGATACAGCGGTATCAAATGCACAGAAAAAGTGGAAAGACCTGCATGACGACAAGCTTTCAGAAGCGAAAAAGCTGGAGAAGATGACAAATGAAGAAAAGGCAGACTATCGGATGTCGCAGATGGAGAAAGAACTGAATGCCTTTAAGGAAAAGGATAAGCTTTCCCAGATGTCAAGTACAGCAAGGAAGCTGTTAGCGGAAGAGGAAATCAATATTCCGGATGAGCTGCTTACACATCTGGTCAGCACAGATGCGGAGGATACGAAGAATACGGTCCAGGCATTTGCAAAGCTGTTTAAGGATGCTGTGCAGGACGCTGTGAAAGATAAGTTGAAAGGCAATCCTCCAAAGAAAGGCACAGGCGGTAAGGGGAACGTCACAAGAGAACAGATTCTTGCGATCAAGAATCCTTCCGAACGCCAACGGATGATTGTGGAACATATGGATTTATTTGAATAAAAGGAGAGGAAAATTATGCATGATGTAAGAAAACTTGGATTACAGGTGTTTGCGACACCAAATAATATGACAGGGCAGGCGCAGATTCAGGTAAAAGCGAGGGAGATTGACTTTGTTACTTCCTTCGGAAGGAGTATGCAGGCCCTGCTGGACGTTATGGGGATTACCCGGATGATCAAAAAGACCAATGGGTCAGTCCTCCGTGTGAAAAAAGTATCCGGAACATTACAGAACGGAAATGTAGCGGAAGGTGACGAGATTCCACTGTCCCAGTACAAAGTAGGGGAGAAGGATTTCGATACGATCAGGATTGAGAAGTACAGAAAAGGGGTATCTCTTGAAGCAATCGCAGAGAAAGGCTATGACGTTGCTGTGGATCAGACAGACGCGGAGTTCAAGGCGGATTTGCAGAATAAGATCCTGGACAAGTTCTACACTCAGTTGAAAATGGGCTCCCTGGTAGGACATGAGAACACCTGGCAGATGGCAGTCGCAATGGCGATCGGCAGGGTGAAAAACAAGTTTGAGAAGATGAAAAGAACTGCTACAGGAACGGCTGTATGGGTGAATACACTGGATGTGTACAAGTATGTTGGCGCCGCCGACATTACAATGCAGACTGCTTTCGGGATGAATTATATTAAAAAATTCCTTGGGGCGGATATTTGCTTTATCTCTTCCCAGATTCCGGAAAACACGGTCATTGCTACGCCGCTGAACAACCTGATCGCATACTATGTAGATCCGGCAGATTCCGAGTTCGTAAAAGCAGGGCTGGCTTACACGGTAGATTCCGAGACCGGTTTTATCGGATTCCACGCCAAGGGCACGTATGAGAGAGCCATTTCCGATATGTATGCGATAATGGGCGTCCGCCTGTTTGCAGAGTATCTGGATGCGATCGCATATATCGCAGTAGGTTCTTCTGACACACAGACTCTCGGCAGTCTGACACTGACATCCGCTGAGGGCAGTGAGGCAGGAAAGACGAAGATTACAGTAGCGGAGCAGTTGACATCCATCAATAATTCCTGGAAGTATAAAACCAACGCTTCTGCGGCTACAGAAGTAACATATGGAATGGATGTGTCTGGTTGGACAGCTTGGGATGGGGAATCCGAGATTACAGCAACAGATACGCATCATGTGACGGTAGTTGAGGCAGATTACAATGGCAAAGCGGTTCGTTCCGGTGATGTAGTGGCAGACGTGAACGCTGGAGCGTAAGGAGGTGTAAGGAATGTATAAGGTGATAAAACATTTTACAGATCTTCAGGACAAAAATCATCCCTACAATGTAGGAGATACCTTCCCGCGGGATGGACTTAAGGTGACGAAAGAAAGGCTGACTGAACTGGCAGGATCAGAGAACAAGCAGGGTGTACCGCTGATCGAGCTTGTAGAGGAAAAGGAGGCTGTGAAAAAGCAACCTACAGGCAAAAGAACACCGGCGAAAACTGCATCAAAATAAGGGGATGATTTTATGCTGAAAGACATCAAGCTTCTTCTCGGGATTCCGGAGGACGAGACTTCTCTTGATGCGAAGCTGAACCTGATCCTGGCGTCAACGACAAGTCGCTTGAAGGCTCTCCTCGGCGGGCTGGACCCGCCGGCCGAGCTGAATTATATCATTACTGATGTTGCGGTCATACGCTTTAATAAGCTGGGCTCGGAGGGGCTTTCTTCCCATTCTGTTGAGGGAGAGAGCCTTTCCTTTTCTGACGATGATTTTGCCGGATACAGGGATGATATCCGGGATTATCTGGATCGTCAGAAGGAGGCAAGAAAGGGCAAGGTGAGATTCTTATGAGATATGACACACCAATCTATTTCCAGAAGATTACGCATGGAGAATACGATCCGGAAACCGGGAACTATGCGGATAATACCGTGGAGGAAATAATGCGGTATGCGTCCGTCATGGATACCGGTACGGAGATGCTGAAACTGGTCTATGACGGTCCGAAGCAGGACAGTCTCACGATCCAACTCCAGAATCTCTATCAGGAGCCCTTTGACCGTATCCGGGTAGGGGAGAAAGTGTATCAAGCTGACTTCTCCCGCAGGCTTCGGACAAAGCACACATTTGTAGTATCGGAGGTGCAATGATGAGCGACATTAAGATTGTTGGTATGGAAAAGCTCCAGAAGAAACTGAAAAAGAATGTGCGCCTGGATGATGTGAAGCGTGTTGTCAGGCACAATGGGGCTGAGATGCAGGAGAAAGCTCAGAGAAATGCTCCGGTAGATACAGGAACACTAAAACGAAGTATCGGTATCGACATTAATGACACTGGCATGGTCGCAGAGGTGGAACCAAAAGCCGAGTATGCCCCTTATGCAGAACTCGGCACCCGTTTCATGGAGGCACAGCCATACCTGAAGCCCGCTTTCAACGAGCAGAAAGAGAAATTTAAGAAAGATATGGATAAGTTGGTGAGGTGATATTATCGACCCACAGCAGGAGCTCTTTACAGAGTTATTAGTACAGTTAAGAAAAAAGGGATACGACGTGTATGACACGTTCCTTCCACCGAAGGACACGCCGTATCCTTTTATATATATCGCAGACAATCAGCAGATTGATGATCCGAATAAGACGGCTGTATTTGGGAATGTGTACCAGACAATCCATGTCTGGCATAACAACCCGAAGCAGCGTGGAACGGTATCAGAGATGCTGCTGAATATCAAGCAGGTCTGCTACAGTTTGAAACATACGGCAAATTTCGCATGGAATATACGAAATGTAGATCAGCGGATTCGGCCGGACAACACAACAAAGATTCCGCTTCTTCATGGATTGCTGGAAGTGGAGTTTAAGTTTTCATAGGAGGTAAAATCATGTTTTCAATGGAAATGATGAAGAAGATGGCAAAGCATTATGCGGTGCCGGAGTTTAAGGAAAATCCGCTTCAGATGTTTGCAGAAGCGGTATCTGGAAAGAAGATTGTTTATCTGTACAGGATTGCATCAAAGGCTGCTACGAACAACGGTGTTGCCTTAGCTTTTACGACAGAGAATGAGCGTAAAAAGAGCAAAGATGCCGATTCGACAGAAACAAAAGATGGACCGATCCGGACACCGGGGGCGTCGGAAACGGAGATTACTGCCACATCTATCCTCGCGAAAGAGGATGAGCTGGTGGACGATTTGGAAGAGGCTATGGATAATGATGAACTGATCGAGATCTGGGAGGCAAATCTGGAAGAACCGGCGTCTGGAGGCGATAACAAGTTCAAAGGAATGTACTTCCAGGGATATCTTACAGAGATTGGCAGATCCTCTTCTGCGGAAGATTTTGTTGAGATCAGCCTGACGTTCGGTATCAACGGTACGGGTGTTTCCGGAGATGTCACAGTAACAACAGATCAGCAGGAGATTGCGGCATATGTGTTCAAAGACACACAGAAAACAGGAGCGTAGGCAGGGGTGATGAGCCCCTGTTATTTTTATGGAGGTAAAGAAAGATGATGGAATTAACGATCAATGGACAGGTGTATCAGTTTAACTTTGGCATGGGATTTCTGAGAGAAGCAAACAAGACTGTCTCGGAAAAGATCAACAATGCAACTGATAAGAAGAAAGATGTTGGTGCGACATACATGATTGCAGGGATTATAGATGGGGACCCGGAGGATCTGGTAGCGGCACTGGATCTGGCGAATAAAGGGCAGAACCCTCGAGTCACAAAATCGCTGTTAGACAGCTATATCGAAGATCCGGACACGGACATCGATGAGCTTTTTGAGGCTACGCTGGATTTTTTAGAGAAAGCAAATGTTACGAAGAAGATCGTGGAACGTCTGAAGAAGCGGATTGCGGAAGAGAAGGAGAAGCAGGAGCAGGACCAGATCTAACATTTGAGGATCAGTACCGGGAAATTGCGGTGAACTGTTTCCGGTATTTGGGCTTTACATCATTTGATCAGGTGGATCAGCTCACGATTGCACAGTACGAGGTAATGATGGAGTCTTTGGAATTGAAGATGCTGGATCAGAATCTCCATGAGCATAGGCAGGCTTTTTTGAATTTTGTAGTGAGGGCGGAGAAGAAGACTGGAAAGAACAGATCCAAACCTGTTTATAAAAAGTTCCAGCAATTTTTCGATTATGATGCAGAGCTTGCCAGAGTGAAACAGCGCAGAAAGAAAAAGCAAAGCCGTTTTTCCGGGATTGGAAAGCTTCTAAAGAAAGGAGAGTGAACGGATGTCGGAATCATTTAGTATAAAAGCGATATTGTCGGCAGCAGATAAAGGATTTTCATCAACCATGAAAGCGGCATCTGGATATGTCGATAACTTGAAAAGCACTCTCACAAGCGGTCTGGGATTTGGAATGATGATGGCTGCCGGACAGAAAGCATTTGATGTTGTTAGCAGTGGAGTAAGTGGTTTAATTGGGGATCTAAATAGTGCTGGAGCTGCTTGGAAAACCTTTCAAGGCAACATGGAAATGAACGGACACACAGCGGCCGAAATTAAATCCATAAAAGGGGAACTTCAGGACTTTGCGGAAGCTACAATCTATAGTTCATCGGATATGGCATCGACATTTGCCCAGCTTGAAGCTGTTGGAACCAAGAATACAACAAAGTTGGTAAAAGGATTTGGAGGACTGGCAGCAGCGGCAGAAAACCCAACTCAAGCTATGAAGACGCTTTCCCAGCAGGCGACACAAATGGCGGCAAAACCTACTGTAGCTTGGGAAGATTTCAAGTTAATGTTGGAACAAACCCCGGCTGGAATTTCCGCTGTGGCGAAACAGATGGGGAAGTCTACTCAGTCTTTGATAAAAGATGTACAAAACGGGAAATTGGCTACCGAGGATTTTTTTGATGCGATATCAGCAGTGGGAACGAATGACGCATTTACCAAGCTTGCTACCGAGTATAAAACAGTGGGTCAGGCAATGGATGGGCTTTCGGAAACTGCGGTGAATAAACTTCAGCCTGCATTTGATACACTATCTGCCAAAGGAATATCAGCAATTAGTGCATTGATAGACAAAATGGGGGAGCTTGACGGAGAGGCGATAGCAAATAAGGTATCTGACTTCGTAGAAAAGACATCTAAGTACTGGAATATCCTAAAACCAGAATTAATAGAAGTTAAAAATGCTTTTGGAGATGCATTTAGTGCGATATGGAGAAGCGTAGAGTCGATAACTGGTAAGTTCGGATCACTCAAAAGTATGTATAGTTTTGGTGAAACGGTAAGAGGGGCAAGTGATGCACTGCAATCTTTTTCGGGATTTTTAGAAGAACATTCAGACATCATTGCAAAATTAATCACCCAATTACCTAAGGCAGTGGTTGCATATAAAGGATTTAAGATAGTAAAAAGTGTTACACCTGGTATTATTGGATTCGGAAGTGCAATAGGAAAATTAGCAAAATCAGGACTCGAAAAGCTATCTCCCAATTTGAAAAATGTTTCAAAAGGGCAAGACGCAGTTGGAAAATCAAGTTCCGGAAGTTCTAAAAAGATACTTTCATCCGCAAAGGCGTTTATGATGCTTGGAGCTGGAGTTTCATTAATTAGCGGTGGATTTTATCTATTGGCACAATCCGCAGTAGCGCTTTCAGATGCCGGTGGATCAGCTATTGCAATTATGTTTGGACTTGTTGCAGCTGTAGGAGCGCTTGGAGCTGGAATGATGGTAATGATTAAAAATGTTAGTATAGGCCCTGCAAAATTAAAAGCACTAAGCACTGCTATGCTTTCATTAGGAGCATCTGTGTTGTTAATTAGCACTGGATTTGCAGTGCTTGCACAATCAGCAATAGCTCTTTCAAATGCTGGTGCCCCAGCGATTGTCACAATGTTCGGTATGGTGGCTGCGATTGGCGCTCTGATGGTCGTTGCTTCTGTAGTTGGAAAAAAGTTAACTGCCGCATCGATCGGAATGATTGCATTTGGTGCCGCAGTTTTGATTGCAGGGGCAGGAATGTATGTCATGGCATCCGCATCTATTAATCTGGTCAATGCTGGCACGCCAGCGATTGCAGTGATGGCAGGCATGGTGGTGGCTATGGCAGGTATGATGGTGCTGGCGGCGGCTTTGGGACCAGCTCTTACAGCTGGTGCAGTTGGATTTATCGCTTTTGGTGCGGCGATAGTATTAGTTGCCACTGGTGCACTGATCGCCAGTGCAGCGCTGGCTGTGGTGGCAGCAGTACTTCCAACGGTGGTTCAATATGGTACACAAGGAGCGATATCGATTGCCGCCCTTGGAGCAGCCATGCTTGCATTTTCAGTAGGTGCGGCTGCGGCTGGTGTTGCAAGTGTTGCGTTAGGAGTTGGGCTTGTGGCAGTAGGTGCAGGCCTTACAGTGGTTGGAGCGGCGGTAGTAGTGGTCTCAGCCGGGGTACTTGCTTTAGCAGCAGGTGCGACATTGCTTGGTGCGGGACTTACTTTAGTTGCTACGTCTGCAACAATTCTAGGTGCCGCACTTCCGTTGGTCGCAACAGGGGCTATGACCAGTGCTGCCTCATTAACAGCAATGCTGGCGGCTGCAACAGCGCTAAGCGCAGTAATACTTTTACTTAGTACGTCGGTTGTTGCGCTTGGAGTAGCGGCAGCGGCTGGAACCGTTGGAATTGCGGCCTTTGGTCTTGGAATGACGGCGGCAGCGGTCGGGGTTGCTGCAATGTCTGTTGCACTGAAAGCAGTCAACTCATCCATGAAGTCCATTGCGAAAAATGCGAAGTCAGCTAAAAGTTCGATTTCAAGTATGAAGAGTTCGTTGAATATCGTAAACGAGGGACTGGATGCGTTGGGAAGTAAAGCAAAATCAGCGATTAATTCTTTTATCAAGTCCTTTTCCAACGCAGAAAGTAAGGCAAAAACAGCAGGACGAAACATCGGAAATAATATTAATGATGGAGTAAAATCTGGACTAAACAAATTGCCATCTACTGTTAATAACGCAATGAACCAATTCAATTCAGGAATTCGGTCTGGTGGAAATCAGGCGATTTCATCAGCGAGAAGCATATCAAGTTCGATTTCATCTGCATTGCGTTCAGCAGGTAATTCTTCTTATGCCAGTGGTCGTTATATTGGTCAGGGGCTTGCAAATGGTATGAGATCCACACTGGGGACGGTTCGCAGTGTAGCGGCACAGTTGGCGGCAGCGGCCGATGCGGCAATACGGGCGAAAGCCAAAATTCACAGTCCGTCCAGAGTGTCAGAAAAATCTGGTGCCTATTGGGGAGAAGGCTGGGTCAATGGAATCCTAAGTAAGGTAAAAGACACAAGGAACGCAATGGCAGATCTTCTTGTAATACCTAAGATGAAGAATCCGACGCTTTCTTTTGCGGGAGCCGAGGGGCTTTCCTTAAACGATGACTATGAGTACGGGAACACAAACGCCACTTACACAATCTATGTTGTGTCTGAGATTGACGGAAAGCAGGTGGCGAAATCCACAGCGGTGTACACGCAAAAGGAACTGGAAAAGCTGGATAAGCAGAACAATCGGAAACACGGGATTAAGTAAGGAGGGCATATGTACAAGTTTATAGACATCACAGAATCACAGTCAGACACCACGCTGCCCTCCGAGGCAATCAGTGTGAATGGAGAGTATATAGAAGAACTGTTACCAGGCTACCGCACTCTCTACACGGAAGGCCGGGAACTGCTGGAGTCTGAGCTTACGGAGATCCAGATTGGAAATCAAAACGGAACGAGGTATCAGTACAAAAGGGATGTTCCGAGGGAGATTACGGTGCATTACCAAATCCTGAGCAATTCTCCGGAAGACTTCCGGGAAAAGTTCAATGAACTGAGCAGGATTTTGGATCAGGAGCAGATGAAGATCACGTTCCACGATGAGGATGACCGGTATTTTATCGGAACAAAAACAAACTGCGAGGAACCGGACAGCGGTCGCCTGAATGTCACTGGGAGTTTTACACTCTATTGTGCAGATCCATATAAATATTCTGTCACAGAGAAAACGGCCAAGAATTACGACTCCTCACAGATTACACTGGAAAACAATGGTTCCAAACCGGTTCCTATCAATATCAAAGCCACCATGAAGTCAGATAACGGCTACATCGCGTTTACCCTGGGAGACCGGTTCTATCAGATCGGGAAACCGGAAGAGGTAGACGGAAAGCATTATGAGGAATCAGTGAAGCTGTTTGATGACCACCTGTATGAAGATAAAGGGTGGTTAGTAAACCAGGGGATCACCCCACCGGTTACATCTGAGCGGTTGCAGAATGGTGTTGTTAAATATGTAAAAGAGAGTACAAATGAAGGGTATGCGATGACAAAGGACTATGGAAATGGCAATTCCTGGCATGGGGCATCCCTTACAAAAATAGTTCCGAAAGATGTAAATAACAAATATCCGGTCAACTGGAAAGTTGCGTACCGTTTTGACTTTAATACGGATGGGGCTGTTTTCAAAGGTGTACAAGTCGGGCATACTTCCGTGACAATGATCGATGAACATGACGACATTATCTGTTCTATTATTTTTGAAGATACTTCTCCGGTAAACGAGTATTATTACATGGCGGTATTTATCGGTAATAAAAATGTATGGCATACGGACAGTACATTCCCAATGGCAAAAAAAGGAGTTACAGCAAGAGGAGATTATGGTCCTGCTGTTACAGCGGAAAAAATAGGAAACCAGGTTACGATCCGGTTCAATAATTTCGGTATCTGCAAAACGTTTTATGTAGATAACCCGGAGGCGGAGCTGAGAAAAATTACATGGTATGGGGCAGCTTATGAAGATCACTTTCATACCGAAAACAATGTGTTGCGCGCGCTCCATGTGATAAAGCATAATGTCGAGCGGTATGAGGATATCCCGAACTATTTTTCCAATGGAGATATTGTAGAAATAGACGGGGCATCCGGAAGTGTTTATATTAATGATGCTTATGATACGGATGTGGCGGATATTGGCAGTCAGCCGCTTCTTCTCCCTCCGGGCCAGCATACATTGGGAATCATTACATCCAG
>OLVP01001135.1_pt1 | contig 17679 bp, 18 predicted proteins | sample 1673281 | NCBI WGS metagenome assembly OLVP01 (sample SAMEA3178940, study PRJEB25190) | human gut metagenome | biome: human gut; feature: human-associated habitat; material: faeces | place: Austria | collected 2013
TTGCCGACACCCTCTGTCTGGCTATTTTCATGTATGGAGGATAACTGCCTATGGCAAAAAACAAAACAGAGATTCATGTTACAACGGTGTTTGACGGGGAACTGGACGCAACCGATGTGTTCGTCAGCCTGATTTCCCAGAAATACGGAAAGACAAATACAAAAGGATATCTTGCTAAAAAGAAAGATTTGAAGTATAATGAAGATGAGGTTCAAAAGAGCCAGATACCGTCTGGATTGTGTGGGTAAATGGCTATGATGAACGAAATGGAATACAGAACAATCGGTTCGGCACTTGCCGGGGGCTATCGTGCAGCGGTCTATTGCAGACTGTCAAAGGACGATGACCTGCAAGGCGAAAGTGCCAGTATCGCAAACCAAGAGTTAATATGTAAAGGGTGGTTTCTGCCACCTAATACATATGACTGCGGCTCATTTGTGGTGAATGGAACAGCAGTTGTAGGAAAGGAGCCAAAAAAAGCCTTATAACCGCTGGAAATCAACACGCAAAGGAGCTAATTTTTATGAAATCACTGTTTGAGCAAATGGGCGGCACATACCGGCAAGAGGGCGATTACCTTATCCCAAACCTCTATTTGCCAGATGAGCCGGACTACCAGATCGGCAAGTATGGGCGTATGCGCCGCAGCTATCTGAAAGAACATCGTCCGGTTCTCTATGCAAGCCTGCTCACAAGCGGAACGCTGCATCGGCACCTTGCCGAGATCGACCAAGCCTGTAACGAGCGTATGGCAATCATCGTTTCCGATATGGCAAGGCAGGAAGATGTGACCGAAGCGCTCAAAGCCGCCGACCAAATGGAATGGGTGCGCCGCATGAACAGCATCCGCAATCGTGCGGAGGAAATCGTTTTAACCGAGCTTGTATATGAATGACAAATGCCCGTTATCGGTTGCATGGCCGATAACGGGCATTTTTACACTTTAGTTCTTTTGTTCCGTGCTGGCTACCAGACGGTCAAAGTCACTCTGATATAGCTGATCCTGAATGACACGGTACTGCTCAAACTCGCTTTCGGCAAAGGCTTTTGCAATGGCAGCGGTGACTTTTCCCTTATTTTGCAGAATCTCTGCATCATTGAATTGCAGAAAAGCGTCCAGCTTGGAGGCCCAATCCGCCATGGTCATAGGGATATGCCGTCTGGCCTGCCGGGTGGCGTAGTCCAGATACATGGTGACGATTTCGTTCAGCTCCTGCATTTCATCCATGGATAAGTAATTTTTTGCAACGGACACATCTGCCTTTACAATCTTGCCGTCAGGAGCATTCTTCCATGAGGTCAGCCCCATGTGTTCCTTAGTGTGATCGGCTCGTGCCATAATGACCTCTGCCGCTGTGCCGCCATGGACGGCATAGTGCATCTTATTCTGAACTGTGGCAAAGAAATCCTTTGTGGTCTGGCTATCGAGAGAGTAGTCCACAGCAGTGGCGTAAATATCTGTAATTTTCTGATAGAAGCGCCGTTCGCTGGCCCGAATCTCCTGAATCTCGGAAATCAGGTGATCGAAGTAGTCCTCATCAAAAATCTGCCCATTGATGAGTCTGCTCTTGTCCAGCACATACCCCTGCTTGGTGAAGGTGTCCAGCACCTTGGTTGCCCACTGGCGGAACTGCGTGGCTCTGCCGGAATTGATCCGATAGCCTACGGCTATGATGGCGGACAGAGAGTAGAACTTATAGTGATAGGTTTTTCCGTTATCCGCAACTTGTGCAAAATTTGCACAAGTTGCATCTTCGGACAATTCACCGCTTTCATATACATTTTTCAGATGCTTTGTCACAACGCTCCGGTCTACATCAAAAAGCCGTGCAATGGCCTTTTGGGTCAGCCAAACGTCGTGATCCTGTACCCGTACCTCAATGCCATCCTCATGGGCATCTTTCGTGAACACAAGGAAATCCACTGTGCTGTTGCGGATTTGCAGTTTATCCTTCTTGGCGTCTGCCATGTCGTTTCACCTCAATCTTCTTCGCTGGTTTTCTTCCCACGGCTCTTGTACACATTATACTGATTCTTGCACCGGGGGCTGCAAAATGCGGAATTGGAGCGGCTGCTCAGGAACACCTTCTGGCAGTGCTTGCACAGCCGCAGGGGCTTCTCTCCATCCACCAGCAGGAAGCTGAACATCATCTGGATGCCCAGAAGCAGCGAATGGAAGTCCCAATAGATGGTCGGCTTGTCCAGCAACTCAATATGATAGCTGGGCGCAATGCCGCCGAAGGCCGCCATACCCTTGCGGTACAGGTTCCGGGTATCCTCGTCGATCAGATCATAATCGTTGTAGTACAGAATGGAAGTGGTCAGAGTGAAAGCCCAGTCCTTGAACTGCTGTGCCACCCAGTCATAGGCTTCAGCATACTCCCGCTGGAAGCTCATGGTTTTTGCCATAGGCTCGTCCGCAAAGGTCATGGTCAGCGCCACCATTGTTCGGTCACCGGACACACTCCAACTGGACTCAACACCTCGTTTCACCACATCCAGCTGGTCAAATGGATAGAACAGCGCCAGATAGTCCTCGGTTTCCATGGATTCTGCCTTGATGAAATGGTTTTTCGGCAGATAGACTGCCTCATAATCCATAAAGGACGGCGTAGTGGGTAGCGCCGTCATCAGACCCAGCAGGCCGTAATGGGTTACAAACTCTAAGATAGCCTTCTGCACCTCGTCCTCTGGCTGCCGGTTCATCATCAGCATACCCACATTCAGTGCATCCAGCACGATTCCCGACGCTTCCTTCAAGGGATTATAGATGTCAGGCTTGGCATTCTTCCCCGGCGTGATGTACCGCTTGCCGTCTGCGGCGGTTTTCAGTTCATAGCGGTCATACCGCACCCAATGGGAGCGGGACTGCTCAAAGAGATTCTTCATGGTGCTGTTCCTCTCAACTCGTAATCCAACTATATATTAACTATATTACTATTGTATCAACCGTCCTTGTCATCGTCAAGGGCGGCTTTCATTTTTCTCGGTTTGGTTTTGTTTTCCCGGCGGATCACGGCATCCTTGCCCATGGTTTGCAGCAGTGCTTCATATTCCTCCACGAACTCGCGTTCCCGCAGAGTAATGCTGTAGTCCTTTTCCAGCTTTTCGCTCAGATGCTCATACATCCGCCTTTGCAGCTTTTTCTGAATGGTCATCCGCAGCTTTCGGATGTTTCGGTCGGACTGCCCGCGGAGGGTGGCAAGCCGTGTGGTGCTGTATTGCTTAACGAACAGGTAATACAGCACCTCCTTCTGTTCATCACTGAGGGTGAAAAAGAGCTTGGAGAGAAAGCGATTTGCGGTCAGCTCGTGCAGTTCATAGGGACAGGAGAAAATGATGTCGAGAAAGTTTCCCTGACAGAGCTGACGGAACCTCGGCAGATTCATCCACAGCGGGGCGATCTTCGGATCAGGTACAGCCTGAAACTCCAACGGCACATCACCACGCAGGTTTTCGTGGTCACGCTCCCGCCGCTCCCGATTTCTGTCCAGCTTGTTCCACTCGTCTACCACAGTCAAAAAATCCGATTCCGTCCGGGCTGCTTCCTCCAGCCGCCGCAGAGCCTCTGCGCGAATTTCCCGCTTGAGCCGTTTTTCGCTGGTGGGCGCGGCTTCTTCCTCATCATCCTCCAGCTCGGCAGTATAGTCTCTGGGATGCTCGTCCTGCTCCAGCTCGCTCTCCAGCTCCAGCGTGCGTTCCTCTGCCAGAGTCTCCTCCAAGCGCTCATCCTCCGGCGCAGTGTCAGACGAATCCTCCCAATCGGCAAAGCTATCCTCATCCATTTCAAGGTCGGCTTCCTCTATTTGCTCCTCGGCATCTTCTTCCTCATCGGAAAAATCATCGTCCAGCAGATCATCCTCCCATAAATCCACGACGGCTTCACCTCCCGAAAAAATATTTTTCTTTTTCTCAAAAAACAGTTCCGATTTACACCCCGTTTTTCTCCTATTAGTGAAAGGGTAATCTAAACGCAAGTTACTAAGATTACTTTCTTAAAACACAGAGGAAAGAAAGGAGAAACAAGTATGGAAAATCAGCGCAAAGACGCAGTTGGCTTACAGCCAACGGAACCGGATTTATTATATCAAAAACCAGCAAATTACGCAAGGAGGAAGCCTATGGAGCAAACGCAACAGGAACAGTTCATCATTCGGCGCATCGGCGGCACCACCTATAAGGTAAGGGTCGCATTCAGCGAAACAGCAGCGGAGACTATGGAGGAAAAGATTCTGCGGATGATCCGCAATGAGGGGGTTACAAATGACGGTACTTGTGGTATAATGGAAGCACCACAAATGAGCCGTCAGTCTGAAAGGAGCGCCGAATGCGCATGAAACAGACTGAGGAAAAGATCACCGCTCTGTATGAGCGGCTGAGCCGTGACGATGACAATGCCGGGGATAGCAACTCCATCGTGAATCAGAAAAAATACCTCGAAAGCTATGCCCAGCAGAGAGGCTACGCCAACTGCCGCCACTATACCGATGACGGATGGAGCGGCGGTAATTTTGACCGTCCCGCATGGAAACGGCTGGTGGCGGACATCGAGGCCGGAAAGGTTGCCCATGTCATTGTCAAGGATATGAGCCGGGCCGGTCGTGATTACCTGCAAACCGGCTTTTACACGGAGGTATTCTTCCGGCAGCACGGCGTCCACTTTGTGGCGATTGCCAACGGCGTGGACAGCGACGATCAGAACAGCAACGAATTTGCGCCCTTCCTCAACATCATGAACGAATGGTATCTTCGTGACCTGAGCCGCAAGCAGAAAACCGCCATTCGGGTCAAAGGGGAATCCGGCAAGCCCACCACCAACTGCGCCATCTATGGCTACAAGAAAGACCCGGAGAACAAGTATCACTGGCTGATCGACGAGGAAGCTGCCGCCGTGGTGCGGCGTATCTTCCAGCTGACCATCGAGGGCAAAGGCCCTTACGATATTGCCCGCATTCTGTTCGATGACAAGATCGACACGCCTGCGGTCTACTTTGGCAAGCAGAATAAAGGCGTCTGGAAAAGCAAGGAGGAGTTCCCCAACCCCTATAACTGGAGCGGCTACATCGTTGGGCAGATTTTGTCCAAGCCGGAGTATATGGGGCATACGGTGAATTTCCGTTCCCACAAGCAGTCCTATAAGGATAAAAATGCCGTAATGAATCCCAAAGAGGATTGGCTGATTTTCGAGAACACCCATGAAGCTATCGTAGACGCAGAAACATGGGAGCTGGCGCAGAAGCTGCGGAAAACACCACGGCGGCATGACACGCTGGGCGAGGCCAATCCGCTGACAGGGCTTGTGTTCTGTGCCGACTGCGGGGCAAAGATGATGAATCACCGCTCAAGGGGCGGCACGGAGAACAATCCTTATCCGTCGGACTTTTACGATTGTTCCACCTATACGCTGGCACATCAGAAACGCACCCATGCTTGCAAAGGACATTATATCCGCAGCAAAGTACTGCGGGAGCTGATTCTGGAAACCATCCGGGCTGCCAGCACCTTTGCCATCTCTGACCGAGATGCTTTTCTGGAGAAGGTGCGCTCCGCCTCCCAGCTGCGCCAGGCGGAAGCCACCAAGGAAACCAAGCGGAAGCTGAACAAGGAGAAAAAGCGGATTTCCGAGCTGGATACCATCATCAAGAAGCTCTATGAATCCTTTGCCGTCGGGCGCATTACCGGCGAGCGGTTCGACAGCCTGCTGGCGGAATATGAGGCGGAGCAGAAAGCGCTGACAGCATCCGTCTCTGAAATGGAAACGCAGATGTCTGCCTTTGCGGAGGACACCGACCGGGCCAAGCAGTTTCTGGAGCTGGCAAAGAAGTACACGGATTTTTCCGAGCTGACCACGCCCATGATCAACGAGTTCGTGGAGAAAATCATCGTCCACGCCCCGGAAAAAATTGACGGCGACCGGGTGCAGGAAGTGGATATCCACCTTCGCTTTATCGGGCAGTTTGAGCTTCCCGCACCGGAGCTGACCGAGGAAGAAATCAAGCGGCAGGAGCAGCTCAAACGGCACCGCATCAAGAGCCGGGAGCGGTATCAGAAAATCAAGGCCGGTGAACACGCTGTCGGACAGCCCTTCATGCTGACCTGCAAGTGCTGCGGGCAGGAATTTGCCTCCAAGCGGACAAACACCCTGTTCTGCGGCCCTAACTGCCGCGCAAAATTCTACCGGCAGGAGGCGGCGGAGAGCCGCAGCCGGGCGTGTACCTGCGAAAACTGCGGCAAGGAGTTTATCACAGCAAGGTCAGATGTGAAATATTGCAGTGACGATTGTCGGTATGCAGCACAGATCAAGCGGCAGGGCGCACGGAAGAAAGCTCTACGAGAAGCTAAGAACGAAAAAGAAACGAAATCAGCATAAGATAAGACGCAACCGGCGGCTTGCCCCTCAATGGGCAGGCCGCCGTTTTTTGCGCAGAAATGGAGGAACAATGAATCTTTTTGAAATTGTCAAATACGGCGTAAGCTGCCGGGAGGCAGCGGAGCTGTACGGCGTGGAAGTCAACCGCTACGGCATGGCCCTCTGCCCGTTTCACAACGACCGACATCCCAGTTTGTATGTGGCAGACGACCACTATTATTGCTTTGCCTGTGGGGAGCACGGCGATGTGATCGACTTTGCTGCAAGGCTGTTCGGCTTGCCGCTCTATGAGGCGGCGCAGCGTCTGGCAGCAGACTTTCACCTTACCCCGGACAAACCGCCCAGCGCAGCGGCGCTCCACGCAAAGCGCATCCGAACAGAAGCACAGCAGCTCAGGGAAAACGAGCGGCTGTGCCTTTCTGTTCTGTCCGATTATGCCCGTGTCCTGCGGGACTGGAAGGTGCAGTATGCGCCGCAGTCACCTGACAAGCCTGTTCACGCACGGTTTGTAGGAGCCTGCCACGAACTCGACCGGACAGAGTATTACTTAGATATTCTGTGCGCCGGGGATTCTCACGAACGTGCCGAAGTAATTCAGCAGCAGATGGCGGACGAAAAGCTGGACAGGCTGCGACGGAGGTTAGAGAAAATTCACAAGGAGGAATTGGAAGATGGATATGACACCGCAGACGTGGCCTGAGTGGTACGATGGCAGGCACATCAACGAGGTGCTGTTCTGTCAACAGTTTTTGGACAAGCACCCCATGAAATGTGTGCGTGGGCGGCTGTTCACCGTGGACGGGCTGATTGAGGATGAAGGGCAGATTGGGAATCTCATTCTGGAGGAAATCTCCGGCGTGCTGACCGCCAATCTTTCCAAGACGGTTGCGAATCTGCTTGCCAGCATCAAGCTGCAAGCCTATTCGCCGCCGCTGCCCATTGAAACCGACCGCATCCATGTTGCCAACGGAACGTACTTCATGGACGGTAGCTTTTCCACAGACAGGAGCTACTGCAACAATCGTCTCACCGTCACTTATAATCCAGACGCACCCACTCCGAAAAAGTGGCTGCAATTCCTATCGGAGCTGCTGCAACCGGAGGACATTCCAACCTTGCAGGAATTTCTCGGCTACTGCCTGCTGCCGACTACCAAGGGGCAGAAGATGCTCATGTTGATCGGCAAGGGCGGCGAGGGCAAAAGCCGCATTGGTCTTGTCATACGCTCGCTGCTGGGGGACAGCATGAATACCACCAGCATCCAAAAGGTGGAGAGCAACCGGTTCAGCCGTGCAGACTTGGAAAACAAGCTCCTGATGGTGGACGACGATATGGACATGAGCGCCCTGCCAAAGACCAACTACATCAAATCCATCGTGACCTCCGAGTGCAAAATGGACATGGAGCGTAAGGGTGTTCAGAGCTACCAAAGCCAGCTCTATGTGCGTTTTCTTTGCTTCGGCAACGGTGCGCTCACCGCCCTGCACGACAAGTCCGACGGTTTCTTTCGCCGCCAGATCGTGCTGACCACCAAAGACCGGCCCGCAGGCAGAGCGGACGATCCGTTTCTGGTGGATAAGCTGCTGCGGGAAAAGGAGGGCATCTTCCTCTGGTGTCTGGAGGGGCTGCACCGGCTGATTGGCAACAACTATCAGTTCAGCATTTCGGGAAAAGCCAAAGAAAATATGGAGACGGTCAAGCGCAGCAGCAACAATGTGATCGAGTTTCTGCAATCCGAGGGCTATATCCGCTTTCGGGCAGACAGCGAAGCCAGCTCCAAGGCGATCTATGAAGCCTATACAAGATGGTGCGACGACAACGCGCAGAAGCCCATGTCTGCCAACCGCGTCAGCTCCGAGCTTGCACAAAATGAGCGGCTTTACAATGTGGAGGCCACCAACAACGTCCATGTCGGCGGCAAGCGGGTGCGCGGGTTCATGGGCATTGAGGTGGTCAATCCGCCGCCGTATTAAAAATGAGGAATGGACTTCAAAATTGCCGTACACCCTGTACGGCTGTTTTTGATTTCATTCTTAAAAACCATTTTGCTTGTGTGCACCGTGGAGTATTTCACGGCAGAGTGTAAAATCTGCCGCTGAACCGACGGCCGGTACGCAAAACAGGCGTACAGAAGCGTACACAAAGAGACTTTGCCGTACCGAGCCGTACACTGGCGGCTCAATTTAGCGGCTTCAAAATCAATGCTTGTGAAATCCGTGAAGATTTTCGCCGCAGGTCGAACACGATGCACCATCCGGTGATTTACCGAAATGCGAAGCTGCTGTACCGGACTGTGGCATATCCTGCCATTCCGTATGTTCTCACACAGAACGATGAAGCCGATAGGGCGCAGTTGTGAACAGGGCATCACGGGCGGAAATCTGAGCGGATTTGCGGCACGGCAGATTCTTCACCGCAAAGCGCACACAGTTCACTTACTCAAAAACCAATATCACGAAAATATGGAGGTAAAAAGTTGATGAAATCCAATCTGAGAAATGAGATCAAGTCGTACATCGTCCGTCAGGGCATGACCATGCAGGAGGTGGTCGATCTGCTGCGGGACGAACACGGCTGGTCTGACAGCGTTTCCAACCTTTCAAACAAGCTCCAGCGGGAGTCCCTGCGCTATGTCGAGGCTGTCCAGCTTGCCGACGCGCTGGGCTATGAGATCGTCTGGCAGAGGCGGAAGTGAGGAGGATGTTCACATGACGGATACGGAAAAGAAGCTGTTGCAGGCGCAGCACCGATTGGAGGAAGCACAGGCGCGGGATCGCGTCAAGGAGCGAAAAGCCCGCACTCGCAGGCTCATTCAGGAGGGTGCAATTCTGGAAAAGGTGCTGCCGGAGGTGCGGACGATGGAGCTGCCTGCGCTGGAGGGGTATCTTTCACGGAAGCTGGGAAAAGAAATCTAAATTTCAGATAGGAGGTCTCCGGGAAACCGGGGGCCTTCCTCTTTTTTCTCCCGAAGGGCGCACTTACTCACCACCCCGAAGGGGCGGTGGTATTTCCTGCGGAAATCGTGCGCTCTGCGAGGCGAATGCGGCTGCTGCGGCAGCCTCCAGACAATGCCACAGCACCTGCAAGTGCTGCTGTCATCGTCTGCGCAGGTCGCAGTTGTTTCCGTTTTGGAAACAGTCTGCTCCCTGCCCGCACAAACCTGCCACCGGCAGCTTTATTTGCGGCTATGACCCGAAGCTCGACTTCGGGTCATTTTCTCTTTTGCGAAAGAGAAACAGAAAAAGAAAGAATGAGGTGAAGAAGATATGGCGATTTATCATTTGGAAGCGAAGGTGGTCGGCCGGGGCGCAGGGCGCTCTGCCGTGGCCGCCTCCGCTTATTTAAGCTGTTCCCGCCTGTATAATGATTACGATGGGATACAGCATGACTACACAAAAAAGCAGGGACTTGTCTGGCAGGAAGTGTTTCTGCCGGAATATGCCCCGCAGGAATGGCAAGATCGGGAAAAGCTCTGGAACGCCGTGGAGGAAGTCGAGACGGCCAAGGACAGCAGACTTGCCCGTGAGTTCGTCGTGGCGCTGCCCATTGAACTGAGCCGTGAGCAGCAGATCGAACTGCTGCAAGACTTTATCCGGGAGCAGTTTGTGTCCGATGGAATGTGCGCCGATGCTGCTATCCACGACACCGATGGTCACAATCCCCATGCCCACATTCTGCTGACGGTGCGCCCACTGGACGAACGGGGCAAGTGGCAGTACAAAACCGAGAAGGAATACCTCTGCATGAGAAACGGCGAGGAACGAGGTTTTACCGCCGCCGAATTCAAGTCGGCGCAGAACGATGGCTGGGAGAAGCAATATCCCTACAAGGTCGGCAAAAAGAAGGTGTACATGACACCATCTGCTGCTGAGGCGCAGGAGCTTATCCGTGCAGACAAGCATCCCAAAAGCACCCGCTACGGCAGACAGAATCCCATCTCCGAACGCTGGAACAGCGAGGAACAGCTTGTATCATGGCGGGTGGCATGGGCTGATGTGACCAACCGTTATCTGGAAAGTGCTGGACGGGAAGAACGCATTGACCATCGCAGCAACGCTGCACGGGGGCTGGATGAGATCCCCACCATCCATGAGGGCGTGACAGTGCAGGCATTAGAGCGCAAAGGAATCGTCTCTGACCGCTGCGAGATGAACCGGCAGATCAGGGCAGACAATGCGCTGCTGCGGGAGCTGAAAGCCGAAATCAAGAAGCTGGCCGCACTGGTCGCTCGTACTGTCCCCGCCATTGCGGAAGGGCTGGAAAAGCTACGCAGCCGTGTGCTGATCTTCTGCTATCAGCTCTCTCATATTCGCAACGGCAAATCGCATATTCAAAAATCCCTTGCCGTATGGAAGCCGGAGCTGGAGCGTTACACCGGTCTGGTGCAGCAAATCAAGGAAAAGAGCAAGGAACGCAAAACATTGGTTGCCGAGAAAAAGGCATTGCCAATATACCATGTGAAACGCCACAAGGCGCTGGCTGTCCGCATTGCAGAGCTGACGGAAGATTTAGAGGAACTGCGTTCCGAAAAGGCGCTTCTTTTTCAAAAACTTGAGTATGCGGAGGATGCAGGCGCAGAGGAATTCCGCAAGGATATTGCCACCATGGAGGCTGGACTGAAAAAGCTGGAGGCGCAGGAGCAAAGATACTCTGCCGAGTTGGATAAGGCGCTGGCTGAATACGCAGAGCTGAAGGCACAGGCTTCGGATTTTGATTCGGTGGAGCTGTACCAAGCACGGCAGGTCCTCCGTCCTGCGCAGGAAAAGGCAGCGGAAAGGCAGTTGGAGGAAACCTTGCAGAAGAAGCCTTCTCTTATTATGCTGCTCAGCGCAAAGCAGGAAGTATCCAGACTGCTTGGAGAGGACACAGAAGAGCGGCAGGCACGGCAGATGGTTATTCGTCGGCAACGGTCAGACCCGCAAAAGCCCAAGCACTTCCAGCGCTAAGTGATAAAAATGCACATTTTCCCTATTGACTTTTCAACTCTAATCCGTTAGAATAATACTAACAGATTAGAATGAAAGGCCGATAGAATGAGTACACCAAAAGTTTTTGAAAGCGAATACCGTTTTTGCCTGATCCTTTGGGATCATGAACCCATCAAGAGCAGAGATTTAGCTCAACTTTGTGAAGAGCAACTAGGCTGGAAGGTTACTACCACTTACACGGTAATAAAGCGTTTGTCGGAGCGTGGCGTGATAAAGAATGAGAATACGATCGTTTCTTCGCTGGTATCCAAGGAGCAGATACAGACAGCTGAAATTGAAGAATTGGTCGAGAAGAAATTTGCCGGTTCGATTCCAGCTTTTTTGACCGCATTTACCAAAAGCCAACAGCTCACGGCAGATGAAATTCAGGAGATGCAGCAGATGATTGACCGCTTTCGGAAGGAGCATCCGGATGACTGAATTGTTTATGAAGCTGCTTAATATGAGCGTCAATGCCGGATGGCTTGTTCTGGCTGTTCTTCTTGTTCGCATCATGTTCCACAAAGCTCCAAAATGGCTGTTCCCCTTATTGTGGAGCTTTGTTTGGATCCGGCTTCTCATGCCAAACGCATTGGAAAGTCGCTTGAGTGTCATTCCTGATATAAGTGGCTTTTCGGCATCCGAGCAGGGCCTGCTTTCTGCTAAAGGTTTCACTGCTCCTGTTCCTTATGTTGGAATCGTCTGGTGTACTGGTATGGCAGCAATGCTTCTGTTTGAAGCATTAAGCTATGTACATCTCCGCAGCAAAGTAAAAACTGCTGTCCGGCTCTCGTCAAATGTGTATCAAAGCGAGCATGTGAATGCTCCGTTTATTCTTGGCCTGTTTGCGCCGCGCATCTATATTCCGTTCCATATAAAGAGCAAGGAATTGGATAGCATAATTGCACATGAACGTGCGCATATAAAACGCCGCGATCATTGGCTAAAGCCCATTGCGTTCTTAATTCTTTCTCTTCATTGGTTCAATCCTTTGATTTGGATTGCGTATTATTTCCTTTGTAAGGATATTGAGTTGGCATGTGACGAATACGCTATCAAGGATATGAGTGATTCTCAGCGCGCTGCGTATTCGCAGACGTTGCTCTCCTGCACTGCAAACCAGCGTATTTTTGCGGCCTGCCCGCTGGCCTTTGGCAGTAAGAATGTGAAAACACGAATCCGTGCTGTACTTTCTTATCGAAAGCCTCATGCTTGGATCATAACCGTGACCGCGATACTTGTTTTGGCAGTTGTCGCCTGTTTTATGACAAACCCGAGACAATCAAAAGAAAGTACTGCTCAGGGTAGCAACTATATTGATCTAAATCAGCCTCCAATATTGGACGTGATTCAAAATGGACAAACTATTTCGGATAGAAGTAGTAGCGAAGATCGGCAACGTGAAGTAGAGCTTGAGAACGCTTTGTTGGGAGAAGCGATAAAGAAGCAAGAGTCTCTTACTCAAATTCAAACAACTGATTTTTACAGATGAAAAGTCCTGCGTTATCTATAGGATTGACGTCAATTTAACTGTCGATGTGGTTACATGGAAGGAGGGAAGATTCATGAAAATCATTTGAGGAAGCACATGGCCTGTCTGTTCAACGGATTCTGGCTCATGTGCTGAACCAAGAAGACATCAGACAAAAATCAGATAAAAAGGAGCGTTGTTTATGCAAAAGATCAAGTCACTGGCCGCAGTTTTTCTGGCCCTTTTTATCCTCGCAGCGATTCCGACACAGGCTTTCGCCGCTGAAACTCATGAAGAAGTTGCCACAATGCATACCCATCAGTGGCGTCTTGACCATTATGATACTACATATATTCCGATTGATGATGAAACTCATCTGAAGACTGTCTATCCCGTGTATTACTGCACTGTTTCGGGGTGCACTAATAGCTATTTGGGAAATGGTGCCTCTTCAACCGTCTCTCATACAATGAGTAGTTATTCCTACACAGGAAACAATTATCATTCCGGCAGCCTCCATTATGTCCGCTATGAGCATTCTTGTCTCCAGTGCGGGCGTACTACTGGCTATTGGGATCATTACAGCTGCCCCGGTAATGGGCATTGCATCCTGCCCCAGTCTGTTTTCCCGGTTCTGACAGATAAGTAAGTGACAGCTGAGCAGCGGCATGGGTGAATATTTCTCCCATGCCGCTGCTTGCATTATTGGAGTGCAGTTAAATGATCGTTTTCTTTTACGAAAAGGTGCGCTTAAAGCGCGGCGTTTGGCAGACGGTGAGCATTGTATTGCTGATAGCTTTCCTTTGTGCATTTTTTACTCTCTTTGATGGATTCATTTGCCAGAAAGAACAGGATATGGAGAGCGCCTACGCAGTGATTCCCGTAACTGTCGTCGTATCCAATCTTACTGGCACGAAAACCGATGACCTGAAAATTACAGACTATATTATCAACTACTTTCTCTCTGACAAATATGCCTATGGCGGGGAGCTTCAGGAAAAAGCATTTTCCTCCTATGTGAAGGATGTTTGCCTGAAAGCATCTGTCTATTACAGTCAAGGGACGGGCTTTTCGAGTCGGCAAAAGCTGATTGGCATTACTTCTGTTGATGCCGCATCGGAATTGACACCCGTTTCAGGAAATTCGATTACTTATTTTGAAGGATACGACGAATCAATTTTTACCTCAAATAAAGCGGTGTGTCTCGTTTCAACCGCAGCGGCAGAAGAACTGTCGCAAGATACTGATAATAATGGTAATGTCATATTGACGGTTCAGATGTCGCCTGCTGTGACCGGTGAAGCTTCCACACAGATTTCGCTCGAAATTGCTGGGACGTATTCGTCGGAATCTCAAACGATCTATTGCCCATTCAGCTGCGTTGCAGCAGCACAAACAAAACTGGACGGGAAGATTACAGGGGATAGCCTGAGCGCAACAGTGCGTGATAATCATGAGCTGGACGAATTCCGGCAAATACTGATGCGTCACTTCGCAAATGTAGACCCCTCCGGGCATCAGGAAGAAATTAACAATTCTCCAGTTCTCCGATATCAGCAGTTTGCCGTAACAGTTCATGATGAAACACTCCGCGAAACACTGAATGCTTTGAATCGAAATTTGCAAACACTGTATCGACTAAAACCAATTTTTGCCTGCATAGAGGTCATGATTGGTGCTGCCGCAGGTTTTTTCTATATTCATATCCGAAGGCGGGAATTTGCCATTGCACGATCTCTTGGTACAAAACGCATTGAAACGGTCATTATGGTATTCGTCGAGATATGTCTGATGTTTTTGGTTGGCGCAGCTATTGGAACAATTCTCATCCTGTTTGTCCAAGAGACTGCCACCCAATATGCCATGGCCGCAGCACTCTTTTTTGCTATGAATGTCGGGGCAATTACAGCTTGCTTGATGGCAACTGGAAAAAGCGGAATCCGATTACTACGGGAGGTTGAGTAGTATGTCCGTATTATCTGTGCAAAGTGTTTCTTATTCATACAAAACAAAATACCAAACTGTTCAGGCTGTAAAAGACGTCTCCTGTGATTTGAGTGCTGGAACTTTTTATGCGTTAGTCGGCAAAAGTGGAAGTGGGAAGACAACGCTGCTTTCATTACTGGCAGGATTGGATACGCCGCAGAGCGGAGACATAATAGTCGGCGGCCAAAGTTTGCGGGAAATAGACGTGGATATCTACCGTCGCAAGCAGGCGTCTGTGATTTACCAAAGCTATAATTTGTTTCCACTTATGACTGTTTGTGAAAACGTCATGTATCCCTTAAAATTGCTGAGGCATTCCGATGCCGCTGCAAAAAAAGAGGCGCAGATTGCTCTTGAAAAAGTAGGTCTGGGCGAAAGCTATTGGAAGCGACTTCCTGCCATGCTGTCAGGCGGCGAACAGCAACGAGTCGCAATTGCCAGAACATTAGCCGTTCATGCGCAGATCATTCTCGCAGATGAGCCTACGGGAAATCTGGATACAGAAAACAGCACACAAATTATTCAGCTGCTTTCCAGACTGGCACATGAAGAAAACTGCTGTGTAGTGGTTGTCACACATGATCTGGAGGTAGCCAAAGCAGCGGATGTTGTATTCCGTATGGACAGCGGCAGAATCAAGGAGGAAACTGTATGACCCCTTTGAAACAGCTCTTTCGACAACCGGTTCGTTTGTTTGCAATCTTCCTGCTGGTGGGAATGGCCTCCGCTTTTATCTGCCTGAGCGCAGGCGTATTTGCATCCGCTAAAGCAACGCTCGCGCAAATTGAAGAGCGCTATGTGACCATTGGTGTCCCAACAACGGAGACAGCAGACGTGGCAACAGAGTACAACGGGCTAACGCTCCACCATGAAGAAAGTGTAATAAGTCAAGATATGTGGGCGTATATGGATCAGCTTGCTGCGGATGGAACAGTCATAAAAGGTGCGTACCAACAAAAATATATCAGTGCTTATTGCCCCTCCATTCAGAGTGTTACCAGCGGCAAGGAAGACGGCACATATGCGCCAAGCCTTGATTCTCCGTATAACAGGGCAATTATGATCGTTCGGGTTACATCGGTAGATAAAACGAATCTGCCGGAGTCTACTGAACTTGCTTCAGTATCTGTTACTGCTTCGATTGAAAACGTTGTTAAAATGCATCCGGACTATGCTGTTCGCAGCACACTGCGCCTCATCATAGGGTGCAACTCCCAGGAAGAGTTAGATGCTCTTGATATCCGTCCCGGAGGGCGGTATTTGGTCTTTGGATCAGATTACATTGACCGCGATTTGGAACTGCGTACAACGTTGGCAGGAACGCACCGATGCTCTGTGGAAGATATTGATTTGTCTAGAATATCCTATGATTTGACAGAGGACGAAAAGAAAACAGCTTCGCCAGATTTTCTGCCGATAGCAAAATATTCCTCTGGTGAAAAAACGACCATTCTAGGGCAAGACATGGTTGATGCAATAGATTCCTGCACAATGACCGTTACACATTGGCATGGCTTGTATTCTGAAACACAACTGGACTATGCAATTGACGGCTCTGAAACAGGTGTGTTGCTAAACGACCAATACCTTGATGCATACATGACCCAGTTGGAAACGGATCTGGATGTTTTTCTAAGCTCGAATGCAGGAGTGGAATGGCGAAGCGCAGTTCAAGAATTGGATACGCAATATCATACTGTCAGTGTAATTGGTACAGATCTTCTGGAAAGCATGTATTGTTTCCATCAAAAGGACTCTTTCGTAACAGAAGGACGGAGTTTTGGGGCGGACGATTATAAAAAAGGCTCTAATGTCTGCCTGATTTCTGAAACAACTGCCCTCGCAAGCGGACTCGGTATAGGGGACAGCATTGATTTGTCGTTCTATTGGGGTCCAAACCCTCTTGCTGATTTAACAGCTCCGGAATGGAAGGTACAGCCACAGCGTTTTTCCCAAAAGATTGGGGTTTCGGGTGATGCGAAAACGTATCAGATTATAGGGATTTACCGACAGTCAGACTTGTGGGATACCGCAGACTATCGCTTCCTTCCGAATACCGTCTTTGCCCCTAACACTTCTCTGCCAGAAAACTGCTATAGTAGTCGAAATGGCGTTTTCTTTACATACGTTTTGCAGAACGGAAAGGTATCTGCGCTCCAAGATGCACTGGAATCGCATGGATACCCGGCAAACATTCTGTTTTGCTTTGATAACGGATACACTGAAATCGCTGAAACTTTGCATGGATTTTACAGCAGTGCGCAGCAGCTTCTTTTCGCTGCCTGCATAACAGCAGGTGCGGCCCTGTTCGTATTTCTTGCTCTGTTTGTAAACCGTCAACGGCGGACGCTTGGCCTGATGCTTTCGCTTGGTTCCGGTAAAAGGACCGCTGTGATGTTTAGCTGGAAGATAGCTGCAATACCTATCATCCTTGCGACAATAACTGGGATCATTGTTGGAATCCTTACAATGAATGCTACGACACTAAATCTGTTTTCCTCCGTTTCAGAAGTGCTTAATACAAGTTTGAGCGGTGCAGCCACGATTGGATATAACGATATGATAACGGAAGTCGTATCAATGCCAATTGCGGTTATTGTGGCAGGTGTCCTGCAACTGATTGTTTATATTGTGGCGACTTACCTGCATTTGCAGCGGTTGGCGCAACGATCCCCGCTTGAGTTAGTGCGGAAAGGCTAAGTTTCAGTATTGACAAGAAAAAGTAAACTTGATTGGTTATCAATTCCAATACTTCATTTAGAGAGCGCCCTGCCATGATTTTGTGCAGGGCGCTCTCTTATGAGGAAAATACCCTTGACAAATCTCTTCTCAGCGTGATATGCTGGAAAAATACTGCGAAAAGCAGGGATGGGAGGTTGTGGCAG